>Ga0209648_10002603_pt1 | contig 15022 bp, 9 predicted proteins | sample GraSoi2013_115cm_FD_185830 | JGI IMG/M metagenome (GOLD analysis project Ga0209648, IMG submission 185830) | Grasslands soil microbial communities from the Angelo Coastal Reserve, California, USA - Sample 9_17_2013_115cm (SPAdes) (version 2) | ecosystem: Environmental > Terrestrial > Soil >...
GGAAAACAACCGGCAGGCGGCGTGGATGAACGATAAGGCGGCGGTGATTCTGAACATCCAACGGCAGCCCGGCGCGAATACGATCAGCGTGGTCAGGAGCATCCAAAGACTCCTGCCGCAGCTTGAGGCGAATCTTCCGGCGTCTATCAGAATCAAGACGCTCACCGACCTCACTACCAACATTCAGGCTTCAGTCGACGACGTTGAGTTTGAGCTGATGCTGACCATCGGGCTGGTGGTGATGGTTATTTTCCTGTTTCTGCGCAGCTTCTACGCCACCATTATTCCGAGCGTAGCTGTGCCGCTTTCGCTGATTGGCACGTTTGGCGCGATGTACCTGTTGGGCTACAGCCTCGACAACCTGTCGCTGATGGCTCTGACCATTTCCACGGGTTTTGTGGTTGACGACGCCATCGTGATGATCGAGAACATCTCCCGTTATCTGGAGGCGGGCTATTCACCTCTGAAAGCGGTACTGAAAGGCGCGGAGCAGATCGGGTTCACCATTGTTTCGCTGACAGTCTCGCTTATCGCCGTGCTGATTCCGCTGCTGTTCATGGGCGATGTCGTTGGTCGCCTGTTCCGGGAATTTGCGGTCACGCTTGCGGTCACCATTGTGATCTCCGCGGTTGTCTCGCTGACGCTCACGCCCATGATGTGCTCGCGGATCCTGCGCCACAGGCCGGAGGAGCAGCAGACGCGTTTCTACCGCGTATCTGAGCGTGCCTTCAATAGCACGATTGCGTTTTACGGGCGCTCTCTGAAATTCGTACTCCGGCATCAGGGCGTCGCGCTTCTGGTTGCTCTTGCAACTCTGGCGCTCACTGTCTATTTGTATATCGGCATTCCCAAAGGATTCTTCCCGGTGCAGGACACGGGCGTAATTCAGGGAATTTCACAGGCGCCGGAATCGGTTTCGTTTCCAGCGATGTCCCGAAGGCAGCAGGAACTGGCAAAGATCATCCTCCAGGATCCCGCCGTGGAGAGCCTTTCATCATTTATCGGAGCTGACGGGACGAATACCACCCTCAACAGCGGACGTATATCGATCAATCTGAAGGCGCTCAGCCAGCGCGGTCTGAGCGCCGCCGAGGTTATCCGCAGGCTGAACAAGAATTTGCAGCAAGCGCAGGGCATCACCCTTTACATGCAGCCGGTGCAGGACATCACGGTTGACGACCGTGTGAGCCGCACACAGTTTCAGTACACGCTGGAAGATCCAGACAGCAACGAACTGAATGAATGGACCAACAAATTTGTAGCGAAACTGAAGCACCTGAAGGATATTGAAGACGTTGCCACGGATCAGCAAACCAACGCGCGGGCGCTATATCTTTCCCTTGATCGCATAACTGCATCCAGGCTGGGAATTGCCGCATCGACGATAGACAATACGCTTTACGACGCATATGGGCAACGCGAGATCAATACCTTCTATACCCAGCTCAACCAATACCACGTGGTGCTGGAGACGCAGCCGGAATGGCAAGAGAATCCGGCGAATCTGAGCGACCTCTACATCCAGGCGAATGCATCGACGGGAACTTCCGGCGTCAGTGCCGTCAACTCTTATTCTTCGTCGGCATCGAGTTCCGCCGGATCGAACAGCGTCACAACATCGGTGCTTTATACACCGTCTTCCGCGGCGCTTACTCCGCCAGCCAACGCGCTTTCCACAAACAACAGCACGAGTTTGAATACATCTACCAGTTCAACGGCAGCGAACGCGGTTCCTCTAAGCGCGTTCACGCGTCTCTCCACAACCACGGAGGCGCTAGCGGTCAATCACCAGGGACAGTTCCCGTCGGTCACGGTTTCATTCAATCCCGCGCCGAACGCTGCGCTTGGAAATGCCATCTCCGAAATCGACAAAGTGGCCAAGGAGATGCATTTCCCCGCCGGCCTGCAGGCCGATTTCCAGGGAACCGCCGCGTCTTTCAGAAATTCGCTGTCGAATGAGGCGCCACTGATTCTGGCCGCTCTGGTCACGGTCTACATCGTTCTCGGCGTGCTGTATGAGAGCTTTGTTCACCCGATCACTATTCTTTCCACTCTGCCATCGGCGGGCGTGGGAGCCCTGCTGGCTCTGATCCTTTTTCGACAAGACCTCAGCGTTATCGCGATTATCGGCATAATTCTGCTCATCGGGATTGTGAAGAAGAACGGCATCATGATCGTGGACTTCGCACTGGAAGCCGAGCGCGAGCAGGGGAAAAGTTCGACTGACGCGATTTACGAAGCCAGCCTTCTGCGCTTTCGCCCGATCATGATGACGACCATGGCTGCATTGCTTGGCGGACTTCCGCTGGCGTTGGGGCGCGGGCTTGGCTCGGAATTGCGCCGCCCGCTGGGAATAGCAATGGTTGGGGGGTTGCTGCTCAGCCAGGTTCTGACCCTGTACACCACACCCGTTATCTACGTGTTTTTTGACCGCCTGGGACAGCGGTTCACGAGAAATAAAGCGAGCGAGCCGCCAACGGGCAATCCGCCGCTGCCGGCTTCGGAGCAGACATGAGTATCTCGGGGCCATTTATTCGGCGTCCCGTAGCGACCACGTTGCTCACGGTAGCCGTGGCGATTGCCGGGGCCATTGCGTTTGCGGTGTTGCCCGTAGCGCCGCTTCCCGAAGTAGATTTCCCCACAATTTCCGTGAGCGCCACGCTGCCCGGCGCCAGCGCGGAGATCATGGCTTCCTCGGTAGCTACTCCGCTGGAGCGGCAGTTCGGGCACATTGCGGGTGTTACGGAAATGACCTCGTCCAGTTCGCTCGGCAACACTTCCGTTACTCTGCAGTTCGATCTGAGCCGGGACATCGACGGCGCCGCACACGATGTGGAAGCGGCAATCAACGCAGCGCGAACCTATCTGCCAACGAATCTTCCGCAGAATCCTTATTACCGCAAGGTGAATCCGGCCGATGCGCCGATCCTGATCATAAGCCTCACATCGGCGGCATACGATGTGACAAAACTGTATGACCTGGCTTCGACGATCCTTCAGCAAAAACTGTCACAGATTCAGGGCGTGGGCCAGGTGGTTGTCGGGGGCGGAGCGACGCCTGCGGTGCGCGTGGAGGCGAACCCCACCAAACTGGAGGGTTATGGTCTCACGCTGTCGAACATCAAATCGGTACTCAGTCTTCAGAACTCGCTTGCGCCCCGCGGACAGATCATCAATGACGCCACGACCGCCGATATCATCACCAACGATCAGATTTCGCACGCGGACGACTACAAGCCCTTGATTGTGGGCTATCACAATGGGACGGCGGTTCATCTCTCGGATGTCGCGAATGTTATGGATTCGACGCAGGATCTGCGCACCGCCGGGTATACAGACGGCGTCAGGTCGGTCACCGTCCTGATTTTCCGCCAGCCCGGCGCGAATATTATCGATACGGTCAGCCGCATTCGCGCACAGTTGCCGTTTCTTCAGGCGGTTCTGCCTCAGGGCATCCACTTCACCATCGTTCTCGACCGCACCACCACGATCCGCGCTTCCGTGCACGACGTTGAGACGACGCTAGTGGTCTCGATTTGCCTGGTCGTGGCGGTGGTCTTTGTCTTTCTCAGGAGTCCGCGCGCCACGGTCATTCCCAGCGTGGCCGTGCCGGTGTCACTCATCGGAACATTTGCGGTGATGTACCTGTTGGGGTTCAGCCTGGACAACCTGTCGTTGATGGCCCTCACCATTTCGACTGGCTTCGTTGTAGACGATGCGATCGTGGTCATGGAAAACATCGCACGCCATCTGGAGAACGGCATGGAGCCATTCGCTGCGGCGTTAAAGGGCGCTAAGGAAATCGGCTTCACCGTGTTTTCCATCAGCATATCGCTGATTGCGGTGTTCATTCCTATCCTCATGATGGGGGGAATTGTCGGCCGGCTCTTTCGGGAATTCGCGATCACTGTCTCCACCGCAATTCTCGTGTCGATGATCATTTCGCTGACCACGACACCGGCCATGTGCGCTCATTTTCTGAAGGCGCACAGCCCGGAAGAAACGCATAGCCGCGCATACCAGATCACCGAAAAATTCTTCAGCGGCATGCTGAGGGTTTACCGGCATTCGCTTCTCTGGGCTCTGGACAATTCAGGGCTCATGCTCATCGTCCTCGTTCTTACCATCGCGCTGAATGTGGTCGTCATCGTCAAAATCCCCAAAGGCTTTTTCCCGCAACAGGACACTGGCGCGGTGACAGGCGGGGTACAAGGTCCCCAGGATGCATCCTTCACCTTCACGAACTATTCCATTTTGGAGATGGTGAAGGTTATCAAGGCCGACCCCGCGGTGGCGTATGTGAATGCTTACACGGGTGGCGGTCGTGGCGCGACCAACGGCGGCTCCATCTACATCGCGCTCAAACCACTGAGCGACCGTAAGGTGAGTGCCATGCAGGTGATCGGCCGCCTCGGGCCCAAACTCAACAGACTTCCGATAGCATCGGTCTTCTTTCAACCGGTGCAGGACATACGCATCGGAGGCCGCTCCAGCAATGCACTGTATCAATATACCATACAGTCAGATAACATCCGCGATCTCACGCACTGGGGTCCTATCCTGCTTGCCAACATGAAGAGACTTTCGACCCTGCGGGACGTGAACAGCGACCAGCAGAATGGCGGACTCCAGGAACTGCTCACCTACGACCGGGTCACAGCGGCCCGCCTCGGACAAACCGCGCAGTCGCTCGACAACCTGCTTTACGCAGCCTTCGGCCAGTCTGAGGTCTCCGTGATTTACACGCCACTGAACCAGTACTACGTCGTGCTCGAAGTCGTCCCGCAATACTGGCAATCTCCCGCGGGATTGAACCAGATCTACATCAACCCCGGCGGATCGGCGGCGTCAACCGGGAGCACGAGCCTGCGCACGATGGCGCCACTCTCAGCGGTGACAAGGCATCAGACCAGCACGACACCGCTGCAGATCAATCACACAGGACTGTTTCCATCAGCCACCGTCTCGTTCAATCTGGCGCCCGGCGTATCCATGAGCGACGCCACACTAGAGGTTCAGCGGATGCAGCAGCGCCTTGGTCTGCCGTCGACGATTCACGGCTTCTTTGCGGGCACTCTTCAGGCTTATCAGCAATCGCTTGCTACGGAGCCGATACTCGTCACCGCGGCGCTGCTGGCGGTCTATATTGTTTTGGGCATTTTGTATGAGAGCCTCATCCATCCGCTAACCATCATCTCCACGCTGCCGTCGGCGAGCGTCGGCGCCATGCTCGCGCTCATGCTGTTTCACATGGATCTGAATGTCATCTCCATCATCGGCATCGTGCTGCTCATCGGCATTGTGAAGAAGAATGCAATCATGATGGTTGATTTTGCGCTGATGGCCGAGCGCCTCGAAGGTAAAAGCACATCCGACGCTATTGTCGAAGCCTGCATGCTGCGTTTCCGTCCGATTCTGATGACCACGATGGCCGCCATGTTCGGTGCGTTGCCCCTGGCCTTCGGCACCGGAACCGGATCGGAGTTGCGCCGTCCGTTGGGTATCACCATTGTTGGTGGTCTGCTGCTTAGCCAGCTGGTTACGCTTTACACCACGCCGGTGGTTTACCTGGCGCTCGATCGCCTGCGCCTCCGCATCCTTGGAAAGCATCACGACACGTTTGACCCGCAAGCGGAAGGAGTTATTTGACAAGCAGCATAATGTCCTCGCGAAAAGGCGCGTATGACGACCTACCATCACAAACCATTATTTTCGGTCATCGCTGCGACGACCTTGCTCCTCTTTGCCGGATGTAGGGTCGGGCCGAAATACCGTCCGCCGACCGCGACCGCTCCGGTAGCGCCGAACTATAAGGAATCCACGGTGAATTTCCAGGACGCCGAGGGCTGGAAGGTTGCCAGCCCGCAGGATGCCGCCCTTCGCGGGAAGTGGTGGGAGATCTTCGGCGACCCGGATCTGAACGCGCTGGAAGAAGAGCTCAACATCAACAACCAGAACATCAAAGAATTTTTTCAAAATTTCATGGAAGCCCGCGCTCTGGTTGCCGAGGCACGCTCTCAGTACTGGCCCACGGTCACCGCCAGCCCTTCATGGAGCCGCTCACAAACGTCCAGTAACCTCACCAACTCAACCTTCGCGAATACAGGACGAATCAGCACTCTCATGTCTTTCCCGATTGATGTGTCCTGGGTGCCGGACTTCTGGGGCAAAATCCGCAACCAGGTGCGCGAATACCAATACGGTGCGCAGGTCAGCGCCGCCGATCTTGAAGTCGAGCGCCTTACCGAGCAGGCCAGTCTCGCCCAATACTATTTCGAGATCCGCGGTCAGGACGCTTTGCAGAAGATTCTCAATGATACCGTGGTCGCCGATCAAAAGGCTCTCGATTTGACACAGGGACTCTATGACACTGGCATCGACGACTACATCTCCGTCGTTCAGGCCAGAGCGACGCTCCAGAGCGTACAGGCTGCCGCCATCAATGTTGGCGTCGCGCGCGCACAATACGAGCATGCCATCGCTGTTCTCCTCGGCAAGCTGGCCACGGATTTTTCCCTTCCCGTGAAACCCATTCTGACTGCGCCACCGCCAATTCCAGTCGGCGTCCCCGCGCAACTGCTGGAGCGCCGGCCAGATGTCGCCGCTGCCGAGCGTACCCTTGCCGAAGCCAACGCCATCATCGGTATCGGCTACGGCGCGTTCTTCCCGAATGTCACACTCTCGGCCAGTGGAGGTTTCGAAAGCTCCTCCTTCCAGAGCTGGTTTAGCTGGCCCAGCCGCTTCTGGTCCATCGGGCCCTCGATCTCGCAATCCATCTTTAATGGCGGACTCTATCGTGCCGAGATCCATCAGTACACTGCCACCTACAATGCCGATCTAGCCGCTTACCGTCAGAGCGTCCTCACCGCCTTCCAGCAGGTCGAGGATTACCTCGCCGCGGTCCGCATTTATTCGCAAGAGATTCAGCGTGAACAGGAAGCCGTTAAGTCCGCGGAGGAGTATCTAAACCTGGAGATGGTCCGTTATGAGACGGGGGTCGATCCATACCTCTATGTCATCACGGCGCAGACCACGGTTCTTTCCGGTCAGGAGACACTGGCGACGCTGCAAATCGAACAGATGGTTGCAGCAGTCAATCTGATCGAGGCACTCGGTGGGGGCTGGGATCGCTCACAACTCCCCACTGCTTCGCAGGTCTCAAAGAAACCCTCGGCTGGGGACTACAAGCTGCAGCACTAATGGTGTCACTGCTTCTGAGCGGCCACCGGGGAGAAAGGGGCACGGCGAGGACCTAGACGAGGCCTGGCCCAACTCCAACCTCGCCGCCGCAAGCTTGAGACGAAACTCAGCCTACTGCACAAAACCGACGTTCGGCGCCGGCGTGCTCCCTTCCGGTGACTCCTTGATCGTGCCGAACTGCGCTTCGTACCGCGCGAGATTCTCCCCGAGCGCCCGCCAGATGCGTTTCGCGTGCCCAGGGCTGACGATCATGCTGCTCAGCAGTTTTCCTTGGGCGCCGTTCGGAAAAATATAGATAAAGTTCATGGTGAACTCTTCCAGATTGTGGTGAATCATCACCAGGTTGCTGTATTGCCCCTGCAATTCCTTCTCGTCGGCTTTGATCTGCACCTGGCCCTGCACGGGCTGCTGTTGATCCATTTCGTTTCTCTCCCGGAATACCGTTTCGAACTTACCATAAGCACGCTGGGTTCGCATGATCGGAGCCCCTCGCCGCAGGCTCCGCCATCTCTGTTAACAAGTAGGGCATGGAGTCCATTGACAAGCGAGCGTATTAAGTGTAGTTTATTATTGTTATTTAGCGCAGTTAACTTCGGACATGGCACGCACGGTTCCGCCACAACTCGAAACCGACCCGCCCGTTCTCGGTGAAATTCCCTCACGCTTCTTCTCGTCCGCGGAGTCGCCCGCGAGGGTCGTCCTGCCGTCCTTGCCGGAATCTCATCGCACCATCCCTTTTTCTGCCGGCGCTTCCTGGTTCCGCAAGATCCTGGCGTTCGCCGGCCCGGGCTATCTCGTCGCGGTCGGGTACATGGACCCCGGCAACTGGGCCACGGATATCGGCGGCGGCTCGAAGTTCGGCTACACGCTTTTAAGCGTCATTCTCATCAGCAATCTGATGGCGATGTTTTTGCAAGCTCTTTCCGCAAAGCTCGGAATTGCAACAGGACGTGACTTGGCCCAGGCGTGCCGCGAACACTATTCTCGCCGCACCGGCTTGTTTCTCTGGGTGGTCTGTGAGATCGCCATCGCCGCCTGTGACCTTGCCGAGGTTCTCGGCTCGGCCGTCGCGCTAAAGCTTCTTTTCGGGCTACCGCTTCTGGCCGGCGTTCTCATCACGGCATTCGACGTTCTCATCGTCCTGGCATTGCAGGGGCGCGGGTTCCGCCTGGTCGAAGCTTTCGTCGTCACGCTCATCGCTTCGATCGCCGCTTGTTTCGCGTACGAAATCTTTTTCGCTCACCCTCTTTGGCGCGAAGCCGCCATCGGCTTCATCCCCCGTGCGGAGATTCTCCGCAATCGCGAAATGCTCTACATCGCCATCGGCATCCTTGGCGCCACCGTAATGCCGCACAATCTTTATCTTCACTCCAGCATCGTGCAAACACGCGCCTTTGGTTCTTCCACACGCGACCGGCGTGAAGCGGTGCGTTACGCCATATTCGATTCCACGCTCGCCCTCGGGTTTGCGCTTTTTATCAATGCCGCGATTCTAGTTCTTGGCGCCGCTGCTTTCCACACGCGTGGCCTTCACAACGTGGCGGAAATCGCCGACGCCTACAAACTTCTCAGCCCTGTCCTAGGTGCGAGCCTTGCCAGCACGCTTTTCGCTTGCGCGCTGCTCGCTTCCGGCCAGAACTCCACGCTCACCGGCACGTTGGCTGGGCAGATCGTCATGGAAGGCTTTCTCGACATTCGTCTCAAGCCCTGGCTGCGCAGGCTCATCACCCGCTCCATCGCCATCATTCCGGCGGCCCTGGTCATTGGCTTTGCCGGCGAGAACAAAGTCACCTCGTTGCTTATTCTCAGTCAGGTGATTCTCAGTTTTCAGTTGCCTTTCGCGGTGATTCCGCTGATCCAATTTACTGGCGACCGTTCCAAGATGGGCGAATTCGCAAATTCGCGGTTCACCACGGTCGTCGCCTGGGTTGTCGCTGCCGCCATTCTCTTCTTCAACGCCGAGCTGCTCTGGCTCATTTTCCGTTCCGCCTGAGCTCCAAACCAAAAGGAGCTGTCGTCCTGAGGCCATCCGACAAGGAAGGCCTCAGGATCTCAAGTGTTAATGTCTCTTTGCTGGGTGATATTTTCTCAGAACTTTTCTCTGCCTTTTGTTGCCGTACCGAATGTGCGAGAATTTTCCTGGTCGCCATGCCCATCGACGCGCAGCCCAATCTCAAGACGCGCAAAATCCTATTCGCCTCGCTCCTCGCCCTTATTTGCATCGTGCTCGTTTACGCCGCGTTCCAGAGGGACAGGCCGTGGGTCGTTCCTGAGGAATTCAAAAGACTCAAGAATCCTGTTCTGCCCTCGGAATCCACTCTGAAGGCTGCGAGGCGGATCTACATGGATAAGTGCGCCCAGTGCCACGGCGAACACGGCAAGGGCGATGGCCCCGAGGCCATGATGCACTCTCCGGCTCCCGCCGACCTCACCGACGCCGGGCACATGAACACCGTCACTGACGGCGAAATCTTCTACCAAATCAGTGAGGGCAGAAAGCCGATGCCCTCGTTCAAGAAACGGTTGACCGAAGATCAGCGCTGGGGGCTTGTTCTTCTCGTCCGCTCGTTCTCCGCTCCCTCCCCGTCGCCAATCCAGGAGAAGAAGCCTGACGCTCTTAAAAGCACAATCGCGTCCCCGAAAGACTGACCATTCGGCATCAACCGCTCTTCCCAATCCCAGGTGCTCCGGATATATTCACATGTCGTCTGATTCACAATTTCAAGGAGATTCATGCGCAAGATATTGTCGGTCCTTTTCTTTGCCTTTGTTCTGTCGCCGCTAGCCTACTGCGCCCCCGGCGCTGTTCGCGGCGGGAAGCTGCTTGACGTTCGCTCCGGTCAGATGCTTAGCGACCAGATGGTGGTCTTCGATGCTTCTGGTACGATCACCTCACTCGGCTCCTAGTCTTCTGCAAAGCTCCCGAACGGAGTGACCGCGATTGATCTTTCAAATGCCACCTGTCTCCCCGGCCTCATCGATGTTCACACCCATCTCACCAGCGATCCCACGAATAGCGGCTACGCGGGGCTTGGCATCTCGGTTCCGCGCGAAGCGGTCACCGGCGTGAAGAATGCGCGGCTTACCCTCCGCGCCGGCTTTACCACTGTACGCAATGTCGGCGCGAGCGGTTACACTGACGTCGCTCTCCGCGATGGCATTGACGCCGGCGACGTCGAGGGTCCCCGCATGAGCGTCTCCGGTCCGGCGCTCGGCATCACCGGAGGTCACTGCGACAACAACTTGCTTCCCTCTGAATTTCATTACAAATCCGATGGCGTCGCCGACGGCCCCTGGGCTGCGCGCGCCAAAGTTCGCGAAGTCGTCAAATATGGCGCCGATGTCATCAAAATCTGCGCCTCAGGCGGAGTCCTCAGCAAAGGCGATCAGCCCGGCACGCCGCAGTTCACTATCGAAGAAATGCAGGCCATCGCGGAAGAAGCCCACAAGCTCGGCCGCAAAGTCGCCGCTCATGCACACGGCACGCAATCCATCAAAGACGCAATTCGAGCGGGCATCGATTCCATCGAGCACTCCAGCCTGATCGACGACGAAGGCATCGCCCTCGCCAAGCAGCACGGAACTTTTCTGGTCTTCGACATTTACAACGACGACTACATTCTTCAGGAAGGCGCGAAAGCTGGAATGCTGCCGGAGTCCATCGAAAAGGAGAAGAGGATCGGCCGTCTCCAGCGTGAAAATTTCCGCCACGCATTTCAATCCGGCGCAAAAATGGCTTTTGGCACCGACTCTGGCGTCTATCCTCACGGCGACAACGCGAAGCAGTTTGGCAAGATGGTCGAATGGGGCATGAAGCCTCTCGATGCCATTCAGGCCGCCACGGTCAACGCTGCGGATTTGCTTGGCTGGGCCGACAGAATTGGCGCGTTAGCGACCGGTCATTATGCCGATCTGATCGGTGTCAGCGGTAACCCGGCTTCCGACGTGCGTGTCCTTGAATCCGTCAAGTTCGTGATGAAGGGCGGGGCCGTGGTGCGTAACGATCTCGCGGCAAAATAAGAGGGCAAAGAGAAACGGGCCGGCGGATGCCGGCCCGTTTCTCTTTGGTACGCCGAGCATGTTCGACAGCGGGGAGGTGCAAGTCCTCTTCAGAACCTGATAGAGGTGAAGTGATAGCGAAGCGCAAGGGCGTCGCCGCGAGGCGGGGTCTGAAGGAAGCGTGGAGCAAAAGCGCGAGCCAATGTACAAGAAATTGATCTGAGGCGTGAGCGTCGGGCGAGCGGGCCAATGATCGCGAAGCCCATATCTATCAAGGACGCAAAGCGTAAATTCGGTGGTTGCGCGTGGAAAGCGATCGAACTTATCTCGGGAGAGCTGCTGCAGGTCACGGATTCGTGACTGAGGGTGGAGTAATTCACCCTGACCCTGCAGCAGCAGTCAGCAGCGGGCGTAGTACTCACGCGAGTGAGGAAGGCCCAAACAGTGAGAGTGGGTAGTAGAACGTCGAACTCATGGGTGGCACTGCGCCAGCCAATCAGCTACGGCTGAGTTTTACAGGTTTAGAAGACGGTGAAGCCGAAACGGAAACCTGTAGAGCGGCGAAGCCCTTGTGGCGAACGGCGACTCGAAACTCCGGCCCGCGAGGGCTCAACTCACTGAACCGCCGTATGCGTACCCGCATGTACGGTGGTGTGGCAGGGGAGACCGGGCGACTGCTCCCCCTATCCCGATTGCCTTGTCCGCCCTTCTCCGGACAAAGTGAGCTCCAGTTGTGGCATTGTTATCTTGACGGTTCCGTTCTGGTTTCAAGTGCTTAGAACCTACAGAAGGCACTCCCAAATCAGGAAGAGTGCTTCAGGATGGAACACCAAAACGGGAATTTGGGCCCGGAGAACAAATAGCGAATCTGATAACCTGAAGATATATTGACTATTTAGAATAGTTCCGTTTTGGGAATGGCGTGGATTCATTCTTGCTCTTGATTGCAGGATTCTAATTCTGCAGCTTGAGCGGTTTCATGCAGCTTGGACGATTTCATCTGCGAATCACGCAGGCCGCGCCGCCATCCAACGACGACCGAGCTTCGCTTCCTCGAACAAATGGCCGAAACACGAATGTGCCCTTCGAATGGACGGTCGATATCTCGGGGATCACGTTGTCGCGCATCGTCGGGCTAGGCTTTCTAGTTCTCGCTACTGCTTCTTCAGCGGGAGCTCTCTTAGCCTTAATCCTTGTGGGTCTCCATTTGTGTCCGATGTCACTCGCTGTAGATCTTTTTCGCGAATGTAGATTCGGCGGTCTTTCGTCGGGATTGATTTCCGTACTTCTGAGCCGTCGATTGCGAAGGTGACACTTCCACGTCATCGATTCGCACTGAGCACTTTTTCCGACTCCAGACTTTAACCAAGACCAATCGGGAAAGGCCGTTGGATTGAGTTCCTTCTCCATGGGTCAACAATCGATAGCTTCGTTTTTTTTTCAGGTGCCCCAGACGTCGGTTTTACGTCTGGCTCTCTTCTTTTCGGCTGTATGCTGAGTGCCGTATGCATTGCGCATACTGCTCAGAGATCTCAGTCCACTCCTCATCCTCAAGGATGCGTTTAACATCTCGTTTGCCAGGAAGAATCCGAATCACATGGACAGCCTCGTCGTCCGCCAAATAGTAAATTCGGATCGCTTCAAATCCAACAACTGGCCAAGAGCGCAGACTTTGCAATTGCGGATTAACGGAGAAACAGCGCGGACCCACAAGCGGATGCTGACGCAATGACTGAACGGTGTGCCGCACAGCATCTCGAAAGCGAATAGCAACCTCTGGAAGGTCTAGTACAGTGAGGTAATAGCGAAATTGTCGAACGAGGTCATCACTGGCAGTCTGTCGATACGAAACTTTCACGGACGGCGGCCGGTCTTATGCTCCGCCACCATGCCGTCCGTTTGCCGATTTACCGAACCTCAAAACTCATCTTCCCCGAGTTGTTCCGACGCCAGCCCTTCCGCGAGCAAACCGTCCAGTTCTTCCTGTGTCCCGGCAAAACCTGGCACCGTGCGCTGTTCGACAGCCGTCAAAGCCGCCTCCACAACCTCCTCCAGCGACCCGTAACCGCCGCGACGTATCAGCGCCTGAATTCGCCGCTCCTGCTCCGGTGTCAGATGAATCGCCATGTCTAAATCCTACCTCTCTTCCAGGTCTGCTGAAAGAGCTGTTTGCAAAACGTAGATGTTGATTCTCTAAACCGAACCGCTGGTTGCCACCTGCCATGATCGAGTCGGGCGAGCAGTCTCTTCTCCTTTCACATCACGGCAGCGGGTAAAGCTGAAGTTCCGAAATTGGAAAGTCTTTGCGGTTATCGGTGAGCAATGCACAGCCGCACTCGATCGCGATGGCAGCGACAATGGTATCCGCGAGAGTCAATGTGTGGCCTTTCTGCGCCCAGGTGTTCTTCAGCCTGCCGGCCAGCCGCGCGCTCGGTTCGCTGAGCTCGTACAACTCCAGGCCGCCGAGCAGCGCTTCCGTCCTGCCTTCTTCGGAGGGCCGCATACCGGCATAGATCGCTGCCAGAAGTTTTCCGTTAATCGCCACCCCCTGCTAGGAGGAACCGGAGTCCGGTCCTTCGAAGATTCTTCTGGCCGTGTCAAGCCATTTGGAGAATGTAACCCTAGCTTCCCATGTCGCGCCATTTGATTTGTAGCCGGAGATCGCTTGTTGCTGTTGCGGCTGTGGGAAAGTGGAAATCGGTTTTTGATTTCCAAGGGCGCTTTCTGCCCGTCTTTTCCACAGCCTTTTCGCCCGCCGCAGCGCACCGGGGTTCCCTGGCGGGACTCGTCTTTCTCTTGCGCTTTCGGGCTTAGCCGCCGGTTCGCCAGCCGGTAAATCCGTTCGAGTTTCCGGTCGATGACTTTTGCTAACTGGAACGGATCGAGAGATCTCTGGAGTTCTTTCAGAACGGATAGTTGGGTCGCATTTGCTTGCTTCGATGCCATAACCCGCTCGAAGGGAGTCTTGGGAGCGTCATAGACGCGCCGCAGCTTCGATCCCACGCGCACCTTCTTCACCAGCTTCACCGAAGGCAGATACAGGTTCAGCCACAAGCGCAGCTCCTGGCGGTACAGGTCGTTCATTGCTGCAACTGCGTTTTGCGTGTCATAGCGTTCCCAGCCCAGCAGCTTCCGTACGTGGGTCCAGTTCTCTTGCTCGATATGCGCGCTGATCTCCGGGCTTAACTTGAAGCGCTTGCGGATCCACGGCATCCAACCCGGCAGCAGCGCTTTCAAGCGTACCGACCAGGGATACCCGGCGGCCTCCCATACGCTGGTCAGTGGACAGCAGTTCGTGCCCATAGCTCAGCCCGCGCTGCCGTACCGGCCGACCGGGCCGCTTCCCCGGTAGCGGGCCATTCAAAATGCGAATGGCGTATTTTCGGTGGTAGCCCGTGGTCAGGCAAAATTCGTTCAGCATCACCTGTTTCGCCTCGCGATCTGCTTTCTGATACCGCCCATAAACGGCCGGAAATACTCCCATTTCTCCGTGCGCCCCAAGTAAACCCTCCCCAAATCGTCTTTAACTCGGGTTACATCTTAAATGGCGCGATGTTGTCCCCTTCGGTTACATTTTAGATGGCTCGATACGCGTTGCGTAGGGCTGTTGCAGCAACGTGATTCTGTCACCCTAACGGCAACATAAAACTGTCACCCCCCTGGTAGTGCGGAGTGCTGCAAGCGGGTCTGGCCGTAATAGAGCGAGACGCGCCCATCGAGGGCTTGGTAGATCTGCACTTTGGCTCCGGCGAAGCTGAAACGGCGTGCCTGTTGAGGGATCTGGAAGCGGCGTCCCTCCCATTGCACGACGTTGTCGTTGCTG
>Ga0209648_10002605_pt1 | contig 15021 bp, 8 predicted proteins | sample GraSoi2013_115cm_FD_185830 | JGI IMG/M metagenome (GOLD analysis project Ga0209648, IMG submission 185830) | Grasslands soil microbial communities from the Angelo Coastal Reserve, California, USA - Sample 9_17_2013_115cm (SPAdes) (version 2) | ecosystem: Environmental > Terrestrial > Soil >...
CCACGGCACGGTCGGTTGGGCGAACTTCGAGCATCTGCACCCATTTGTCTTCCTTGAAACCGGTGGGGACAATCACATACTGATAGTCAATCACTCCCGAAGCAGGCACCGAGAAAGGCTGGGGCAGCTGAAACACAATGTCTGGCGCGGGGATGCCCCAACCATCCACAAAACTCTTCGTCGGAGGTGGCATGTTTTCCGCGACGCCCTTCTGCGCGCCTCCGTTCACCCACGCCACCAGGGTTCGAATTTCATCCGCGGACAACGATCGTTCGTTTGCAAAATGTCCGTATTGAGGGTCGGCAAACCAGGGCGGCATAATTTTTTTTGCGACCACCATCTTGATCATGGAAGCCCACGGCCGAGTTTCCTCATAAGTGAGCATGGAGAAAGGTGCTGCTTCGCCGGGCCGATGGCAGGTTTGGCAGTTTTTCTGCAAAATCGGGGCTACGTCCTTGCTAAACGTCGGAGGAGGATTATTCGGCTCCTGTCCAAGCGCGTATCCCGCGCAACAGAGTGTACTCGCTAGCAGAAGAGACAAATATTTCATGAATTTTTCCAACCTCACTATTTTGGACCTCGCCAGACAAAATAGGACAGAATCAGGGAAACTTGCCGGCCAATACGGGTTTCGGCTAAATCCGTTTCCCACGAAGTTCGTAAAACACTGTAGTAAACTCGTAGTAGTTCGTGGCCCACAAACCGTCAAATCGGGTACAGACGGTTCACAAACCGCTGAGCCATGGGCTCCACCACTTCTGAATTATCCTACATGGAAAGCGTTTGGCGCGCATCTTCGGCTTGCAGTGCGGCCAGTGAACTCCCATCAATTGTCTCCAAATTTGTCGCGATCAACAGTCCTTGCCGCCTCTTTTCTGCTCACTCTTGTCCACCACGGGCGTCCATCAAAACTGGGGTGTAACGCCGGCGCGGAGGCCGGCGCGATTCTCTGAGTTCCATTTTGAAGGGAGAAGATTCGATCATGCGCAACGTGTGCAAGTGTGCTTTGTTCGTTTTGGCGGGGTGCGGAGCGCTGGCGGGGAATGCTGGCGCGCAATTCAAGAATGAAAGTCAAGCGACGGAGCTGAATATTCCGCGGGTCAGCCAGCGCGGAACAGTGACGCAAAGGATTGGGCTGACGGACGTGACCATTACTTATCACAGGCCGACAGTTGGTGGGCGCGAGATCTGGGGCAAGACGGTGCCGTATGGGAAGGTGTGGCGCGCAGGCGCGAATGAGAATACTACGATTACTTTTACCGATGACGTTTCGATCGAAGGAAAGCCGCTTGCGGCGGGGACGTACGGACTGCACACCATTCCTGACAAGGATCAGTGGACGATCATTTTTTCGAAGAACTCGACTTCCTGGGGCAGCTTCAGCTACGACGAGAAAGAAGACGCGTTGCGCGTGAACACCAAGCCACAGGCCGCGGATTTCCGTGAGGCGCTGACCTACACCTTCGAGGAAGTCAAGCCGGATTCGGCGGCCGCGACTCTGAGGTGGGAAAAGCTCGCGGTTCCCTTCCACATATCCGTGGACGTGAAGGCCGCGGCGTTGAAGAGCATCAAGAACGAACTGCGAAGTGTTGGCGGCTTTACCTGGATGGGATACGACGAAGCGGCGCAGTGGTGCCTGGACAACAATTACAACCTGGAAGAAGCGCTGAAGTGGGAAGAGACTTCGATTCAAAATGAGGACCGCTTCGAGAACTGGGAGACGAAGTCTCGCATTCTCGATGCCATGGGCCGCAAAGAGGAGGGCACGAAAGCGCTCTCGGCCGCGCTCGCGAAGGCCAACGCGATCCAACTCTATACGTATGCTCGCGGACTGCAACGCTCGGGGAACGCCAAGCGCGCTTTCGAGCTCTACCCGCAGGTGCCGAAGAAGGATGCAAATCACTGGGTCAGCCACCTGGCATTGGCGCGAATTTCGTCGAACGCGGGCGACTTCCCAACTGCTGCCAAAGAAATGACGCAGGCCATCGGCGGAGCGCCTGACCAAACGAAGCAGTTTCTCCAGCCGTTGCTGAAGCGGCTTGAGGCAAAGGACGACATCAATAAGTAGACCGACTCCCCTACATTGTTAGTTAGCATTCGAATGGATTCGCAATGCGTTGAAAAGTCCGGGGATAGACAAGCGCGAATAGAAAAATAGAGCCCACCTTTTTTCCCGGTACTCACGCTCCCAGCGTTAGGAAGAGATTCTGCCGAAGCGACAGATTAGGCGTGGGATAGCGCGGGTTGCTTGTGTTCGGCGACGGAGGCGAGGGCGGCTTCTATGACGCCGAGGCCTTCGTCGAGCTGCTCGTCGGTGACTACCAGCGGAACGAGAATGCGAATGACATTGTTGAAAGTGCCGGCCGTGATGGTGATTAGGCCGTGCTCGTAGCAAAATTTGGCGATGGCTTTGGTTTCGGAATCAGCCGGCTCGCGCGTCTGCGCGTCGCGCACTAATTCAATGGCGCACATGCCGCCGAGGCCGCGAACGTCGCCGATGAGAGGCCATTTCTTTTGCCAACCGCGGGCTCGCTCTTCAAAACGTTTGCCGATGGCAGTGGAACGGGCGAGGAGGCCGTCTTTCTCGATGGTCTCGATGGCGGCGAGCGCGGCAGCGCAGGAAAGGGGATGCCCACAGTAAGTGCCCCCGAGAGCGCCGGGGCCGGGGGCGTCCATGATTTCGGCACGGCCGGTGACGGCGGCGATGGGCATGCCTCCGCCGAGCGATTTTGCCATAGTGATCAGATCAGGCTCGATGCCGAAATGTTCGGAGGCGAACCACTTGCCGGTGCGAGCGAAGCCGGATTGCACTTCGTCGGCGATGAAGAGAATGCCGTGCTGGCGGCAGATATTTTGCAAGAGCTTGAAATAATCGCGCGGGGGGATGACGAAGCCGCCTTCGCCGAGAACGGGCTCGGCGATGACAGCGGCGATGGATTCGGGAGCGACGGAGCGCTTGAAGGCGTCTTCGAGATGATGCGCGAAAGTTTCCGCAGTGGCTCCCTTTTGGCCGCGGTACGGATAGGCGAAGGGAATGCGGTAGATGTCGCTGGCGAAGGGCTCGAAGCCGACTTTATAGGGATGGGTCTTGCTAGTGAGCGACATGGTGAGAAGAGTGCGGCCGTGGAAGGCGTCCTCGAAACAAATGACGGCGGGGCGCTTGGTGAAGGCGCGGGCGATCTTGATGGAGTTTTCGATGGCTTCGGCGCCGGAGTTCAGGAGGATCGTTTTCTTGGGAAAATTGCCTGGAGCGAGTGCGTTGAGTTTTTCCGCGACGGAGACGTAGCTTTCGTAGGGAGTGACGGCGAAGCAGAGATGGAGATGCTTCTCGAGTTGCTCACGGATTGCGGAGAGCACGCGCGGCGAGCGGTGGCCGACGTTGAGACAGCCGATGCCGCCGGCGAAATCAAGATAGCGATTACCGTCAACGTCCTCAACGACGGCGCCTTCGGCGCGGGCGGCGAAAACCGGAGTGGCGTTCGAAGGGCCGCGTGGAATGGCCGCTTCGCGGCGAGCCATCAAGGTGCGAGACTGGGGGCCGGGGATTTCCGTACGAATCTGAATTGTAGACATTTGTTATTTTCCTTGCCTTGAAATCTAGTACCAGCCGATTGGGTTCTCGTCGAGATTGACGAACACCTGTTTGGTTTCGAGATATTCTTCAAGGCCCCAGGGACCGAGTTCGCGGCCGAAGCCGGACTGCTTATAACCGCCCCAGGGGGCTTCGACGTACGTTGGCTGCATGTGATTGACCCATACGATGCCTGCGCGGAGCGATTTGACGACGCGGAAGGCTTTGTAGATGTCGCGCGTCCAGACGGCTGCGGCTAGACCGTAGGGCGTGTCGTTGGCGATGCGGATGGCGTCAGGTTCGCCTTCGAACGGAATCACCGAAGCGACTGGGCCGAAAATTTCTTCGCGGGAGATGCGCGCGCTGTTATCGACGTCGTAGAAAATGGTCGGCTCGACATAAAAGCCCTTGCCAAACTGCTTGGGCCGACCGCCACCGATGGCGACTTTTGCTTCCTTCTTGCCGAGTTCGAGGTAAGAGCTGACGCGATCGTATTGCTCCTTGCTGACCAGCGGACCCATCTTCGTTTCGCGCTCGAGGGGGGCGCCGAGCTTGATGCGCTTGGCCTTTTCGGTCATGGCTTCGACGAACTTCGGATAGATTTTCTTTTCGACGAGGATGCGGCTGCCAGCGGAACAAACTTCTCCTTGATTGATGAAGACGCCGAAGAGCGCGCCGTCGACAGCCCCTTCCCAATCCGCCCCGTCGAAGAAAATGTTGGGGGATTTGCCACCGAGCTCGAGGGTGACGCGCTTGAGAGTGTCCGCGGCACTCTTAACGATGACCCTTCCGACAGCGGCGCTACCGGTGAAGGCGATTTTGTCCACGCCGGGATGCGCGACGAGCGCAGCCCCCGCGGTTTCGCCAAAGCCGTTGACGATGTTGATGACGCCCGGAGGCAGGCCCAGTTCTTCAAACCAGTTGGCGACTTCCATCATAGTGAGCGGCGTCTGCTCGGCAGGCTTGAGGATGCACGTGCAACCAGCGGCGATGGCGGGAGCGAGCTTCCAGGAAGCCATCACCAGCGGATAGTTCCAGGGAATGATTTGTCCGGCGACGCCGACCGGTTCGCGAAGAGTGAAACTCAGGGCGTTCGCGGGCACGGGGTTGACGTGGCCGAGAACTTTGTTCGCGAGTCCGGCGTAGTATTCGAAACAGGTCGCGGCATCGGCGATGTCGTACTCTGCTTCGACGATGGGTTTACCGGAATTGCGGCATTCCAGTTCGGCGAGCGGAGCGGCGTTGGCGCGGATCTTTTCCGCCAGCTTGTAGAGAAGGCGGCCGCGGTCGGAGGCGGTGGTCTGGCGCCAGGGGCCGGAATCGAAGGCGGCGCGCGCGGCTTTCACAGCGCTATCGACATCTGCTGCCGTGCCCGAGGCCACATGGGCGATAACTTCTTCGGTGGAAGGATCATAGACGGGAAACATTTCGCCGGAAGAGCTTTTGACCCACTGACCATTGATATAGTTTTGATAGGCTCGAACGATCGTTTTCGGACTGCTGGACATATCCGCCTCCCAAATTCATAGTACCGGCGCGGGCGACGGTGCGGCCGTCAGCTTGCGCGCGGCCTTACGCCTGCCGTAGACAAAAAAGAAAAATGCCGCGAGGCCAATGAAAAAGAGCGTGCCTCCGAACATCCAAATTTCGTAAGACAGAAGTGATTTAATCTGCTGTGCCGGAAAAAATGCCAGGGCGATTCCCAGACCAGTGGTCGTGAATCCGCTGAAGCCCGCGAGAACCAGAGTCGTTTTGCCGTAACGGCCTTTAACGAATGAATCGCTAGCGGCGATTTTCAGCAGCGCGCCGAACATATAAAGGAAAGGGATCAGTTGAAGCACGACCGCGAGGGAGAGCAATTTCTGGAATGTTTCCTGCACTCCCACGCCCGTAAACGAGAAATTGATCACCACCAGAATCAACGATACGGCCGCATGGACGATCAGTGCGGCGTACGGCGTGACATACTTCGGGTGGACCTTGCCGAGCCAGGAAGGCATATAGGAGTCGAGGCCGGCAACAAAAGGAATCCGCGCCGAGCCGCCGAGCCAGGCGGAGCCAATTCCCGCGATAGAGATGCTCAACATCAATGCAAAGGGCGCGACGATCCAGCCCACGCCAACGCGGCTGGCCATGTGGCCGACGGCCTGCACGATGCCTTGCAGGACGCTAATGTCGTTCTTGCTGACGGCAATAAGGAGCGTCAACGTCGCTCCGATGTAGAGTAGCCCAGACAGCAGGCCGCCCCAGGCAACGGCACCAGGCAGAGTCTTTTGCGGGCTCTCGATTTCATCACCCATGACCGAGGCGAGCTCGAGACCCACAAGGCCGAAACAGATCACACCGAAGGAATTCAGAACGAAACGAGGGTTTGCGGGAATCTGGAAATCCGCCGCCGTGACCGTGGTACCGAAGCGCATCCAAATCACGATTCCCAAACCGATCAAGACAGCAGCGGCAAATCCCGTGCCGATGGCGCCGAGATTGTTGAGCCACTTTCCGACGCCCAGGCCAAGAATGTTCAGCGCCACGAGGAGGAAAAGCAAAACCAGAGAAGCCGTCAGTGTGAAAGATTTGTTGTCTGCGAGCGATTCGTGCCCGGCTCCCAGGACAAAGACGAACACGCCGACGAAGTAGAGCATGATCGTGGGCACGTACATCATGTTGTTGGTCCAATAGCACCAGCCGGAGAGAAAACCGTGGAAGTCACCGAAGACTTCCTTAGCCCAAAGGTAGACGCCGCCCTCGCCGGGGAAACGGTGCGCCAGTTCAATGACGGCGATGCCTTGCGGCCAGAAGAACAAGACGAGCGAGATGATCCATAGCCAGACCGTTACGCCACCATTGGCGGCGATGGAAGGAACAACGTTGAGGTTAAAAACCGCAACGACAAAGAGCAGAACGAGGTCCCACCGCCCCAGAACGCGGCGCAGACGCGGCGCTCCTTGTGCCACAGGCGCTGCCGGCGCAGTGATGACCTCGTTTGCCAATAGGGCTCTCTCCTGTCTTATGAGCTGAAGCGGACTAGTGTCCGGCAGCGCCGACAAAGGCGGCGCCTCGTTGCTGCTGGGCAGCCGCCAGGGCCGGGGCAATTTCTTCAAAAACGGCGAGGTGCTTGTCAATGTCGGCTTCCGTGTGCTGGACGGAGATGGTCCACTGCTCATCCCACCAATAAGGTTGGGCCAGCACGCCGCGATTAACCATGGCGAACCAGTAGTGGCGCCAAAGATCGACGTCAATCTTGGTCCAGTCGCGGTAATTGCGGATTTCTTGCGGATAGAGCATCAACGCGCCGTTGACGCCCGCGCTGCCGACATAGGCTCGCAAGCCAGCCTTTGCAACGATGGAGCGATAGCCATCGGTCAGCTTTTCGCTGAGTTTGCCAACGTGCGCATAGTTATCCCGCGTCAAGACTTCGCGGAACGTCGCCAGACCCGCGGCCATCGCAACACGATTGGTGTTGTAGGTGCCGCCGTGAAATACCTTGTGTTGCGAGATGATATCCATCACCGCGCGGCTCGCTCCGAACGCTCCCAGCGGCAAGCCGCCACCGATGGACTTGGCAAGACAAATTATGTCCGGCTTCACGCCGAAGAATTCACTGGCCCCGCCCCAGGCCAGCTTTGCGCCAGTTTTCACTTCGTCGAAAATCAGCAGCGCGCCGTTTTTGCTGCAAATATCGCGCAGGCCCTGCAAGAAGCCGGGCTGCGGCATGCACAGTCCGACGTTCATGAGGATGGGCTCGAGAATGATCGCGGCGATTTGTCCCGGATACTGCTTAAAACGATTTTCGACGCTCTTCAGATTGTTGAAGCTGGCGACGACGACATTTTCGAGCGAGGCTCTTGGCACGCCACCGCCGCCCGGAACGGAATTGGGCGCGTCGGGATCTCCGTAGTCTTCGGCCTTGGGCTTGACGCTAACGAGCGCAGTGTCATGCAGTCCGTGGTAGGAACCTTCAAACTTCAGGATTTTGTCGCGTCCCGTGGCGGCGCGCGCGATCCGGCAGGCGTGCATGGTAACTTCCGTGCCGCTGGAGCCAAATCGCACCATGTCCACCGGATAGCGCTTGCAGATTTCTTCCGCAAGCTCCCATTCCTGGTCATGCGGCATGCCGAAAGTCGTTCCTTCGTACAGCTTTTGCTCCACGGCTTTGACGACGGCGGGGTGGCAGTGCCCGGCCATTAGCGCTCCGAAGCACAGGTTGTGGTCGATGTATTCGTTGCCGTCGACGTCGTGAATCCGGCTGCCCTTCCCATCTTTCACAAAGAGCGGATAGGGCTCGTAATGGCGGTAGTTGCTGGCGACCCCGAGCGGGATGCGTTCCAAGGCCCGCTTGTGCGCTGCGGCTGATTTGGGCGTGCGCTTTTCGTAGGCGGCAAGTTCTTTCTGTAGTGCGTCATGCATTTGCTTACTCCCTGGTGGGTTGGCCGTTTTTCGGTTACCCGGCAGGTCTATTCCCTGCGGTCAGTGTGGGCGGGCAAAACCTCTCGAACTACTGCTCAACTCTAATTTTATCAGACGTGCGAAGGCGCCCCTATCTGGTCGGGGCGCCTCAGGAAACATTGTTAATCTGCCAGCCTGCGCTAGAAACGGAACTTAAGCGCCAACTGCACCAGCCGCGGGTCGCGGATCCGGAGCGGCTGGCCGAATGTGCCGCCCTGATTTCCCACATTGCCATCCACGCTAGTGAACTGCGCGTGGTTCCAGATGTTAAACAAATCGCTGCGGAATTCCATACGCAGTCTCTCTCCAAGCGGCGTGCTCTTTGAGAAGCTCAGGTCCGTATTATTGATGCCCGGCCCGCAGCAGATCGAACGCGGCGAGTTTCCGATTGTGCCCAGTGCGACGGGATTACGACCTGCACCGGGCCCCGGAACAGTATTGTCAAACAGGTTGGGGTCGAACACATAGCCTGAAACTGGCACGCACGCTGGAGCTCCCGGCGCGAGAGGGCCTGTACCGAATTGGCAGACCGTGCCGCGCGGATTAACCGTCTTGAACGGCGCCACAAGGTTCGGTTCACCCGGTGCCTCGAAATTAAACGTGCTGTCCAACAGCTCATTATCTGCCTGGGACGTTATGCGGATCGGAAAGCCGCTCTGGAAACTCACAATGCCGGACATTTCCCATCCATCGAGCACCTTGCCCTTGAACCCCGAATATTTGGGAACCGGTAAGTCCCAAACAAAGTTAAAAACAAAGCGATGGCGCGAATCATACTTGGACAGGCCGTAGGTCGCATTGAAGTTGAATGGATTCAACGCATCCTCGAAGCTGGAAGCATTATCGAGTGTCTTGCTCCAGGTATACGAAGCCTGGAACTGCAGACCATGCGAAAAGCGCTTCTCAAACAGCGCCTGCAGCGAATTGTAGCTGGACTTGGCCACCGTATCTTCGGCAAAGATCCCGACGATAGGCGGCGTACTTGGGCAGGCCGCCCCGGTCAACGGCTGGCAGAGTGGAGAAGAATACTTCCGTAGCCCGATAAGCGTAATGCCCCCACCCGGCGCGTTCAGGGGACCGGCAGGAACCGTCAAGCCGCCACTACCCGCGTTATAGGGCAGCAGAAAGCCGCCCGTGGGAATCGGAGTTCCATTTGGAATGAAAAACGTCGAGTCTTCAGAGAACTGACCGCACGTTGTGGGAGTTCCTCCCGCTGCAGCCGGTGCTGAGAGCACGTTCGCGGGATTGGCAGCTGCAATGGCGTCGATGGCGAGGCAAATAGCTGGATTCGTCTCGTTGACCTCATAAATGGCCAGCAAGCGGTGGCCCTGTGAGCCAACGTAGCCTAGCTGCAAAAGAATGTCGCCGGGCAACTCCCTCTTGATCGTGAAATTGTACTGATCCGAATACTGCGGCCGCATATGTGGCTGGAAATCTCCAAAATACGTAGTGCCGAGGAACTGGGACCAATCGAGTGGCGTGCCCCGCGGAGGATTCAACACACCTTTGAATGGATTCGGATGGACGCCGCCGGTCTGGTCCACAAAGGGCGTCTGTAGGAGCGAGCCAGTAATGGATTCACTGCCTCCGAATGGCGGCTCCGCGCTGAATTGCTCCAATACTAGCTGCTCGATCGGGTTGTAGAAAATTCCATATCCCATGCCGATGCTCGTCTTTCCCGGTCCGCCGGTCAGCTTGGCCAGCCAACCATCGTGCCACCCCGGGCTCCAGTTAAGGCCGAGGCGCGGGGCAAAAGCCTTGTAGTACGTTTGGGTCAGACCGTTGGGGACGCCCTTGTCACCCGGAAAAACTAGGCCCAGTGGAGTAACTCCAGCGGCGTCGTTGCCGGGTATTCCAGGATAGATGGTGGTTGCCTGCCCGGGCCGAAACGCCTGAACCTTCTGGCCGGCATCAGCGAGTGGAGTGTTCAGTTCCCAGCGCACGCCATAATTCAGCGTCAGATTCGGCTTGATCTTCCAGCTGTCCTGTGCGAAGAGGTACACGGATTTGCTGCGTACGAGTTCATGGTTTGCCGAGCCCTGCAGGTAACCGGTAGCCAGACCCAGGAGATAATTCGGGTAGCTATTATCGAATCCCACGTCGTCTCCGACTGGGCCGCTCAGGGAGGTAGTAAAAGAATAGTCACCATTGACATCGAAAATCAGAAACTGGTCGAACTTTTGGTAGCGCGCGTCCCCGCCAAACTTCAAACTGTGGTTGCCGATGATCCTGCTGTAGTTGTCTGAGAACTGAAGTGTATTGCCGGTCTGAGGCAACTGGCCACCCGGGTTGTTGCCAAGTAACCCTGTTCCGTCGATGAAGATAAACGGCACTCCTTCGATCTTGGGGCCGAGCCCTGAGTGAATACCAAAGTCGGCGGGGTTAGCGGGACATGTGGCGGGCGATCCTGTGGGCGGCGCTCCCGAGGAAAGGCAGTTGCCGTTTGAGTCCACAAGTGGTGCGTCCGTCTGGCCGGTGAAGCAGAAAGCAGAGGCTGCTCCGCTTCCGCAGGAGGCTGTAATGGCATTAGTCTTCACCGGAGTATTGAATTTGAGTTGGCCCTCACGGAAGTAGCTGAAGCGCGCTTCGTTTACCGCCCTCGAACCGATCGTGGATGTGTGGCTTATGTTGAGCTGCTGGTAGCGTATCGCGTAGGTGCTTCCGAAGTTCCCCAGTGGAGCTCCAAAACTCTGAAATTTTGCAAACGGATCAAGCGTGGTGTCGTCATCAAAGTAGTAGTACACAGACAACTTCTGGTTGTTCGTGAAGTTATGATCCAAACGGACCGTGGCCTGATCGCCCCGGTCTCTGCTGTTGGGTACGGTGAGTGCCGTGCTGGAGGTTCCGCCTGCACCGGGCACATACTGCAAAAGGCTGACCGCCACGGGGTCAAAACACGCCGTGGGTATCTTGTTGTTCGGGAAAATAGCCGAATAAGCGGTCAGGGGAGCAATTGCCGCACCGCCCGCAAGGGAGACGGCATTTGCACAGCCGGGGCGGTTCTGCAAGATCGTAGCAACCGTATTATCGGTCAGCGTGCCCGAAAATGTTGACCCAGACGAAAAGTCGCCGTTTTCATTGGCCCCTGTGGGCACGGTAACAGGTTGCGAATCGATACCCCTGACTATACGGCGTCCTTCATATGACCCGAATATGAAAGTCTTGTCCTTCTTGATCGGTCCGCCCAGTGTCCCGCCGAACTGGTTCTGCTTAAATGGAGTTTTGGGAGCGGGAGTAAATGTAAACGAGTGCGCGTTGAGGACATCGTTGCGGAAGAACTCGTAAAAGCTGCCATGAAGATTGTTCGTCCCCGACTTGGTCACCACATTGACGACCGCTCCTGAGTTCCTGCCGTATTCGGCGTCGAAGTTATTGGTGATGACGCGGAACTCTTCGACGCTGTCAGGCGACGGTTCAATCGCAGGTATATTAACGAACAGGTCGTTTCCATCGCCGCCGTTGACCGTGTAATTGTTAGACCGGCCGCGGCCGCCATTCACCGTAACGACTCCGGCTTTGTCCGACCCGAAAAAAAGATCGTTGCCCAGTTGCGATTGTACGCCGGGCTGCAACTGCAACAATTGGTAAACGTCGCGCTGGTTTAGCGGGAGTTGCGTCGATGCGAGGCTGTTCACAATCGCGCCAAGCTGCGTCGATGTCGTATCAACGACCGGGGGCGCCCCGGTGACTTCGACTACGTCCGTCGACCCGCCGAGCTGCAGGCCGACGTCAACGGTAAGAACCTGGTTCAGATCAAGCGCGATTCCCTTGCGGACGTATTTCTTGAAACCTTGCAGTGTGAGATCGATTTCGTAACTGCCAACGGGCACCTCGATAAAAATATATTCGCCATTCGCGCCGGACTGCACCTCGCGCGTGGCATGAGTGCCCTCGTTGACCAATTGCACCGTGGCCGCCGACACCGCCCCGCCACTGGGATCCGTCACCGTTCCGCGGATGCGGCCGCCGGTGCTCTGTGCGCCCGCGAAAGGCGCCGCTACGAAGAGGGCCAACGCCAGAGCGTTTGCGAGCAAGACGCTCCGGAAACAAAACAAACGCAGACGCAGAAAACGCTCTTCCACCTTCATGAACTCACCCCTTGCCGCGAAGAATCTTTCGAGGACCGATTCTTCATGGTTGCTTGTACACCTGAAACCTTACTATAATCCTGTAAACTTAGAGAAAGCCGGGACCCGTGTCAAGCAGAAAGAATTTATCCGACGCATCGGCAAAGCGCCCTCGCCTGCCCCACTTGCGCATCAGCGAAGTGGCCCGCCGGGTAGGCATTTCTTCCTCCGCTCTGCGCGCCTGGGAAGCCCTGGGCCTCGTTAAGCCGCAGCGCACGCAAAGCCGTTACCGCCTCTATACTGAATCCGATGTGCGCCTGTTGCAACGAGCGATTTTTCTGCGACGCGCGCGCGGCCTCAATCCCGCCGCCATCGTTCACGTGCTCAAGCGCCAGGGAGTTGTCTCCCGTTCAGCCGAGAGACCGCTCCACCCCGGGCAGCGCTTCCGCCGGTTACGCACGCGACGCGGGCTCTCGCTCGCTCAGGTGGCTCGCGCCACCGGTGTCTCCATCGGTTTTCTCAGCGCCCTGGAGCGCGGCCAGATGCGCTCTTCGATCGCCACCCTCCGGCGCATCGCCCGCTTCTATCGGACCAACATTCTCTCACTCTTCGAGACTGCCGGCGACAATCCGCGCCTGGTGCGCCCGCATCAGCGAAAAGTCCTCGAAACCACTCCTGACGTTCGCATGGAGCTGCTTGCCTGGGGGCAGACGGTAATGGAACCTCACCTTTTCCGCATCAAACCCGGTGGCGGCAGCGGAGAATCCTATTCGCACGAAGGTGAGGAATTTCTCCACGTGCTTCGCGGAAGTTTTGAAATCTGGCTTGACGCCAAGGAGCATTACCAGCTAAAGCCAGGCGACAGCCTTTATTTCGAGAGTTCGACTCCACATCGCTGGAAGAATCCGGGCCGCGCGGAGACGTGGCTGTTGTGGATTAACACGCCGCCAACATTCTGATTTCCAGGACGGGTACCCATGAAGATTCATTCGCTTCGCGCTGTGTTTCAATCTTTCTCGCTCTTGCTCTGTGCCGCTTCGATGCCGCACGCGCAAGTGAAGAATGCCGCACCGGCGGATATCATCGTGGTTCACGGCCGGGTTTACACGGAAAACTCCAAGCGGCCGTGGGCTCAAGCCGTGGCGATTCGAAACAGCAGGATCGTCGGTGTCGGTGACGACGCCGAAATCGAGCGCACGCGCGGCGCGAGCACAAAAGTGCTTGATGCCGGCGGAAAACTGGTGCTCCCCGGTTTCGTGGATTGTCACATCCATTTTCTCGACGGCTCTTTTAGCCTCGGGCGCGTAAATCTCGAAGGCGCAAAAGACGCCGCCGACATTCAAGAACGCCTGCGCAAATACGCCGCCGCGCATCTCGGTACAGATTGGATTCTTGGCCGTGGCTGGAATTACGCTATGTTCGGTCCCGAGGCGCTCCCACACAAGAAATATCTGGATGAAATCTTCCCTGATCGCCCGGTTTTTCTCGAGGGCTATGATGGACATACCTACTGGGTCAACTCGAAGGCTCTTGCTCTGGCCGGGATCACTCGCGACACACCGAACCCATCCAATGGTTCGATTGTCCGGGACCCTAAAAGCGGAGACGCCACGGGGGCGCTAAAGGAGTCAGCTCAGGATTTGGTCGCCAAAGTCATTCCCAAGCCCTCGCGCGCCGAAAAGCTTTTGGCGCTGCATGCGGGCATGAAATGGGCGAACGAGCATGGAATCACTCGCGTGCACAGCGCTGGACAAGATTTCGAAGCGCTCGATCTTTTCGACGAAATGCGCCGTCGCGGCGATCTTACCTTGCGCATGTATGTCGCTTATTTCCTCGATCCGCCAGAGCTCCGGCCTCAGGACCTCGATGCCATCGAGCACACCAGAAAAAAATTCCATGACGACTGGATCGACGCCGGCGCCGTCAAATTCATGGTGGATGGCGTCGTCGAATCGCACACCGCGGCGATGCTCGAGCCATACAGCGATGACCCTTCTTTGAAAGGCAAGCTTTTCTGGGAGCCTTCAAAATACAAGGCGGCGGTGGCGGAGTTAGACCAGCGCGGTTTGCAGCTTTTCACGCATGCGATTGGCGACTACGGCGTGCGCACGGCGCTGGACGCCTATGAAAATGCCGAAACGCGGAATAACACTCGCGACCGCCGACCGCGCATCGAACACATTGAAAACATCGCCACATCCGACATTCCGCGATTCGGAAAACTCGGAGTTATCGCCAGCATGCAGCCGCTCCATTCTTACCCGGATACAAATACGCTGGAGGTCTGGGCGCGGAATGCCGGCCCCGATCGTGCCTCCCGCGCCTGGGCGTGGAAGAGCATCGCTGATGCGGGAGGCCACCTGGCCTTCGGCAGCGATTGGCCCGTCGTGACTCTCAATCCGTGGGAAGGGGTGCAGACTGCTGTGACTCGCCAAACCGCCGAAGGTCAACCGGAAGCCGGATTTGTCCCGGTGCAGCGATTGACGGTGGCGCAGGTGATAGACGGTTATACGCTCGGAGCGGCGTTTGCCGGCCGCCGCGAAAAATCAGAAGGTTCGATCGAGGTCGGCAAGCTCGCGGACCTTATCATCTTATCGGAGGATATCTTCAACATAGATCCGCATAAGATTAGAGCCACAAAGGTTGTCACCACCATCGTGGGCGGGCGGCTGGTCTATCAAGCGGACGTAAAGTAACGGGGAGGAGCTATGAGATCGCGCGCGATTCTCCTGAGCATTCTGACGGTCGCCGTGGCATGCGGCGCCTGCAAGAAAAAAGAGGAATCGCTGAGCTTGCTGGTCTGGGAAGGCTATGCCGACCCGTCCTTCACACATGCCTTCGAGGAGAGTCATCACTGCAAAGTCAGCGCATCCTACATGGGCTCAAGCGACGAACTTGTCGCCAAGCTGCGCGGCGGCGGCGCGGCGAACTACGACG
>Ga0209648_10002607_pt1 | contig 15019 bp, 14 predicted proteins | sample GraSoi2013_115cm_FD_185830 | JGI IMG/M metagenome (GOLD analysis project Ga0209648, IMG submission 185830) | Grasslands soil microbial communities from the Angelo Coastal Reserve, California, USA - Sample 9_17_2013_115cm (SPAdes) (version 2) | ecosystem: Environmental > Terrestrial > Soil >...
CCGCCACGCGGTTCTGGAGTTGAGTTGGAGGATACGGTGGAACGGGGCCTGTTCCATCCGCCACGCGGTTCTGGAGTTGAGTTGGAGGATACGGTGGAACGGGGCCTGTTCCATCCGCCACGCGGTTCTGGAGTTGAGTTGGAGGATACGGTGGAACGGGGCCTGTTCCATCCGCCACGCGGTTGAGGACTTGCTGCTGATGTTGTGGATGGTGCGCGAAGCAGAAAAATGAAGAAGTGATTAGAAGCAACGAAGCAGAAATGAGACTGCGAAGTTTCGAAGCGTGCATGTTTACTCTCCAAAGTTGAGATCTGGGCGAAAAAAAACCCAGTCAAAAGCAATGGAAGCACACAATGACGAGCGTCAGCGGAGGTATTAATTAACAGTTGGGTTAAGTCGTTGTTGTATTAATTAAACGAACAAAAATGCTCTGATTCGTTGAGTGTTGACTGAAAGCCAAGAAGGGTGTGGCGAGCCTACTGGTTGGGATAGCAAGCAAATGCAGGATAAAGCACAGCCTTAACACAATGCGGCCCGCCCTCCCCATTCGGGGGAATGAATCGATTTTTCGGGACAGATTTATAGATGCCGGAACGAGAAATGCCGCAGCGAAGTGGCGACGGCTACGGCGTTGATTGCGTGGGCTGCACTTTGGTGATGGAGGGGGTGAACTCGAAGCGGACCAGCCAATTGGAGGCTACGGCGTGGCCATCCACCTTGGCCGGGGCAAAGTCCCAGCGGTGCGCGGCTTGCAGCGCCTGATCAGCAAAATATCTACTGGGGCCGGGGGAAAAGAGTTCGGCGGAAGCAACGTTGCCTGTCGGATCAACGTGGAGCTTTACGGTTACGCGAACGGTGCCGCGGATGGTGGCGCGGGCCCGGGAGGAGACATCCGGCATGACTTGATCGAGCACTTCGCCTTGCGTGACGGAGCCGGCGGCGACCGGCTTTGCGGCAGAGTCAGTGCGGGAAGGACTGGCGACGCTGGTCAGAGCGACCGGAGCGGGAGTCGAAGAATTCAAGGTGCGCTTGTCGTTCGTTTTCTGCAGAGAAGATTGGGACGCAAGCGAAGAAGTGCGAGGCGAAGACGGTGACGTCGCGCCGATCGAAGGTGAGGCGGACTTCTGCGCGGACTTGGAGGGGTTCTTGGTGTGCGCGGCAGCGGGGCTTGGTTTTGGGGCGGAGGGCGGCTGCGGCGCTTCGACGGCAGCGGCTTGCTGCACGGGAGCGCGGTGATGGAAGAGCCGCGGAGCGATAAAGATCGCGGTGAGAACGAGGGGGGCGACGATCGCTAGCGGAAGATAATTAAACTTAGGCAGCAAGGGAGGGCGCTTGAGAGATGGCTGCACGAGGTCGTAGCGCGGCCGGGTGGATGTGCCGCGGACCGCGACAGTTTGGATGTGGACCGGGGGCTTGGAGACAGGTGGCGGAGCGGGACGGGCGGATTCGGTTCTTGCGGCGGCTGGGGGCGGCGCAGGGGCGTGGGATGTGGCGGCAAGAGGAATTGCAGTCGGCGCCGCTGCAGTCGCGATGGGCGCAGCAGGGGGCGCGTAGGCCGGCTTGGCCGATGCCGGAGGTGCGACCGAGCCGGGATTCAGACGCGCAGCGATCTCGGCGACCGTCCAGCGGCGCAGGGGATCGCGCTGCAAACAGTGGCGTGCAATGTCCAGAAAAGCCGCGGGCAAAGTGTCTGGCACGACCGGGTCTTGCACAGCCGAGGCGGCGGAAGCTGGAAGATGCTGCGTGAGCGCCTCGACGAGGGTCATGCCGAGTGACCAGATATCGCCTGCAGGAAAGATAAGTCCTTTCGCGATTTCCGGCGGATCATAAGGACTCGGATGGCGGAGGCTGGTGGCGGCGCTTTGTTGCGTTTGCGGAGCAGGCAGATGGGACTGGTCAGCGTGATCGGCAATGGAGAAAACGCCGTCGCTCGAGAGCTTGAGTTGATCCTCGATGGCGAGAATGTTTGAAGGGCGCACGTGTCCGTGAACCAATCCCTCGCTATGCAGGAAAGTGATGGCTTGCAATGTGGGCGTGAGAACGTCGCGCGCTTCCGCGGGGGTGAGCGGGCGCTGCGGAAGAAATTGCGAGAGATTTTCCTCGGCATATTCCATTACGACATAAAGCAAATCGAAATCTCCGAGACGGCAGCGGCCGGATTCGAAGATGCGCAGCAGGTGCGGATGAGACAACTTGGCGGCGTGCTTCCAGCGAAACAACTGGAGTTCCGCGTCGGGTTCGTCGACTTGAATAAATTTGATGGCCGCTTTTTGTGGCGGAGCGCCGCGTTCGGTCAGGAAGACGGCGCTGTGTTCAGAGCCGCCGAGATAGCGGCTAAGCGGGAATTTGGCGTCGACAACTTGGCCTTCCCATTGCTTCCAGGATTCGGACATAGGTGCACCCCCGCGCCCGGGTAGATTGACCACCATTGTACTCTCAGTCGGGCGGGGTTTGAGGCTGTCCAAGGGTACAGGTTGATGCTTGGTCAAGAGTCCAATGCCGAATGCCGGAGTCAGGAGCGGAGCCGGCGTGGTCCACTAACGAAGGGGCTGCCGCGCTCGTAAAAGCGAAGGAGGCGGTGCGCGGCGTGGGTGATGCCAATGCGGGTGCTCGTGCCGAGCATAAAGGATCGGCGGGCAGGGGTTGCGGGACCGCGCGGGCTGGTGAGGGCACCGAGCCAGAGAGGACCTGGAGCGCAGAGGTCTGTACCATCGAGGCAGCGGTCGATGCGGAGGGCGGAGGCGAGACGTCCCGGACCGCGTGTGAGGTCGAGCAGGCGGGTGGTTTTGCGGTGCTGCTCCATTAGCTTGATGCCCTCGAGGGGCTCGAGCGCTCGGATCAGGACACCGCCGCCGACGCCGGCGATTTCCGCGCTGACGTTCAGCATGAAGTGATTGCCGTAGCTGAAATAGACGTAGGCGTGGCCGCGGCGCAGAAACATGGAGCGATTGCGCGGAGTAGGTCCGCGAAAGTGATGCGCGGCCGGGTCGCGCTGCGGATAGGCTTCCGTTTCCACAATGCGGCCGCTGAGCCGAACGCCGGGGAGTTCACGGACAACAATTTTGCCGATCAGGAAACGGGCAAGCGCCACGGTGTCCGCAGGCAGTTCGGCGCGGCGAAGACGCCGGATGGAAATGGGAGCTTTGTGGGGTGTCACGGCTGGCAAGCCCGGCAGTCCTCCGACGGGGTAAAGAAGTCTAATCTTACGCCTGATCAAAACGGAAGCACGGGAAAGCGAGGGCCAAGCACTAGAGACGCCGGTACCGAGAGCGAGCACCACAACGGTCCAGCTTATTTCCGGCACGGGGGTGGGCTAATGACGCTACGTCTCGGCCAACATACCGAAAGCCGTGGGAACCTGGAGGGAGTAAACACGATTGCGCTAGGGGCGTGTGCTGCTGGAGGCGGCGGTGAAACGGGGCAGCGCGGAAGCCCAGCAAAAGTTAGACGAACTGGCGCAGGGCGGCTGCCCGTAACGCTCAAGAACGCGCAGGGGCACGAATTAGGCAGGTTCCTTGACTTGGCGAGCGACCGACTCAATAATGATGAAAGCATGAGTGTGCGCGCCGGAGGCGCTGAAGACATGTTCCTTGACGTTAAGGACCTTGCCGTCCGTAAGCTGCCTATCCGGAAAAGTTATGCACCGGGCAGCATTGATTACCAGACGGCAGAGATCAAGCAAATCGAGCCGTTGGGGGTCAATGCCACCGCGGAGCTTTTGGACGGCCAGATCCGCATCGCGGGCGATATCGAGACCAAGGTGGAGTTGGTGTGCGCGCGCTGCCTCGAGCCAGTGGTCGAGGAAGTCAGCCGCACGTTTGACCTCTTCTATAGCCCTTTGCCGAAGGGCGTGAAGCCAGAAGAGGCTCGGCTGAAGGAAGATGACGCGGAAATCGGCTTTTTTGAAGGAGAGGGGCTTTTTTTGGCGGATGTGTTGCGTGAACAGGTTCTGCTGGCGTTGCCGATGAAGGTAATCTGCCGCAGCGACTGCCGCGGGCTGTGCCCCAACTGCGGCGCGAACCTCAATCACGAAGAGTGCCGCTGTGAGACCCACGCGACGGATCCCCGTTTGGCTCCACTCGCGCGCCTCAAGCAGGACTGGCTGAAAAAACAATAGGTTTCCAGGGCGAAAGCCTTATACAATCCGCCCACACGGGCAGGAACGAGGAGTATTGCTATGCCTAACCCAAAACGACGGCATTCGAAGAGACGCACCAGCACGCGGCGGGCGCATGACTTTTTGGCCAAGCCCGCCACGGGGGAATGCCCGCATTGCCACGAGGCGAAGCAGCCGCACCAGGTGTGTCCGCATTGCGGCTACTACAAGGGCCGAGCGGTTCAAGACAAGTCCGCCTGACGGGCTTAGTCGCGACCTTTCCAGCAAGTTTTTCCGGGACTGCCAGGTCTAAGCTTCCATGATCACTATTGCTGTGGACGCCATGGGCGGTGACAATGCGCCCCGCCCCGAGGTTGAAGGCAGTGTGCTGGCCGCGCGGGAATACGGCGTGCGCATTTTGTTGGTTGGGCAGCCTAATGTCGTGCGGCCGGAGCTGGCGAAGCACGCTGCGCCCAATCTGCCGATTGAGATTGTGCCGGCGAGCGAGGTGATCACCATGAACGATCACCCGGCGCAGGCGTTTCGCAGAAAGAAGGATAGCTCGGTACACGTGGCCGCGCGGTTGGTGCGCGAAACGAAAGCCGACGGTTTAGTGAGCGCGGGCAACACGGGCGCGGTGATGACGGTCGCGCGATTCTTGCTGGGCGCGCTGGAGTCAGTGGATCGCGTGGCGCTGGCCGCACCGTTTCCGAACGCCAAAGGCGGCGTTTCTGTTTTGCTCGATGTTGGCGCGAACGTGGATTCGAAGCCCGAGCATCTCGTGCAGTTCGCGGTGATGGGAGAGATTTATTACCGAGCGACGTTCGGGCATCGCCGGCCGCGGGTGGGCTTGCTTTCCATCGGCGAGGAAGAGATCAAGGGCAACGAATTGACGCGCGAGGTCTATACGCGACTGAAGAAGAGTCCCGTGCATTTCGTGGGTAACGTGGAAGGCGGAGACCTGTTTTCCGGGGAAGTAGATGTGATTGTGTGTGACGGATTCGTGGGCAACATCGCGCTGAAGATTTGCGAAGGCCTCGCGTTTCAGATTTTTGGGTTATTGCGAAAGTCGATCAACAGTTCGCTGGCTTCGCAGGTGGGTTTCCTGTTTTCCAGGGGAGCGTTGAAAGGGTTGAAGAAGAAGATCGATTACGCGGAATCAGGCGGGGCGCCCTTGCTGGGCGTGCGCGGCGTGTGCGTGATAGCGCACGGGCGTTCGAACGCAAACGCTATTAAGAACGCCATCCGCGTCGCTGCCGGCCTGGCCAAAGCAGGTATCAACGAAAAGATTGAAGAGGAGCTCTCTGCCGCCGGCGTGACCGCTTAGCGGCAGAGTCGAGGTTGAAATGGGAAAAATTGCATTTGTGTTTCCTGGGCAAGCATCGCAATACCCGGGCATGGGCAAAGAGCTGGCCGAGAAATATCCGGCGGCGCGCGCCGTTTTTGACGAAGCGGACAAGGCGCTGGGATTTTCAATTTCACAGATGTGTTTTGCGGGCAGCGAAGAAGAACTGAAACAGACGGCCAACACACAGCCGGCGATTTTGACCTGCTCGACGGCGGTCTATCGCGTGCTTGCCGATAAAGGCATTACTCCGGACTTTGTGGCAGGCCACAGCCTGGGGGAGTATTCGGCTTTGGTGGCGGCTGGAGCGCTGAAATTTTCCGATGCGGTGCAGCTTGTACGCAAGCGCGGCCAATACATGCAAGAAGCCGTGCCCGCGGGACAGGGGGCCATGGCCGCGATTATGGGATTGTCGCCGGCTGTCGTAGTGGATGCGTGTAAGCGGGCGGCAGAGGGCGAAGTATGCTCTCCGGCGAATCTGAATTCTCCGGAGCAAACGGTGATTTCCGGTCATGCGGGCGCGGTGAAGCGCGGAGTGGAGATTGCTTCGCAGTCGGGCGCCAAGCGGGCTGTAATTCTGGCCGTTTCCGCCCCCTTCCATTGCGCGCTGATGATGCCGGCGCAGGAACGCCTGGAGAAGGATCTGCGCAAGACGGAGTTTTCGAATTTGCAGATGCCGCTGGTCACCAATGTGGATGCGGATACGACCGCCAGTGGCGAGGAAGCACGGGAAGCGCTGATTCGGCAAGTGACCATGCCGGTGCGATGGGAAGAGTCGATGCGCTTGCTGATCGACGAAGGCGTGGACACTTTTGTGGAAGTTGGACCAGGACGCGTGCTGGTTGGATTGTTGCGGCAGATTGAGCGCAGCGTGGGCGCGTTGAACGTGGAAGACGAAAAGAGTTTGGCGACCACGATCGACAAGATCGCGCAGGCGCGCGCTGATGCGGCGTGATGGCGGTTATTAGTGGTTAGTTTTTAGTGACAGAAAAAAAAGATTTAACACAGAGTTCGCAGAGGACGGAACACAGAGGGCACAGAGAGAATTGGGTAGAGTTTTGCTCTTCTCCGTGTCCTCTGTGCGCCTATCTCCGTGAGCTCTGTGTTTAGATCCCTCCTGCGCTTCTTGTGGTGCGCGGAAGTAAGAAGGAAGTAAGAACTAACAGCTAAGAACGGCAGAAAATGTTCAGCTTAAAAGACAAAGTTGCTCTGGTTACCGGCGCTTCGCAAGGCATTGGCCGCGATACCGCGCTTGCGCTGGCGGAAGCTGGCGCGAAAGTCGCCGTCGCCGCGCGCAACGAAGAAAAATTGTCCGCGTTGGTGGGCGATATTGCTGCCGCCGGGGGCTGCGGGTTGGCCGTAAAGATGGATGTTGCGGACGCCGAACAGGTGAAGGCGGGCTTTAAACAGGTCCTCGAAAAATTCGGGCGGCTCGATATTCTGGTGAACAACGCCGCCATTACGCGCGACGGCCTGGCCATACGCATGAAGCCCGAAGATTGGGAAGCGGTGCTACGCACGAATTTGACCGGCGCGCACCTCTGCATCCAGCAGTCGCTCCACACGATGATGAAGGCGCGTGCCGGCCGCATCATCAACATTAGCTCGGTGGTGGCGCAGTCCGGAAATGCTGGGCAGGCAAACTATGTTGCCGCAAAAGCGGGCGTCATCGGCCTGACGAAAGCCATTGCCATCGAAATCGCTTCCCGCAATATCACCGTTAACGCAGTTGCGCCGGGCTTCATCGAAACGCCGATGACGGATGTCCTGCCGGACAAAGTGAAGGAAGAATTGAAGACACGCATTCCGCTGGGTCGCATGGGGTCTGCGCGAGATGTGGCGGCTGCGATTGTCTTCCTAGCCAGCGACGAAGCTGGGTATATTACGGGGCACGTCCTTAACGTAAATGGCGGCATGCATTTGGCATAACAAATGAGTAGTGGCACTCCTCGCCGTGAGGTGAAAAATGGAGCGAGAGGGATGGCTCAAGTATCTTCTGGAATTCGTGAAGGACAGTAAAAAGCTGCTCTCATTTGTAGCAGGTTTGATTGTAGGGGCGTCTCTGACTGTTGGAGTTGAAGAAACGCGGTACTTACCGATGGGCCTAGCGCTGGGCGGTATTTGCTTTGGCTTCGGGATAGTTCTGATGGAGTTCTTTGCGCTCCGGCGGCAGCGTGAAGAGTCACACAAGACTTTCGAAAACTGGGTTTCACAATTCTCGAAGCTGTCCGATGACAAGGAGCAGTTTGAGGAATCAAAGCGAGAATTTGAGGCCCGGAAGGCTGATTGGGAAGAGCAGTTTGAGGAATCAAAGCGGGAATTTGAGGCCCAGAAAGATGATTGGGAAGAAAAGAAGTTGTTAAAAGATCTAGGCTTGCCGGAGAACGAATCGGACAGCTGAGCAATGAGCTAGGCCGGGCAAAAGTTGACCTTGTTGGACAGGGCAAATAGAATGGGCGGGTTATACTTACGGGGCGGATAGAAGTGTGGGGCGGCGTTTAGGCCGGGCAGTTCACAAGACTTTAGCACCAACAAGCACGAGCGATAGAGATCGCGGAGGAAATGAATGGCCAGCGTGGAAGAGCGCGTAAAGCAGATTATCGTCGAGCAACTCGGCGTGGATGAAGCGGAAGTGACGCCCACAGCATCGTTTGTGGACGACCTGGGGGCGGATTCGCTGGACCAAGTGGAATTGGTGATGGCGTTCGAGGAAGCGTTCGGCATCGAGGTGCCCGACGAGGACGCCGAGAAGATGACGACCGTTAAGGACGCGGTCGACTATATCGATAAACACTCCAAAGGGAAGTAAGGCCGCTGGGTAATACCACTTCATTCAGGAGCAGGAATCGTTGACGCGCCGCGTTGTGGTCACGGGTGTTGGGTTAGTCTGTGCGCTGGGTATCGGCACTGAGGAAAGCTGGAAGAACCTTCTGGCTGGAACCAGCGGGATCACCTGCATCACCAGCTTTGACACTACGGGTTTCGACTGCCGCATTGCCGGCGAAGTGAAGAACTTCGACCCGTTTCAGTGGATCGAGAAAAAAGAGCTGAAAAAGATGGGGCGGTTCATCCAGGTCGCGCTGGCCGGCGCGGATTTCGCGGTGCGCATGGCGAACTGGAAGCAGGAGCAGTCTGACCTCGACGAAGTGGGCGTGTACGTTTCCTCCGGGATCGGCGGCTTCGACATTATCGAGCGCGAGCACGGCAAACTGATGAACGGCGGGCCGGGCAAGATATCCCCATTCTTCATTCCGTCCGCGATTGTGAATCTCGCTTCCGGGCATATCTCGATTCGCTACGGCGCGCGTGGACCAAATTCCGCGACGGCGACGGCGTGCTCGGCTTCGGCGCATGCCATCGGCGATTCGTTCAAAATTATCGAACGTGGCGCGGCAGAAATGATGATTTGCGGCGGCACGGAAGCCACGATTACGCCGATGGGCATCGGCGGGTTCGCTTCGATGAAGGCGCTTTCCACGCGCAACGATGATCCCGGTCACGCCAGCCGGCCATTTGACGCGCAGCGCGATGGATTCGTGGTCGGTGAGGGCGCGGGCATTCTGATTCTGGAATCACTCGAGCACGCGCAAAAGCGCGATGCACAAATCCTGGCGGAAATCGTGGGCTACGGGATGTCGGGCGACGCGTATCACATCACGCAGCCGGCGGAAAATGGCGACGGCGCGTATCGCGTGATGAAGGCGGCGATGAAGGACGCGAAATTGTCACCCGAAGACATCGGCTACGTGAATGCGCACGGCACTTCTACCCCGCTAGGCGATTGCCTCGAAACGATCGCTCTGAAGAGAGTTTTCGGCGAGCGCGCAAAACAGGTTCCGGTGAGCTCCACGAAATCGATGACCGGGCATTTGCTGGGCGGCGCGGGCGGGCTGGAGGCGGGCATCAGCGTGCTGGCGTTGCGCGACCAGATTCTGCCGCCGACGATTAACCAGGAAACGCCCGACCCGGCTTGCGATCTCGACTATGTTCCCAACAAAGCGCGCAAGGCGTCGGTAGAATACGCGCTCTCGAACTCCTTCGGATTTGGCGGCACCAACGCCGCGCTGATTTTCAAACGCTGGTCCGGCAAGTAGCCCGTTTTCGCCCGGAGCGGCCATCGGCCCTTTAACGGTCGCAGTAAATAGGAAAATCCCATGAACATTATTGTCTGTATTAAGCAGGTCCCTGCGAAGGACGCGCCGCTGTCCATCGCCGGAAACTGGATTCGCGAGTCGGATATCGGTTTCGAGATGAACGAGCCGGACAGCTATGCGCTGGAGGAAGCGCTGCGGCTGAAGGAGAAGCACGGCGGCGAAGTGATCGCGTTGTCGATGGGGCCAGAACGCGTGAAGCAGACCATTAAGGAAGCGCTGGCCAAGGGAGCGGATCGCGGGATTCACATTGCCGATGATAATTTTGCGCAGCTCGATCCGCTAGGCTCCGCGAAATCGCTTGCGGCGGCCATCAAACAGCAGAAATACGATTTGGTGCTGACCGGATTGCAGAGCGACGACCAAGGATTTGGGCAGACGGGCGTGCTGCTGGCCGGCGTCCTGGATGTGCCGCATGCCACCATCATCATGGCCATCGAAGTGGACGGACAAAAAATGAAATTGAAGCGCGAACTGGAGGCCGGCTGGTTCCAGCACCTGGAGTGTCCGATGCCTGCCGTACTGACGATTCAATCCGGCATCAACAAGGTGCGCTACGCGACGCTAAAAGGCATCATGGCCGCGAAGAAGAAAGAAATTACGACCATCGCGCGCGAGTCGCTGGGCGTGAGTGTGGAGCCTACGCAGCGGGTGGAAAAGATCTATGTGCCCACAAAAACGAAAAAGACCGAATTCCTGACCGGTACGCCGAAAGAAGTGGCCGGCAAATTGGTGGAGAAGCTGAAGTTTGAGGCGCGGGTGATCTGACATGAAAATTCTGGTGATAGCGGAACAGCGGCAAGGGAAATGGAACAACACCAGCTTTGAGACGCTGGCCGCAGCGCAACAAATCGCCAAGGACACTTCGAGCACGGTGAGCGCGCTGGTGATCGGGAAAGGCGTTGCCGAGCGGGCCGACGAACTCGCGGCGAAAAACGTTGCCGAGGTGCTGCTCGTTCAGCACGATTTACTGGAATCGTACACGCCGGACGGATATTGCGTGGCGCTGTCGCAAGTGATTAGTTCGGCGAAGCCGGACTTGGTGCTCTTCCCACATACCTATCAGGTGCGCGATTTCGCGCCGAAGCTTGCGGCGATGATGGGCAAAGGGATGATCGGTGACTGCGTGGGCTATCGCAACGAGGGAGGGAAGCTCGTTTTTGTGCGGCAGATGTTTCAAGGCAAAACGGCCGCGGATGTCACGTTTCAGGGGGCGGCGCCGTGGTTCGCCTCGTTCCAGGCGGGAGCGTTTCGCTCCGATCTGGTCGCGGCACACCCTTCCGGCAAAGCGCCCGTGAATTCGGTAACAGTCGATTTGAAACCGGAACAGATCCGCACGAAGCCGCTGGATCTGTTCAAGGAAGCAAAGTCAGCGGTGGACTTGACGCAGGCGCCGCTGATTGTGGCGATTGGGCGCGGGATCAAGTCTCCGGAAAATATTCCGCAAGCGGAAGCGCTGGCGAAGGCGCTTGGCGGAGAGATTGCGGCATCGCGCCCAATCTGCGATGAAGGTTGGCTGCCCATGGAGCGGCAGATCGGCAGCTCCGGGCAGACCGTGGCGCCCAAATTATATCTGGCGCTGGGCATCAGCGGCGCGATCCAACATGTGGTTGGCATGAAAGGCGCGCGCACCATCGTGGCGATCAACAAAGATCAGAACGCGCCAATTTTCGAAATCGCCGACTACGGCGTGGTTGGCGATATCTTCGAGATCATGCCAGCGATGACCGAAGCGCTGGAAAAAATGAAGTAGCGAGCAACGCTGCGTCTGAAGAAGTGCTTACCCGCAAAGACGCAAGGCAACGCTGTTCAATCCGGCATTGCCAGTAGAAACGTTTTAGTCCAATCTCTTACGCGCAACAGGCCCGACAAGTCCCTTTCGGGCTACCAATGGCTGGAGCTTTGATGCCCTTTGTCGAAAATCTGGGAGCGAGAATCTACTGGGACGAGGAAGGGGACGGCGCTCCCCTGCTGTTGATCATGAGATTGGGGTGGACGTCGCATGCATGGCACCGCACGCGGCCGGTGCTGACGGAAAAGTATCGCACTATCGCGCTGGACAATCGCGGAGTGGGCCGGAGCGAAGCGCCTCCAGGGCCGTATTCCATCGCGCAGATGGCCGCCGACGCTGCGGCCGTGCTGAACGCGGCGCGCGTCAATGCAGCGCACATCCTGGGTATGTCCATGGGCGGAATGATCGCGCAGGAGTTCGCGTTGCAATATCCCAAGAAAGTGCGCTCATTGATTCTGGGCTGCACTGCAGCGGGAGGGCCGGAAGCGGTGCGGCCAGAACAGGAAGCGCTGCAGATTCTGATGACGCGCTGCCAGGATCCCGATCAGTTTGCCAAGGCCATCAGCCCTTTCATTTACGATCGGGGAACGCCACCGGAGCGGATGGAAGACGACACCTCCGCGCGCCGGAAATGGTACCCGTCCGCGGATGCGTATTTTGCGCAATTGCAAGCCGTCATGGCCTGGGAGGCGTATGGCCGGCTAGAGCAAATCGCTGCGCCAACCTTGGTGATTCACGGCGAAAATGACCGGCTGGTCCCGGCCGAAAACGCGAAACGGATCGCGGCGAAGATTCCGGGCGCGAAATTGGTGGTAATTCCGCGTGCGAGCCACATTTTCAACACCGACCAGCCCGACGCAGCGCACAGCGCCATCCTGGAGTTCCTGGACGCGCAAGCCACCCGCAAACGAGAGCAGCCCGCTGCAATTCCGGAAACACGTTAGACTGAAGCTAAAGTGGTCCTACTCATTTCCGCCGTTCCAGCTTATCGTTGACGTGCCAAGCAGATTAGCCAAGTAGATTACCCGACGATTTCGAGGGTGAAGACGCATGGATGCACTGGTGAAGCAGTGGCGCGACGATACGCCGGGTTGCGCTCGCCAAATCCATTTCAACAACGCTGGATCGGGATTGATGCCTCGGGCGGTATTGGATGCCATGGTCGCGCACCTGAATCGCGAAGCCAATTTTGGCGGCTATGAGAGCGCCGATGACGCGGAAGCTGCGGTTGCCGATGCGTACGCTAGCGTCGCAAAAGTCCTGGGCACACAATCGCGCAACATCGCGGTGGTGGAAAATTCGACAGTGGCCTTCTTCCAGGCTCTTTCAGCTTTTGATTTCAAGCCCGGAGACGTAATTGTTACCACGCGCAACGATTACATCTCGAATCAGCTTGCGTATCTTTCCCTGGCGCGGCGCCACGGGGTGGAAGTGCGGCGCGCCGCCGATTTGGCAAGCGGAGGCGCCGATCCGCAATCGGTGAAGGAATTATTGCGCGATTCGCGCGTGCGTTTGCTGGCGGTCACGTGGGTTCCCACCAATTCCGGCCTGATGCAGCCGGTGGAAACGCTGGGCGAAATCGCGCAAGCGGCAGGCACGCCCTACCTGGTGGATGGTTGCCAGGCGGTGGGGCAGATCCCGGTGGACGTGGCCAAGTTGCGGTGTGATTTCTTCTCGGGAACGGCGCGAAAATTTTTGCGCGGACCGAGGGGAATCGGATTCTTGTACGTCTCGGATCGGGCGTTAAAGCGGGGCGATTTTCCTCTGTACATTGACATGCGCGGCGCGGACTGGGTGTCCGCGGACAGCTTTGCTCCGGCGCCGGATGCGCGGCGATTCGAGAACTGGGAATTCGCGTATAACCTGGTGCTGGGGCTGGGGGAAGCGGCGCGCTATGCGCTCGCTGTGGGCGTGGAGCGCGGGGGACGCCGGGCGAGAGATTTGGCGGCGACGCTACGCGGTAAACTAGGCGAGCTGCGCGGCATTCGCGTCCTGGATCGCGGAAATGAACTGGCAGCTATCGTCACCATCGAGGTGGCAGGCTGGGAGGCCAGCGAACTCTCGAGAGTACTGCGCACGTGCGGGATCAACACGTCGGCTTCGCTGCGGGCCTACGCGGTGATCGATATGGACGAGAAGAGGGCGGCTTCCGCGCTTCGGCTCTCCCCGCATTACTACAATACTGAGGACGAGATCGACCGCGTGGTGGACCAGCTGAAAACCGCGACCTCCAGGTACGGCACGGCGTCCTGAAGCGTGTGGTGAGAAGGTCACCCCCGCGGCACGGGAAAACATTGACCGCCCTGCGCGCATCTACATACCATATCTGGATGAACCTGAGGACCCAAGCTGCTGCCGGTGCGGTTCTTCTGACTGGAATCGCGTGGATTGTGACAGGCTGCGAGGATGCAGCCAAGAAGTCGGTGGCGCGCGCGCAGGTTCCTCGCTCGACGATCACGACGTTGAAACAGGGGAGCGATCCGGTCACTTCGCCGACTCCCACGAATACCGCGCTTGCTGCGGACAATACGTCAATTCCGCTGCAGTTAGCGCCCCTGCCGATCTTCGCACCCAAACGGCGATCGCTGGTAATGCTGCCGGCGGGTCTCGGAGGCAGCAAGGAAGAATTAATCGCGCGGGTAGAGCAGAAATTCGCCTCTGGGGAGCAGAACTACAAAGCCGGGCACCTGGAAGCGGCGCGCAAGGACTTCGATGAAGCCGTGGACGCCATGCTGGAGAGCGGCTACGACCTGAATGGCGACCCCAAGCTCAGTGAGCTGTTTCATCGCGTGGTGGACACGGTGTACGCGGATGAGTTGCAGGCCTTCCGCGCGGGTGATGGTTTCCAAGAAGCGCCCGCCGTGCCCGCGCCCATCGATGAAGTCGCGGAGATGACGTTTCCCGTGGACCCGCGGCTAAAAGAACGCGCGGAGGAAGCGGCCAAGAATCTCTCCCACGACTTGCCGCTGACGGTTAACGACCAGGTTCTGTCTTTCCTCAATTTCTTTCAGACACCGCGAGGCCGCGCGATTGTGGAGACGGGGCTGCGGCGCGCGGGCCGTTATCGCGACATGATCTCGCGTGTCCTTCAGGAAGAGGGCTTGCCGCAAGATTTGATTTACCTGGCGCAGGCAGAAAGCGCATTTCAGCCGCAGGCGCTGTCGAGGGCCGGTGCGCGGGGCATCTGGCAGTTCCTGGCCTGGCGCGGCAACGAATATGGGCTGCGGCACACCTGGTGGGTGGACGAGCGGCAGGACCCCGAGAAAGCCACGCGTGCGGCCGCCAGGCATTTGCGCGATCTGTATGGGAAGTATGGCGACTGGTACCTGGCCATGGCGGCGTACAACTGCGGACCGGGAAACGTACAGAAAGCCATCGAGCGCACCGGCTATGCGGATTTCTGGGAGCTTTACAAACGCAACGTGCTGCCGGGCGAAACCAAGAATTATGTGCCGATTATCGTGGCGTTGACGCTGATTGCGAAGGATGCGGCGCACTACGGAATTCAAGCCGATCCCGAGCCGCCCGTGGCGACCGACGTGGTGAAGCCAGGTCGCGCTATCGATCTGCGGCTTGTGGCGGAGACGATCGACGTCGACGTGGAGACGCTGCGCTCGCTGAATCCTTCGCTGCTG
>Ga0209648_10002608_pt1 | contig 15018 bp, 4 predicted proteins | sample GraSoi2013_115cm_FD_185830 | JGI IMG/M metagenome (GOLD analysis project Ga0209648, IMG submission 185830) | Grasslands soil microbial communities from the Angelo Coastal Reserve, California, USA - Sample 9_17_2013_115cm (SPAdes) (version 2) | ecosystem: Environmental > Terrestrial > Soil >...
ACGGAGAGGCCAAGCCGCGACGAATGAGCCTGCCCACATATCCGTTTGCCCGGGAACGCTATTGGGTCGATACAGCGGGGGGCGGGCCGGTGGCCGGCAACGGCGCTGCCGCTGGCGCAATCCTGCACCCCTTGCTGCACAGCAACACCTCCGATCTGAGCGCGCAACGCTACAGCTCAACGTTCACCGGCGACGAGTTCTTCCTCGCCGATCATCAAGTGAAAACGGGGCCGAACTGGCACGCGGCTCTGAAGGTGCTGCCGGGCGTGGCCTATCTCGAAATGGCGCGTGCGGCGGTCGAGCATGCATGTCCTGGGCAGCCGGAAGCAACGACCCTGGAGCTTCACAACACGGTGTGGGCACAGCCAATCGTCGTCACCCAAAACACCCAAGTCAGCTTTTCGTTGCTGGCGAACGACCACGACCAGATCGAGTACGAAATTTACAGCCAGGACGGAGACCAGGAGATCGTCCATTGTCAGGGTCGCGCGGTCTTGAGTGGTGAAGCGGCGCCGGCCAAGCTCGATGTCGAGCAACTCATGGCACAAATGGGGCAGGGCAAGTTAGAGCCGAGCAGCGTGTACGGGGCGTGTGCTCGGATGGGTTTGGTCTATGGGCCCGCGTTTCAAGGAATAACCGCCATTCATCAGGGGAGCCACCAGGTATTGGCACAGCTGCGGTTGCCCAGGGCGGTAGAGGACACGTGGGGAGATTATGTTCTGCATCCGAGTTTGATGGACAGCGCCCTGCAGGCAGGGGTTGCGTTGATCGACGGCGGGTCTGAGCTTTTCAACCAGCCACCGTTGCCGTTTGCGCTGGAGTCGCTGCGCATCCTGTCGGCTTGCAGCCGGGAGATGTTTGCCTGGGTGCGCTATGCGCCGGGTAGCCAGGCGTCGGACAAGGTCGTCAAGCTGGATATCGATCTGTGTGATGAGGGCGGAAACGTCTGTGTGCAGATGCGGGGTTTTTCTTCGCGGGTGCTGAGCCAAGAGATCAGTACAGCTACCGCGCAGGATCAAGAGATCGGTAGTCTGCTTGCCGTCCCGGTCTGGCAAGCAAGGGGCGTGGAGGGATCTGCCGGCGCGAACCAAGACGTCGCCTATGGGGAACACCACGTTGTTGTGTGTGGGCTATCGCAGGTTGACCTCGAGAAACTGAGGTCTTTGCTTGCGCACAGCCAATGCCTGTCGCTGGAGGCAGGGGAACAGAAGAATATTGCAGAGGGCTATAGCCAGTACGCGCTGGCGTGCTTTGAACGGATCCAGGGCATCCTGCGTGGCAAGCCCCAAGGCAAGGTGCTGGTCCAGATTGTCGTCGCCAGCCATGAGGAGCAGGCCCTGCTGGCGGGTCTATCGGGATTGCTGAAGACGGCGGGGCTGGAAAATCCGCAGCTGGTCGGTCAACTCATCCTAGTTTCCCCCGACCTGAGCACTGAGGAACTGGGCCGACGCCTGCAGGGAGAGGAGACCGGTGATGCGGATGCTCTGATCCGATATGAACCAGGTGCGCGGCAGGTTTTAGGTTGGCAAGAAGTACGGGTAGAGGAGAGAAAGTCGCCGATCGCCTTCCAAGATCGCGGTGTCTACCTGATTACCGGTGGTCTGGGCGGGCTGGGGGTTCTATTTGGCAAAGAGATCCTGGAGCAGACCCGCCATGGGCGGGTGGTGTTGACGGGGCGCTCGGCGTTAAGCGCGGAAAAACAAACCCTGTTAGATGGATTGTCGGCCCAGGCGAGTCGGGTGAGTTATCGGCAACTGGATCTGGGCGATCTGGATCAGGTCAAGCAGCTCATCGCCGGCATTCAAGAGGAGTACGGGCAGCTCAACGGCATCCTGCACTGTGCGGGGATGATAGCGGACAACTTCATCCTGAAAAAGGCCAGCGCGGAATTCAGCCAGGTGCTGGCGCCGAAAGTGGCCGGCACCTACCATCTGGACCAGGCCAGCCAGGAGGTGGAACTGGATTTCTTCGTGCTGTTTTCTTCCCTTGCCGGAGCCATGGGGAATGTGGGTCAAGCCGATTACGCGACGGCGAACGGGTTTATGGACCAGTTTGCGGCGTATCGCAACAGGCTGGTGGCGGCGCAGCAACGGCAGGGGCGGACGCGATCGATCAACTGGGGGTTGTGGCAAGCCGGAGGGATGGGGATCGATGCGGCGACTCAGGAACTGCTGCAACAAGCCACGGGCCTGCAGCCGATGCAGACGGCCACGGGCCTGCAAGCCTTCTATCGCAGTCTGGCGTTGCCCTATGACCAGATGCTGGTGGTAGAAGGTGAGCTGGCGCAGATAGGTCGAACACTACTTGGCGGTCACGCGGTGCCATCCCAACCGCAAGCGGAACAACCGGTGGTGGTTACCGCGGGCGATTCGGAGCGTCTTGCCAAGAAGATGCAAGAGTACTTGCGCGAACAATTTTCCGGGTTGCTAAAATTGCCATCCCAGAAAATTGATCCGCAAGCCGCGCTTGAGCAATACGGCATCGACTCCATCCTGGCGATGAAATTGACGAACCAGTTGGAGAAGACATTTGGTTCGCTGTCCAAAACCTTGTTCTTCGAATATCAAACAATTGCCAGGTTAGCTGGATATTTCGTGAAAGCGCATCCGGCAATCGTGCGGGGAAAAATCGCCTTTGTGCCTGAAGAGCCCACGGCGAGAGATGCTGATCAAACTACGATAGAAAAAACGCGACCAACTCCAGCCCGACGGAGTAAAAGTCGCTTTCTTGGCTCCAGAACAAATTATCAAAAAGACATCGCTGTTATCGGTCTCGCTGGAAGATATCCGCAGGCTGAAAACTTGCACGAATTTTGGAGAAATCTCCAAAATGGCCGCGACTGCATTACCGAAATTCCGTCGGAAAGATGGGATAACGAACTGTACTACGATCCTGACAAAAACAAGTTAGGAAAGAGCTACAGCAAGTGGGGCGGCTTCATTGCCGATGTGGATAAATTTGATCCATTGTTTTTCAATATATCACCTAAAGAAGCCGAACTGATCGATCCGCAAGAGCGATTATTTCTCGAAACGGCATGGGAAGCTATCGAGGACGCCGGCTATACAAAAGAGAGCATCTCAGCAAGGCGCGTAGGCGTTTTTGTCGGGGTCATGTGGGGACACTATGAACTCTTCGGAGCTGAGTCGATCTTAAACGGCGATACAGTCGTCCCTACCTCATCTCACGCTTCAATTGCTAGTCGGGTCTCTTACTTCTTCGACTTCCATGGCCCCAGCATTGCGCTGGATACCATGTGCTCCTCTTCTCTGACTGCAATTCATCTGGCGTGCGAAGAACTCCGGAAAGGAGAGATAGATGCCGCCATTGCAGGCGGCGTCAATGTCACCATACACCCCTATAAATATCTGAGTCTGAGCCAGGGAAGGTTTGCCGCGAGCGACGGCAAGTGCCGAAGTTTTGGGGAAGGAGGTGATGGGTACGTACCTGGCGAAGGAGTGGGGGCCGTTCTGCTCAAGCCTTTGGAAAACGCTCTTCGCGATGGAGATCAGGTATACGCGGTGATCAAATCAAGCACCGTAAATCATGGTGGAAAAACCAATGGCTATACGGTTCCCAATCCCAATGCTCAGGCCGATTTGATTCTCGATGCCCTCAAGAAAGCCAATATCAATCCCAAAACTCTTAGTTATGTAGAGACGCACGGAACAGGCACGTCCCTAGGAGACCCCATCGAGATAACAGGGCTTTTGAAGGCGTTTGAGGGTTCCACCGACGAGAAGCAGTTCTGTGCGATCGGGTCGGTCAAATCAAATATCGGACATCTTGAATCAGCGGCCGGGATTGCAGCCGTGACTAAAGCTTTATTGCAGATCAAATACAACCAACTGGTACCCTCTTTGCATGCCGACCCTCCTAATCCAAACATCAATTTTAAGGATTCGCCGTTTTATGTGCAGACCGAACTGACGGAATGGAAGGGCACTGCTGCGCATCCCAGGCGCGCTGCTGTGAGTTCTTTCGGCGCCGGAGGATCTAACGCGCATCTTATCTTAGAAGAATACGCCAAACCACGAGAACCGGAGGGAGCGCCACATGCGACGCCGTCCGAAGCTTTTGTTCTTTCCGCAAGGAACCACGACGCACTTTGCCGTTATGCCGAAAAAGTAGTCAATTTCCTCGGAAAAATATCCGACGTTTCGCTGGTGGACCTGGCCTATACCTCCCAGGTGGGACGGACGCCAATGCATGCGCGGCTTGTGATTATAGCTTCCAGTTTGGAAGACCTCAGAAGCAAATTGAATCAATGGTTAGCTCAGCAAAAGAATGAAGACGTCAATTCGCGAGACAACACCCCTGAATGGGAGGGTGTCTTCTACGGGAACATTAAGGAGGCTAAGTACAGCGCCGGCAATCTGATTGAGGGCCGGGCAGGAAAGTCATTTCTTGAAGATCTTCTGGTGAACCGAGATCTGGAAAAATTAGCTAGGCTCTGGATTTTGGGCGTCGAAATTGATTGGTCTCGCCTGCACCGGCACAAAAGTCCAAGAAGAGTCTCCCTCCCGACATACCCATTCGCCAAAGAAAGGTGCTGGGTAAATCAGAAAACGCGATCGTCTGCTGTTGTTCAAGCGAGCACGCTGGAAACCAGCAAGATTGCAACGCAGGAGCGGACAGAGAAAAAACGAAGGATGTATTACCGCCCTCAATGGACGTTGAGAGCCCTTGCTGCACCAGAGGAAAAACGGACGGCGATTGGCCCAATCTTGATATTGGATTCGTCGGAGAGTCTGTTTCTAACGATGAAAGAACAGCTAGAGAACGGTTTGGGGGCCGATCCTATCGTCTTGGTGAAACCAGGAGAGTCGTTTCAAGAAATCGAGCCGAATATTTACGTCATAAATCCTGAGCGAGAAGAACAGTTCAACGAACTCGTGGAGAATCTCAAGAAGAAAGCCCAGCTTCCTAGGGTTGTAGTTCATCACTGTTCGGAGGTATGCAATCTGGAAGTCAAACAGCAAGTAGCGCAGCAGCTAAATAACGGAGTCTACACGCTCTTCTTTCTATGCAAGGCCTTGATGAAGGAAAAACATCGAGTGCCGCTCAGAATCATGTCGGTATTCTCCAGCCATTCGGGAGCAACGGCCCCGTTGGGGGCTGCTACTGGAGGTTTTTTCAAGACGCTCACGCTGGAAAATCCGAGGTATCTGGCAAAGGTCGTAGACATTCAAAGCGAGGTTGAAAAAACTGGGGAGTTGTCGCTTTTGGAAAGAGCTGACCTCATTTGGAACGAGATTTGCGACGAAGACTGGACGACACGGGAGATTCGCTATCGGAGCCATGTGGGCGAGGATAAGCAAAGCTATGCGCGATATATAAGCGAGTTGGCGCCGCACACGCTCGTGGAAAGAAAATTGTCAGCGTTGCCGCTGAGACAAAACGGCGTCTACCTAGTTACGGGCGGATTAGGCGGCCTGGGATCGATCTTTGGTGAATATCTGGCTAAGAATTTCCAGTCGAAACTGGTCCTGGTTGGACGTTCCGTGCCCAACGCCAGGCAAGAAGAAAAATTAAGCCAACTAAAAGGCCACGGTGCCGAGGTCCTGTTTCTTCGAGCCGATGTCTCTAAACTGGAAGACATGGAGATGGTCGTGCGGGAGGCGAAAACGCGTTTCTCGGAAATAAATGGGGTGATTCATGGCGCGGGCGTGAATCGCGATGCTTTCATTCTCAAGAAGACAAAAGGAGAAATGGACGCGGTACTAGCGCCAAAAGTCTACGGCGCGATCAACGTGGATCTGGCAACGAGCGGCGAGAATTTGGACTGGTTTGTCCTATTTTCTTCTGTCGCAGGCGTGATGGGCAACTTTGGGCAAAGCGATTACGCCTACGGGAACCACTTTTTGGATTCCTTTGCAGAACGTCGACAAGACCTGAGAAGAGCGGAGAAGCGGTCAGGCCGGACATTATCGATCAATTGGCCTTTGTGGGAAGAAGGAGGGATGGGCACCTCTCGAGATGATATTGCGCTTCTGGAAAAACAAACCGGCCTATGTCCTTTGCCGACGCCAGACGGCATTCAGTACTGGGAAGAGTTCCTGCGGTCCGGGGGAGTGCAAAGCGTCGCTCTTTATGGAATTCCTTCCAAGATAGCCGCCTACATTGCCCAGGAGCCCGCGCAGGCTTATAGAAGTGTGCCAGCCCGGGCGGAAGACATTGATCCCGCAACGCTCTTTGCAAGAACGGAGGCGTATTTGAAGGAGCTGATCGGTCAGGAAATTAAACTCGCCCCGGATCGAATTGGTTCGTCAGATCGTTTGGAATCCTTTGGCATTGATTCGGTAATGATCAATCGGTTCAATATCAATCTGGAAAGGGGTTTGGGCGCACTGCCGAAAACCTTGCTATACGAGTACGAGACGGTCCGGGAACTCGCGAGGTTCCTGGTGCAGGAGGAGCGAGAATCGTTGATCGGCCTATTTGGCTTTACCGTTTCGGCCGGCGAGTCGGCAATTCCGCCAACCGGAATCGAGGAAGAAGCACTTCAAAATGATATGTCAACGGCAAAGGAAAACCATGACCTCGATGCAATCGCAATCATCGGCATCCATGGGTACTATCCTCACTCCGCGAATTTGGACGAATATTGGGAAAACCTGAAGCAAGGAAAAGATTTGATTGATTTGGTACCGCCAGTTCGCTGGGATTATGAGGAGTTCTATGATCCGGATCCGAGGGCCGCTTCGGATGGAAAAATCTACTGCAAATGGGGCGGTTTCCTTGACGATTATGACAAGTTCGACCCACATTTCTTCAATATTTCCACCGAAGAAGCCAAAATAATCGATCCCCAGGAGCGTCTGTTCTTGGAATCGGTTTGGGCCGCCATTGAAGACGCTGGATACACCAGAGATAAGTTGAAAGAACGCTTTCCCAAAGCCAGGAGCGCGGACGTGGGGGTCTTTGTTGGCGTCACTACGAACTCGTATCATTTGTGGGCGCCCGAAGAACGGATCCGCGGAAATATAGTTTGTCCCAGTGCGATGCCCTGGTCTATCGCGAATCGGGTTTCCTATTTCTTTGATTTCAACGGACCCAGCATGCCCGTTGACACGGCTTGTTCTTCTTCATTGGTTGCGGTCCACCTCGCGTGCGAAAGCCTCAAGAACCGCGAATGCCAAGTCGCGATCGCGGGCGGCGTGAACCTGTATTTGCATCCCTCAAAATATCAATCGCTGTGCCAGAGACGCATGCTTTCTCTCGACGGAAAATGTCACAGCTATGGCGTCGGTGACGACGGGTTCGTTCCTGGAGAGGGCGTAGGAACACTGGTACTCAAACCGCTAAGCAAAGCAATAGGCGATCAGGATCACATTTATGCCGTCATTCCGGCAAGCGCTTTTGACCATAGTGGTCGGTCGAACGGATATTCGGCTCCTAATCCGAATTCTCAAGCGTATCTGATCAGCGGCGCCCTCAAGAAGGCAGGAATTCACCCTGAATCCATTAGTTATGTCGAAGGTCATGGTACGGGCACGCAGTTGGGTGACAGCATCGAGATTGCGGCGTTGACCCAGGCGTTTCAAAAGCAGACGACGAGAAAACAATTCTGTCCGATCGGTTCCGTCAAAGCTAATATCGGGCATTCGGAGTCGGCGGCAGGAGTTGCCAGCCTGGCGAAGGTCATCTTGCAAATCAAGCATGGACAATTGGCTCCTTCCATTTATTCTGACAAGGCGAACCCCGATATTGAATTCAAGGAATCTCCGTTTTATCTGCAACATGGACTATCCGAGTGGGAATCGTCCCCTATTTACCCGAGGCGGGCGCTGATCAACTCATTCGGGGCCGGAGGAGTGAATGCGTGCGTGATATTGGAGGAATACGAAAAGCCAAGATCCTGGGACGACTGCCGAAAAGCCGGCCCCTATTTGTTCATACTTTCCGCCAAGAATGAGAGTCGGCTTCGGGAATACCTTAATCGTATGCTCATTCGTTTGAGAATTGAACCGGATATTGATCTCGCGAGGGTTTGCTATACCCTCCAAGTCGGCAGAGAAGCGATGGAAGAGAGGTTGGCGATTGTCGTTTCGGATCTGAATCAACTCATCGATGGGCTAGGCGATTGGAGCAAGCCAGGATCTTCGGCCAAGACCTATCGGGGCAGTTTGGGCCAGCGCAGGGGGTCAAAGCGGTCGTCGAGGCTGGCAAAGACCGCTATGGGAGAGCAAAGCCTGAACGAGCTTGCTTCGATGTGGGCTGCAGGCGAAGAAGTGGACTGGGAGAGTCTATATCCTGAGAATAAGCCTCGCCGGATCGGTCTGCCCACGTATCCGTTTGCCCGAGAAAGATACTGGGTTTCGGAATCTCTGATTCCGGAAAAGCGGACACTTTCCAACTCTCAACTGCATCCCTTGATTTCCTACAACTCCTCTACCTTGAAGGAAGTCAGTTTCAGTTCATCACTGTCGGATGCGGCATTCTATGCCGTAGATCATAAGGTGAACGACGAAAGGATTTTCCCAGGAGCTGGATTCTTGGAGATGGCGTACATCTCGGGAAATATCGCCGGCGAGCAAAGGGTTCGCAAGATCAAGGATATCGTTTGGATCCAGCCTTTGAGTTTTCGGAAGGGCTGCCAAACGCTGAGGACGTTTTTGAAAGATTCAGCGGACAGCGTCGAGTATGCAATCTCGTCATCAGACGACGAAAATGAGACAATCCTTCATTCGGAAGGAAGGCTGGTTTTCAAGGACGGCTGGGCTGATCCAGCCGATGCCGAGGAGCACATTCCGATTGAAGCGCTGAAAGCACAATGCGTGAGTTCTGAAGACGGAGCTGCTCTTTACGATAAATTCAAGAAATATGGCTTGAATTATGGTCCCTCCTTCCAAACCGTACAGGAGATTTACATCAACGACTCATTTGCCCTCGCCAAGCTGAAGATAGCGGATCACTTGAAAAACGATTTTGGTCAATTCATTCTTCATCCCAGTATGATGGATGGCGCCTTGCAGACAGCTGCCGGCTTGGTTGGAAGTCTGGAATCGGCCAGACTCCACCTGCCGTTTGCGCTGGACGAGGTAGATATTCTCCACCCCTTGCGTCAGACGTGTTATGCGTACGCGGAATTTGCTGACTCACGTGAGCAGGATCACGAGGGCGTCAGGAAGCTCAACATTCGACTCCTGAATGAAACCGGAGACGTGTTGATCAAGTTCAGGAACCTGTTCTTTAGGCCGCTCGACAAAGCTAACACGAGTCCTCGATCCGTGGTGGCGGCAAGATTGGCAGTCGCTGGCGGTGCTTGAGCGGTACGAATCCGCCCCGTAAGCTTCTTGGCCACGCCTTCGCTTCGTGTTGAGGCGAGGCCTTCACCAGGACACCATCGAAGCGCAAAACACATTTCCAGTTCGCCTGCAAAACGACGCCTTTTAAAGAGCTCTTCGCTTGCGAAGCGGAGAAAAAACACCTGCAAAGGTGTCAGTTTTAGTTGAGCACGTGCGCAAGCGTTGAAAGCGTAACACCAGAGGAAAACATATGAGTTTAGTTGGAATTGAAGCAATGAATGTTTTTGCGGGTAGCGCCTACGTGAATGTTGAAAAGTTAGCGAGACATCGCAAGTTGGACGTGGCGCGATTTAAGAACTTGCTGATGAAAGAGAAAACTATCGCCCTCCCTTATGAGGATCCGATCACCTTTGGTTTGAATGCAGCCAAGCCTCTGATCGACGCCTTGAGTCCGGACGAAAAAGACCGGATCGAGATGGTTATTACTGGTACGGAATCGGCCTTCGATTTTGGCAAGTCCATGAGTACGTATTTTCACAAGCTTTTGGGTTTGAATCGTAATTGCCGTTTGTTCGAGCTGAAAAATGCCTGTTATTCCGGTGTAGCCGGGTTTCAGATGGCAGTCAATTTCGTTCTGTCTCAGGCTTCGCCCGGGGCCAAGGTATTGGTGATTGCAACCGACATTTCCCGCTTCATGGTGGAGCCTGGAGAAGGGCTGACGGACGACATGTTGTTTTTTGAGCCAAGTGCCGGAGCCGGTGCGGTGGCGATGATAGTCAGCGAAATGCCTTATATTTTCCAGGTCGATGTCGGAGCTAACGGCTATTATGGGTATGAGGTCATGGATACTTGCCGGCCCGTTCCCGATAGTGAGGCGGGCGATGCTGACCTGTCCTTGCTTTCCTACTTGGATTGCTGCGAAGGCTCTTTTCTGGAGTACAAAAAGCGAGTGGAGGGTGCAGACTTCGCCAATACCTTTGGCTATCTGGCGATGCACACCCCTTTCGGAGGTATGGTCAAGGGCGCGCATCGCGACATGATGCGCAAAATGGTCAAGGCGAACCCGAAAGAGATTGAAGCGGATTTCGAGCGTCGCGTGATTCCTGGCCTCATTTATTGTCAGCGCGTGGGCAACATCATGGGAGCGACCACGATGCTTTCGCTGGTCAGCACGATCGACCACGGTGATTTCCGCACACCTCAGAGAATCGGCTGTTTTTCCTACGGATCCGGCTGCTGTTCCGAGTTCTTCAGCGGAATCGTCACCAAGGACGCTCAAGAGCGCGTGCGTGCCCTGCGAATCAAAGATCAATTGGACAAGAGATATGAGCTGTCGATGGAAGAATATGACACTTTGCTCGTGAGCAGCAATGCCGTGAAGTTCGGCACGCGCAACATCATTCTGGACGCGGATTTCATTCCTCAGGCGAGGAGTGCTCAAGGGAAGGAAGCGCTTTTCTTAACAGAGATAAAGGAATTTCAACGGCAATATGATCGTCCTTGTTAGACGCGCCCACTCTTCGTCCTCTTCGAGAAGTCGTCGGGGACCTGAAATGGGAAGAAGGACTTTCTGGGAGCAAATTGAATGAGCCAGGGACTCAGTTCGAGAGCGTGCCTCCAGCGATTCCACATATGGCGGTTCAAGGCTTGGTAATGCTGCATAGCACGTCAGCCCAAGATTTTCACCCTGTCCATCCGGGCCCGAGTTTCATCCCACGAAGTATAGATTGAACAAAGTGGTAAAGACATGCCAAAACATTTCGTCATAACAACTGTCGGCAGCGCCGGCGATATATTTCCATTTATTGAAATCGCCAAATATCTGCTCAACAAGAATCACAAAGTCAGTTTTATAACAAACCCATATTTTGAAAATGTAGTGAAAAACAACGGTCTGGCATTCATACCGTTTGGCACCATAGAGCAATGTCTTGACATGCTCAATGACCCAGGTATGTGGAACCCTAAGAATGGCTTTACCGTTATATGGGCCAAGTTAATCCGGCCCAACATGCACCGCGTTCGTTTGTTTGTCCAATCGTTGGAGCCCAAGGAAAAGGTAGTGATCTTGTCGCATCCATCGTTGATGGCATTGGCAAATTTGGCACGAGCTGATCGTGACAGTGTGAAAGTGGTTTTGTTCTATTTCTTTCCAACCATCATTCGCTCAAATTTTGGCAAGGCAGCGCTGGGCGGCGCGATGACTCTACCGCCAAAAACCCCGAAATTCCTGCGAAAAGCCCTATATTCTTTGATCGATAAGATGTTCTTTGATGTAGGCATCGTGCCTGACTTGAATCGAGAGAGAATGAAATTGGGCTTGACTGAAATCGAGCATTTTTTCCCCCACTTGCAGAGCTCGGCAGATTTGTATGTCACCCTATTTCCTGAGTGGTATTCCTCAACCAAGCCGGATTACCCTAAGCCACTAATCAACGGCAACTTTGTATTTCATATTTCGTCAAAGGACCGTCTGAGCGGTGAACTGACTGAATTCTTGGATGCCGGGCAGCCTCCTATCCTGTTTACAGCTGGCACGGGAAACCGCCACGCCAAGAGATTTTTTGAAATAGCAGTTGATGTGATCAGGAAATTGAACACCCGAGCAGTATTTTTCACCAAATTTAGAGAACAGCTACCCGTCAATCTTCCTGATTCAGTGCTGTGGCAAGAGTATGCACCGTTCAATAAGATTCTGCCTAAGGTATCAATAATTGTTCATCACGGTGGTGTGGGAACATTGGCTGAAGCAAGCAAGGCGGGGGTTCCACAGCTGATTGTTCCATTTGCTTTTGATCAGTTTGATAATGCTTTGATCATCAAGGATCTGGGTATTGGTACATCGATTCCGGTACAGTCGCTAACGAGGCGGAATTTATTCACTAAGCTATCAGAAATTCAACGGTCACAAGAGATTAAAGAGAAGTGTATGGATGTGTCGGCTAAGTTTAGATCAGGTCTCGAAACAAGCCAAATTGTGGACAAGGTTTTGTCAGCGATATGAATTCGCACCAGAGAAGACCCTCATAACGATCTCAGATTCCGGAGGATTATGGAAGCGGCTTTAGAATTGTTGAAAGAGCTGGCGAGCAAGGGCGTCAAACTATCTCTCGAAGGAGATGATTTAACTTGCTACGCGCAAAAGGGCTTGCTTACGAAAGAGATCAGGGATTGCATCGTACAAAACAAACCGAGAATCGTAAACATATTGACCGACTATAAGAAAGCTCGGTCGGCGATGGCCCTGTCAGGTGCGAGGAGCAAAACTCAAGCAATTCACGAACGGATCGACAAGAGAGCAGAGAGCAAGGTTCTCCTCGTGGAACCTCGAGTGGTTTTGGGGGCAGAAGCGGTCCTAGATCCGGGCATTCAGCCTTCGTCCGCCGTCGATGACGGCGTGGATTTCAGTGATGCCAGAGTAATCCTCTTGACCGGCGCTTCGGGCTTTCTTGGGGCGTACTTGCTGCACGACATCATGATGGCAACGGAGGCTTGTGTGTACTGCCTGGTCCGGTGCCGCTCGGAGAGCGACGGCAGTCAAAGGATAAAGAGCAATCTCCTCAAGTACGGTTTGTGGAGCGATGACTTCGCATCTCGCATTGTACCGGTGCCCGGAGATCTGGCGCAGCCGCTCTTGGGCACCGGGGCCGAGACATTCGACAACCTGTGCAAAGTGATCGATGCGGTTTACCACAACGGGGCTTTGGTCAATTTTATTTACCCCTACAGCAATCTCAAGGATTCGAATGTACGCGGAACAGAGGAAGTGATTCGGCTCGCTTGTCAGGTAAGACGGAAGCCGCTGCACTTTATTTCGACGATCGGGGTTTTCCCGTCGACGGTAAACCGCAATACCAGAGTTCTCGAATCGGACCCTCCCACCAACTGGCAGGAGCTCACCGATGGCTATCGACAAAGCAAGTGGGTGGCAGAGAAAATCGTCACGATTGCGGCCGGTAGAGGGTTGCCGGTCCGAATCTACAGACCCGGATTCGTGGCTGGAGATAGTACCACGGGCACCTGGAACACGGATGATTTTGTCCCCCGAATAATCAAGGGATGTATTCAACTCGGGTGTGCACCTGACAGCGACGCAATGATTGAAATAGTTCCGGTGGACTACGTAAGCAAGACAATTGTCCACCTGTCCCGTCAGCGAGAATTGCGGTCGAACGTCTTTCATGTCGTTAGCCCCCACTATATCCCCGCGCGAGAGATAGCGCGTATCGTCGGTTCGCTTGGCTACAAAATGACGATGGTTCCCTATGCTGACTGGCGGGACGCACTGTTCGAGGACGCGAAGACTTCATCGAAAAACGCGTTATATCCTTTATTGACGATGTTTACTGATGCGCTTCCCTTCGAGCAAGCGCCCACCTTTGATTGCCGCCAAACTCTTGAGGGGTTAAGAGGGACGCAAATCATTTGCCCTGAAATCAATACAGACCTCATGGCGACATATTTAACGTACTTCAAAAGCAGTGGTTTCCTGGCTACATAGCTGATTGTGAGATTGGCCCGTAAGCGATGATGCGTGAGCGCAAGCTGGGCAACCTCTCCCCCATTTTTAGTCCAGCTGAAGTGCCCCCGTCACTGTACCAGTCCCAGAGAGAGTTTCCGGTTTGTTGAGCCGCTCCCATTCTCTGGCACAGCCGGAACTAGAGGTTCTCGGCAATCGAAGTCGTTTTCCCCTCATTTGACGCGAGTTTCGCGCACGCCAGAGACTTAATCAAGAGTCTCTGGCGTGCGCGCCCCAGCAATGTACTAGCTTCTTGCCGGTGCAGCTCGGCGAACGCCTCGGGTGTCCGATCTGCCAACGCACTGTGCGGACGCTGGTGATTGTAATGCTCGCGGAACTTCGCCAGCTTCTGCCGGGTCTTGTATCACTCACAAAATCGATGAACCACCGTTGGTTCGGCTTCGTGGCTAAGGGACGAGGCACCGCTCCCTTCCAGTGGATCCGCCGCCGCTGTCGGATGGGCATCGTCAATCCTTCCTCGCGACACAAACGGTACAGCCGCCTGTGATTGGCCGGCGTTCCTTCTCTCACCAGCATCGCCGTCAATCGCCGATACCGGAATCGCATTCGCCTGGTGGCCAACTCCTTCAACCGCGCTCGCAGTGCCCCATCCCGATCCTCTCTCCGGCCTCGATAGCGATGCGTCGATCGTGTCGACTGCATCAGCCTGCACGCGTGCCGCTCATTCATCTGGTACTCGATCATCACGTAGCTGGCGGCTGCCCGAAGCTAAAACAGTTGTTGCAAATTCGTGTGGCGTCTGCCCCCAGCGATCGGTGAGGGCGACTCTCGTTTCACGCCTCCAAGCCTCGATACATATAAGGATATGCTGATGCCTATGTCTGGGGCTGATTTTGCTGTGACTTGCGCTGGAGCCATCACTCTGTCCGAACTGGCGCGGATCGGACTGCCTGCCTTATTGGTGCCCCCGGGGCAAGGCGGCAAGAAATCACCAAACTAGGGATGCCGCAGCTCCGGCAGCCATGATGAGGGATCCGCCAATCACTTGAGCGTACAGAGACGCGGCGTGGCCGTGCAACTCCCCGAAAACAAGGATGCCCCAGAGCAACCCCCAAAGCTGGTTGGTGTTGGAGAGCGGTATGCCACGAGTGATGCCGACGTACTTGGCGGCGTATTGCTGAAAAAGGTCGCCAATCACCCAGATGAAGCCACCGGCAGCGAGCCAGAACAGTACGGATCGTGCTTCTACGAGTTCGCGCCAAAGAGGGAGGGCGCCACCGGCAGAAC
>Ga0209648_10002612_pt1 | contig 15010 bp, 14 predicted proteins | sample GraSoi2013_115cm_FD_185830 | JGI IMG/M metagenome (GOLD analysis project Ga0209648, IMG submission 185830) | Grasslands soil microbial communities from the Angelo Coastal Reserve, California, USA - Sample 9_17_2013_115cm (SPAdes) (version 2) | ecosystem: Environmental > Terrestrial > Soil >...
TTTCTACGTCCTCGAGGACAATGTGCGCACGCCGTCGGGCGTCTCCTACGTGCTGGAGAACCGCGAGGTCATGATGCGGCTGGCGCCCGAGCTGTTCTCGGCCATGCGCGTGCTGCCGGTCGCCGACTACTCCGAGGAGCTTTTAGCCACCTTGCGCTCGGTGTCGTTCAGCGACGACGCCGAGCCCAACGTCGTGCTGCTGACGCCGGGCCATTTCAACTCAGCCTATTTCGAGCATGCCTTCCTCGCCGACGAGATGGGCATCGAGCTGGTCGAGGGTTCCGACCTGTTCGTCGACGAGGGCCGCGTCTACATGCGCACGCCGCGCGGCCCCCAACGCGTCGACGTGATCTACCGCCGGGTCGACGATGGCTTCCTCGATCCCCTGGCGATGCGGCCGGATTCCTATCTTGGCGTCGCCGGGCTGTTGGGCGCGTTGCGTGCCGGCCGGGTCAACATCGTGAACGCGCTGGGCAACGGCGTGGCCGACGACAAGTCGACCTATACCTACGTGCCCGAGATGGTGCACTTCTATCTCGGCGAGGAGCCGATCCTGGCCAACGTGCCGACCTGGCGCTGCGATCGGGCTGACGATTTCCAGTACGTGGTCGAGCGGCTCTCCGAACTGGTCGTCAAGGAAATCCACGGCTCGGGCGGCAAGGGCATGCTGGTCGGGCCGACCTCGAGCAAGGTCGAGATCGAGGAATTCACGGCGCTGCTGAAAAGCCGGCCGGACAACTACATCGCCCAGCCGACCCTGGCGCTTTCGACCTGCCCGACCTTCGTCAGCCAGGGCGTGGCGCCGCGCCATGTCGACCTGCGGCCCTTCGTGCTGTCGGGGCGCAAGATCACCATCATTCCCGGCGGCCTCACGCGCGTGGCGCTGAAGGAGGGCTCGCTGGTCGTGAATTCGAGCCAGGGCGGCGGCACCAAGGACACCTGGGTGCTGGCGCCGGATCCGAAGAGCGGCGGGTAGCGCTCTCATGCTGCGCAATCATTCAAGACCCAACCTCACCCTGAGGAGCGCCCGCAGGGCGCGTCTCGAAGGGCGGGCTACACCACGACTGTCGCCATCCTTCGAGACGCCGCGCTTCGCGCGGCTCCTCAGGATGAGGTTGAGTGTGGTGCAACGCGAGGCAGGGCGATGCTGAGCAGCACCGCCAAGAACCTGTACTGGATGGGACGCTACCTGCAACGCGCCAAGTCGACGGCGCGGCTCATCGAGGCGACCCAGCGTATGGCGCTGCAATCGCGCGGCGAGGAAGCGGCGGGCGTCGCCGCGATCTTCGGCATGGAGGACGAGTTCCGCCAGACCCAGCAGCAATCGAGCGGCCGGCTGGCCAACCTGATCGACTTCCTGGTGGTCGACGAGAACAACCCCTCCTCGATCGTGAGCTCGATCAGTGCGGCACGCCGCAACGCCCGCGAGGAGCGCAACAACATCACGGTCGATGTGTGGGAGAGCCTGAACGCGCTGTGGCTCGAGCTCAACGGCCGCCTGCGCGTCGACCGCACCGCGCTCGATCGCGGCGCGTTGATCGAATCGGTGAAGAAGCAGGCCGTAATGATCTTTGGCGCCGCGCAGGTCACCTTGCTGCGCGACGAGGCCTATAATTTCCTGCAGCTCGGCGCCTTCCTGGAGCGCGCCGACAACACCGCCCGCATCGTCGACGTGAAGTTCCACCTGCTGCGGCCGGACGGCGACCCGCATGCCGACAGCCCCGACTACTTCGCCTGGTCGGAGGTGCTGGCCTGCATCGGCGCGGTCCGCACCTACCGGCGCATCTATCGCAGCGCGCTCGATCCCATCAAGGTCGCCGAGCTGATGATGCTGCGCCGCGACGTGCCGCGGTCGGTACATCACTGCCTGTGGATGGCCGATCTCAACATGCAGGAGCTGGCCGAGGCCTACGGCACGCGCGGCGAGGCCGATCGGCTGTCCGGCGAGCTGCACGCCAGGCTGCGCTATGTGCGCATCGACCAGGTGTTCGAGATGGGGCTGGGAAAGTTCCTGGGCGGCGTGCGCAGCGACATCGCCACGCTGTCCGAGGAAATCGGCCGCCAGTTCCTGCTGGATTGAGCGAGCGAACATGCGCCTTTCCGTCCACCACGCCACGCGCTTCGATTTCGATCAGCCGTCCGGCCATTCGATCCACGATGTGCGGCTCACGCCCAAGCCTGCCGCCGGCCAGCGCATCGTCTCGTGGCGCATCGACGGGCCGGGCAAGCGCTCCGAGTGGCTCGACGGTCACGGCAACCAGGTCACGACCTTCTCGGTGGCGCAGCAGCACGACCATGTCGAGATCGTGGTGCACGGCGTCTACGAATACAGTGGCTCGGAACAATGGCTGCGCTACGCCGAGGTGCCGACGCTTCCCGCGCCGTTCTGGCTGCGCAACTCGGGCCTCACCCGCCACGATGCCAGCTTCGATCCGCTGATCGAGGGTCTTGCCGAGAAAGCCGCCAATCCGACGGAGCGTGTCGCCGTTCTGCATGAAGTCATGAAGCGCGTCGGCGAGAGGGTGGCCTACAAGACCGGCGTCTCGACGGTGGAGACGACGGCGCTCGAGGCGCTGGCGCGCGGCGCCGGCGTGGCGCAGGACGACGCGCACATCTTCATCGCCTGCTGCCGCCGGCTCGGCGTGCCGGCGCGCTATGTCAGCGGCTATCTGCGCAACGACGATCCCGAGCTGCATGTCGGCCGCACCAGCCATTCCTGGGCCGAGGCCTGGGTGCCCGGCCTCGAATGGGTGGGCTTCGATCCCGCCAACAATATCAGCCCGCGCGGCGACAGCCTGCGGGTGGCGATCGGGCTCGACTATCGCGACGCCGCCCCGGTTAGCGGCCGCCGGGTGGGCTTCGGCGACGCCAAGATGAGCGTCGAGGCCTCGGTCAGGCTGGTGGAATGATCACGTTCATTGCTGGGAGCGCGCCACTCCGTGTGCATGCTTCGTATCAGCGCGACGCATAAGCGCCACGGAGTGGCGCGCTCCCAGCAATAAGGGTCAGGCATCGACGAGACCGAGCCGCTTTTCGATGCGGTCGAGCCGCCCGTCGATGCGATCCATACGCGCGGAATGGGCGGCCAATTCGACATGGACATGCGCGAGATTAGTCTCGACCGAGCTCACCCGACGGACGAGCTCGTCGAGCTTACTTTCAACGCGCTGCAGACTTCCACGCATATCGCGCAGGAGCGTGAACACGAGACTGTCGGCTGGTCGGTCATGATCAGGGCAAAACAAATAGGTCGCGAAGACGACACGGTCAAATGCGGCTGCCGGCGGATACCTCCAGATCTTGTAGGAGGCTTAGGGAGGATACGGCACGAACCTACGAGAAATAGAGGCGCATCGGCTTGCGAAAACGACACCTCACAAGTACTTTCGCGCGCCTTTTCGAGGCCTGAAAGGAAGTATCGCGTCATGGCTTTCATTGCCGATCGTCTCAGCCGCATCAAGCCCTCTCCGACCAATGCCGCCCAAGGCAAGTTCCTGGAGATGAAAGCGGCCGGCAAAGACGTGATCGGCCTCGCCGCCGGCGAGCCTGACTTCCCCACCCCCGACCACGTCAAGGAAGCGGCCATCAAGGCCATCCACGCCAACGACACCAAGTACACCGCGGTGCCCGGCACGCCGGCGCTGCGCCAGGCGATCTGCGCCAAGATGAAGCGTGACCATGGCCTCGAGTACAAGCCGTCGCAGACCGTCGTCACGTCGGGCGGCAAGCAGATCATCTTCAACGCCATGCTGGCGACGCTCAACCCCGGCGACGAGGTGATCATCCCGGCGCCCTACTGGGTGTCGTACCCTGAGATGGTGCTGGTAGCCGACGGCACGCCGGCGATCGTGCAGTGCCCGGAGTCCAAGGGCTTCAAGCTGCAGCCCGAGGATCTCGAGCGCGCGATCACGCCCAAGACCAAGTGGCTGATCATGAACTCGCCCAGCAACCCGACCGGCGCCGCCTACACCCGCGCCGACCTCCGGGCGCTGTGCGACGTGCTGCTGCGTCATCCGCATGTCTGGGTGCTGACCGACGACATGTACGAGAAGCTGGTCTACGACGACTTCGTGTTCACCACGCCGGCGCAGGTCGAGCCCAAGCTCTACGACCGCACGCTCACCATGAACGGCGTGTCCAAAGCCTACAACATGACGGGCTGGCGCATCGGCTACGCCGCCGGTCCGCAAAAGCTGATCGAGTCCATGATCACGGTGCAGTCGCAGAGCACGTCGAACGCCAGCTCGATCAGTCAGGCGGCGTCGGTTGCCGCCCTGAACGGCCCGACCGATTTCATCCCCAAGAATGTCGCGGTCTTCAAGCAGCGCCGCGACCTCATCGTCTCGATGCTGAACCAGTCGAAGGGGCTCAAGTGCCCGCGGCCGGAAGGCGCGTTCTACGTCTATCCGTCATGCGCCGGCGCGATCGGCAAGAAGACGCCCGACGGCAAGACGATCGCCAACGACACCGACTTCGTGAACTACCTTCTCGAGTCGGAGGGTCTGTCGGTCGTGCAGGGTTCAGCGTTCGGCCAAGGCCCGGCCTTCCGCATCTCCTATGCCACCGCAACCGACCTCCTCGAAGAGGCCGGCCGCCGCATCCAGCGGGCCTGCGGGGCGCTATCGTAGAACGCGGACCTGATCGACCGGTCAGGCCCAACGCACGGCACTGACCAATCCTTCCCAACTACCCGGCAAGTAGTTGCTGGACGACATTGGCGTCGCGATAGTCCTGTTGCAACGCGCGGCGCTTTGGGCAGCCAGCGGGTCGATAGAGCGGGGTCGAGTGATGAAGGTCGCCTTTGCCGGAGCATTCGCCGCGCAGATGGCGGAGCCCGTGCGGGCACGACTTTCCCTGCCGTGCGAGGTGGTGGTCGATGACGAGGCCGGCATCGTCCCGCGCCTGACCGATGTCGATGTGCTGGTCTCGATGGGGTTCTCGGCCCTCATGGCCGGGGCTGCACCGCGGCTTCGGCTGGTGCAGGTGCCGGGCGCAGGCCTCGATCGCATCGATCGCGGCGCGCTCGGGCCGGGCACGCATCTCGCGAATGCCTACGGTCACGAGGCCGGCATCGCCGAGTACATGATCGGCGCAATGATCGCGCTCACCCGATCGTTCGGACGCCTCGACGCCAAGATGCGTCGAGGTGAATGGGAAAGTCAGTGGGCCGTCGGTACGGCCGCACCACCGCTCTGGCCGGAACTGGCGGGCAAGACATTGGTCATCCTGGGATTCGGTCACATCGGGCAAGCGCTTGCCCGCCGCGCCACCGCCTTCGACATGCAGGTCTGTGCCATCCGGCGACAGGCTCAAGCGGAAACAGCGGGCGGCGTGTCGTTCGTGGGCGGGCCTGAGCGACTGGATGACGTGCTGCGGCTGGCCGACTACCTTGCCGTCACGCTGTCGCTCTCCTCCAAGACGCGCAACCTGATCGACGAGCGCCGCCTGCGGTTGATGAAGCCGGCCGCTTTCCTGGTCAACGTGGCGCGTGCCGAGATCGTCGACGAGGGTGCGCTCTACGCGGCGCTTGCGTCCGGCAAGCTCGCCGGCGCGGCGCTTGACGTCTGGTACCGCTATCCAACCTCGACCGGGCCGACGCCGCCGGCCACGCAGCCGTTTCACGAGCTCGGCAATGTGATCATGACTCCGCACATATCCGGCTGGACGGAAGGCATGCTCGAGGCCCGGGCCAAGCTGATCGCGGACAACATCGCGAGGACGGCACGGGGAGAAATGCCCCTCAACGTCATCAAGCCTGCGTCCTGAAAAGTGCCGCCGAAGGAAGGCGCCCATCGCTGGTCTTCGCGCCTGCCGTTCTATTACGGCTGGCTGATCGTCGGCATAGCGTTCGTCACCATGGCGATCGCCGTGAGCGCCCGCACCGCCTTCTCGCTCTTGCTGCCGCCGCTGATCGACGAGTTCGGCTGGCAGCGCGGTGTCGTCGCCGGCGCCTTCTCCTTCGGCTTCCTGTTCTCCGCAGCCTTGAGCCCGATCGTGGGCCGCGTGATGGATCGACGTGGCCCACGCGTGGTGATCGAAAGCGGCGTGGGCCTGCTGGCGGCCGGGCTTTTCCTCGCCCCCGCGATCAAAGAGCCTTGGCAGCTCTATGCCACGCTCGGCGTCCTGGTCGGTGGCGGCGCAAACCTCATGACCTTCACCGCGCAGTCGCTTTACCTTCCCAACTGGTTCGTGCGCCGCCGCGGTTTGGCCATCAGCATCGCCTTCACCGGGGTCGGCATCGGCGCCATCGCGTTGCTGCCCTGGCTGCAGACGATCATCGGCCAGGAGGGCTGGCGCGCCTCGTGCTGGACCATGGGCCTGCTGGTGCTTCTCGTCCTGGGTCCATTGAACCTGCTCGTGCGGCGCAAGCCACAAGATATCGGCCTGTTACCGGACGGGGCATCGTCCGTGCCCGGAGCTGGCAAGACGCGCAGTGCCTTGACCATCGTCGATCCGGCCTGGGCGTCGGTGGACTGGACGATCGCGCGGGCGATACGTACCGGCCGCTTCTGGTGGATCGTGCTCGGATATTTCCTCGCCCTGGTGGCCTGGTATGTCGTGCAGGTCCACCAGACGAAGTACCTCATCGACGTCGGGTTCAGTCCGCTTGTGGCCGCCTGGGCCCTCGGGATCGTGAGTGTCGTTGCCATTCCCGGGCAGATCGGCTTCGGCGCCTTGTCCGACCGCATTGGCCGGGAATGGGTGTGGTCGGCGGGGTGCTTCGGGTTCGCCGTCTGCTACGCCGCCCTGATCGCCCTCGAGCGGGCCCCCTCACCCACCCTGCTCTACCTGATGGTGATCTCGCAAGGCTTCCTGGGATATGCCCTGACGTCGGTCATGGGCCCGATCGTTGCGGAGATCTTCGAGGGACCGCACTACGGCGCCATATTCGGCACCATCACGGTGGCGCTGACGGGCGGCGGCGCGGTCGGGCCATGGGTCGCAGGCGTCATCCACGACGCGACCGGAAGCTACGAGCTCGCCTTTCTTCTGACGATTGCGTGCTGCGTCGTTTCCACAGCAGCGATCTGGATTGCGGCTCCGCGCAAGGTGCGCCTGGTGCCCGGCCGGGCATCGAGCGCATATCGTGCCACTTGAATTGACTTCTCCCCCGCTCCGCATGCGACACCATTGATATCTCCTGGCAAGCACACTCTGATAGTAGAGCTGAGTTAAGGAAACTCTGAAAAAGTCATCGACGGGACTGATGGCGTGATTCTAGAGGAAGGAAAGAGAGCCACAGGCTTGCGGCGATGAAACAGATGACGTTGGCGATGGCAGGCTTTGAGCGGTACGCCGGAGTGCGGCCAGATCACTGGCCGGCCCGGCGCTGATACCGGTACCGGGCGGCCGCGGCATGCGTCCAAGCGTTTCTTCGTCGATTGCATCGCGCACGATGCCGACGCGCTTCGGCTGGCCGCGGCGATGCACGGACAGGATCGCGTGTTGTTCGGCTCGGACTGGCCTTTCTCCATGGGCGGCTTGCCCGAGCCGCATGCGCAGCTTGCGGACGTCGACGTCAGTGGTCGGCGCAGGGCATCGATGGCTCAACACTTGATCGATCGATCAACAGCTTCACCTGCCAGCTTCCGGTCAGGATCCAGATCGGGGTATTGGCGAACTATCGACATCTGGATGTCGATGTACCCAATCATGACTTCAGCCAAATGCCTGCGAAACGCCTTCCTTTCTTGATCGTCAGTGATTTTTATTGACAGGGATTCCAATGTATTCACGTGTGTCTCTGCCGCCCGAATAGCGTCCATGACTTGCAACGCGAGCGTCTTTTCCATCGTTTAGCCCCGGTCAATAGCTACAACCGCTTGGTGCCACACAATCTCGTATGCACACGCGCATCCACGGGAACCCTAGACCTCCGCCCAAAGCCTCATAGCGCGCCGAGCACTTCGTCCTACAATTCGCAATTATCTCCCGACAGTAGTCGTCTGTCGCTACAGGAGTTGGTGGAGCAGTGGGGGGACGCCGCGACGCTCAAATTAAGGGCGTAGGGATTAAAGCCATAGGCCGGCGCGTTTGAACTACTAACGCGGCGCACCGAACCATCTTGATTGATTCTAAAGCCGGGCAGGTCTTCCGGCAGACCGACGCGGAAGCCGGGCGTAATGGCAGGAGATACATTGAAGCCGAGTTCAGGCTGGGCATTGAACATGGTTGCCAATCCTCGCGGTAGGAGCGACGGCAACAAGAGCATGGACTCAAGTCACTTAAGTAATAATTAACGCCACTCTATGGCAGCGCATGCAATGCAAGCAGCGGGCAATTAACCGCTATTGTTGACCAGACAGCCGCGTCGAGCGGCAATATCGACCGACCGCATCCATGCCGCGCAAAATCTTCCCCCGCCTGTGGATTGACTCGCCTAGGTGAGGGTGAAACGATTTCCACGACAAGGCTTCGCTCCGGCCGAGATCCGTAGCGACCACCGTCCGGAGCTTTCATGCGCCACAGACGCGCAGAAGGGAGGACGTTGTCATGAACGACATCAAATCCGAGACCATCACCGGAGGCAGACCAGGCAGCGGCGCGCATCGCGTGGTGGCGCTGTGCGGGCCGTATCTCTCGGGCAAGACCAGCCTACTCGAGAGCATTCTCTACGCCACGGGGGCCATCGGCCGGCGCGGATCGACCCGCGCAGGCACCTCCATCGGCGACGGCGCCGCCGAGGCGCGCAAGCGCGGCATGGGCACCGAGATCAACGTCGCCTCGGTCGACTATCTCGGCGACCAGTGGAGCTTCCTGGACGTCCCGGGTTCGATCGAGTTCCAGCACGATGCCTTCGCGGCGCTCGCGGTGTGCGACGCGGCCGTGCTCGTCTGCGAGCCGTCGCCCGAGCGGGTGGTGGCGCTGACGCCGCTCCTGAAATACATCGAAGACCACCACATCCCGCACATCATCTTCGTCAACAAGATCGATTCCGCCCAGGTCCGCGTGCGCGACATGCTGTCGGCGCTGCAGGGCATCTCGGCGCGCAAGCTCGTGCTGCGGCAGGTACCGATCCGCCGCCCGACCAGCGACGGTGGCGAGGAGACCGTGGGCTACGTCGACCTGGTGAGCGAGCGCGCCTACCGTTACAAGAGCAGCGGCGCGTCGGACCTGATCGAAATGCCGGCCGAGATCCTGCCGCGCGAGGCCGATGCACGGCGCGAGATGCTGGAGACCCTCTCGGAGTTCGACGACACCCTGCTCGAACAGCTGATCGAGGACATCGCGCCGGAGAAATCGCTGATCTACCGCGACCTGCACGACGAGTTCGGCGCCGACCAGATCGTGCCCGTTCTGCTGGGCGCCGGCGACCGCGAGAACGGCGTGCGCCGGCTCCTGAAGGCGCTGCGCCACGACACGCCGTTCGTCGCCGTGACCGCGGAGCGGCGCACCCTGCCGTCCAACGGCGTGGCGATGGCCGAATGCTTCAAGGTCCTTCACCAGAGCCATGCCGGCAAGCTGTCGCTCTGCCGCGTCTGGTCGGGCACGCTGAGCGAAGGCCAGAACATCGGCGGCCAGCGGATCGGCACGCTGCTGCGGCCGTTCGGCCAGCGCCTCGACAAGATCAGCGAGGCCAAGGCGGGCGAGATCGTGGCCCTGGCCAAGGTCGACGTGCTGTCGGCCGGCCACTCGCTCGCCGCCGCCGGGATCGCGCCGACCGTCGACTTCCCGGCCGCCGTCCCGTCGGTGTTCGCGCTCTCGCTGGCCGCCAAGAACCGCAACGACGAGGTCAAGCTGTCGGGCGCCCTGCACAAGATCGTCGAGGAGGATCCGTCGCTCTCCTTCGAGGCGCGCGGCGAGACCCATGAGCTGCTGATCAAGGGCCAGGGCGAGATGCATCTCAAGGTGGCGGTCGACAAGCTGGCCGGACGCTACAACGTCGCGGTCGAGACCACGACGCCGCGCGTCGCCTATCGCGAGACGATCCAGGCCGGCACCCAGCAGCACGCGCGCTACAAGCGCCAGACGGGAGGCCACGGCCAGTTCGCCGACATCAAGGTCGAGATCAAGCCGCTGCCGCGCGGCTCGGGCTTCCGCTTCGTCGACAAGATCGTGGGCGGTGTCGTGCCGCGCAACTTCATTCCCGCCGTCGAGGAAGGGCTGGTCGACTACACCAAGGAAGGCCCGCTCGGCCAGCCGGTCGTCGATCTCGAAGTCACGCTGTTCGACGGCCAGTTCCACGCGGTCGACAGCTCGGAAATGTCGTTCAAGATGGCGGCACGCATCGCCATGAGCGAGGCCATGCCCAAGTGCCGGCCGGTCCTGCTCGAGCCGATCCTCAAGGTGACGGTGGCGGCGCCCAGCGAGTCGACGCCGCGCATCCAGCGGCTGATCTCGGGCCGCCGCGGCCAGCTCCTCGGCTACGACGCCCGCGCCGGCTGGAACGGCTGGGACGAGGTCTCGGCACTGATGCCGGAGGCGGAGATCGCCGACATGATCGTCGAGATCCGCTCGGTAACCCAGGGCGTCGGCACCTTCCGCACCGAGTTCGACCACCTGCAGGAGCTGGCCGGACGGACGGCGGAGCGCATCGTCGAGGAGACCAAGAAGCGCGCGGCAGCCTGACGCGGCGGCGCTGGTCACAAGGCAGTGAGGCCGCGCTCGCGCGGCTTCGTCGCGGCGCCGGGCACGTGCATAGTTGGCCCCGTGGAATAGTTCCACGGGAGTCACTGTTATGTTCAACAGACGGTCTCTGATGGTGGGCGGCCTGGCGATGGCGACCGCACCGTCATTGGCTGGCATCTCGTACGCCCAGTCTGGGCGGCCGATGCTGGTGTTCGTCGGCCACGAGCTTTGAGGCGGCTGCAAGATCTGGCGTGCCCAGTCCGAGCCTGACTTCGTCAAGTCCGACGCCTGCAAGAAACTCGACTACCGGATCGTCCATCCTGCCGATCAGACTCTGGTGCTGAAGGAAGAATATTGGCCGGCCGACGCCAAGTGGATCCTGCCCGCCTTCCTGATGAGCGATGAGGGCAAAGCGCGGCCGGATGCGACGCCGCGCTTCATCCTCGCGAAGGATGGCAAGATCATCCTGGCCGTCACCGGCAATGCCGGCTGGACGGACAGGATGTGGCCCGTGATCCTCGAAGTAACCGAGACCAAGGCTTAGCCTTTCAGTCGTTCACGCCGCCGTCTGCGTCTTTCCCCCGGCAGGGGCTTGGATCATAGTGACCCCGTGGAGCGTTTCCACGAGAGGGAAGCGTTATGATCGGAGCTTCTCATGGCCAATGATCTGTTCCGTCGCCAGCTTGGCGCCTATGCGGCGGTGCATCGCGACTGGCGCAACAAGGCGACCCACTTCGTGGGCATTCCCATCATCGTCTTCTCCCTGCTGCTGGTGCTGTCGCTGTGGCGCTTCGAGCTGGCCGGCCGCGAATGGACGATGTCGCTCGCCGTGGCGATCGTGGCCGTGCTGGGATGGATGGCGCTCGATCTCGGCCTCGGCATCGTCATGGCCCTGATCATGGTTGTCGCCTGGTTTGCCGCGGAGGCGCTGGCCGGCGCCCTGGGCTCGGCTTCGGCCGTCTGGACGGCGTTCATCGTCCTGTTCGTCGTTGGCTGGCTACTGCAGTTCGTCGGCCATCACTACGAAGGCAAGCGGCCGGCCCTGCTCCAGAACATTTTCCAGGCCTTCATTGGGCCGATCTTTCTCGTCGCCGAGGCCATGGTGATCATGGGTCAACGCAGCGATCTTGCCGACGCCATGGGCGAAGGCGACGTCACGGTCCGGTGAGCAGGGTTGATTTGCGACGGCGGCGTCAACACGCCATGAGGAGCACAAAGGAGTTGGGTGCATGTTGATCAAGCGCAGGCGCGGCTGGGAATTGGGCGAAAATCAGGCAACGCCGGAGGGCCACTATCTGCGGCGCCGCGAACTGGTGCGCGCGATGGGCCTCGGCGTCGCGGCCGCGGCCCTGCCGTCGATTGCCTGGGCCGACACCAAGGATCCGTCGGCCGGCCTCTACCCGGCCAAGCGCAACGACAAATACGGCGCGCCCGCGCCGATGACCGAGGAGCGGCGCGTCAACACCTACAACAACTACTATGAATTCGGCTCCGACAAGAGCATCTACCGCGAGGCCCAGAAGCTGGAAGTCCGGCCCTGGACGATCAAGGTCGGGGGCCTGGTCGACAAGCCGTTCGAGATCGGCATCGACGATCTTCTCGCCAAGATGCAGCTTGAGGAGCGCGTCTACCGCCACCGCTGCGTCGAGACCTGGTCGATGGTGGTGCCGTGGAGCGGGTTCCCTCTGCGCTCGCTGGTCGAGCTGTGCAAGCCCACGGGCAGCGCCAAGTACGTCGTCATGAAGACGCTGTTGAAGCCCGCGGTGATGCCCGAGCAGCGCGACGCTCTCTACCCCTGGCCCTATACCGAAGGCCTGGCGATGGACGAGGCGATGAACGACCTCGCCTTCATCGCCACCGGTCTCTACGGCAAGCCGATTGCCAAGCAGAACGGCGCGCCGCTGCGTCTCGTGACGCCGTGGAAGTACGGCTTCAAGAGCGTGAAGTCGATCGTCAGCATCGAGTTCAGCGACAAGCGGCCAGCTACGTTCTGGGAGGCGCTGCAGTCGAGCGAATACGGCTTCTGGGCCAACGTGAACCCGCAGGTGCCGCATCCGCGCTGGAGCCAGGCGACTGAAAAGCCGCTGGGCAGCGACGAACGCGTTCCGACGCTGCTCTACAACGGCTACGGCGAATTCGTGGCCGGGCTCTACACCGACCGCAAAGCGGAAAAACTCTTCATGTAGCCGCCTGCCTTTGCTTCGCCGCGCCGGCCCGCGCTACAACGGGCGCCGGCCGCCGAGGCCAAGGGAGGACTTTTAGTGAAATTGAACCGCCGCTCGGCGCTTGCGGGCGTCGCTGCCCTCGCGGCGGCTCCGAAGGCATTCGCGCAGGCGTTTCCCGGCAAGCCGATCAAGATCGTCGTGCCCTTCGCCGCCGGCAGCGCCACCGACCTCGCGGCGCGCGGCCTCGGCGCCAAGCTGCAGGAGATCCTGAAGCAGCCGATCATCGTCGACGACAAGCCGGGCGCCAGCGGCCAGCTCGGCGCCTCGGCTGCGGCGACCGCGCCGGCCGACGGCTACACGCTGCTGATGGGCACCAACACCACCAACGCCGCCAACGGCGCGCTGTTCAAGCAGCTCTCCTACGATCCCGAGAAGGATTTCGCGCCGATCATGCGCTGCGTCACCGGCGTCAACGCGCTGGTGGTGAACAACGACCTGCCGGTGAAGACCGTGGTCGAGCTGGTCGACTACGCCAAGAAAAACCCGGGCAAGCTCAACTACTCCGAGGCCAGCGCCTCGCAGCGCCTGTCGGCCGAGATGTTCAATCAGCTGGCTGGCGTGACGATCGAGCGCGTGCCCTACAAGGCAAGCCCGCAGGCGCTGGGTGACGTGGCGTCGGGCCAGGTCCAGGTGATGTTCCCCGACCTGCCGCAGGCCATGACCCAGATCGAGGCCGGGCGCGTGCGCGGCCTCGCCACCACCGGGCCCAGGCGCACCTCGGTCGCCCCCGACCTGGCGGCCCTCGCCGAGACGGTGCCGGGCTATTCGCTGGTCTACTGGCTCGCCGTGTTCGCGCCGGCCGCCACGCCCAAGCCGATCCAGAAGGCGCTGTCTGACGCCATCGCCGAGGCGCTCAAGGACCCGGCAACCGGCAAGGCGATGACCCAGAGCCGCATGGAAATCTCGCCACTCGGCCTCGACGACTTCGCCGCCTACGTGAAGACCGAAACCGGATGGTGGACGAAGTCGATCAAGGACGCCGGCATCGAGCCGGAATGACATCGGGAGGGAGTACCATGAACAAGGTCATCGTCGAGAAGGACGGTCCGGTAAGGACCATCTGGATGAACCGCCCGGACAAGCGCAACGCGCTCGACAGCGAGCTTTTGCGCGAGATGATCGACGTGCTGCGCGCGCCCGTCGCGGCCGATGACCGGGTGGTGGTGATCCGCGGCAAGGGCCCTGTGTTCTGCGCCGGACTCGACATGGCCGAACGCCGCGAGACCGCCAGCGCGGGCAGCGCCAGCGGCATCGAGATCATGCTGCGCGCCATCGAGCTCTGCCCGCTGCCCGTCGTGGCGGTGGTGCAGGGCGACGCCATCGCCGGCGGCAACGAGTTGGCGCTGCATTGCGACATCGTCGTGGCGAGCGAGAAGGCGCGCTTCGGGATGTCGCTCGCCCAGGTCGGGCTCGCCCCCAACTGGTTCCTGGCCAAGAAGCTCATGGAAGTGCTGGGACCGGTGACGACGCGCGAAATGTTGCTGCTGGGCGATCCCCTGCCCTCGACCAAGCTGCATGGCCTGGGCCTGATCGCCCGCTGCGTGCCGGCCGACCAGCTCGAGGCTGAGGCTGCGAAGGTGATCGATCGGCTGGCCGCCAATGCGCCGCTCTCGCTCAAGGCCATGAAGGGCCTCACGGTGCGCCAGCTCGAGTTCCGCGACGCCATCAAGCACGACGACATCGACGCGCTGGTGCGGGCGGCAATGCAGAGCGGCGACGCGCAGGAGGGCATGAAGGCCCGCCTGGAGAAGCGCACCGCCAAGTTCCAGGGCAAGTAGCGTGTCGATCCGCCTGCGTCTCGACAAGCCGTGGCGGCCTCTCTCGGCCGAGGAAGCCGGCCGCCTGCCCGGCCAGCTTGGCGTCTACCAGGTGGCCGATGCCAGCGGCGCCATCCTCTATATCGGCCAAGCCGGCGGACGCTCGCCCTTCGGCCTGCGCAGCGAGTTGCAGCGCGAGTTCAAGGAACGCGGCCAGGGTCACCAGTTCCGCGTCGAGGTGAACATGCAGTACCGCACGCGCTGGTTCGAGTTGCTGATGGTGCACAAAGCCGACCACGGCAGCCTGCCGCCCGACAATGCCAAGAACCCGCCGCCCCTGGGGCGGCTCAGCCCGGCGTGAGCTATTTCCTCTTCCTCCTCTCCCCCGCTAGGGGGAGAGGCTGGGTGAGGGGGCCACGCACATCGATTCCCCCTCACCTAACCTCTCCCCCTAGCGGG
>Ga0209648_10002614_pt1 | contig 15004 bp, 14 predicted proteins | sample GraSoi2013_115cm_FD_185830 | JGI IMG/M metagenome (GOLD analysis project Ga0209648, IMG submission 185830) | Grasslands soil microbial communities from the Angelo Coastal Reserve, California, USA - Sample 9_17_2013_115cm (SPAdes) (version 2) | ecosystem: Environmental > Terrestrial > Soil >...
GATCCTTGACCAGGTCCAGCACCAGCCGGACCGCCCGGTCACGCAGCTCGTCCGGATACTTCCGTGCTGCTCCCATTGTCCCACTCTCCCGTGGATTGGGAGCCTCCACAAAACCCGGGGCGATTCAAAACGGCAATCTGCGCTGCCGACATCTGCGCGCCCGGTGCGATGTCACCCACGCCGATTCGGCGCGGCGGCAGTTCTGACCAGCAGCTCGATCCGTTACCGAGTGTGCAACCGATCTGTGCTGCCTTTCTGGCACCGCCGGTGACACGACGGGACGGACGACGGTCACGCGGTGTAGGGCCGCCGTCTACCTTTCCAATCCAACGACTGAGCTCGTCGCAGTCTTCAGAATGTCCGGCTGCCTGTGGCTGAGGACCAGTTACCGCACGGGCCGCAGCCCGGCGTGCAGGTCTCCAGGCTGCGGCCGGGTCCCGCCTGCCCAACCAGCCCGACTACGGACGCGTTCCTGAGACCGGAGACGCTAACGAATTCTGGCCGACTTGCCGGAATTCCAGCTCATCGCCATGATCACCGGACTAGAGCTGTGGCGAGGGGCACTTGAGGGGCGCTCTCAAATCCACATTTTATCTAACTAGTTTTCGAAAAATTATCAATGAACTGGAGCCCCGTTACGGAATCGAACCGTAGACCTTCTCCTTACCATGCATGCCGGTTTCGTCCGATGGCGTCGTGTTGGGTCGTATTACTGCAGGCCAGGAAGATATCGGTGTCTGGGCGCGTCGCGCTCCGTCTGGTGTTGCCTAGTGCCGTAGTCACTTGGTTTGTCACTATCTTCCGGATCCCGGGATGGTCAGCTAACGTACCGGCCAGCAGGTCCGGCTCATGCATGATTTCCGCCATGAATCGAGCGCGGCTATTCGGGGAGCAAACGCCGGTCAGCGGTCCTTGGCCCGCAGACAGTTCGGTGGGCTGCGCCCGGATGCAGTCGCGGGGACATGCTATGGGCAGGGCACTACGAACGATACGGCTTGTACGGCATTACCAACGGATCAGTCAATGGGTCTATGAGATTATCGCCGGGCCAGAACGAACCCGAGGCCGTGAATTTGGCAATATAGCCGACGAGTTCGTCAATGTATTGTTGACGCTCTCGTGCGCTGATTGTTGACCTGCTTCCGTCCGGGCGGTAGACGTTCACTTCGGTGTAAGGCCCGTCGGCGAGCGATGCCGCTGCCACGGGCGGTAGGCCCAGTGGCATCGCATCACATGCCTTGTCCCGTGTCAGGCGCACGACGGCGTCCACGACGCGCTTCCAGTCCGCGATCTCCGGCCACAGCAGGCCGCCATCTAGCTCGAAAGTCAGAGTGGACAGCGGGACCAAGCAGCCGGGCGTGCGAGATGGGAACTCGGTCAAGCACCGGTACATCCGGCTACCGTCGGGCTGGGGGACCGCAGGGTGCAGTAAGGTCAGTGCGTGCACGATCGTCGCATTGATCGGCACCGGGTGCTCCGAGGATGCATAGGGTTCGTGCAGCATCAGCAGGTACACATCCTCGACGCTCATCAGCGACCTCATTTCCTTCTTTGCGCACGTTCGATTCTGCTGCATCCATCCGCATCCCGGCGAGCCTAAAGGCCGTGCCCGCACCAGATCGCGGCCCCTTCGTGGCTTCCAGCCGGGTGTGGGCCCAGCCGTATCCGTGCCATCGGGCAGGCCGCGAGGTTGGTGACGTAGCCTTTCAGCCTGGCCAGAGCGGACTTGGAAGTCGGCCCAGCCCTTAACATTCTCGACAAGGGCGGGTGCCGATGCCACCGTTCCGGTGATTGAGTGTGGATAACTTGTGAGCGTGGCTAGTATCTCTTCGGACGTTGAGGCTGAGCTGGCGCGGTTGCGGGCGGAGAATGCCCGGCTGCTCAAGCTGCTGAGGCTCACCCCGCGACAGGCCGCCCCGCCCGGCCCCGCGCAGGCCGCCTACTTCGAGGTCCCTCCCGGATTCGTGCATCACAGGTCGGCGGAGGACGCCAAGGTGGCATTCTTCGGCGCGCTGTTCGCGGCGCGAACGGATGTATACGCGATCCGGTTCGATAACCAGCGGACGGGCAAGTCCGGATGGGTCCCGGCGGTGCGCGGCGGCTGGCAGAAAGGAGTCCGCCACGAGGACCGGAACTACCTGCCGCTCACCTCGCAGGTACTGGCCGCCCATTTGAAGGGCGAGGTTCATATCGGGCTGTACCCGCTGCTGGACGGTGACCAGTGCTGGTGGCTAGCCGCTGACTTCGACGGCCCAGAGGCGATGCTCGATGCCCTCATGTACGTCAAGGCCGGCCGTGCACTGCAGGTCCCGGTCGCTCTGGAGGTCTCCCGGTCCGGAGTCGGCGCGCACGCGTGGACGTTCTTCACCTCCCCGGTCCCGGCCGAGATGGCCCGCCGACTCGGTACCGGGCTATTGCGCGAGGCGATAGCGCTGCGCGGCCGGATGAGTCTGGCGAGCTACGACCGGCTGTTCCCCTCCCAGGACCTGCTGCCCGCTGGCGGGGTCGGTAACCTGATCGCCGCCCCACTGTTCAAGCCCGCGCGCCAGAACGGCGCGACGGTCTTCCTGGATCTGGAGACCCTGGAGCCGCATGAGGACCAGTGGGCCTACTTGTCCACCCTGGGCCGGATGACTCCGCAGGAACTCAGGCGGGCCGCCGGCCGCGCCGGGAAGGTCGCCGTCGCCGCCGAAGTCACCCAGCTCACCGCCCCGTCCTCGACTAGGACCCGGCCACCGGTTCCGCCTGTCCTCAGCGCACGGCTCGGCCCCGGCGTTCGGCTAGAGCAGGCGGAGCTGACGCCAGGACTCGCGGCCACGCTGCGGCACGCGGCCTCGATGCACAACCCGGAGTTCTACGAGCGGCAGCGCATGCGCGCCTCCACCTACAACATCCCCCGGTTCCTGCACTGCTACCAGGAGACCATCGACGGCGGCCTCATCCTGCCGCGCGGCATGCTCGACACCGTCACCTCCCTCGCCGGGCAAGCCGGAAGCCGCCTGAACATCGCCGACGACCGCTCCCCCGGCACCAGCCAGGACTTCACCTGCACCGCCACGCTAACGCCCGTCCAGCGGGACGCGATCGCGGAACTCGTGAAGCACGACCTGGGGGTGCTGGTCGCGCCGCCCGGATCCGGGAAGACCGTGATGGCCTGCGCGGTCATTGCCGCACATCAGATCTCCACACTCGTCCTGGTCGACCGCAAGGCCCTGGCTGATCAGTGGCGGGCCCGGATTAGCGAGTTCCTCGGCGTCAAGGCCGGGCAGCTCGGCGGCGGCCGGGCAAGGCTTCATCGACGTCATCACCTTGCAGACCCTGTCCCGCCGCGACAACGTCGCCGAGCTCACCGCCGGCTACGGCCTGATCGTCGCCGACGAGTGTCACCATGTCCCGGCCGCCGCGTTCGAGGACGCAGTCAGGCAGATCCCCGCGCGGCGGTGGCTCGGGCTGACCGCCACCCCCTACCGGCGGGACAAGCTCGACGACCTGATCGGCATGCAGGTCGGCTCGGTTCGGCACACCATCACCACTCCCCGGCAGGCCGCCGACAGCCTGCACATGCTGCCCGGCAGCGCCCCCGGCGGGCGGCCAACGCCGGTGCTCCACCTCCACCCGACCTCTTACCGCTACGCCGGGGACGCCAGCCCGTCCACGCCCGGCGGGATGACCGTCATCTACAAGGACCTGATTGCCAGCGATCAGCGCACTTACCAGGTCATCGCCGATGTCGCAGCAGCGCTCGGTCAGGGCAGGAACTGCCTGGTCCTCACAAACTGGACCGGCCACCTGCAAAGGATCACAGGCGCCCTCCGCGCCCTCGGGCACGACCCGGTCATCCTCAAGGGCGGCATGGGCGCAAAGGACCGGGCCGCGGCCCTCACCCGGCTCAATCCCCAGCCCGGCGGGCCGCCGCTGCTCGCCGTCGCAACCGGCCCGTACGCCGGGGAAGGGTTCGACTGCCCGCCGCTGGACACCCTGTTCCTCGCTGTGCCCGTCGCCAGCAAGGGACGCCTCCTGCAGTACGTCGGCCGAATCGTGCGCCCCTACGACGGCAAGGCCACCGCCGAGGTCCACGACTACCACGACGAGCTCACCGGCGTCCTCGCCTCATCCCTCGCCAAGCGCGCCCCCGGCTACACCAGCCTCGGCTTCCCCGACCCCCGCAAGCTCCCCTACACGCCCAGCGCCGACACGGCACGCTGGACGCAACCGGGAGGACTGCCATCATGAAGTGAATCATGGTCAAGCTGAGCGGGGACGCCGCTCGACCCGCTACGAAACAGGCGACGACACGATCACGACAAGGGACCGCGTCCGAGCGCCCGGCAGCGGCTAATCTTCATCAAGGACGACGAGACCCGAACGGTCATCGTGCTGGGCAGGCTCGTACAGGGGGCTCGAAAGCGTGTTACAGGGCGATCTGAGCAGGTTGAGGCCAAGTCCCCGCCATCAGTTTTCGTTTCTTTCGAATTGAGCTATGCTGGTTGGCGAGGAGGAAATGATGGCGACGACAGCCCAGGCGGGAGTGGTGTTCCCGCCGCGAGACCTCACCGCGCTGCTGGATCTGGGCCGGTTCCTGGAACATCACAGCGAGCCGGGGCTGCTGCTCGGCCCGGACGGCGAGCAGGTGCCGCTGCCCCAGGAGGTCTACAGGGTACTGGTCGAGGTGGTGGAGGCCATGCGCGAGGGCAAGGTCATCACCATCGTCCCGCGCACCCAGCGGCTGACCACCCAGGAGGCGGCCGACTTCCTCGGCATCAGCCGCCCGACCCTGGTCAAGTTCCTGGAAGACGGCAGGATCCCCTATGACCAGCCCGGCAGGCACCGCAGGATCCTGTTCACCGACCTGCTCGCCTACCAGGAAAAGCAGCGCGAGGATCGCCGCGCGGCCCTGGATCGGATGACTGAGGACGCCAGCGAGGCAGGCATCTACGGCGGCACCCCCGAGGACTACGCCGCTGCCCTGAAGAACGCCCGCAAGCGAGCCGCCCGCCGGGAGGACGCCTCCTGAGATGCCGCGTTACAGGGCTGTCCTCGACGCGTGCGTCCTCGTGCCCATCGCGCCCGCCGACACGCTGCTGCGCGTCGCCGAGAAAGGCCTGTACCGGCCGCTGTGGACGGATGGCATTCTTTCTGAGGCTCAGGCTGCAGTCGAGGAGATTCACCCAGGCATCGACGTCAGCAAGCGTTTCGCTGGCATGCGCGAGGCCTTCGACGACTCGCTGATCACCGGATGGGAAGACCTCGAAGGCGGTCTCTCCCTGCCTGACAAGGACGACCGGCACGTGGTCGCTGCGGCCATCAAGGGCGGCGCGCAGGTCATCATCACAGCGAACCTGGCCGACTTCCCCGCTGCCGCGCTCGGCCCGCTCGGGCTGGAGGCAGTCCACCCCGACGACTTCTTGCTCGACCAACTCGACCTGAGCCCGCCCACTGTCCTGCAAGTCATCCGGGAGCAAGCCGCCCATACCAGAAGACCGCCGCTCACCCCGCAGGACCTGGCCATGCTGCTCGGCAGAGCCGGAGTACCCGGCTTCGCCGACGAGATCCTCCGCCTCATGTCCACCCCTCTGGACGGCACCTGACCTGCCGGCCCCATACGCAACACTCGCGTGAGGTCCCTCACAGGTACACGGCGAGTACACCGGAGGACCCTATCCAGGTCCGGCGGGTCGTCGGGCGTGTAGTTCTGGCCGTCGACCGCTGGGCTGCGGCCAGCTTGCCGCAGCTGCCGAGCGTGATCTTGAACGGGCCGGGCGGCTGTTAGAAGTGGCGCCGACCGGCGGCCTGTCATCGAGGACCCGGCTCAACAGATCCTGGTCGAGCACGGGCAGACGGAGCTGTCGGCGCGTAGTTGGACCAGCGTGACATCGCCGCCGTTACTCATCTCCTCGGGTACCAGCCCGGACGGCCTGCCTCGATACTGCGGCCGGTCCGCCTAGGTCACCCTCTCAGGGGACGGCCACTAGCTGCCTTGACTGCCATCAGGCGCACGAACTTCATGAGCCCGCTGCTTGTGCAGCGAGGGAACCTAAGCCATTCTCTCGGCAACGAAGACGGGCAGCGGCCGAACCCGGACCTTCTCTTGACAATGCCTGGCGGTTCTGTCTGATGCCGTCGCATTGAGTCTGACTGCCGCAAGCCAGAGCGGCACCGGTGTCCGGATACGCCGCGCTGCGCCTGCCGTCAGCTGGAGCCGCATCACTTGGTTAGTCACTTGATCTTGAAACCTGGTGTTCGAAAAACCTCGCTGAGCTAGAGCCCCGTTACGGAATCGAACCGTAGACCTTCTCCTTACCATGGAAAGTCATAGTCATTTCGACCGGGTTATTAGGAGCGGTATCTAGCATTTTAGCTGGGATTATGTGGCTAGACATAGCCGGCTGAGGCTCTGTAAGGCTGGCGGTTGGCCCCCAGAATGGCCCCCATCCTTGCTATTATGGGCCCATGAGTTCACGACGCGGATGGCGCGAAGACGGGGTCTTCTTCGAGCATAATTCGCCATGCCGTGACGGCGACCGGCACCGGCACTGCGACGGCCGCTGGCGGGGAGTGATCAGCCTCGGATTCGACGCCGACGGCAGGCGGATCCGGCGCAAGGTCTCCGGCAAGACCAAGGCCATCGTCCAGGACCGGCTCAAGGCGCTCCACAGCGACGTCGAAACAGGCGTCCGGGCACAATCGAACTACACGGTCCGGCGCGGCGCCGAAGACTGGCTCGCGCAAGGCCTGCACGGCCGCTCCCCCAAGACGATCAAGAAGAACGAGAACGTCCTCACCCCGATCCTGGCCACGATCGGCGGCAAACGGCTGCGCGAACTGGCGGCTGATGATGTCTATCAGGCGCTGGCGGCGATGGCCGTGCGCTACTCGAGCGCCGCCGTGGCCATGGGCCACAACGCGCTGACCCGGGCCATACGGCACGCCGAAGCCCGGGATCTGGTCAGACGCAACGTGGCGATGCTCGTCGACACCCCGAAGGGTCAGGCCGGACGGCCAAGCAAGAGCCTCAGCCTGGAACAGGCGTCGGCACTCCTTGCGGCCGCCGAGGGAACCAGAATGCACGCCTACATCGCCCTGTGCCTGGCGACCGGCATCCGCACCGAAGAGGCCCGGGCGCTGCGTTGGGAGCACGTCAACTTCGGCGATCCCGTGGGCAACCCGCCCGCGCCGGCCAGTGCGGCCGTGTGGCGATCGGTACGCTCTCACGGGGATACCAAGACCGAGAAATCGCGCCGGACCCTGGCCCTACCCGAAATGGCCGTGAACGCGCTCTGGGCCCATAGGACTTGGCAAGCCGACGAACGGGCCGCGGCCGGCCTGCAATGGAGCGACGGTGATCTTGTCTTTTCCACGCGGACGGGCGCTCCCCTGGACGCGGCCAACGTCCGGCGGGAGTTCAGGGCGGTCTGCAAAGCCGCCGGAATCGGCCCGGGCTGGACGCCACGGGAACTACGTCATTCATTCGTGTCGCTGATGTCCAGCTCGGGGGTGCCAGTCGAGGAGATCGCCCGGCTAGCAGGACACTCGAACTCGAGGACCACCGAGGTTGTCTACCGGCGCGAGCTGCGGCCCGTGCTGACCACTGGAGCCGAAGCCATGGACAGGCTTTTCAAGGTACATGCGTCCCAATAGCAACACTCGCAACACGAACCGGGCGGCGCGGGGCAATCCTGCCGACGCGGCCGTGTGCTCGGGGCCGACTATCGGTGATCATGTTGTAAATCGATCAATTCCTGGACAGTCACGCTGGGTTAGGAGAGCAAGCCCTCTGCGGCGATCGGCGGAAAGCTCGATGCCGTGACGGGATAAGGCGCTATCGTTCGCCCAGGGCGGCCCTGACCCGCTGCCGGATGGATGGGCAGTGCGGGCCAGGGCCTGGCGAGGGTTAGTGGTGGATGGGGTGCCGGTAACAATGGACCCATCAGCACCGCTATGGCGTCCAGTTTCCTGAACGGCCCTGGTGTGTGCTGTGGCATGGGGTGGTCGTCAGCGTGGCCGGACCGGTCGCGGCGATTACCCCGAACCCCGGCAGCCGGGAACGCGCCAGGAGAGGATGGGTGGTACGGGCGCTCGGGCACAGGCAGATATGGCCCAGGGGCGGCCAGGAGGCTAGCTATGGGCGAGGCACTGACCATCCGGGTCCGGCGCGACCGCGGCTATGCGATCGTGGCTGTCGCCGGGGAAGTTGACATTGCCACCGTAACCCGGCTGCGCGAGCGCCTTTTGGGGCTGGCAGCCAGCGGCCGCACGCTGGTGGTCGACCTTGACCAGGTCAGCTTCATTGATTCGGCCGGGCTCGCGGCGCTGGTCGGCGCGGCCAGGCGTGCCGCCGCGCACGGGGCCAGCCTGCAGGTGGTTTGCGCCCGGCCGCGGACCCGGCAGCTGTTCCGCCTGACGGGGCTGGACGGCCCGGTACCGCTGGCCCGCACCCTGGATGGGGCACTGGAGTCCCTCACTGCGGCCCGGCCCGCCCCCTGCTAGCGGCCGCACCGGTGCCGCCGAAGCGGTCACGAAACCGGGCTGATGAACCTCACGAACTGCCGTCCGAAATCGGTCGTCAGCCGGCTCATCAGGGACGGGGGCTGAACGCTCCCGGTCAGGCTGGCGGTGAGCATCCCCGCTGTGCGCAGCTCGTCGGCGATGAGCAGGTAGAAGTCCTTCCTGCCGCGCATCTCGGGCAGCCCGGCTTCGACCGTCACCGTCCGGCTGGTGATCATGCCCGCCTCCGGAAGGGGCAGGCCGCGGGAGGCGAACCAAGCGGGCGGGTCGTCCCAGAGCGTGACCAGCCGCAGGTGCGAAGGGGTGAACCGGTCGACCAGGGTCAGGATGACCGCCTGGGTGTCCGCGTCGGGGGCGCCGGGAGCCACCGAGTTGAGCACCGCATTGCGCAGCGCCTGGATCTTCTCGGCCTGGTGGGTGTGCTTGACCGTCCTGGTGGCCATCACCACGGCGTCGGTGAACACGTCGTTGCCGGCCAGCGCCTCCACGCTGAGGCCGTCCATCCGCTGGCGCAGTTCCTCCACGCCCTCGGCCAGTTCGGTGAACCACTTCTGGCGGCGCTCCTCCAGTCGCCAGCCCAGGGTGGTGACGAAGGTGACGGCTAGCGCGGCCCCGATCACCGGGACCGAGCCGAGCGCGGCCTCCGCGGCGCGCTCGATGATCTCCCGGCCCGTGCTATTGCCCGGCGGCGTGGTTTCCATGCGGGCAGGCTACCGGGCAGGCGCCGGGCTGGCCCCGCCGCCGCGCGGCGGCACGCTGGTGGTGGGCGCTCGAGCACGAGCTCGCGTCCTGGCGCCGCCGGAGGCTATCAGAGGCAACGGCGCACTACCTCTGATAACCCGGATCGCGTCCTGCGGGAACACCCTCTGATGGAGGGTGCGACCCCCACGGCCCCTACCACCAGTGGACGCGCAAGAAAACGGCAGGACCGCCACCCGCATCCTGACCGATGAGCAGCTCACCGGCTACGCCCCCTGGTTCGACAACCACCGCCGCCTGCGCGAGCTCATCACCGAGCTCGAAGCCCTCAGCCTCGCCATCGCCGAGAACGACTCCCGCTGGAACCGCTAGCCTCAAGTTACGTCGGCGTGGCGCTTGAAAAGGTGACATGAGCTGCGGAAACGCGGTGTTCGGCTGCGAAAATGTAGCCAGAAGAATCTGACGATGCCCTCGGCGTGATACCGAGTTGATCATCAACGGACGGCCAGATGCCGCGCCGGACAGCGACATGTAGCCAGAACATCGACTTGCTTCGCGCATCGTTTGTCCAGGTCACCGCCAGCATTCACATCCCCTGGATCACGTAACTTCGGGCTAGCCAGGCCGCCGGCACGCATCAGCCGGCCGGCCAGAACCGGACCAGCGCCCTCCGGAAAGTGTGGGCTGAACCTGCTTAACCTGTGGGCGGCGCCCCAGCCAGACCGCGTTTGCCCAGGTCAGCCCCAAACGTGAAGACCTCTCTGCAAAAGCGCCGCACGTCGGCCCTTTCTCGTTCACGCCGACTTGATCGAACGTGCGGTGGGTATGGAGCCGTTTATGGAGTCTCGCGTCGAGACGGCGCGATCGGGAGGCGCATGTAGCGCGGCTGACGTCGCCGAAAACGCCGACCTAGCCGGCCCGAGGCACGACTCAGGACATGTGCCGCCGTGTGGCTATCGCGCCGGGACGCACTCGCGCTCCGGCGTGAGCACATGCGCTGGTCGTGCGGCCTACAGCAACTGTTCAACCGTGATCGGCAACGATCTGATGCGTCGGCCGGTGGCGTGGTACACGGCGTTGGCGATGGCAGCTGACACGCCGACCACGCCGATCTCCCCGATCCCTTTGATGCCGAGAGGCCTCACCGTGTCTGGTGTGCCCACGAAGACCACGTCGAGGTCGGGCACGTCCGCGTTGGCCGGGATCAGGTAGTCGGCAAAGGTCGCATTGGCGATGCGACCGGTCTCGGGGTCGAAGACGGTCTCCTCGAGCAGCGTCATCCCGATGCCCATCACGGCGCCGCCGATGATCTGGCTGCGAGCCAGCTTCTCGTTGAGGATGCGGCCCGCGTCGACGGCCGACACCATCCGCGCGACGCGCAGCAGTCCCAGGTCCGCGTCGACACGGACTTCCGCGAACCACGCGGCGAATGAGCCGTTCGGCGGTGGGCTTGCACCGTCCGCCTGCGGGTCCCTCTCGCCGTCCGCGCTTAGCTCCGGTAGTCCATGCCGGGCGAGTATGTCGACGTACGTCTCACCGATCGAGGGAGCATCGACGACGCGGATGCCGCCTTTCGTCGAGGTGATCTCATCCGGGCTCCTGCCCCGCAGCGGCGACGACTCGTCGTCGGCGACGACATCGAGGAATGCCCGGACCAGGTTGCCCACGGCGTCTTGGATGGCGCCGCTGAAAGATGTCGCTATTCCCGAACCGCCTGAGTACGGCGCGTATGGCAGGTCGCTGTCGCCGATCTCGACCCGTACCTGATCGGTGTCGAGTCCCAGCAATTCGGCCGTGACCTGGGTCGCGATCGTGTAGGTGCCGGTGCCGATGTCGGTGGCGGCGCTGCGCACGTGCGCGGTTCCGTCGCGGCCGATCGACACCGTGGCCCGGCAGAGCGCCTGGCCTGACGTGAACGTAACTCCGGCCATGCCGTAACCGACCAGCCAGTTCCCGTCCCGCATCGATCCGGTCTCGGGCGTACGCCGCGCCCACCCGAATCGTTCGGCGCCGCCGACGTAGCACTCACGCAGCGCCTTGCTCGACCACGGCCGGCCCGACACCGGATCGACCTCGGTGTAGTTGCGCAGCCGCAGCTCGATCGGGTCGATGCCCAGTGTGTAGGACAGCTCGTCGAGAGCGGACTCTACCGCGAAGTGGCCCTGGACCCTGCCAGGGGCACGCATCCAGTAAGGGCTTGGGATGTGCAGCTGCGCCCGCCGGTCGTGTGTCGCCACGTTCGAGCAGGCGTACGCGTTGCCCGTGACCTGCGTGACGGGCTCGACGCCCCCATCGCCCAGGGCCCCGATCGTCGCGGTGGACTCGTGATCGACTGCGACCAGCCGACCATCGCGGGTGACACCGAGCCGCACCCGTTGCCGTGTCTCCGGCCGGTGGCCGACGGACGTGAACATCTGCGGCCGGGTCAGCACGAGCTTGACCGGTCGGCCGACGACCCGGGCCGCGAGCGCGGTCAGGAGCACGTGCGGCCAGGCGCGGAGTGCGGCCCCGAAACCGCCTCCGAGGTACGGAACAAGAACCCGGACGCCAGTCTCAGGTAGCTTGAACGCCGTTGCCAGGGCTCTGCGCGTATTCATCGGGTCTTGATTCGTGTCGTGCACGGTGAGCCGATTACCTTCCCAGCGGGCCACCGTGGCGAACAGCCCCATCGGGTTGTTGGTCACCGCTGCCGTGGTGAAGGTCTCGTCATAGGCCACCTCGGCGGAGGCGAGCGCGGCGGTGACATCACCGCGATCGACGTCCTGCCCCCACTGATCAAGCAAGACCGGGGCACGGGGATCGTCGAGACTCAGCACCGGAACAGCCTCTTCGTAGTCGATCTCGACCAGTCGCGCCGCGGCCGCCGCCTGTTCGCGCGTCCGCGCCACCACGATGGCCGCAATCTGGCCCCGGTACAGAATCCGGTTGTCCTTGAACGGGGGGGATGTAGGCGATGGGTCGGCCCGGGCCGTCGGTCCCGCGACGAGAGCAGGTGCGTTTTCGTGCGTGATCACCGCCAGGACGCCCGGCGCGGCCTCCGCGTTCGCTACGTCGATGCCCCTGATGGTTCCGGCCGCGATCGTCGACTGCACCAGGACGGCATGTGTGAGATCGGGGAAGGTGAAATCCGACGGGTATTGCGCCGCGCCCGTCACCTTGGGCGGCCCGTCGATCCGATCGACGGGATCACCGATGGTGTTCTCGCTTGTGACGGTCGTCATGACTGGACTCCGGAGACGGTTTGCAGGATTCGGACGATCGTGCGCTTGGCCAGCTCGATCTTGAACGCGGTGCCCGCGACCGTGAACGGATCATCGAGCGCGGCCTCCGCCGCCGCGCGGAACGTTCGGCCGGCGGCGGGTGCGCCACAGAGAACCTCCTCGGCCTCGCGGGCCCGCCACGGCATCGTCCCGACACCGCCGAGCGCGAGGCGGGCGCGCACGATCGTGCCGTCTTCGATCAGCAGCGCCGCGGCCGCGGAGGTGAGCGCGAACTCGTAGGAGGCCCGGTCGCGGACCTTCAGGTAGCCGGACCGCGTGCCGCCCGGCGGTAGCGGTATTCGTATCTGCGTGATCAGCTCGCCGTGCTGGAGCACGTTCTCGATGTCCGGCCGTTCTCCTGGCAGGACATAGAACCGGGTCAGCGGGACGCTGCGCGCCCCGTCGACGCCCTGGATGTCGACGACGGTGTCGAGCGCGACCAGCGGTACGCACAGGTCCGAGGCGTGCAGGGCAATGCAGTGGTCGCTGGCGCCCAGGATCGCGTGCATCCGCGCCGGACCGCGCACCGCCGCACACCCAGACCCCGGAGTGCGCTTGTTGCAGGCCATCACCGTCGAGTCACGGAAGTAGCGACAGCGCGTGCGCTGCAGCAGGTTCCCGCCGATCGTCGCCATGTTGCGCAGCTGCGGCGAGGCGCCTGCCAGCAGCGCCTCGCGGACGAACGGCACCCGCTCGCTCACCGTCGCGTCCGCGGCGAGCTCCTCCATCGTGACCAGCGCCCCAACGCGCAACGTGTCCTCAGCGAGGGTGATCCCGCGCAGCGGCAAGCGCGTGATGTCGACCAGCCGCCCAGGCTCGACCACCCCGTCCTTCAAGACGAGATCGAGCTCGGTCGTGCCGCCCGCGAGGTACTCAGCCTGGGGGTCGGCGCTCACCAGCGCCACCGCGGCGGCCGCGTCGTCGGCACGGACGTACTCAAAGGGTCGCATCGCTATTCGCTCCCCCGGCCGGCGACCTCCCGGATCGCGGCGACGATATTCGGATACGCACCGCAACGACAGAGGTTGCCGCTCATGAACTCGCGGATCTCCTCATCCGAACCCGCTCGTCCCTCCTGCAGCAGCGCGACCGCCGACATGATCTGCCCGGGTGTGCAGTAGCCGCACTGAAAACCGTCATGACGGATGAACGCCTCCTGCACCGGATGCAGCCGTCCGTCAGCCGCCAGGCCTTCGATGCTGGTCACCCCCCGGCCCTCGCATTGCGCCGCAAGCGTCAGGCACGACAGCACGCGCTTGCCGTCAAGCAGCACTGTGCAGGCGCCGCACGCGCCCTGGTCGCAGCCCTTCTTCGTGCCCGTCAGGTCGAGCTCGTCGCGCAGCGCGTCGAGCAGCGTGACCCGGCTGTCCAACCGCAACCGCCGGGCCCTCCCGTTGACCCGCAGCAGCACCTCCACATGCGTATCGGCGGAGACGGTGTTTTCCATCGACGCACCTCCTATGGCGTCTTGGTCGCCGCGGCGCCAAGGCCGGCGAAGATCACCCGGGTAGCAGCGGCCAACCGAGCAAAGAACTCCTCCCGGGACTCCCGCCGGGCCTCGGACAGGTATCTCGCGCCTTGGGCCACCGTGTGCAGCGCCGCGGTGATCTCCTCCGGTGTCACGCCCAGGCGCCTGCGGTCGTTCTCCGACATCGCTGCGGCGATCGCCGCGGCGACCTCGGCGTCGACCGCGGCGATGGCCGGGTCGACCATGTCGCGGAGCTGCATGGCCGGGTTCCGGAACAGGCCCCCGATATCGGACCCGAACATCGCCCCGACATAACGCCCCAGCCAAGCGTCCAGCGCGGCGACGACACGTCGCTCGAGCCCGACGCCTTCCTCATTCAAGCAGCGAGAAACATCGCTGAGCGCGGTGTCGAGTTCCCGGCGGACGGCGGCCCGGAACAACGCGTCCTTGCTGGCGAAGTGCAAGTAGAGGCCCTGCCGGGAGATGTCCGCAGCCCGCGCAATCTCGTCCATCGAGGCCTTGCGGAACCCGTAGCGCCCGAACACTTCCAGAGCCACGGCGAGCACCCGCTCCTGCCGTGCGCTGTCGGGGGTAGTCACTATTGACGCCATAGCGCTAGTTTGCATGAGACGTATATTTTGTCAAGTGTTATGTTGGCACGTGATGGTGTCTCACCAGCCGCTGTTATGTGACCACGTCAGGTGTCTCACGCCTTCTCGTCGCTGCAATCTTTTCCCAGCCCAGCTAGCCGATCAGCTGGATGATGCTGTGTGACCCTCAGCGGGGCCTGTGGGGGCTCACGTGAGATGAGACACCTCGACAGATCACATAACTACCGAGCATCGACATCTCCCGAGGGCCGGGGTTGAGGAACAACGGAACAGCCGTTAGCGGTGAGAACGATCTTGATAGCGCTGTGGCCTCTGGGCCTTGGCGTTGCCCGGGTCTATGGTCGTGATTCATGCCGGTGGAGTTCCTGTCCGATGCGCAGGTGGCCGCGTACGGCTGTTTCGGCGGTGAGCCGTCGCGGGCCGAGGTGGAGCGGTTCATCGACGGCCTGATCAGCCACTAC
>Ga0209648_10002615_pt1 | contig 14999 bp, 15 predicted proteins | sample GraSoi2013_115cm_FD_185830 | JGI IMG/M metagenome (GOLD analysis project Ga0209648, IMG submission 185830) | Grasslands soil microbial communities from the Angelo Coastal Reserve, California, USA - Sample 9_17_2013_115cm (SPAdes) (version 2) | ecosystem: Environmental > Terrestrial > Soil >...
TCGGCAATCCTGCGCTTCCTTAGGCGAACTGTTCCCAAAAAATGGGACCGCTTTCGCGACCGAATCACCGACAACTTTCGTATCATCTCGCCCGACGATTTTCGGGTCGTCGCGTAGACCCGGTATATCAGAAAAGAACTCGATCAGCCCGCGCTCCTTCGTACCGCGATAATCCTGCCGGGTCGCGTATTTCCTATAAGACCTCCATGTCCAGACCATTCGACAGATCAACGATGAGAGCACCACGAGCAAAATACACGTAAGAGTTGTAAATTTTCGAAATGGACAAAAAATTCACACGGTTACATAGGTACTTAGTCCTTCGCCCACCTGCCGCGCAATCCGTCGCCATCCGGGCTTTTCGCCCTTAGCCAGTGAGCGTCGAACCGTCCGTTCTATAGCCTCATCGCTACCCACTGCAGCCGAGTAGCCCTAAGGCGACGCCGCGACGCTAGCGTCCACTGAGCTGATTCAACATAAGCAAACCGCGGCGCTTCGACTCCTCCTCCTCCTCCTCACGGGCCGACGCTGTCGTTTCGATGTGCTTACGCAGATTTTGACTGAAAGAACATTCCTGGTCGGCAGCGCTGCCCTCCCCCGGTATCAGCCGGGCAAGCGCGCCACAGGCCCCGGGCACGCGCGCCAGCAAGTCCAGCAAGGTGTCGATCCGGTAACCGAGCTGCGGACGCGAGTCGCCGCGTAGTGAAGTAAGGATCTGGGTGGCGAACAGGTCCACCTGTCCTTGAAGTGCGAAATGCTGTCCGAGCGCGAGGAATATTTGCTTCGACTCCTCGCCCGTTGCTGCCGCATCCATCACGGGGTCCAGCGCATAGCGGATGACATCCTTCGCAGGAACGACCGAACGCACCGCTTCGGATTGCGGGTAGTTGCGCGCGAGCAAGCCGCGCGCCGGAGGGTAGCCCAGCAAGGCGGCAGTTTGGATCAAGCCCGCGCCTTTTGCACGGTCTCCATCGGTTTTGGCAGACGCGTATTCGACGACACCACGATCGACCATCGTGCGCATCCGGCGCGGATCGATGTGAAGCGCTTCACGCGCGGTATCGGGCGGCACTGCAAGGAGGTTGCGGAAGCTCGTGACTGGGTCCGGATCGGCCGGCGTCGTCATCGCCGACAACGACGTCAGCGGCGCGATGGAGAACATGATCGCACTCTGTGTGTTGCTCAATCCCTCGCTGCCGGACGAACCGATGTGAGCGATCTCTTGCGACATCGATGCCAATGTTGATGACCAGCCCGCTGTAACCGCTTTGGCCGGATCAGCCGACGAAGCATGATTGCGATAGGACGCCCAGACCAGCGATGCGACGAGCAGGAGAGCCAGAATGACAGCGAGACGGCTCACAGTCGGCAGGAACTTCCGCTCACCCAGCATCGAAAGCTCTCCCAAAGCGTTTCGCTGCGCTCAACACATCCTACGCCCTGCGCTTGAGGCGGGAACACGCGCCGCTTTCCCATCCCAATACCTTGAGCGTGATCCGTCCCCCTAAAATGGGTTGAGCGGGCGAAACCAAGAACACTCGGATCGACGGACAGCGCGCCGGGAACGGCACGGCCCTTTGCGCTGTGGCTATTCGCCGCCCGACTATCCGATATACCGAGCGCTATTGGGTTTGATCTCCCCGCCCGAATACCTGGCCGCTTAACGACCAGCCCCTTGGTCGGTTCCGCCCGTATTGCGGCTTTCTGGGCTCCCGATCCACATCGACCAGTAGTGTGGCCCGTTTAACACGTACCGCCGGGTCAGCAGTTCGCTTCGTTCAACGATCTTCGGGTCATAATAGCAAACACCGTGACTCCTTACCGCTCTGTGGCCGGGAAAGTAGTTCAAAACACAGCCCTCACACATTCGCTGATTCGGCCCGCCGGGCGTTAATTTGTGCAAAAGCGCCCGATCCTCGACGGTTTTCTTGTCAATACGACTACGACCAATTGTGACGGGCCGATAAATTGTGATAGGCCATAACGTAATGGGTCATAATTGTGCCAAGCAGGTAACAGAGAACCTTTGAACCAAGGAAGGCCGTTTGGCGACCAATTGTTTGAATCGAACTGCCGCGTGCAGATAACCGGGATGCGTCAAGGCTTTGCCGGGATGAGAGCGAGTTGCGTGTGTCTCGTGCTCACGACAAGCAGATCGAATGGATAAAGACCGGAGGTTGAAAGCGGGCTGCTATGGCTAAAAAGAAAAGGCACTCGAGGGTGGAAATCGCGTCGAAGCTAGCGCTGGCACGTGATCTGGCAACGCAAGGGAAACTGCAAAGCGAAATTGCGCGCGCGCTTGGCGTGAGCGTCATGACCTTGCACCGATGGCGCAAGGCGCTGCCTAGCTCTCGGCCCGCGTTGGTAGCGACTCACGAGGCTAGCCAGCCTGGTCGGACGCCCGGCGGGGGCAACCGAATTGCCGAACTTCAGCTCGAAAATTCACGGCTGCGACGCCTGGTGACCGATCTCCTTCTTGAGAAGATCAAGCTCGAAGAAGCCGCCCAGAGACAAAAAATCTCTGCCTGACGGACTGAGGACGAACATCCCGATAATAATCGGGTGTGTGGCCGACCCTGTTTGCAATTTGCTCCCTCAGCAGTTTTCATTGAGGAAACGACACAACGTCGGCCGGGAGGACGAAATCAGCGACCAAGGTCGGAAAAATCCCATTGCGGGAAGACATGTTATGGAACGGAGGACACCAAGCCGGTAAAATCCGCTAAAGAAGCGCTCCGGTAGGCCTGCTGCACCTCAGGCGGTTACCCAAACGGATTGGTTCCCATGAAACCGATCACGACATTCGTGGGCTTTGCGGTGTTTGCCTTTGTTGCCGGTTCGTCTGCGGCGATGGCCGAGCAGAGCAATGGCACGCAACCCGCTCGCCTCAATGCGCCTCGGGAACAGGCGCCGGTTCCAGCGATCAAGCCGATACAGGAGAACCGGATTCCGAAGCAAATCCGTTCAGCGACGGATGTAGGCGCAGCTCGGGACGAGCCGCAACAGCGGTCGCGAACCGACCGCCCTCCTCTCACGGGCATAAAACATCTGCCAAGCAGCGGCGTCCAACAGGTGCACCCACGCGCTGTCTATCGGGAAGTCGCCCGACGCATCAACATCGCCGGCGGTGTCCTCGTGCTCCCGGTGGTCGCGTACTACGGAGTCCCAGTCATCCTTAACGTGCCGGAGCTTGGCTACGTCGATGTGCCCGAAGGCGAATATGCTCGGCTTTACGACAAATTGTCATCTTCGGATTCCGAGCAAGTGCAAGAAGCCATGTCGTCGTTACGGAAACTCAAGGAACTGGAGGAAGCGGAGATTGAGGCGGCGCAGCGCGGGCCGGAAAGGATAGAACCCGCCGACCCACCGGATTTGAGCGAGCCAATTTTTTTCGATTCACCGTCGCGAGCGGAACCTCGTCGGAGGGGACTCTACTGATCGGGCACGAGCTTGAACCTCGCCGGTTTGCCTGCGTCAGGCGCTAGCTCGCACCGGAACAAGGGTGCGGGTGCCTTGGGTTCCGAGCTTCACTTTTTCTTTCCGCTATCCTGACACGTATTTCGACGGGGTGGCTACGTTCTCGTCAAATCACCGTCGCGTGGAATTGAGCTTGCTTCATGAGCCGCCTTCAATCTTCGACCCTCCAGCTCCGGCAATTATGAGGTGCAAGCTGGGCCCCGGACGATGCCCACGGTCGGCCTTAGAGTAGTCGACCGACGTAGGCAGCGTTTGCGACAGATTCTCGCGGCTGGCTCCCAACGTCGAACACAACAATTGGGGCGGATTCCGGTTTCAACAAAACGGAAATCGATCTAATGTTCCCAGGATGGTAGATCGAGAGGCTGAGGTGCAACGGCTGGCTCTGACTCTGGCTGTGGCTGCGACAATGCTATGCTACGGATCGGCGGCCCGCGCACAAGCGGGTACCACCTTCTATCCGGTCGAATTCGCGGCCTGCCAGCCGCTTCCACCTTGGTATCCGCGCGGTTGGGAATTGATGGTGCGTTATCCTTGCGTTACTTATGTTCATGGAGCTTCCTACTATCCACCAGCTTACTACCCTTATCCTGCAGTCTATCCGCACCAGCGAGTGTCGATTCACGCAATGCACCGGGTCCATCGCCGGCCCTATCTGCGCCCCGGATGGTGGTGGTGAGGATGCGGTCGTGCCTTCGTCGCCGCGGGCGCTTTCTTCAGCTGCCGGGCCCCCTGGGCAGCGAGCCTCTCCCGCCGACGCTGCGGTGGCCGTGCGCCGGCCTTCGGGCCCCCGTTAGGGAACCTGATCTTGCAAATTAGGAGACGTCGGGCTTGACGATCCCCACAGCCTGAGACTCAAGCCCCGCCCCGGCGGGGCTTTCCTTAGGTTTTCCTGACCGGGGGATTAACGTTGCCCAAAGCAGGAATCTCCTCGCAGGGGATGCCACTGGCCGTTGCCTGTATGAGATCGTCAACGATGCTTGAAGCGTCGTGTCGCTCGGAGGTTTCGCGGTTGATGCTTGCGATTTTTTCCCGCCACTCCGCGGAATCCTTGCCGCCCATCCGTGCCTCCCAACGACCTATCAACTGCACCCTAGTCCGTATTTTGGTTCAAGATAGAGTCCGTCGCCAGCGATGGCGTTCGGCTGATGCGCTGACGCCGGCGGCGCGGCGCAAGCGCCTCTTCGGCGTCGATCGCGGCGAACAGCTTCTCCATGGCACGCGCCGACGGCGCACCGAGCGTCTCGTTGAGGTGGATTATCTCCGCAAGCTCCTCGCGGACGAGATCATAGCGCCGCGCGAGCTCGCGGTCGCCGGCAAGCGCTTGCTCGACGCGATCGGCGTCGTGGCGGCTCAGCGTCCCTGCCGCGTACCACGGCAGCAGAGCTTCGATCTCGTGGCGCTCTGGCTCCTTGTTGATCGCGTTCATGGCCAACCTCTGTCAATTCCCGCCGCCTTGAGCAGCTCTGCTAGTTCCTTGCGCGCTGGTCATCGCCATGCCCGATGCATGCTCGATCACGCCGGACAAACAGGTTGAGCCAGGGAAGCGAAGAAGAAATGTGGTCGACGGGCAAGGCTCGAGCACGGCACGGTCTCTTCCGCTGCGACACCTTCGGAGCGGCCCATATTACGCCGCCCCTCGATCCAGTACGCGAAAGTGGTATTGCGTTTCATTTCCCCCGCCCGAATGCCTAGCCGCTTAACATCCAGCCGCTTCGCACGTTATGCCCGCATTGTGGCTTTCTGTGAGGTCCCCATTCACATCGCTCAGCAGTGTGGCCCGTTTAACACATACCGCTGGGTAAGTGTCCGCCTGGTTTGGCGATTTGTGGAGGCATAACAGCGGGTAAGGATCATGCCTCAATTTGAATTTTCCGGCCGAAGTCGAATGGACTGACCTTCGGCATGATGATACGGCGCATTAGATAGGCGTGTGTTTTACCGGTCACCCCAACCATTGGAAAACGGGCCAGCTAGCGACAAACTGTAGCGTAGGGCGCGGTTCAATTGCGGAGTTGCCCATGCCCACACGGTTCACGCGACGCCAGGCTGCCGCGGTCGGTGCGTCCGCCCTCGGGGCGTCGGCGATCGCCGCCCCGTCGGGCACTCGGCCGGACGACGGTGCGGCCGCCACGCGCGAAGCCTCGCGCGTTTTTCCCACGGGATTTCTCTGGGGCACCGCTACCGCCGCCTATCAGATCGAAGGCGCCGTCAGCGAGGACGGCCGTGGCCCCTCGATCTGGGACACGTTCACGCACACGCCGGGAAAAATCCGCAACGACGACAACGGCGACGTCGCCGACGATCACTACCACCGATATCGAGACGATGTGCAGTCGATGAAGGCGCTCGCCGCCACTGCGTATCGGTTCTCGATTTCGTGGCCGCGGATATTCCCGCAGGGCATCGGCGCGCCAAATCCGAAGGGCCTCGACTTCTACGACCGGCTCCTCGACAACCTCGTCGCCAATGGCATCGCGCCGTTCCCGACGCTCTATCACTGGGACTTGCCGCAGGCGCTGCAGGATCGCGGCGGGTGGGAAAGGCGCGACACCGCCGTGGCATTCGCGGACTATGCCGGCTACGTCGCCGAAAAGCTCAGCGACCGGGCGAGGCACTTCTTCACGCTCAACGAGTGCGCGACGTTCGTGGAACTGGGCCATACGACCGGCGTGTTCGCGCCCGGATTGAAGCTGCCGCCCGACCGACTGAACCAGGTCCGGCATCATGCGCTACTCGCCCACGGGCTTGCGGTGCAGGCGATCCGCGCGCGCTCGCGTGCGGGCACGCAAACCGGGCCGGCGGAGAACGTCAGCGTCTGCGTGCCAGTCATCGAGACGCCCGAGCATATCGCGGCGGCCGAGCTCGCCACGCGCGAGCTCAACGCGCCCTACCTGACCGCGATCATGGAAGGCCGCTACCGCGAGTCCTTCCTGGCGGCTGCCGGTGCGGACGCCCCGAAGGTCGCCGCCGAGGATATGAACGCGATCAGTGCTCCAGTCGATTTCGTCGGCATCAACGTTTATGGGCCGGGCAGCTACATCAGGTCGTCCGATGCTGCTCCCGCCTTCGTCTCGGTGCCATTCCCGGCCAAGCATCCGACGATGAATTCATCCTGGCTCAAGATCGGTCCCGAGGCGCTCTACTGGGGGCCCCGCAACGTGGCCAAGGTCTGGAACGTGAGCGACATCTACATCACCGAGAACGGCTGCTCAGCGACCGACGTGCCGGCCACCGATGGCCTCGTCTACGACACCGACCGCATCATGTTCCTGCGCAGCTATTTGACGCAATTGCAGCGCGCAACGTCCGAGGGCGTGCCGGTGCGCGGGTATTTCCATTGGAGCCTGATGGACAATTTCGAGTGGGCCGATGGCCTCAGCACTCGTTTTGGATTGCTCTACGTCGACTATACCACCCAGCAGCGCACGCCGAAGCTGAGCGCATCATTCTACCGGGAGATCGCCGCGCGAAACCGGCTGGTGTAGTCCGCAGCCCATGACCCATGGCGGACATCGTTAGGCGGCTTACACCTATCGCGAACTCAAGCGTGCTGAGGAGTCGTCAGCAACGGCCGCTGTGAAGTATCGGCGGTCCAATGAAGCGCCGCGAGTTCATCACGCTGCTGGGCGGCGCGGCGACCTGTCCGCTCGCAGCGCGTCTGCTGCGCATTAGCTAGACAAGGGCAGATTTTCCCTCACATCCAAGATCAGAACCCTCGACCGTGTCCTCGAACAGGCCAAGCTCGCGGCCTTCGTCGAGTGCGCCGGCGTCCACCACCCCGTCGAGCTTCGATCCTTCCAACCGCATGTCGCGCCAGCACTCAACCAATCGTCGATGCTTGCATCGGTATTTCATCCGTTCGACCGGTCTAAGCTCGGAAAGATGTAGCTCGCCGCCGATGACGACGAGACGAAACCCAGCGCGCTCGTACTCCGACCACATTTTCTCTGTGTCGTCCCAATGCCGAAAGAACGCATCGACCGTACGAACGATGCCGTCGAGCGCCACCCTTCCCTCCCCCTCAGACCCCAACGTTGCTGATTGCCGGCTCAAGCTATCGGCGTCACAATGCTCGCTGCCGGGAACGCTACAGTCCGTCGCATGCAAGGTGGCCGGCGAGATCTACCTGCCACCATCGCGCAATGCTCGAATTTGGAGCATGAGATCCGCCACACACTCTCGAAGCTGTGCATTCTCGGCTTCGAGCCGCTGGAGTGGTCTCTGATTGCTGCGTTTGGAGACATGTCCATTCGGACTGCCTCTCGGTTGCCGAGCGTGCTCACGGGCCATCTCCAGACTCAGCACGTTCTTTATCCTGTTTGATCGAGAAATCTCGTTCATGAACCACCCCCAGGCACCAGTACCGTCGGTTGAAGCAGGTTGATCGCACCAAAGCGAAGGAATTAGGATCGACGAGCAACGCTCGGGAACGGCACAGCCTTCTCCGCTGTGGCGCCTTCGTAGCGGCCCGCAGTCGCAGCCCATCGATCCAGAAATGTTCAGAACTCAAGCCCCCCGAACATCTCGGGACGGCCAACATCCAAGCTTTCAGACAGTTCCCGCCGCGACCGCCTTTTCTTTCTTTCCCCCTTAGATTCCTCCGACAGTGTGCTCTGTCTGCCACACTCGCCATGCTGATACGCCGCTTGCTCCAATGAACGGCGAGTCCGCCATTTGTCCGCTTTCAGGACCCAAAGCCGACAAGCTGCGTGCAGCGCGGTCATGACACGTCCCGCGGCATTCTCCGACAGGTCAGTGCTGGTCTCGGCCCGTAGTCGGCCGGTCCTGCATTCCAGGTGTGGTCGGCTGGTTCTAAAGACCTTTACCGATCACACCCTGAGCGCGCATTGACGTGCCCGCGTTGGCTGGCCTCACTTGCCCAATGCCAATTTTCTGATTGGTACCGGTGCCCTGTTGCAATGGTAATGGTAATGCCGTCTGAACGGTGCCCTGTGGTAATGCCAGCACAGGCCTCACCTGCGGCACGGCAATTGTCGGATTGGTACTCGTGCCCTGTTGCAATGGTAATACCGTCTGATTGAACACGGTGTCCCGTTGCAATGGTAATACCAGCGCGGGCCTCAGTTGCGGAACGCCAATTGTCTGATCGGTGCCGGTGCCCTGTTGCAATGGTCCGGTGCCCTGTTGCGATGGTAAGATCCGCGCAGGCCTAGTCGAACCGCTCGTTGACCTGGTCGGGTTGACCGGTCTCACCTGCCTTGTCTGGTTGATACTCTGTGCGGTAGGACTCTGATTGGGTTGTCCGGCGCTGCCCAAATCACCTGGGGGATGGTCGCTCCCTTCGGTAGGACCACCCGGGGTAGCACCACCCGGGGGATGGTCGCTCCGTTCGGAAGGACTTGTTTGTGGACGTACGTTAACCGGGGGTAGTGTGATCGGCCCATCGACCATGGCAACGGGGAAGCCGGCAGACTGAAATCCGCCGAATGCCTCATTCCACCAAATGGCGATGACCCAGTTGCCCCGGACACTTTTGATGGTCATCTCCGGCCCACCCGAACGTAGCCGGACAAGATCACCCTCTTGAAGCCGAGGAGTGGTCTGGCTCTGCGTTGCCGTGTTGGCTGGCGTGGCGAGGGCTGAAACCGCCCACGAGGCGCTGAGTGCGATCCCCAATGTCGCTTGAATCGCGATGGCAGCCGGTTTCGGCAACTTCAACATGGTAGGACCTCCGACATTTCCGCGCTAGCGGATGATATGGATGGGCGATAGCGGAATAACTTACTCGATATTGCCGCACGTGGGTACGTTTTGCTCAATTTCGCCTCGTTGCCGGCGGCGCCACCAACCGCCGCGGACGCGCTGGAGCGCCAGCTCGCCAAGCAGAAGCCTTGCAAGGCCCGTCGTGGACGATCCGTCTCTTTGTGTAATCTTGTGCCGGCCGTCCGGCGTGCGAACTCAACCAGCTCGCCATCGGAATGATAGCGATAGGTGCCGAACTTTGATCGCCGCGCGGATAAAGAAAGCCCCGGGGTCCGGGGCTTCCAAGAAGTCAGCAACCATCTCGGGATCAAGATGCCAGACGCGTTGATACTATCTTAGTCACGCAAGGCGCAGAATTGCTATCTCGGTATAGCAGCGATCCGCCCCGACCTGCCGCAGGGTAGCACAATGGCAACGTGCGGCAGAATTGCTATTGGCGCAGGCTGACGTTGCCGATCTCAGCAATCGGGTGAGCTTGCGCTGTTCTATGATGCAAAGCTTGACCTTGCTGCACGCTAGAAGTCAGGCAACCCGTCAATCGCCTCTTTGGCGAACTCGACTGCGTCCTCCTTCGAATATCTGGCAGAAGGCGTCCGAAGACTATTGGATTCGGTGCCCGCGATGCTCTGGCCATCCAAGCGCCTAAAGTATGCAAACCATCTTCCGGGCTGATCTTCGAAAGCTTCAATCAAGTGACCCTTGTATTCCACGGCACTTACTCTCACACGGCTTGGCCGCAGCTCATGCACAAGCTGCCTCCAAAGAAGCCCAGGAGTTGGAAGGCCGAAGCCATCCACGCGCCCCGACCGCCGGGGACTCAAAACCGGCGGCCGGGACTTGTCACGACGCACGGGGTTAGGGCGCGTCATGACCAACTCATCTGCCAGCAGCGGGTTGCATTTCTTAATTTGAAATTCAGCCGCTGGGCATATCGTAAGTGTCCCGACCCGCCGCATGGCGGGGTGACGGGCCGGGACTTGCGCTAGCACTGCAGAGCGGGACCATCCCCACGGCCCCGCATCACATTGTCCCACAGCAGATCCAGCTTGGGGTAGCTATTCGGTACCGCGTCGGCCGGGCAATCGGAAATTTTGGAACGGTAATGCGAAACCGCGGACCCAATGCTTTGTCTGTCCGGCGCTCGATTTCATGCCGCGTGAAATGACGGCACGCCACCGGCCGGCCTCATTGATCAAGCTGACGCCGAAGAAACCGCGGGGTTGAAATGATGCGTCCCTAACCGACGGTCAAGGTCATCGCCCACGGCCCGAAGGCCGATCGGACCTATTGGGTTGAATTCCGGACTGCGGATGGCCGAGTGCATCACGCATTGCTTGAATCTGGAGCACAAGTTCCACGACACTGCGTCGGAGCACGACATTTTCGGCCTCGAGCCGCTCAAGTAGTCTCTGATTCACTGACAACACACTCGAACCGCCTGTTGGTTGCGAAGTGCGCTCACGTACAAGTTGCAGGATCCGCACATCCTCTCTCCTGTCTGATCGAGATATCTTGTTCGTGAACCCCTAACACCAACATCCGGTTGGATGGTACTGTTGTGTGATGCCCCCAGTTGGATGGTACCGTTGTGTGATGCAAAGGAGAATCTCGTCACACGCACCGTGACGAGCAATTGACCAGCGTATACCGCAAACACAGATCTAACATTCCGTACCTGCGCACCACGCAACGCCCCACCCTTTATGTTAATCTCCGGCGCGACAAATGGTTGCCATTGTCGGGCAAGCAACAACGCGTTGCTTTGCAGTACCTAACGCGCAACGAAAAACTGCGGCAACATAGGGAGGGTCGAATGCAAGCTGCTATGGCTAAAAAGAAAAGGCACTCAAGGGTGGAAATCGCGACGAAGCTAGCGCAGGCAACTGATCTCGCGACGCAAGGGAAATCGCAAAGGGAAATTGCGCACACGCTTGGTGTGAGCGTCATGACCTTGCACAGGTGGCGCAAGGTACCGCCTGGGCCTCAAACTGCATTTGTCGCGACCCACGAGGCGCGTCGGGGCGACCGAATTGCTGAACTCCAACTCGAAAATTTACGGTTGCGGCGACTGGTGACTGATCTACTTCTTGAGAAGATCAGGCTCGAAGAAGCTGCTCAGACTTCGAAATGCGCCGATGTTGACGTTGCTGAGGATCGAATCGAACGCGCCGGAACCGTGGGCTTGCGCGACGCCCGCGAACTACCAATCCAGCCTGACCGTGCCCAGGAAGGCCGCGCGCGAGTGATTTGATTGTTGGCGATGTCGTAGACCTCCAATCCCGCCGCTCTTCGGTCACCACGAAGATCGAAGCTCGACCCACGGTTACGCAGCGAGGCGCGAGCTCGCAATGGCGGCATTCACCAAGAGCTGACAGCGGGAGAAGTGGAACCTCTGGCGCGTCCAGGTAAGCTGTCCCGCAAGATCGGTTAGCGCGCGATTAAATTTTGTTGGCGCCAATCTTCGGCCGGATGCGGTAGCGGCCCCTGATGGTCGAACACTTGGCCAAGGTCGCGGCAATCCACCCATCCGCCGCACGCTGGGCATCGATAAAGACGCTCGGCTTCGTCTTTGGGCGGGTCGCCCATTGGACGGCCGATGTACTTCCCGCGCGGAAACTCAATGATCGGGCTGTGCTGTTCAGCCATCTGGTTCCTCCGATACGAGAACCCGCCCGAGTGTTTGACATGAAGCGCGCCCCGACCCGCCAAAGGATCTGGAGGAATGGCGGGCCGGGACTTGCCACGACGTACGGGGTGGGCGCGTCATGACGAACTGATCCGTGCCAGCGCGGGGTTGCATCTCCCAATTGAAAATTCACCCGCTTGGAATATCGTAAGGGTCCCGACCCGCCGCATCGGGTGACGACGGGCCGGGACTTGCAGCTAGCTAGCACCGTTGCGGGGCCAAGAGGGCAGCCCCGCAATTACATTGTCCCACAGCAGATCAACGTTGGGGTAGCTATTCGCTACCGCGCCGACTGGGCAATCGGAAAATTTGGAACGGTAAGGCGTAACCGCGGACGCAATGTCGTGCGTTCTGCCGCGAAAAATGTGCCGCAAAAGGAACCTTGCAGCTGACGCAACGTTATCTGGTCTCAGCAAGCAGGGAGGGCCTGATCATGACCAAGGGTCGTCGTTCTGCCACTGCTCGCTCGGTGCCAGCCCAGACCCCCGAGCAACTCCTTGAGCTAACCCAGGAGCATATCCGCCCGCTGATCGCGATGATCGACCGGCTCAACGAAGCCGGCGCGGAGCACGAGCTGAGGGTGATCACCAAACAACTCACGCGGCTGGTCTTCAGGGCGCAGCCGCTCCCCAGCGGCAAGTAGGCCCGACCATGAAGAGCCGCGCCCGTCTAGAATTTTGTCCAACCAAGTAAGGTCCTTGTGTAGGTTGCAAGCGTTCGTTCTAACCGACCGACCACCACCTAGCGGGTGTTTTGCCCCCGGTACGCCCCAGCCGGGGCATTTTTTAACTGGTGATGGCAATCAGCAGCTTTCATCTGACGCGACGCCCGTGAGCGGACCGTTGAACAAGAACCGCGCGGGCCTTTTGCCGACGACGAGCACGCGACGAGGTGCCAGCGTGCACCGGCACGGCTCCAGCCTGGAATCCGATGGTCGGCAGTTTCCCCGGCTCCGCGCGCGCCGCGAGCCAATTCGATGCAGTCTTTTTTGAGCAGTCGTCCGCGAAGAAGGGTGATTGTTTCCTAACAAAAATTTATGGCTCTAACATCGCGCTTTAACGTCTAACACAAAGGTCCCGCAGGCGACACGTAGCGGTGCGAGTTACCATTCGGCTAAGCCTAATCGTTATCGAGATGCTCGTCTCAGGCCGTAACGGGAAGAATTTTGACTCTGGACAGCTTCTTCGAGCTTGATCTTCTCAAGAAGTAGATCAGTCACCAGTCGGCGCAGCCGTGAATTCTCGAGCTGGAGTTCAGCAATTCGGTCGCCCCCGCCGCGCCTCCGGTCGGGCTGACCCGCCTCCTGGATTTGCGACGAACTCAGACTGAGGTCCAGGCCGCGCCTTGCGCCACCGGTGCAAGGTCATCACACTCACACCAAGCGTGCGCGCAATATCGCTTTGTAGTTTCCCTTGCGTCGCTAGATCATGCGCCTGCGCTAGCTTCGACGCGATTTCTGCCTTCGAGTGCCTTTTCTTTTTAGCCATAGCAGCGCATTCGTCCTCTTATGTTCATCTATCGCAATTTCTAATCGACCTGCTTGAGTTAGATTGTGCCTGCCCAAAGAAGACGGTCAATCCGTATCGGCTTAAGTGACGACATCTCGTGACCACACGGTCCAGAGACTTTCTGCGGAGTGCTCAGGCCGCCGCCGCCGACAGGCAGCTAAGCAACAAAATCCGAACAGCATGTGCCACACGACTCATCCAGCGCGGCACACTTGCTGCGGCCCCCTCAAGTTTACGCGCCTCCCCGACCGCTAAGAGTCAACCGCATCGTTCCGGGCAAGGGTGCCTGCCCCCGTGAGCTACAGAAGACCCGACTGTGCAAAAAACATTCCGGGGCTGCACGATCTATAGTTTGTTACCTACAATTACGACAATCTTGGATTGTATTTGGCAGAACGAACCCAAACCCGACCTGCTGAAGTTGATTTGGCAACAACGCATTCTATGTGGGCGAGCGACATCACCCCGGTCACCGGCAAGTGGCGGATCGAGACCGTGGAGATCAACGGCCCCGTGCAGATCGGCGAGGTTCGGCTTGCGGCCGGCGACCTGGTGGTCGCCGACGACACCGGCGTCTGCTTCATTCCGCGCGACGTCGTGCTTGAAGTGCTCGACGCGGCCGAGCAGAAGGCGAAGGCCGTGCAAGGCGATCGACGACGGTATGCCGGTGCCGGACATTGCGCGCGCGACCTACGGGCAGAAGTAGGCGGCCCCCCCGCCTTGCCCCTTGGCATCAGGCCAGAAGATCCAGCGCCTGAGATGACGGCAGGCGGAGGCGAAGGCCCGCCCCTCACTCGGCCGGCGTTGCGGCGACGGCGTTCTGTTCCGGTCGTTCCGCCGCCGCCGAGATTGCCGGCGAGCGGCTCAGGGCAAAAAGGAAGACGGCCATGATCACGTAGGCGATCGCAACGGTGGGGGTGACAGCCAATCCCACCGACTCACCGTGCATGAAGCCGAAGAAGGTGAGCACCGCGCCCGACAAAGCAAAGGCCGAAGCCTCCGCGAACTTCTTCTCGATCACGAACACGCCGATGGCGCCGAGCACGAGACCGGTCAGGATCGATCCGCCGCCGAGAACCTCGAGCCCGTGATAGAGCACGCCCACCTGGCCGAGCTTGTCGAAACCGATTGCTGCGGCAGTGGTCCCCGCTGCGCCAAGCGCGCCGTCCATCAAGGTCTTGCTCCAGGCTGCAAGATGCGGGGTGAGCGCGAGCACAATCGCCGGCGCGTGCTTGGCCGGCGTGGTCTGGAACGCCTGCGCCCCGATCAGCATGCCGATGTAGAGCAGGATGGGCGATATCGCGACCACCGGGACAAGCGCCAGCAGCACCGAGACGACGGCGAACCAAGACAGAATGATCACCATGAAGCCGGTGGCCGCCGAATAGCCGATGCGGCCGCCCATCGCTTTCCAGCCGGGATGACCGATATAGACCGCGTTGATGAACGGATTGCCCATCAGACAGCCGATCAGACTGACGACGCCGTCGGCGGTGAGCACACGAGTGGTGGGATAGGCGTCGCCCGCCGCCTCCGCGCTCTCCACATTGTCCATGGCCTCGACCAAGTCGTAGATGCCGAACGGGATCGCGGTCACGAGG
>Ga0209648_10002618_pt1 | contig 14997 bp, 15 predicted proteins | sample GraSoi2013_115cm_FD_185830 | JGI IMG/M metagenome (GOLD analysis project Ga0209648, IMG submission 185830) | Grasslands soil microbial communities from the Angelo Coastal Reserve, California, USA - Sample 9_17_2013_115cm (SPAdes) (version 2) | ecosystem: Environmental > Terrestrial > Soil >...
GGCCTGTTGTTCATCCGGCCCGAACGCGACCGTCAGAACCTGGCGCGCCACGCCCTTCCCGCACCTTCCGTGCAGCCGGCCCGCGGCTGATCGCAAAAATGCGACGGCGCCTGCCTTGCGTCCCGGCCAGCGCTCCTGTCTCATGGCGCCAAGCCCGATCCAACGGGTATAGGGAGTAACGGTCAGGTGACAGCACAGAATCGTCCGCTCAAGGGCGCGTGGGGCATGACCGCGCTGATCTTCCTCTTCATGCTCATAAACTTCGCCGACAAGGTCGTGGTCGGGCTGGCCGCCCAGCCGATCATGGCCGAGCTCAATCTGAAGCCCGAGCAGTTCGGTTTGATCGGCTCGTCGTTCTTCTTTCTGTTCGCCCTCTCGGCGGTGATCGTGGGCTTCATCACCAACCGCGTGCAGACGCGCCACACGCTCCTGGTGATGGCGATCGTGTGGTCGCTGGTGCAGTTTCCGATGCTGGGCACGGTCAGCCTGGAAGTGCTGATCGCCTGCCGCATCATCCTGGGCGCGGGCGAGGGCCCGGCCTCGCCGGTCGCCACCCACGCCATCTACAAATGGTTCCCCGATTCGCACCGCGGCATGCCGACCGCCATCATCGCCCAGGGATCGGCGCTCGGCGTCATCATCGCCGTGCCGGCGCTCAACTGGATCATCGTCAATTATTCCTGGCACTGGGCGTTCGGCGCGCTGGGCATCGCCGGCCTGCTGTGGACCGCGCTGTGGCTCGTCTTCGGCCGCGAGGGCACCTTGGTCGATCCGCCGGTCAGGACCAGCGCCCACGGTGGCGGCGAGCGCGTGCCCTACCGCTACCTGCTCACCTGCCCCAGCATCGTGGCCGGCTGCTGCGCGGGCTTCGCCAGCTATTGGGGCCTGGCGCTGGGGCTCACCTGGTTCACGTCCTACCTGGTGGGCGGCCTGGGCTACAGCCAGCAGCTCGGCGGCAATCTCAGCATCCTGCCCTGGATCTTCGGCATGTTCGTGGTGCTGGGCGGCGGCGCGATCTCGCAGCGCCTGAAGAAAGCCGGCGTCTCGAGTCGCCTCAGCCGCGGTGCCTTCGCCTCGGCGACCGTGATCCTGGGCGGCTGCATCCTGCCCTTCGTCGGCAGCATGCCGACGCCGGAGCTCAAGCTGGCGATGGTGGTCGTGGGCGGCGCGATCGGCAGCACCATCTATGTCGTGTTGCCGATGATCGTGAGCGAGCTCACGCCGCAGCCGCAGCGCGCCGCCATGCTCGCCATCACGACCTCGGTCGTGACCCTGGCCGGCGTGCTGGCCCCGCTGGTCATGGGCGCCATGGTGCAGAACGCCGCAACGCCGATGTTGGGCTACGAGCGCGGCTATGTCGTGCTGGGCGGTCTGCTGATCGCGGGCGGCCTGATCGGCCTGCTCTTCATCCGGCCCGAGCTCGACCGCAAGCGGCTGGCGGCGCGCGCCGTCGCCCTGCCGCCGCTGCAGCCTGCCACCATCTGAGCTTTTATGTGCCTGACCTTTTACGTGCCTGACCTTTCGGAGGAGGATCGCATATCGCAGTCAATCGGCCGCCGTCCGCTGCTCGCCGCCCTGCCCGTGGCGTCGGTCCTGGTCGCGGGCGGCGGCGCCGCCGAAGGCGATCTTCTCGAGGTGCAGAAGCGCACCTTCACGGCGAAGGATTTCAAGCTTGTAAGCGGCACCGTGATGCCCGAGATCACGATCGCTTACGAGACCTACGGCACCCTGGCGCCGGATGGCCGCAATGCCGTGCTGCTGACGCACGGCTACACGTCGAGCCAGCACATGGCGGGGCGCTACGGCGAGAACGGCGCCGAAGGGTCGTGGGACGGGCTGGTCGGACCGGGCAAGGCGATCGACACCGACCGACTATTCGTCGTGTCCTCGAACATGCTGGGTTCGTCCTACGGCTCGACCAATCCCGCTTTCATCAATCCCGCCACCGGCAAGCCGCACGGACCCGACTTCCCCGACATCACGCTGGTCGACATCGTGGCCGCGCAGAAGGCGCTGCTCGACAGCCTCGGCGCAAAACACCTTGTGGCGGTGGCCGGTCCGTCGTTCGGCGGCTACCAGACCTATCAATGGGGCGTCACCTATCCCGACTTCATGGACGGGCTGGTGGCGGTGGTGAGCGCGCCCAAGGGCTCGGGCGGCGAGGCGGCGGTGAAGTCGCTGGTCGATGTCCTCGCCAAGGATCCCAACTGGAACGGCGGCTGGTACTATGACAAGGGCGGCATCACCGGCACGCTGACCGACTTGCGCGTGGCGACGCTTAGGCGCTACGGCATCGACGAGCAGCTCGCCGCACCGTTTCCCGACAAGGCCAACCGCGAGGCCGAGATCAGGAAGCGCGCCGAGACCTGGTCCAAGGTATTCGACGGCAACTCGCTGGTCGTGCTGCGCAAGGCCTCGGTGCGCTTCGATGCCGAGAAGGACATGCCCAAGATCAAGGCCAAGGTCCTCTACGTGCTGTCGCGCACCGACAAGGTCTTCCCGCCCACCATCGCGCCCGACGTCATGGCCAAGCTCAAGGCGGCGGACGTGAGCGCCGACTATTTCGAGATCGACAGCGACTTCGGCCACTCCGCCTCGGGCCTCGACGCCGCCAAGTGGGCGCCGCGCCTGAAGGCTTTCATGGCGACGCTGGAGAAGCGCAGCTAATTGAGGGACGCCAGCGGATAGAGGATCCGACGCGATCGGCCGAGAGTGCCGTCCACACCCCGAAGGAGTGGACGTGCACATCGTGAGCGAACCGGCCATCCTTTATTTCGGCACGCCCGTCGTGCTGATCGGCACGATCAACGAAGATGGCAGCGCCAACCTGGCGCCGATGTCATCGGCCTTCTGGCTGGGCTGGCGCTGCATCCTGGGGCTGAGCGCGCGCTCCAAGACGACGCAGAACATGATCCGCACCGGCCAGTGCGTGCTCAACCTGCCGTCGGACGACCTTGCCGCCGAGGTCAACCGGTTGGCGCGCACCACCGGCAGCGATCCCGTGCCTGAGGGCAAGCAGCGCAAGGGCTATCGCTTCGAGCCCGGCAAGTTCGACCTGGCCGGGTTGACGCCGGTCGCCGCGCAGACAGTGACGGCGCCGCGCGTGCTGGAATGTCCGGTGCAACTCGAGGCCAAGGTCGAGGCGGTGCATGGCGTCGCCGACGACGATCCGCGCCAGAAGGGCGCCATCAGCCTGATCGAGGTCCGCATCGTGCGCGTGCATCTCGAGGAGCAGATCCTGATGGCGGGCGATCGCAACCGTGTCGATCCCGACAAGTGGCGGCCGCTGATCATGAGTTTCCAGGAGTTCTATGGCCTGGCGCCCAGCAAGGTGCGGCCTTCCACGCTCGCCGAGATCCCCGAGCGTCTCTACCGCGCGCCCGACGTCGACCGGGCCCGCAACGAGCCGATGCGCGTGGACTAGCCTTCGCTGGGGGCGCGCCACTTCAGTGGCGCGTCTTCGTCACGACCGAGGAAGATCGCGCGACACAAGGCGAAGGTTTCTTCGCCTGAGGAGTCGCGCGCGCCCAGCAACTACCCCTTCACCGCGCCGGCGGTGAGGCCGGAGGACATGTACTTGCGGAAGGCGTAGTAGATCGCCGCGGGCGGCAGCGCGTAGATGAAGCCCGCGGTCATCAGCAGCTCCCACGGCGAATCGTCGGCCGACAGGAAGTTGCCCAGCGCCACCGGCAGGGTGAGCGAAGTCTCGCGTGACAACAGCAGGAAGGCGTAGAGGTATTCGTTCCACGCCAGCAGGAGCGCATAGGTGCCGACGGCGATCAGCGACGGCACCATCAGGGGAATATAGATCAGGCGGAAGAGCTGGAACGGCGAGGCACCGTCGATCAGGGCGGCCTCGTCGAGCTCGACCGGCAGCTTGTCCGACGCCTGGCGCAGGATCCAGATGGCGTAGGGCGAGGCCACCGTCACCATCGCCAGGATCAGCGCCCAGTTGTTGTTCAAAAGGCCGTACATGCCCATCGTCTTGTACATCGGCACGGCGAGGAAGGCGGCGGGGATGAAGTAGGTGAACAGCGCCAGGTTCATCACCCAGCGCCCGCCCTTCATGCGCAGGCGGCTGATGGCAAAGGCCGCGGCGCTGGCGATCATCAGCGTCAACACCGCGGTGGCGCACGAGATCACCAGCGAATTGAACATCTGGCGCCAGAAATTGTAGAGAAAGTGATGCTTCTGCTCGAACACGATCTCGAAATTGCGGAACGTCGGATGGCTCGGCCAAAGCTGACCCGAGAAGGCCGCGTCCTTGGGCGAAATCGCGAACAGGAACATGTGGTAGATCGGAATCAGCGTCCATAGCAGGACCGGAATGCCGACCAGCAGGAGGGCGGCTTCGGTGCTGACGCCGCGCATGAACTTGGCGCGAGTCATTTCGACAGCCGCTTCATCATGACGAAGACCAGCGGCAGGATCAGCGGCAGGGCGCACACGATCGACGCCATGGCCAATCCCACCTGGTCGAGCCGCAGGTAGCGGATGCCGAGCGTGGCCAGCACGTGGGTGAGGTCGGCCGGGCCGCCGCCCGTCAGCAGATAGACGCTGTTGAAATCGCCCACCGTGAAGATCATCGAGAGGAAGGTGCAGGTGACGTAGAGCGTGCTGATCGACGGCCAGGTGATGAAGCGGAAGCGAAGCCACGGGCCCGCGCCGTCGACCGACGCGGCCTCGTAGAGCTCGCCCGGAATGGCGAGCCGACCGGCCAGCAGGATCAGGGTCCAGAACGGCAGCGACTTCCAGATGTGCACCACCATGGAAAGCGACAGCGCGAGCGTCGGGTCGTTCAGCCAGTTCGGGCCGTCGTCACCCGTCAGGCTGAAGATCAGCGTGTTGATCACGCCCCATTCGGGATTGAGCATGAAGCGGACCGACAGGATGGTCGGGATCGACGGCACCGCCCAGGGCAGCACGAACAGCACCGCTAAAACCTTCACCCACCAGCGCTTGTGCGTGAAGAAGCCCGACAGGAAGAGCGCCATCACCATCTTCACGTTGATCGCCACGATCAGGAACACCAGCGTGTTCACCACCGTGCGCAGGAAGATGGGGTCTTCGCTCAGCTCGACGTAGAGATGCGGATCGCGCGCCAGCCAGAAGGCATAACCGACCGGAAAGACCACGAAGGCCAGGAAGACCACGATGTAGGGCGCCGTGAACAACAGCGCCCAGACCTGCTTCTCCGACAAGGCAAAGCCCACCCGCCGGGGTTGCCGGCGGGTGGGCTCAGCGAGGTTTGTCGTGGTTGCAGTCACTACGCTTTACCCAAACGCAGCAGGATCAGCCCGCCACCTGCTTGATGCGGGCGATCAGCTCGTCGACCGCCTTGTCCACGGGCACCTTCTCGTTGACCACCCGGTTCATCGCCTTGGCCCAGGCATTCTCGTTGTTGAGGATGGTGAACTTGTAGTTCTTGGTGAACTCGAAGGGCAAGGTGCCGGCCTTGAACTGGTCGTAGACCGCCTTGCGATGCTTGTCGGCCTGCCAGAACGGGCTCTCCTGGCTCTCCTTGGTCACCGGGAACCAGCGGCCCAGCGCGCCTTCGACATACGGGCGGAGGTTTTCCTCTTCCATCAGGAAGGTCAGGAACTCGCGCGCCCGCTTCTTGTTCTTCGAGCCCTCGAAGATCACGCCGACCTTCACGGCAGCGCGATAGACCATCGGCGTGCCGTCCGGCTTCTTGGGGAAGCCCGCGGTGGCGATCAACTCGTCGTAGGCCTTGCGGCCGGCGGCGCGCTGCTCGGCGGTGAGCTGCTCGTTGTTGGCGTCGTCGAGCCACTTGGCGGCGATCGAGATCGTGTAGTTGTGCGTCATCACGATCGTCTTGTTGTGGAAGGCGACGTTGTTGTCGGGGTCCTTCCAGGTCGTCGACGAGGGCGGCGTGCAGCCCTTGGTATAGACGTCGGTGTAGTCCTTGAGCGCCTTCACCAGGCCTTCCTTGACCTTGGGATCGTCGACCAAAAGCTTGCCCGAATCGTCGACCAGCTTGACGTTGTAGGCGTCGACCCAGCTCAGGAACGACTGGAAGGAGTCGGTCGACTCCACGCCCATCGGGCTGCCGATGCCGTAGATGCGCTGGCCGGTCGCCTTGCGGATGGCCGGCTGGACCTTGTCGCACCAGAACGACCAGTATTCATTCCACGTGCCGGGGATGTCGTTTTCCTTGAAGCCGGCCTGGCCCAGCATGTCCTTCCAGTACTGGATGTGCAGGGTCTGCTGCTTGATCGGGAAGGCGTAGTAGGCCTTCTTCTTGGCCTTGTCGCTGTAGAGGAAGGTCGTCTCCACCGTGTTGGGCGAGAAGCGGCCCTTCATCGGTCCGATGACGTCGGAGATGTCCTCGAGCTTGCCGTCGAACGCCCACTTGCCGGCGGTCTGCACGTCGTAGGTGTCGGAATAGGCGATGTCGGGCGGCGTGCCGGCGTCGAGCGCGGCCACCGTCTTGGCGTTCATGTCCTGCACGGCGTACTGCGAGAGCTCGATCTTAACGCCGGTCTTGGCCTCGAACTTCTTGATCGCCGCGTAAAGCGCGTCGTCCTCGGATTTATAGAAGCCCTTGACCCACCACACGGTGAGCTTTTCCTGGGCAAAGCTGGGGGCAGCACTGAGGGCCATAGCCACCGCAGCGAGGCCGGCCAATACGCGTTTCATTCGTTCCCTCTTGCGTTATTTGTCGTCCTCCCCGGGACGTAGGGGCGAACGGATATCAGCCCGCCGTCCGGGAGTCGAGAAAAGTCCGCAGCAGCGATGCGCATCGTTTTGCGTGGGAATAAGGCAGTCCGTGGCGTGCATGGCCGATCACGTTGAGCTCTGAATTGGGCAGCAGGCGGTGCAATTCAGCCATGACCGGCACCGGGATGAACGGGCTGCCGTCGGGATGCAGCAGCAGGGTTGGACACCTTATTTCCCGCAACCGGCTCGAAAGATCGGTGCCAATCAGCACGCCAAGTGCATTGAGGATCGACTCGCGCGGCCACTTTTCCTGCTGCTCCGCGAACCAGGCAAGCTGCTCGGGCGACAGCGCATCGTCGTGGAAGCGATCAGGCAGGATGGCGTCGGACCACGCCTTCACCCCGCCCGTATCGAGCTGGCGCCGCCACGCCTCGACCCCCTGGATCGAGGCGCCGAGATGGGCGCCGTTGCTGACGGTGAGCGTGGCGATCCGCTCGGGCCGTACAAGCGCTGCGGCCAGAGCGACCGTGCCGCCGATCGATTCGCCGACGAGATGAAATTGTTTCAACCCCGCGGCATCGGCCACCGCGAACAGGTCCTCGACCAGAAGATCGAGCGACCAGGCGAAGCCGGCCGCCGGAATGTCCGAACGCCCACAACCGCGCATGTCGAAGGAAACCAGCCGGTAAGCCTCCGCGAGCGCCGGCCGCCACCCCGCCCAAATTGCCGCGCTAGCGCCGATCCCATGATGGAACAGGATCGCCTGTCGGCCGCAATGCCAGGGAGCGACCTGGTCGATGACTTCGTAATGCAGTGTGCCGTGCTTCGTCGTCGCGAGCGGCATTCTAACGCCTGTAGGTTAAGAAGGAGCTGTCATCCCGAGCGACGCGCGGGGGACCTTTCGCGTCGCCGATTAGAGGTCCCTCGCGTCGTTCGGGATGACACCATTTTTTCAACACCTAGTCCGCGCGGCGAGCGCAGCGACGTCCGCGCCGACGAAAATCCTGCGCTTCATTTTGTTTCCTCCCAGGAGCCGGGAAGCCTAGCATGGGCGCCGATGACCCTGCTCCGCCGCCGTTCCGCAATCGCCGGACTTTCTTCGCTGCCGCTCGCCGGCCTGCCACGCCTGGCCGCCCGCGCCCAGGCGGCGGATTTTCCCGACCGTCCGCTACGCTTCGTCGTGGGCTTTCCGCCGGGCGGACCTAACGACCTGCTGGCCCGCATCGTGGCGCCCGGCATCGCCGAGCGGCTGAAGCGTTCGGTGGTGGTCGAAAACCGCGCCGGCGCCAACGGCGAGATCGCTGCGGCCTCGGTCGCCAAGGCTCCGCCCGACGGCAGCGTCTTCATGCTGGCCTCGAACGGCTCGACCACGGTGGCGCCCGCGCTCAACCCCAACCTGTCGTACGACGTGCGCATCGACTTTGCCGCGGTGGCGCCTGTCGGCATAAACCCCATGCTGCTGGTCGTGCGCAACGCCCTGCCGGCCAAAAATGTGTCCGGACTGCTGGCGCTGGGCCACGAGATGCCGGACAAGTTGAACGGGGCGTCGGCCGGGGCCGGCGGCGCCACCCATCTGGCGCTCGAACTCTTCAAGTCGATGGGCAAGATCGATATCGTGCATGTGCCTTACAAGGGCGGCGGCCCCGCCATGGCCGATCTCATGGCAGGTCTGGTCGATCTCTATTTTGGCGGCCTCTCGACGGCGCTGCCGCACGTCAAGGCGGGCAAGATGCGCGCCCTCGGCCAGACTTCGGCCACGCGCTCGGCCGCGGCGCCCGACATCCCGACGATCGCCGAGTCGGGCCTGCCCGGTTACGAAGCCGCCATCTCCTACGGCATCTTCCTGCCCGCTGGCGCCGCGCCGCCGCTGGTCGACCGCCTGCACGCAGCCGTCGACTCGACGATCCGCTCGCCCGAGATCGCGCAGAAATTCCTCGAGCTCGGCGCCGATCCGCAATTCGGCACGCCTGCGCAGTTCGCGGCCTACGTCGCCGACGACTACGCCAAGTGGGCCCGCCTCGCCAAGGAAGCGGGCCTCAAGATCGAGTGATTCGTCACTTCACCGACGAGAAAGCCGTCGGCATCAGGAACTGGTTGGAGACGTTGGCAACGATGGCGCCGTCCTTCTCGGTCTCGGCGCGCTTGGCGTGCCACTCCGGATCGGCGGCGAAGGCGTTCCACTTCTTCTCGCGGTCGGCGAGCGACTCCCAGGCCAGCAGGTAATAGAGTTCCATGTTGGACTCACCGACCAGGGTGGTCCAGAAACCGGCCTGCTTGATGCCGTGCTTGTCCCACAGCTTCAGCGTGATGGTGGCGAAGCGGTTGATCAGCGCCGGCAGGCGGCCGGGCACGCATTTGTAGACTCGCAATTCGTAAATCATCTCTGTCCCCTTCTGGTGCGGATCAATACTGAGCGTCGAAGCGCGGCACGAAGCCGCTTCCCTTGTGGTCGATGTGGCAGGTGAACGGCGCGCCGAAGTGACAGGGCATCAGCCGTGCGCCCGCGCCGGCACAGTGCTCCAGCGCTTCGCGCCGGCTCTTGCGCGCGCCGATGGCCTCGCCACAGGCGAAGGAATTCCACTCCGGGTGATAGACCTGCAGCGCGTGATGCAGGATGTCGCCGCAGAACAGCCCCTTCTCGCCCTTCGATTCGAACTTGATGGCGATGGTGCCGGGCGTGTGGCCGGGCGCCGGCTCGACCTTGAGGTTTTCGTCGAGCTGGGCGGCATCCTCGACCATCTGGGTCAGCCCTGCCTCGACCACCGGCAGCACCGAGTCGCGGAACGAGCCCGCATTGACCGGCCCGGTCCTGGGATCGTTGTCGAGCTTCAGGTAATGGTCGTAGTCGGTGCGGCTGAACACGTACTTGGCGTTCTTGAAGGTCGGCACCCACTTGCCGTTCTCGAGCCTGGTGTTCCAGCCGACATGATCGACATGCAGATGGGTGCACATCACCATGTCGACCTGGTCGGGCTCGACGCCGGCCGCCTTCAGCCGCTCGAGATACTTGGTCTCCATCAGATGCCACTTCGGCCGATGCGGGCGCGGCTTGTGGTTGCCGACACAGGTATCGATCAGGATGCGCTTGCCGCCCACCGTTAAAAGCCAGCTATGGACGCTGAGCTTCAGCGAGCCCGAGGGCTCGTCGTAGTGGCTGGGCATCAGCCAGTCGCGGTGCTGCTGCACCACCTCGGGCTTCCAGTCGGGAAAGAACATCTTGGCGTCGAAGTTGGGCTCGTAGGATTCCTCGATACGCTGCACCGTGGCAGCGCCCAGCTTCACTTCGGTCATGTCATCCTCCCGGTGACCGTGAGCTTAGGTCGCCGGGCAGGACTCGGGAAGGCGGGCGTTTCGTCCGTTAAAACAGCCGGGTGGCGGCTTTCTCGGCGCGTCGTCGGCCGCCGATCGCCGAAACCACCCCGAGTGCCGATCCGAAGAGCTGCAGCGCCCCCAAGCGGATGCCGATTCCCCGGGAGCTGAGGCTGTCGGGAGAGAAGATGGAGAACACGACGATCAGGCACAGGAACGCCACGACGGCGATCGTGGTCCCGCCTAGGCCGATCAGCACGGCCTCGCCCATCGAGCGGGCCAAACGCTTGCCGCCGTACAGGCCGAAGGCGATCACCGCGGCAATCGTGGCGTAGTAGATGGTATCTTCCATGACGAAGACCCTCGATCGTTCCTGCGCTCGAAGGATACGCCTCTTGGCGCCGCGTTCAGCCGCGTGGTTGTATCAATTGCAGAATCGAGGCTTACTCCGGCGCCCTTGAAACCACCCCGAATCGAAAGAACGCATGTCCGATCGCTCGCTCGCCTGGCTCTCCGCCTCTCAACTCACGGCGCTTTTCGCCCGTCGCGAACTCTCTCCGGTCGATGCCGTCGAGGCGATGCTGGCGCGTGCCGCGAAGCTGCAACCTCACCTCAATGCCTTCGTCCTGATCGACGAAGCAGGCGCGCGCGCCGCGGCGCAGGCCTCGCAGGAGCGCTGGCAGAAGGGTGTGCCGCTGTCGCCGCTCGACGGCGTGCCAACCTCGATCAAGGACACGACGCCGGTCAAGGGTTGGCCGACGCGCTACGGCTCGCACGCCACCGACGACACGGCGGCGACAGAGAACGCCCCCGCCGTCGACAGGCTGCAGCAGGCGGGCATGATCGTGCTCGGCAAGACCGCCACGCCGGAATTCGGCTGGAAGGCGCTGACCGATTCACCGCTGCAGGGCACCACCCGCAACCCGTGGAACCTGAAGCATTCGCCCGGCGGCTCCTCGGGCGGCGCCTCCTCGCTTACCGCCGCCGGCATCAATCCGTTCAATCACGGCAACGATGGCGGCGGCTCGATCCGCATTCCGGCCGCGCACACCGGCCTGGTCGGGCTAAAGCCCTCCTACGGCCGCATTGCGCAGTATCCCGCCGACTCAGCCTTCGCCGACGTAGTCTGCCAGGGCGTGCTGTCGCGCACCGTGCACGACACGGCGCTGGCCTTGAACGCGCTGGCCGGTCCCGACCCGCGCGACTGGCGCTCGCTGCCGGCCGATCCGCGCGATTACACGATCGGGCTCGAGGACGGCGTGCGCGGGCTGAAACTCGGCCTCAGCCTCGATTTCGGTCACGTCAAGGCCGACCCCGAGGTGCGGACACTGGTCGCTGCCGCCGCCGAGCGCTTCGAAGAGCTCGGCGCCATCGTCGAGGAGGTCGGCCCGCTGATCGAGCCGTTGCAGAAATCCTTCGAAGCGCTGTGGATCGGCAGCTTCGCCACGCGCTTGCGCCAGATCCCGACGCAACTTCACGGCAAGCTCGATCCGGGCTTCCGCGCCGCCGCCGAGAAGGGGCTGGCGATCACGCTCGCCGACTACGCCCGCGCCTACGAAGCCAAGAGCAAGCTCGCGCGCGACATGGCGTTGTGGCATCGCCAGTACGACCTGCTGCTGGCGCCGGTGACGCCGACAGCGGCGCCGCCCGTCGAGACGCTCTACAACTCCGACGCCTTCCCGCGCTGGACCAAGGGCGCGCCCTTTACGCTGCCGTTCAACCTGACCGGCCAGCCCGCCGCCTCGATGCCGGCTGGCCTCACCCAGGCAGGCCTGCCGGTCGGCATCCAGATCGTAGGCCCCGCCCGCGCCGATGCCCTCGTGCTCAGGGCTATGCGCGCCTACGAAAGTGCGGCCGGCTGGACGTGGCCGCAGACCCGGCTGGCGGGAATCCTCGCCATCCCTTGAAATCTGTCGCCATCGAGCTAACCTTTCAGTGGGTGGCTCTTTGAGACGCCCGCAGTGGTTTCCGTGGTTGTCCCTTCGCAAGGAGGATAGCTATGGCAGCACTCCATTTTGCAGCGACTGTTCTGCCGGCGGCTGACCGCCGTTCCGGCCGGCGCTGCGTCTATCCGCTCAGCACGCCGCCGTCCTGTCGCATCCCCCGGTTTTCACCGGTACCTGTGCAATCGCCGCGCCGTGCCGCTCCGTGGGTGCCGGCGTTCGAGCCGCAATGCCGCCGGCCCTGACATGCCGCTTCTTTTTGTCCAAGCCTGCGGAACTGCAGCGGTCCGCCGCAGGATTCAAGTCCGGGTTCAGTGGGGACTGCAGGAATGAGGAGAAAGACATGCCGACGCTCATTGACAGGTTGGCGACCCATTGGCGGGACGCCGCAAACCTGATTCTCGGCCTGTGGTTGGCGATCTCGCCATGGGCCCTGGCCTACGCGATGGAGGCTATCCCGACCTGGAACGCCTTGATCGTGGGTGTGATCATCGCGGTTGCTGCGGCTGCCGCCCTCGTCGCCTTCCATAAGTGGGAGGAGTGGGTCAATGTCGTGCTGGCTGTTTGGCTGATCGCGGCGCCCTTCGCGCTCGAGTTTGCATCGCACACCACCGTGTTGTGGAACCACATCATCGTCGGCGTACTTGTCGGCATCCTTGCCCTCTGGACGGCACTGACCACACCGGAGGAAGGCATCACGGCCGGCAGCTGAAGACGCGCCCGTCTGCAAGGACGTGAGCTGAGTCTGGACTGCTTGACGCCAATAACGGGCAGGTGAAGCCTGCCTGCCATCAGGTCTGCGGCCGTCGGGCTCTGAGCAGTGCTCCCACGCGGATGTGACTTGGGCCTCTGCCGCGGCGTGCCTAAGAATGCAGGCTCCAAGCAGGGAGATGGGAATGCAAAAGACAATTCGCGCAGGCGGGCTGATCGCCGCCATCGCACTGGTCGCACTCGTCGGCGCGTCGCAGGCACAGACGCCGCCGGCGGCAGCGCCGCCTCAGCCGCCGCAGTTTCCCAACATGACCTTCTTCGTCACCAGCGTCGGTGGCCCGCAGGGCGCCAACTACGGCGGCCTCGAAGGCGCCGATCGTCATTGCCAGACGCTGGCCGCCAAGGCGGGCGCCGGAGCCAAGACCTGGCGCGCCTATCTCAGTACCCAGGCCGTGGGCGCCGCCGCCGCCGTCAATGCCAAGGACCGCATCGGCAGCGGCCCGTGGGTCAACGCCAAGGGCGTGCAGATCGCCGCGAGCGTGGCCGACCTGCACTCGGCCAACAACAAGATCGGTCCCGACACCATCGTCGCCGAAAACGGCCGCCTGATTCCCAACCGGCTGTACACCGTAAACCAGCACGACATCCTGACCGGCTCGCAGGCCGATGGCACCGCCTTCCCGCCGGACAAGGACATGACCTGCGGCAACTGGACCAAGAGCGGCGAAGGCAACGCGATGCTGGGCCATGCCGACCGCGCGGGCCTGCGTGACGACGATGCTTCGAAGTCGTGGAACACGTCGCACCCCTCGCGCGCCTGCGATGCGGCCTCCCTGGTGGCGACCGGCGGCGCCGGCCTGCTCTACTGCTTCGCGGCCAATTGAGACGCCGCTAGCTCTGCGGATCGCCGGTGATGAAACAGAGGACCTTGCCGTAGGTCTCGCAGAGATGCGTGCCGCGGTCGGGCGTCGGCATGGTGATGACCTTGCCCTTGGGCACCACCAGCCACTCCCGCCCGTCCCAGGCGCGGAACAGCCCGTCGTCGCCCAGGAAAGAGGGCGCCGGTCGGCAATCGCCCTGCTTGCCGTCGACCGATCCATTGCAGCAGCGCGATCCGATGTCGGGCTGCTTCAGATCCTTGTACCAGTCGTGATTCTCCGCATGGCCATCGCCGTGCCTGCCCTGAGCATAGTCGAAGGGCCTGCCCTGAGCATAGTCGAAGGGCCTGCCCTGAGCATAGTCGAAGGGCCTGCCGGAAGGCGCGGTCGATTGCGCCATCGCCGCGAGAGGCGAGAGCGCCAGCACGAGCACGAACCATTTGATCGGCACGACCATGGGGCGGCCAGCCTACACCTTTCGCAATGGCATTTCGATTGCATGGATGGAATGGGAAAACCGATGAGATGTCACGGGAGGACAGCGTGACGCACAACCATATCCATATCGATCAGGCTTTGCCGCTCGTGCGCCAGGCCGACAAGGGCCACAACCGCTGGCATCCCGACATCGCCCCGGCGGTGCACATCGCCTCGGGCTCGTCGGTCGAGATGGAGACGCTCGACGGGCTCGACGGCCAGATCAAGCCTGGCACGACGGCGGCGGATCTCGCCGGCATCGAGATGGGCCGCGTCCATCCGCTGACGGGACCGGTGCATGTCGACGGTGCCGAACCGGGCGACCTCCTGGCCGTGAAGATCGAGCAGATCGTTCCGGCCAACCGCGGCTTCACCATGATCATGCCGGGCTTCGGCTTCCTGCGCGATCTCTTCACCACGCCCTTCCTGGTGCACTGGGAAATGGCCAATGGCTTCGCGGTATCGCCGCAATTGCCCGGCGTGCGCATTCCAGGCGCCCCGTTCATGGGCGTGATGGGCGTGGCGCCGTCGCACGAGCTGCTGCAGCGCATCGTGGCCCGCGAGGCCAACTTGCTGGCCCGGGGCGGCATGGTGATGCCGCCGGATGCGGCCGGCGCGGTCCCGACCGCGCAAAGCATCGCCGGCCGGGCGATCCGCACCATCGCGCCCCATGAAACCGGCGGCAATTTCGATATCAAGTCGCTCACCGCCGGCGCCACGCTCTATCTGCCGGTGCAGGTGCCCGGCGCGCTGTTCTCCGTCGGCGATGCGCACTTCGCGCAGGGCGACGGTGAATCGTGCGGTACCGCGGTCGAAACGTCGGCAACCTTCGTCGCCCGTTTCGACGTGCTGAAGGGCGAAGCGACACGGCGCCGTCAGCACGATCCGTCCTATGAATTGCCGGGCCATGCCCACCACAACGCGCCGGGCGTGCATGGCGCGTTCGGCGTCACACCCAGCAAGGGCTACTACGCCGCCACAGGCATGTCGCTGCGCGG
>Ga0209648_10002620_pt1 | contig 14992 bp, 10 predicted proteins | sample GraSoi2013_115cm_FD_185830 | JGI IMG/M metagenome (GOLD analysis project Ga0209648, IMG submission 185830) | Grasslands soil microbial communities from the Angelo Coastal Reserve, California, USA - Sample 9_17_2013_115cm (SPAdes) (version 2) | ecosystem: Environmental > Terrestrial > Soil >...
GAGATAGGTGTCGAGAAGAACACAACGATTGTGTTTCCGCTGCCTATCGATATCATTAATCAGTGGACTAAGAATTTAGGGGGGCCGCAGAGATAAGAATGGCTTCTGGCGGAAAACGGGGAGGCGCAGGAGAGCGTGTGCTTGAAAGCCGGCACGTCATCGGCTTGTTCATGCTCATGCTGCTGTTTTCGGGCGTTTTTTTCACGCTCGGCTACGTCATGGGGCGCAACCAGATCGATAGCCCGGTGCGTGCCGCAACCGATTTCTTCATGAAGCCGGACAAATCCGTCGTCCCCAAGGCTGAGGCAAGTTCGAAGCGCGCCAATAATCCCGCTCCCGTCGCCGCGCCGACGAATACGGGTGCGCCGCCGAATTCCGAGTGGGAGTTTTATCACGCCGGCGACAGTAAGAAACCCGAAGACCATTTGAAGTCCGTGTCAACCGCGCCCGCTCCGTCGAGGAAAAACTCTCCGGTACTTGTGAAGAGCACGGCGCCTCCCAAGACCGCCGGCGCTTCATCGAAGTCTCCGAGCGCTCCGGCTAGTCCAAGCGGCACTTATACTTTGCAAGTGTCGGCGCTGAGGAGAGAATCGGATGCGCTGGAACTTGCCACGCGCTTGCAGAAGAAAAAGTTTCCCGCGTTCGTTGTTTCTCCGCAATCGGACAACTATTACCGCGTGCAAGTAGGCCCGTACGCCGATCTAAAAGCCGCCGACGTGGCTAGGAAAGGCCTCGAGGACGCAGGCTTTAAACCCATCGTGAAACATTGATGCCTCTGGGCGGCTGGCTCACCTCTCTTCGTGAACAGGCTGGTGCTGAAATACCCGCTGGCCTGCGTCTTATCGTCGGCGCAGCCTCTGGAGCCGCGCTTTCGCTCTCCTACACAGGTCTATATCTCAGTGTTTACTCCTGGATTTGCGTTGGTGTTCTTCTTTTTTCACTGTTCGGCGCGCGGCCTCGCGTGGCTTTCGGGTGTGGATTTCTTCACGGACTTTTTTTCACCCTCACGTCGGTGCCATGGATTGCGACAGTTCTCACCGTTCACGGCGGCCTCCCGGTGGCGGGCGGATGGGGCGTACTGCTCTTAATCGCCATGGCCTGGGGAATTCTTATTGGCTTATTTGCTTGGGCCGTCCACCGGTTGTCTTGTCAGAGTATCGAGCTGGCATGCTTAGGCGCGCCGTTTATCTGGGTGACTTTCGAGTTTGTTCGCGCGCATCTGCCCGAAATTAGTTTTCCTTGGAACTTGCTTGGCTATCCTGCCGCAGCGAATTTGGGTCTAGTCCAACTCACGACCATCACGGGAATCTACGGATTATCTTTTCTGGTCGCGGGTTTCAATGCCTTGCTCACATGGGCGAGCGCCTCAAACAAACTAACATTTCGCAGACGGATCACCACTGCAGCTGCTGCAACGGGAATTCTCTTGATCGCTTCATGGCTTGCACCTCGCCTGGTGCCGCAGCAGCAAGCGCATCATTTCGCTCGCGCCGTGCAGCTCAATTTCCCGGAAGTAGAATCATATCCCGCGGATTGGTTCCGTGTTCACGCAGCGGACCTCGAGGAGATCACACGAATCAGCCTCGCTCCCTCCGTCGAGAAACTGGACCTGCTTGTTTGGCCTGAAGCGCCCGCTCCATTCTCGTTTGAAGATACGCAATTCGCAAAGGTAGCCTCGACGCTGGCAATCCAGTTTGGCCACCCATTCCTCGCAGGGGCTATCGAATGGAAACCTCCTGTGGACCCGTCGGATGTGGTTCCCCAAGGCACACTTCTGCCTTACAACAGCGCTCTGCTTTTTGACGCGCAAGGCCAGCGTGTATTCGTATATGACAAAGTCCATCTTGTTCCTTTTGGCGAATACGAACCGTTTCCACTGATCCATCGCGTGGTCAGGAGCGTCACTAGCGATGTGGGTGGCTTCCACAAAGGAAACAAGTACGTCGTCGGGCAGCTTCCGCACGGGAATACCTTCGGCGTTTTTATCTGTTATGAAGCCATCTATCCCGGCGAAGTGCGCCGCTTTGCCGCAGGTGGAGCGCAACTGCTCCTCAACATTTCGAATGACGGGTGGTTCGGGCGATCTGCCGCCGCCGAACAACATTTGCGCATGGCCCGCGTGCGTGCCGTGGAAAACCGCCGCTGGATTGTGCGCTCGACGAATAACGGCTTCACCGTTTCCATCGATCCCTACGGACGCATCTTTCGGCCGCTTCCGCCGGATGTGCGAGCTGCCGCAGATCTCCCCTATGATTTTCGATCAGACGAACCCATTTACACGCGCTTCGGGGACTGGTTCGCCTGGATGTGCGTCCTCGTTTCCGTTATTCTAGTGGCGGCAACTTTTCGAAAGGCAAAGTAACGTCCGTTCCCTGACCGGCGCTTTACCAGAAAAAGCATGATTCTCGAAGATCTCCAGCATCGCTACGAAGGGCTCAAGCAGCGCATTTCGCTCGTGCGGAGCTATCTTTGACGCTCCCCAGTACCGCGAGCGCCTGAAGTCTCTCGAAGCGCGCGTCGCCGATCCCGCTTTCTGGAACAATCAAGAAGCTGCACAGAGCGTTCTCCGCGAGCGTAAGCGCGCCGAAGAGCAGATTGCCGCAGACGAAAAACTCGCGTCCCTCTCAGGCGACATCGAAACCTACATCCATCTTGCGCAGGAAGAGACCAACGTCGAGCAAAAGAACGATTTGCTCAAAGAGTTGGACGGCGAGCTCAATGCGGCGGATTCCTACATCTCCGAACTGGAAACCAAGACGCTCCTTTCCGGAGAAACCGATCACCTCAACGCCATCATGACCATCAAGCCCGGCGCTGGTGGAACCGAATCGCAGGATTGGGCTTCCATCCTTCTTCGCATGTATCTGCGATGGGCGGAGCGCAAAGGAATGACCGCTGAGGTCCTCGATGAGACGCCGGGAGAAGAGGCGGGCCTCAAGTCGGCAACGGTTCAATTCTCCGGCGAAAATGCTTATGGCCTGCTGGCGGGAGAAACCGGAGTCCACCGTCTCGTGCGAATTTCCCCGTTCGATCAGGCTGCGCGGCGCCACACTTCTTTTGCGTCTGTCTTCGTGATTCCGGAAATTGACGACCGCATCGAGATCAACATCCGCCCCGAAGATCTGCGCGTGGACACTTTCCGTTCCGGAGGCAAAGGCGGGCAGAACGTCAACAAGGTGGAGACCGCCGTCCGCATCACTCACCTCCCGACAAACATCGTCGTGGCGTGCCAAGCGCAGCGCAGCCAGGGCAAGAATCGCGAGATGGCTATGAAGATGCTCCGCTCACGCTTGTATGATGAAGAAATTAAAAAACGCCAAGCGCACACCGACAAACTCGACGAAAGCAAGCTGGACATTTCCTTCGGCAGTCAAATCCGCTCCTATGTGATGCAGCCTTACCGCCTCATCAAGGACCACCGCACAAAATTTGAAGTCGGCGATGTGGATCGCGTCATGGACGGCGATCTGGACCCCTTCATTCGTTCCTACTTGATGGCCAAAAAGACCAAGGGAAAACTCGACATCGAACCGGACGACGATGCGGACGCCGCCTGATCAACAAAGAGGGTTCCTGGATGGGCCGCTCAAAGGAGTCAGGTTTTCGAGTTTTTCCGATGCGGCGCGCTTTGTTCATTGCTCCCGGCGTAAGCGCTCAAAGGCCGCTCAGAGGGCAGAATGACCGGAAACTCCTTCATGAAAAGGGCACTGTTCTTCCATTCGACCCTCGATTTCGACCGTTTAATGCGCCATAACGCATTTAAATTCAATAGTTTGATTCTCGCGCAAACGGATGATATGTTTGGAAGGTTACGCGCATAGTCTTTTCCGGCGCACTTTAGGGGTGTACCCCTATATTGTCTCAGAAAGAGAGTTTGTTTTGAGCGAAGCCTTACGCAACTTCCTATTCACGTCGGAGTCCGTTACTGAGGGCCATCCGGACAAAATTGCCGACCAGATTTCTGACGCTGTCCTTGATGAGGTCATGAAGCAGGACCCCAAGGGGCGTGTCGCTTGCGAGACGCTCGTCACCACGGGCGTGGCCGTTGTCGCTGGTGAAATTACCACCACTGCGCACGTCGATTATGACGAACTCGTTCGCGGCACCATTCGCGGGGTTGGCTACGATCGCGCGAAGTATGGCTACGACGCGGATACCTGCGCCGTCATGTGCACCGTCAAGCGCCAGTCGCCCGATATCGCCATGGGTGTAGATACCGGCGGCGCTGGCGACCAGGGCTTGATGTTTGGTTTCGCTTGCAATGAAACCGAAGAATTGATGCCCATGCCTATCCAGCTCGCCCACCGCCTCACGCAGCGCCTCTCCGAGATTCGCAAATCCAATAAAGTTGATTTTCTCCGGCCCGATGGAAAGTCGCAGGTCACCATCGAATACCGCAACGGCCGCCCGGAGCGTGTCTCTTGCGTGGTGATCTCCACGCAGCATAGCGAGAAGGTCTCCAACACCGATCTGCGCGACGCCGTCACCGAGCATGTGATCAAGCCGATCATTCCGGCCTCGATGCTGGATGCGAAGACGAAATATCACATCAATCCGACTGGCCGCTTTGTCATCGGCGGACCCATGGGCGACGCGGGTTTGACTGGGCGCAAGATCATCGTCGACACGTACGGCGGTTACAGCCGCCACGGCGGCGGCGCTTTCTCCGGCAAGGATCCTTCTAAGGTGGATCGTTCGGCTTGCTACATGGCCCGCTATATCGCAAAGAACATCGTAGCCGCGGGTCTCGCCAAAAAGACGGAAGTCCAATTGGCCTACGCCATCGGCGTCGCCGAACCCGTTTCCGTTATGGCGGAAACTTTCGGCACCGCCGCGATTCCCGAAGAAAAAATCACCGCGCTTATCCGCGAATGTTTCGCACTGACGCCCAAAGCAATCATTGAGACGCTCGACCTGCGCCGTCCCATTTACAAGGCTACCGCTGCTTACGGCCACTTTGGCCGCACCGGAGCCGGATTCACCTGGGAGCGGACGGACCGCGCGGATGCTCTTCGCAAGGCCGCTGGCCTCGGAGTAGCTGCGACAGCCGAAGTTGGAGCACGGGGCTAACTCTCGAAAGTTGATTCACACCGGCACGGGTTCCTCGGGCCGCTCGCGGGGTGCACCTTTCTACTCCGTTCACGAACGAAATCTAAATTGAGGAGCAAGACTTTGGCAACCGCTGAAATGAAAAAAGGGGACGTAAAAGACATTGGGCTAGCCGACGCCGGCAAGCGCAAGATTGAATGGGCAGGCCAGCAGATGCCCGTGCTGGAATCGATCCGCAAGCGTTTTGTTAAGGAACAGCCGCTCAAGGGTTTGCGCGTTTCCGCTTGTTTGCACGTCACCAGCGAAACCGCAAACCTGATGATCGCGTTGCGCGACGGTGGCGCCGACGCCGTGTTGTGCGCATCCAATCCGCTTTCCACGCAGGACGAAGTTGCTGCCTCGCTCAATCGCGACTACAACATTCCCACTTTCGCGATCAAAGGCGAGGACAACGATACCTACTATTCGCATTTGAGCGCGGCGCTGGAGCACAAGCCCCAGTTCACCATGGACGACGGCGCGGACCTGGTCACCATGCTGTTGACCAAGCGCACCGACCTCGTCCCGAACGTGATCGCCGGAACCGAAGAAACCACCACCGGCGTAATTCGCCTTCGCGCCATGGCCAAGGACGGCACCCTGAAGTATCCAATCATCGCCGTGAATGATGCGATGACCAAACACTTCTTCGACAATCGCTACGGCACAGGGCAGTCCACGATTGACGGCGTCATTCGCGCCACCAACGTGCTCCTCGCTGGTCTCAAAGTTGTCGTTGCCGGGTACGGCTGGTGTGGGCGCGGTGTGGCCATGCGCGCCAAGGGCCTCGGCGCCGACGTGATCGTCACGGAAATTGATCCGGTGAAGGGCATCGAAGCGGCCATGGACGGTTTCCGCGTCATGCCCATGGCCGACGCCGTGAAGGAAGGCGACGTTTACATCACCGTGACCGGAAACAAGAGCGTGATCCGTGGTGAGCATTTCGAAAAAATGAAGGGTGGAGCGATTGTTTGCAACTCCGGCCACTTCAACGTGGAGATTGACATCCCAGCGCTCGAAAAAATGTCCAGCGGTAAGCGCGAAGTCCGCCCAATGGTGGACGAATATCAGATGAAGGACGGGCGCAAGGTCTACCTGCTCGCCGAAGGACGTCTCGTCAACCTTTCCACCGCCGAAGGGCATCCTGCATCCGTGATGGACATGAGTTTCGCCAACCAGTCCCTCTCCGCCGAGTACCTCCGGGCCAACTACAAGAATCTCAAGCCGCAGGTGTACGTAGTTCCCGAGCACCTGGACAAGGAAATTGCGCGCCTCAAGCTCGATTCCATGGGCCACCGCCTCGACAAGCTAACCCCCGAGCAAGAGCACTACCTGGCCTCCTGGAACGAAGGTACGTAATTTGGAGTGCAGCGGCTTGCCGCCGCTTTTCTTGCAGCCGGCGCTTCATCTACACAGAGAATCGCAACTGTAGCTGCATCCAGGCGTATTTTCTGATACTTTCTTCACTCTGAAAAACACCCATGTGGGATCTCTGCACAAACGCGCTCGATACCGCCAAACTGCGCGGCGCCTCTTACGGAGACGTCCGCGTGATGCATCTGCGCCAGCGCGACCTCACCACCAAGAACGGCCAGGTTGGCACGCTTTCACAAAGCGAATCGATCGGCCTCGGCATTCGCGTCTTGGCAAACGGTGCCTGGGGTTTCGCCTCTACGGATCGATTGACGCGCGATGGCGTCGCAGCTTGCTCAGCACAAGCCGTTTCCATCGCGAAAGCTTCTGCCCTGGCAAAGCGTAGCGAAGTCGTGATGGCCCAGGAAAATGCCTACGTGGATAGCTGGCAGAGCCCCTTCCGCAAGGACCCCTTCGAAATTCCGCTCGAAACACAACTCGCGCTCCTCCTCGCGGCCGACGCCGAAATGCGCCGCGTCAAGGGTGTCACCCTCACGGAAACCGGCATGCAGTTCCGCAAAATCGATTCCTGGTTTGCGTCCAGCATTGGCTCGCGTATTCACCAGCGCAAAGTAATCTCCGGCTGCGGCATTGCCGCCACCTCGTTTCAGGGCGAAGAAATTCAAAAGCGATCCTATCCCAATAGTTTTGGCGGCCAGCATGCCCTCCAAGGCTACGAACTCGTCGAATCGCTCGACCTGTTGAAAAACGCGCCGCTCATCGCCGAAGAAACCGTTGCGCTGCATTCCGCTGCGCAGTGCCCGGAAAAAATCGGCACACTCATTCTGGGGTCAGGCCAGCTCGGCCTGCAGATTCATGAATCGATTGGCCACCCCATCGAACTTGACCGCGTCCTCGGCCAGGAAGCCAATTTCGCCGGCACAAGTTTTCTGACCCTCGACCAGTTAAATAATCTCAAATACGCTTCAACCATCGTAAACGTGGTTGCCGACGCCCGCCTCGATCATGGCCAAGGACTCGGCACTTTTGCCTACGACGACGAAGGCGTCCCAGCCCAGTGCACCGACATCATTAAAGACGGCCAATTCCGCGGCTATCTTTCGAACCGCGAAACCGCCCATTTGGTCGGGCTCGATCGCTCCTCCGGCACCATGCGCACCGAAAGCTGGAACCGACTCCCCATCATACGAATGACCAACGTCAGCTTGCTCCCCGGCGCCTGGGACTACGACGACCTCATCGCCGACACCCACGACGGAATCCTCATGGAGACCAATCGCTCGTGGTCCATCGACGATCGCCGCTACCAATTTCAGTTTTCCACAGAAATCGGCTGGGAAATCAAAGGTGGGAAGAAAGTCCGGATGCTGAAGAATCCCAGCTACAGCGGCATCACCACGGAGTTCTGGAATTCCTGCGACGCCATCTGCAAACTTGGCTATTGGACGCTTTGGGGCACGCCCAATTGCGGAAAAGGCCAGCCCATGCAGACGATGGGGACGGGCCATGGTGCTTCGCCGTCGCGCTTTCGCAACGTGCGCATCGGGACGGCCTTTTCCAACCAATGAAGCTGGCAGCCAAGTCGAAGAAGCCAGTAACGGCGAGTGCGAACTCTCCGGAACTGCTTCCCCAGCGCGAGCTTCGCCGCATCGTTGATGCAGTTCTTCGTCTGGCCAAATCCATCGGAGCCGAAGATACGGAAGTCCACGTTGACGAAGTTGCTAACGCTTTGACGCGTTTCGCCAACAACGCCATTCACCAAAACGTCGCCGACCATGGCCTGACGGTTTCCATTCGCACCGTCGCCGATGGCCGCACCGCGCGCGCCACCACCAATCGCATTGACGAAGACTCTCTACGCGCTGCGATCGAAGCTTCTCTCTCCCTCGCGCACAGCCAGCCGAAGGACCCGCGCCTCCTGCCCTTGCCCGGAAAGCAGCGCTATCGCAGCGTGAACCGCTTCATCAAACAAACCGTCGCCCTCTCCGCCGAAGATCGAGCCCGCGCGGTCCGGCGCGCCTGCGATTTGGCCGTCAAGAATGCCCAGGTTGCTGCCGGAATCTATTCGAACGGCCACAGCCAGTCCGCTCTCGGAAATTCCCGCGGCCTCTTTGCCGCCTATCGCGAAACGCATTCCGAATTCTCTATCACCGTTCAGGAAGGACCCGCTGCCAGCTGGGCCAAAGCCAACTCCGCCGAGGTCCGAGCTTTCGATCCACAGAAACTCGCGGCGCGCGCCTGCGAAAAAGCGCATCTCGCCGTCAACGCCCGCGAGCTGGCCCCCGGCCGCTACACGGTAATCCTCGAGCCCTCGGCAGTGCTCGATCTCGTCGGCTTTCTGTTTTACGATTTCGCCGCCACCGCCCTCGAAGACAAGCGCTCCTGCCTGAACGACCGCATGGGCAAACAGCTCTTCGGGCAAAACATCTCCATCACCGACGACGTTTACCATCCGCTGCAGCAGGGCGCGCCTTTCGATGGTGAAGGTCTCCCCCGCCAGTGCGTTCAACTCGTGGATCGCGGCATCCCCAAAAACCTCGTCTATTCCCGCGCAGCCGCCAAAGCCGCAGGCAAGCAGCCCACCGGCCACGGCTTTGCGCTCCCCAACGAATACGGCGAAGCTCCCATGAATCTCGTCTTCGCCGGTGGCGATTCCTCAGTCGAGAAAATGGTCGCCTCCACCGAACGCGGCCTCCTCGTCACCCGCCTCTGGTACATCCGCGAAGTCGACCCCTACGAAAAGGTCATGACCGGCATGACCCGCGACGGCCTCTTTCTTGTTGAAAATGGTAAGGTTACAGGCGCCGTCCGCAACTTCCGTTTCAATCAGTCGCTCATCGAGATGCTCAATAATGTCGAATTGCTCGGTCCCGCCGTCCGCGCCACCGGCGAAGAGGCCTTCGAGATGGTCGTCCCCGCCATGAAAGTCCTCAATTTCCACTTCTCCGAAGTCACCAAGTTCTAGCCTGGTTTCGCACGCGCGAGCGGACCTGTGGAATTGCAACCGCATCCACTAGGGGGTAGAAGGTCAGTTTCCATTTGTCCGGTAAGGCGACGTATCCGGACTTGACTTTTGCGCGGTACAATGTCCGGGACGATGATGGCCCTGACACCAATGATTCCTTGGCTCAGGGGCTAGCCGCGTTAATTGCCTATGATATCATGCAGATCAAATGACGGAGCCTTTGTCAAATGTTGAGGATTCTGAGTCGGCATAAGGCGCCCGAAACGCGGATCTTTCAATTCGTTGAGATAAGAAATGCTCGGATCGGAGGGGTTATAGCGTACGCGGATCGAACCGTTGGAGAAGTTCTTGCGCACTCTCTCAACATCATCTCTACTCCCGTACAAAGCAAATAGACCCGTGTATGTTGAGTCGTTTGCGCGGAAAGCGTAGCCGACGAAGTAAGCCGGTGTTCCTTGTCCATGGCCCGACCCGATGGGCACAAATCCCGTGGGGCCTTTCTGTATCGTGGCGTCTATGACCGGCCAACCGACGCTTCTGTACTGCCGGACCATGTACCGAATTTGGGTGAGCAGCAACCACGCTAGGAAAGGCAGGATAAGCCACCAAAGCCATGAGCTTGCGCCCACAATGATAACTGGCTCCATTTTTTACAATGGTATACCCCGTGTGGTTCTGTTGCCTGTTACCGAACAAGTGCCGAGTGACCCGCCTTACTTTAGCCAATGAAAGATGAACAACTCAGGAACCGCGCCGCCCGATAAGAAAGCAAAAATCCAAGCACGTGGACCGCGACTATAAGCTGCGAATAGAACCATACCGAGGAACACGGCTACTTGCATGTAATAACTCACTACAAAATGCATCCAGACGAACTGCGGGCCGTTTCCTTGCAAATGTGAAAGGGACTCGAAGAAAGACTGTCCCGGTGACTTAGGCAGAGTGAAGTGTACGATAACCGACAGCACCATGCCGACGGTTCCTATGATGAGCTGATTTGATAAGTGCCGTCGGCGGTCGGTTGGGGCTTGCGCGGGCTGGGTCATGACGAAGGTTATAGCACATCTGCGTTTAGGAAGAGCTTAGGCGGGTTATGCGGGCCGCCCAAACGCCTGATTAACGCCGTAGCCGGGAAACTGACCCATTAGCCAGTAGGGGCGCCCGCCGCGGCGGGCTGCGCCGTACTTGGCAACACTGTGCCACCTTGGCCGTCCTCCCGCGCCTATGCCCGAGCTCCAAGCAAAAGAACGGACCTCAATTCCCCCCAACCTCCCTTATCAAGAATTCAATTCAGTGAATCAAAATTCTGCGTTGTACTTCCACAGCCCTCCCGTTCGATAAACTGGTATGTACTTCCGCGACGGTCGAGGCCTGAACGGTCACCAGGAGGCTCGACCCTCGTCGACTCGCGCTCGTCATCCCAATTGGGGCCACCCCGACCACGACGCCTGCGGCACCGGCTTCATGGCTCGCCTTGGCGGCGCGCCCAGCTACGACATTGTCCAGCACGCTTTGACGGCCCTGGAGCGCCTCACCCACCGCGGCGGCGTCGATGCCGACGGCGCCAGCGGTGACGGTGCCGGTTTGCTCACTTCGCTTCCGCAGGCCTTCTTCCGCGCTCGCGCTCAGGAGCAGGGAACCGACCTGCCCGAAATGTTCGCCGTCGGCTTCGCTTTTCTTCCATCCTCCGAGGTTGACGAAGCCCGCGCGGCAATTGAGGCCGCCGCAGACACCGAGCGCCTCCGCGTCATCGGCTGGCGCCGCGTTCCGACCAACACAAATTCTCTTGGCCGCCGCGCACTCGAGACGATGCCAGAAATCTGGCAATTCTTCGTAGAACCATTCCACCCCGCCCGGGCCGCCGCGCGTTTCGAGTGGCGTCTGTCTCTCCTCAGAAAACGCGCGGAATCGCTCTTGCCCCCGCGCTGTTATATCTGTTCGCTTTCCTCGCAGACAATCGTCTACAAAGGCCTGCTTACGCCCTGGCAATTTCCCCAGTTTTACGAGGATTTGCGCGACCCTTCATTCGCCATCACTTTTGCGGTCTTTCACCAGCGCTATTCGACTAACACGCAGCCTTCCTGGCATCTGGCGCAACCGTTCCGCTACGTCGCTCATAACGGCGAGATCAATACCATTGTCTCGAACCGCCGTTGGCTGCGTGCCAAATCGGCTGAACTCCGCTCGCGGCTTACGGTGGGCTCGTGGTTTCCCCTTCTCGAAGAAGACGTCAGCGATTCCGCCAGTTTCGACAACAGTTTCGAGCTCCGCCTGCTCGAAGGCCTCTCTTCCGAGGAAGCCATGCTCGCCATGGTTCCTCCCGCTTTTGAAAAAGATCCCTTGCTTTCGCGCGACGTGCGCAACGCGCTGACCGCGCTTTCGCAGCAAAGTGAGCCTTGGGACGGCCCCGCCGCCTTGGTCTTCTCCGATGGCCAGTTTGTCGGCGCCAAGCTCGATCGCAATGGCTTGCGCCCGCTTCGCTACACTCTGACGCATGACGGCCTGCTGATCGCCGGCTCCGAAACTGGCCTCGTCGATCTGGACGAATCCCGAATTGCTGAACGCCAGCGCCTCGGCCCGGGAGAAATGATTCTCGCCAATCCCGCCACTGGCCTCTTTTTGCGCTGGCGCGACATTCTCAAGCGCCTAGCCATTCAGCAGGCGCGCAATGCCATTCCCCAAAGAATGTTGAGCGCGCCGGTAAACTCGCCCTCAGCTCCTGTCCATGAACCGAAGCGCGTCGCGGGCGCCGCCGGCTGGACCGAAGACCAATTCAAAATCCTCTTTACCGCGTTGACTCACGGCCATGAAGCCAACTGGAGCATGGGAGACGATGCGCCTCCTGCATTTCTCTCCGCGCTCCCCAGAACTTTGTGGGATTACTGCAAGCAACGCTTCGCACAAGTCACCAATCCCCCGATCGATCCCTTGCGCGAAACCCACGTCATGTCTCTCGACGTCCATTTGAAGGACGGCATCACGCTCCCGAGTCCGGTAATCTCAGCCGGCCAGCTCTCACAACTCGCCGCGATTTTTGGCCCCGAGCGACACATCGACATTACTTTTCCTGCCGCCACTGGAGTCTCGGGTGCGCGTTGCGCTTTTGCTCAGCTCTCTACTACCCCTCTGAGTAGCAGCGAGCGCCCGGGGCTCCTCCTCCTTTCCGATCGCGCCATCAATGCCGATCGCGCGCCCCTGCCTGCGCTGCTTGCCACTGCGGCGGTATGGAAGGCCATGGTTCGCGGTGGCCTTTGGGATGTCCCGCTGCTTGTCGAATCCGCGCAGGTCTTTGACACTCATCACGTCGCCCTTCTCGTAGCCGCTGGTGCCAGCGCCGTCGTGCCCTATCTTGCGGACGAGTTTGCCGAGTCCCTTGAACCGGGCGGCACCGAAAAAGCCCGTGCAGCCATCAATGCCGGTCTGCGAAAAGTTCTGGCGCGTATGGGCGTCTCCACCCTGGCCAGTTATCGCAATAGCCATCTCTTTGAAATCGTCGGCCTCTCCGAAGATCTCTGCGCCGAGGTGTTTGAGGACGCCGCCGATTATCCTGGCCAGAAATCGCTCGATGATCTTCTCTCGGATTATCTCCGCTTGCACAAGGCGGCCTTCTCTGGCGATTCCGATGAATTGCCCGATTCCGGTCTTTACCGTTTCCGCAAGGGAGCCGAACTTCACGCCAGCTCGCCCGAAGTCGTCCGCCGTCTTCACGCCCACGTGCGCGCACCCGGAGCGAAGACCTACTCCGCATTTGAAGAATTGGCGGAGCAGCAGGGTCCCGTCTTTCTGCGCGATTTGCTCGACACCGTTCCAGACACGGCCGTCCCACTCAACGAAGTCGAGCCCCTCGAATCCATCGTCAAGCGCTTCAGCACCCAGGCCATGTCTCTTGGCTCCCTCAGCCCGGAAGCACACCGCACCCTCGCGCTCGCGATGAATCAACTCGGTGGCCGCAGCAATACCGGCGAAGGCGGCGAAGATCCCCAAACCTATCGCTTCGAGCCCGCCGCGGCCAACAAAATCAAGCAAGTCGCCTCCGGCCGCTTCGGAGTCACCGCCGATTATCTCGTCCACGCCGAGGAACTTGAAATCAAAATGGCCCAAGGCTCGAAACCGGGCGAAGGCGGCCAATTGCCCGCGAAGAAGGTCAGCGAATACATCGCGCGCATCCGCCACGCCACCCCAGGCACGCCGCTGATTTCTCCTCCGCCACACCACGATATTTACAGCATCGAGGACCTCGCTCAATTGATCCACGACCTTCGCGCCGTGAACCCGCGCGCCCGCATCGGCGTAAAGCTTGTATCCGGTGCCGGAGTCGGCATCATCGCTGCGGGCGTTGCCAAAGCGGGCGCCGACGTCATCACCATCAGCGGGCACAACGGCGGAACCGGCTCCTCGCCTTTGACCTCCATCAAAAACACCGGTCTTCCTTGGGAAATTGGTTTGCGCGAAGCACATGACACACTGGTTCGCGCGGGCCTCCGTTCTCGACTCTCTCTCCGCGTGGACGGAGGCCTGAAATTCGCCCGCGACATCGTCCTTGCCGCGATTCTCGGCGCCGACGAATTTGGTTTTGGCACCGCTTCTCTCCTCGCCATCGGATGCGTCATGGCTCGGCAGTGCCATCTCAACACTTGCCCGGTAGGAGTCGCCACCCAGGACGAAAAGCTGCGCGCTAGGTTTCAAGGCAAACCCGAGATGGTCATCGCTTACTTCCGTTCGCTGGCGGAAGAAGTCCGCAATCGGCTCGCGCAGCTTGGCGTCCGTTCGCTCAGCGAGCTGACCGGCTGGTATGACCGCCTGAGCGCCCGCTCCGGAATGGATCCGCTCCTGATTGTGCCCATCTCTTCCTCGAATCGCGTTGCGCCACAGCAAGATCCTGCCCTCCACGTCGGGGCGCTTGAAGAATCGCTTCATTTTCATACCGCACTCAGGCTCCAGAATGAGTCTCAGCCGATTCAGAACTCGGATCGCAGCGTCGGCACTGGCCTGAGCGGCGAACTGATGCGCCGGCGCAAGAACTGCCTTCCCGGCGATGACGAGATCCGGCAGAATTTTCATGGGTCGGCGGGCCAGAGCTTCGGCGCTTTTCTTGCCGAGGGTGTAACCCTCAAGCTCAAGGGCGAAGCTAACGACTACGTCGGAAAAGGCCTTTCCGGCGGGACCATCGCCATCGCTGCTGGACTTGCCGCTTCCAGGCGCGGTGACGTTCTTGCCGGAAACACCGTGCTCTACGGCGCTACCTCTGGCCAGCTCTTTATCGCCGGCCGCAGTGGGGAGCGCTTCGCCGTCCGCAACAGCGGAGCTCTCGCCGTAGTCGAGGGTGTCGGCCAGCACGGCTGCGAGTATATGACCGGTGGCGTCGTCGTCATCCTCGGGCCGCTCGGTTTGAATTTCGGATCGGGTATGACCGGCGGCCTGGCTTACGTTTTGCGCGCCGAGGCTGATGATGTGCTTCACCGCGATTTCGTGACCCTCGCGGAACTCGATCTCGACGAAGAAAACTGGTTGCGCCGCACCCTTGAGGAGCACGTTCGCTTTACGGCCAGTCCTCGTGCCGCTCGC
>Ga0209648_10002621_pt1 | contig 14984 bp, 14 predicted proteins | sample GraSoi2013_115cm_FD_185830 | JGI IMG/M metagenome (GOLD analysis project Ga0209648, IMG submission 185830) | Grasslands soil microbial communities from the Angelo Coastal Reserve, California, USA - Sample 9_17_2013_115cm (SPAdes) (version 2) | ecosystem: Environmental > Terrestrial > Soil >...
GCCGCCGCTGTCGACGACGGCAATCGCCTCTTGCCAGCCATTCTTTCTGGCTGCCGCTTCGGCGGCGTCGAGCATCTTCTTGGCGATGTCGAGCCCGATACCGCGGCCGTAGGGAGGCAGCGAACCTGGCGACGGGAGCGGCGTCTGGGCGCCGGCGCCAAGCGGCGACAGCAGCTCGGCAGCCATCGCGGCTGCGGCAACGAACTTGATCATGGTTTTTGCGCCCCCGTTTGAGCGCTCTCGTCGAGCGGTGCGGGACTATACGCGAACGCGACCGGCCCTTGCCGTGCAAAAGAAATGGGCGGCCCGTTGCCGGACCGCCCATTCCGTGACCAAGACGGACTCGATCAGGTCATGGTGCTGGCGACGTTGCTCATCACGTTCGAAACCTTGTTACCGACGGTCTTGAACGCGGTGATCGCCGCGACGGCGATCAGCGAGGCGATCAGCGTGTACTCGATGGCGGTGGCGCCAAGCTCGTTCTTCATCAGGCGACGGAAAATGGACAGCATTGGAATGACTCCTAGAAAAATTGCGGCGTTCTTTTCCTGTTTCTCATCGACGCAGAGCCATGAATTTGCTCCGCGGCGAGACTACCGCGACACTCGCGATAATCACGGGGCAATGTTGTATTTGATGTAGCGAGTTGTATTCGATGTAGCATACCGGCGCCCGGGTTCGTCGTCTGCGCGAACGCGACCGGCCCTTGCAGGGCCGAACCTCGTTATATTCCGGTGTTCTTGAGCCAGTGCATGCACTGCATGCACTTGAGCCGCGTGGCCCTCATGGCGGTGCGAAAGAATTATCTTGTGCCCATTGTGCAGAGAAGCCGCTTGACAGGCCTGCGCAATGTTGTGGCGTATGAGTGCCGACCCTTCACCGAGAGAGGATCGGCATCATGGCCTTCTTTGCACACCCCCAGCCGGCGACCAACGTTTCAGCCTCCAACGTTTTCCGGCGCCCAAAATGGACTGCGCTAACTGCGCTAACCGCCGGGCTAATAGCCTCGTCGCGGCAACCAATGTTTCGGCCACCAAGGTTTTGGGCACCTGGACCGCGTAACAGTCCCGGTCGCGAGGCAAATGCCATGGTTTCAAAAGGCTAAGACGAAATATGCTGTTCAGCACCTACAACATCCATTACGGCGTCGGCGCCGACGGCAAGTATGACGTCATGCGCGCAGCCGACGCCGTCGCCCAGGCCGACATCATCTGCATCCAGGAAACCGTGCGCGGCTGGCCGCAGAACGGCTATGCCGACCAGACGGCCGAGATCGGCCGGCGGTTGAACCGTTATTTCCGCTTCCACGGACCGATGGAGGCCGACGCCAGCACGGTCTCGGCCGACGGCTGGATCACCAACCGCCGACGCAGCTTCGGCAACGCCATCGTCTCGCGCTGGCCGATCCTGTGGTCACGCGGCGTGATGCTGCCGAAGATGCGGCTCGCGGACGGGTTCGACCTGCAGCGCGGCTATATCGAGGCCGCCATCGCGGTCCCCGCGGGACCGCTCCGGGTCTATTGCACGCATTTGAGCCATGTCGGGCCGCGGCAGCGCCTGCCCCAGGTGACGGCGTTGATGGAGGGCGTCAGGCGCGCGGCCCTGTCGGGCGGCACCTGGGACGGTACGGCGCCCGACAGTTTCATGTGGCAGGAGCCCGCGCCTGCCGTGCCCGCCTCGGCCATCGTGGCCGGCGATTTCAACTTTACGCCGGCGCATGCGGAGTATCGCGACGTGATGGGCGATCTCGCCGACGCCTGGACGGCCGCCGGCAACAGCGAGGAGGAAGTCGATTCCTTGCCGCGCGAGGGCCGCATCGATCATGTATTCGTCACCCCCGACCTCGTACCCAAGGTGAAGAAGGCGTGGATCGGTTACGGCATCGACGCTTCCGATCACTGGCCGGTGTTTGTGGAGTTCGACCTGTGAGGTCTCAGCGGTGCGGCTGCTGGCGATAATGCTCAGCGAGTGCGTCGTGGCCGAAATCGGCGGCGAGGTCGCGCCACACCGAGTGGACGTGGTTGGCGTTGTTCTGGGTGTTGTCGTGTTCGATCAGGGTGACCGGCCCGTGCACGCGGAAGTAATAGGCGTCGCCCGGCGCGAGCGAGCCCGCCCAGGCAAAGCGGAAATGGTCGAGGCCCTGTTCCATCACCCGCCGTTTCTGGGCAGCCAAAAGGTCGGGCGCAAGGGTGGCGAGGAAGCGATCCATCAGCGCCTCGACGCGCTGGCGCGACGGACCGTCCAGGGCGGCGAGCTCGAGGCCACGCGGCGAGCCGAGATCGCTCTCACGCTGCGGGCTCGCCACGATCTCGCCGAACGAGCGATCGGCGATGAGGGCAGTGCGCCGCTGAGGCTCGGAAAGGCCGTTCATGATCTGGCGGGCAAGGTCCTCCGACGCGCCGAGCAGCCTGAAGCCCTTGTGCGGGCCGTCGCGTACCGTGGCGGGATGGGCGCCGGCGAAGAACGGCGTCACCGCGACGTGGCCGGCGTTGGGCAGGGCCACGTTCAGCGACAGGTGATGGCCCTCGAAGCGCCAGCCCCACGGGAAGCGGCCGGGCGTGCCGAACACCGAGACATAGTAACGGCCGGGATCGCGGAAGCTGCCCTGCTGCTCGCGCAGCACGCCTTCGACGAGACGCACGCCGTCGAGAAGTTTCAGGCCTTGCTCGTTCAGCACCGTCGCGAACAGCGCCCGCGCCGCCTCGGCCTGGACCGGTGTCATCTCGCCCAGGGTGAGGCCCGAGCGGCTGCGCGGGATGTAATGCCAGTCCAGCCGATTATCGGACTCGAAGGCGATCAGCGCCTTGCGGCGCTCCCCATCGTCGAGCAGGCCGAGGAAGCGGTTGGCGGCATCGGCGATGCGCTGCGCGGCGTCGACCGTCTGCGCACTGGCGCCGCCGAACGGCAGCAACGTGGCAGCGGCCAGGATGAGCCGTCGCCTCGGCGGTGGCCCGTGATGGTGCCCGTGAGGGTGATCGTGGTTGTCTGGATGCCAGCCGTCGTGCGGCATGGCGTCCGCTCAGCTCGACGTGCGCGGGTACTTCAGCGAGCAGCCATAGGGACGAGTCGACGAGTCGCTGACCGGCTTGCCGGCCAGCACTTCATCGAGACCGACCCGCACGTACTGCTTGGCCTTGGCGATATCGGCGATGTCGGCCGACGGGATCGAATCGATGCCGCCTTTGTAGACCAGGGTGCCCGTCTTATCGATGATGTACATGTGCGGCGTCACCGTGGCGCCGTAGGCGCGTGCGATCTTGCTTTGCGGATCGAGCAGCACGGCCGCCGGCGCCGCATCGCGGCTTCGGGTCAGCTCGTTGGCCTGCTGGGCGGTGACGTAGCCTTCCTGGCCGGTCGCCGACGACGCCAAGGTCAGCCACACCACACCCTTGGCGGCGGCCTCGCGCTGCTGCGTCTGCATGTTCTTGGCGCTGTAGTGCTTGCGCACGTAGGGACAGTCGTGATTCGTGGTTTCCAGAACCACGACCTTGCCCTTGAGGTCGGCCAGCGACCAGGTCTTGCCGTTGCTGTCGACGGCGGTGAAGAGCGGTGCGGCTTTGCCGAGATCGGGGCTGGCGGCGAAGGACATCGCGGGCATCAGCGCCGCGGCAGCACCACCCAGCATCAACGAACGACGGGGGACAACGATGGTCGACATGTACGCCTCCTAACGCTTGGCCTGCTCGATCGACGACAGTTCGGCAAGGATCAACGACTCGGTGAGCACCTGCGGCAGGATCCTCGGCCGTTCGGCACCCGGGCCCCAGAAAAGATAGAGCGGAACGCCGGCGCGGCCCAGTTCCTTCAACGAAGATGTGATCTCGGGATCGCGATTGGTCCAGTCGCCCTTGAGTTTCACGACGCCGGCCTGTTCAAAGGCGCGGCGGACGGCGGGAGTCTCCAGCGCCACCCGCTCATTCACCAGGCAGGTAATGCACCACGCGGCGGTGAAATCGACGAACACCGGCTTGCCGGCGGCGACGGCTTGATTGAGGCGATCGCGCGAAAACCGCTCCCACCCGTCGAAATTGACACCGGCCGTGGGTCCGGAGGCGGAAGCGGCGGTGGCCGGACTGTCCTCGAGCTTGAGCGCGGCGCCAAATGCCAGCAGCACGGCTGCGGCCGCCAGTCCGCGGCGCAGCCACGTCGCGAGCGAGGCGCCGCTGCCGATGCGCAACAGCCAGATGGCGAAGGCGATCAGGATCATGCCGCCCAGCGCATAGATCACGCCATCGGCGCCGGTCTGCTGGGTCAGCACCCAGATCATCCACACGGCGGAAGCATACATCGGGAAGGCGAGGAACTGGCGCAGCCGGTCCATCCAGGGACCCGGCCGCGGCATCAGGCGCTGCAGCGCCGGCGTCGTCGTGAGCACCAGATAGGGCAAAGCGAGGCCCAGCCCCAGCGCCAGCAGCACGGCAACGGTCTGCGGCGCGGGCTGGCTCAAGGCGAAACCCAGCGCCGCGGCCATGAAGGGCACGGTGCAGGGCGTGGCGACGATGACCGCCAGCACGCCGGTGAAGAAGGCGCCGGTCGTGCCACCGCGCGCCGCCAGGCCCTGGCCGACCCCGGCGAAGCGCCCGCCGATCTCGAAGATGCCGGAGAGGTTCAAGCCGACGACGAAGAAAAGATAGGCGATCAACAGCGAGAAGACCGGCGACTGGAACTGGAAGCCCCAGTTCACCTCGCCGACGCCGGAGCGGATCACGACGACGATGGCGGCCATCGCGGCGAAGGAGACCAGCACGCCCGCGGTGTAGGCGATGCCGTCGCGCCGCATCACACTGCGCTCGTGGCCGGCCAGAGCCACGAATCCGGCGGCCTTCATGGCGAGCACCGGGAAGACGCACGGCATCAGGTTCAGGATCAGGCCGCCCAGCAGGGCAAACAGCAGCGCCTGGACGAGCGAGAGCTGCTCGTTGCCGTCTGCGGCAGCGAGCGACGAGGAGGGCAGGAATGCCGGATCGAGCTTGGCCGACACGTCGAAGGCCTGCCTGATCTCGCCGTCCGCCGTCTTCTCCGTCAGCACCAAGGTGCCGGCCAGCCGCTCGGGCAGCGCCGTCTTGGCGTCGCCGCGCTTGAGCGGAATGCGGATGCCGTCGGCGCCGACGCTGGCGGTTTGCCTGGCCATGCTGGCGATCGGCCCCCATTCGGCCGGAAAGAAATAGACGTCGCGGACCATCTCGGGCTTCAGGCCCTTGGCCTCGACGATCAGGGTCGGATCGCCGGACTTGGCCACGCCGTAGCGCGCGGGCCACGGGCTTTCGGTGGGCACGCTCTGGCGCGCCTTGTCGAAGATCGCGCGGGTGGCGGGCGCCGCCGGCGTCGCCGCGGCAGCGATCGGCAGGCTGAGCTCGAACTTGCCGTCCTCGGGGATGCAGACATCCTCGCACACCAGCCAGTTGGCCTCGGCCGCGAGCTTGAGCGAACCGCCGCTGAGATCGGCCGCCGGCGTGATGCGCACCAGCAGCATCGCCTCGTTCTGGAAGCCGTAGTTGATGACGCCGCCGATATCGTAGAGATGCGGCGTTGGCCAGACGATGGGATCGGCCTTCACGCCCTCCGGCAGGGTCCACTTGATCTCGGTCGGCAGGCCCGATTCGCCCGGGTTCTTCCAGTAGGTATGCCACTTCGGCCGGATGGTCTGGCGCAGGCCGACCCAGAACGGCTCGCCCGGCTTCACTGCCGCCACGTCGGCCAAAAGCTCGGCGCGGACATTGTCGGTCTGCACGACCGTCTGGCCGAAGGCAGGGCCGGCGGCGAGCAACACCAACAGAAGGGCAAGCAAACGCTTCATGCGGCCCTAGTAAGTGACCCCCTGCCTGCGCTCTTGCAAGGCAATCTGGATCACCGCGCCGTGATATTTTGCCCTGCCGGCGGGGGCGGTCTAAGGTCTTGGCGCCATTGGGGAAATCATGTTGCGGCTCGATGAATGGCGCCTGCTGGACGCCCTGGATGAACTGGCCGGAATCGGCGCCATCGAGGGCGGCGGCTCTGCGCGGCTGGCCCTCACCGACGACGACAAGGTCGGCCGCGACCTGGTCGTGGGCTGGATGAAGGCGCTGCACCTCGACGTTCGCATCGACGCCATCGGCAACGTGATCGGTCTGCGCGCCGGCGCTGAGAACCTGCCCCCGGTCATGACTGGCAGCCACATCGACACGGTGCGCACCGGCGGCCGCTACGACGGCAATTACGGGGTGCTGGCCGGCCTCGAGGTCGTGCGGGCGCTGAACGAAGCCAAGGTCACGACGCGCCGGCCGATCGCGGTGGCTTTCTTCACCAACGAGGAGGGCGCGCGCTTCCAGCCCGACATGCTGGGCAGCCTGGTCTATGCCGGCGGCCTCGGGCTGAACGAGGCCTACGCCGCGGCCGACAAGGACGGCCGCTCGGTCGGCGACGAGCTGCGCCGCATCGGCTATCTCGGATCCGCCAAGCCCGGCGCGCTGCGGCCCGTTGCTTTCGTCGAACTGCATATCGAGCAGGGCCCGATCCTCGACGAAGAAAACGTGCAGATCGGCGTCGTCGAGAGCGTGCAAGGCATCTCGTGGACGGAGTACACCGTGACGGGCGTCTCCAACCACGCTGGCACGACGCCGATGCGGCTCAGGCGCGACGCGGGCTACCTGGCGGCGGCCGTCAACGTCTTTGCGCGCAGGCTCGCCTGGGAAATGGGTGGCCATCAGGTGGCCACGGTGGGTTCGTTGTCGCTGCGGCCCAACCTCATCAATGTCGTGCCCAACCACGCGACGTTCACCGTCGATCTGCGCAACACCGACGAGGACAAGCTGAAGGAAGCCGAGGCGCGCGTCGCCGCTCACATCGCCGAGGTTGCGAAACAAGAGCGGGTCGAGGTCGCGGCCAAGGTGCTGGCGCGCTTCGAACCGGTGATCTTCGATGCCGGTCTGGTCGATCGCGTGGAGCATCACGCCAAGGCGCTGTCGCTCAGCACGCGGCGCATGCCCTCGGGAGCGGGGCACGATGCGCAGATGATGCAGCGCCTCTGCCCGACAGCGATGATCTTCGTGCCCTCGGTCGCGGGGCTCAGTCACAACGTCAAGGAACACACCGAGGCGGCCGATCTCGCGGCCGGCGCGCAGGTGCTGCTCAACCTGATGGTCGAGCTTGCCGAAGGCGCGTGATACCTCAGAGGACCGAGCGGAAGATCAGTTCGCCCCTGGTGCTGGTGCCGACGACTTTCCAGCCGGCGGCTCGATAGAATCGCTCCGCGCGGGTGCCGGCGTCGGTTGTGAGCATCGCGGTGCGATGTCCGGCGCGGCGCAGCGTCTTGCAGGCGGCTTCGAACAAAGCGCGGCCGATGCCGCGCCGCTCGCAGGCCGGATCGACAAAGAGCGCCCAGATCGTGCCGTCGCGCCTGTCGCCGGCGGAGAAGCCCACGATTTGTCCGCTTTCTTCCCAGACCCAGATGCCCGGATGTTCCTCGAACCAGGCGTAATCCTCGTCGGTCACCAGGCTCGGATCCGTCAACCGGTTCTCCTGCACGGCAAAGCGGATCTCGGTGATGCGTTCGCGTTCATCGCGGCGAGCGCGGCGAATGTGCCCGGACATGCGGGGAGCCTATCGCTGGAACTCGCCGAGGGATAGTTTAGGGACGAGACGGCATGCTCGCTCGCCGCCGCAACCTGTCAGGAGGAAAAAGAGAATGGCCGACGTTAAGGACGCCTCACGCCGAATCGTGTTCACCGGGGCGTCGGGTGGCATCGGCACCATGATCCGTCCGCTGCTGGCGCCGCTCTATCCCGGTCTCGTGCTGAGCGACAGGGTGGAGCCCAAGAACCTGCTGCCGGGCGAGACCTTCGTCGCCGCCGACCTCACCAAGCCCGACGAGGTCGCGGCGGCAGTGAAAGGCGCCGACAGCGTCATCCATCTCGGCGGCTTCTCCGTAGAGGGACCATGGGATGCGATCCTGCAGGCCAACATCGTCGGCTGCTACAACCTCTTCGAGGCGGCGCGGCAGGCCGGCGTCAAGCGCGTTGTGTTCGCCTCGTCCAACCATGCCGTCGGCTTCTATCCGCGCCGGCGCAAGATCGGCACCGACCTCACGGTGCGGCCCGACAGCCGTTACGGCGTCAGCAAGGCGTTTGGCGAGGCGCTGGGCGCGCTCTATTCCGACAAGCACGGCATGGTCGTGACCTGCCTCAGGATCGGCAACGTCGGACCGCGTCCGCTCGATGTGCGGCGACTGTCGATCTGGATCTCGCCGGAAGACATCGTGCAGTTAATCGGCATCGGGCTGGAACACCCCGGCATCCGCTTCGAGATCGTCTACGGCGCGTCGGACAACGCAGCGTCATGGTGGGACAATTCGCGCGCCCGCCAGCTCGGCTATCGCCCGACCGGCAAAGGCGAGGATCACCGCGCGCATGCCGAGGCGGAGCAAGCAAAAATCGGCCCCGATCCCGTCGGCGACCTCTTCCAGGGCGGCGCCTTCTGCTCTGCCGAGTTCACCAACGATGTAAAACGCGCCGGCCCTTAGCGCTTGGAGCAAGCGTCGCCAGCAGCAATAATCGTCGCGGGAAGGTGATGATGACGCGTTTTCTTACCGTCGGCGCCGCGCAGATGGGCCCCATCCAGCGCAGCCATACGCGCCGCGATGTCGTTGAACGGCTGATTGCCCATCTGCGCGAAGCCAAGCGCATGGGTTGCGAGCTGGTGGTGTTTCCCGAGCTCACCCTCACGACGTTCTTTCCGCGCTGGTGGATGACCGACCAGGCGGAGGTCGATTCGTTCTTCGAGCGCGAGATGCCGTCCAACGAGACGGCGCCTTTGTTCACCGAGGCCAGGCGGCTCGCCATGGGTTTTTGCCTGGGCTACGCCGAACTCGCCCACGAGAACGGCAGCATCAGGCACTTCAACACCTCCATCCTGGTCGAGCGCGACGGTGGGATCGTCGGCAAATACCGCAAGGTCCACCTGCCGGGCCATGCCGAGCACGAGCCCGAGCGGCCGTTCCAGCATCTCGAGAAGCGCTATTTCGAGGTCGGCAATCTCGGCTTCCCGGTGTTCAAGGCCTTCGGCGGCAACATGGGCATGTGCATCTGCAACGACCGGCGTTGGCCCGAGACTTACAGGGTCATGGGCCTGCAGAATGTCGAGATGGTGCTGCTCGGCTACAACACGCCGCTGCACAACGCGCCGTCGCCCGACCACGACGAGCATTCGTGGTTCCACAACCAGCTCTCCATGCAGGCCGGCGCCTACCAGAACGGAACCTGGGTGGTGGGCGTGGCCAAAGGCGGCAACGAGGAGGGCGTGCCGTCGCTCGCCGACAGCATGGTGGTGGCGCCCTCGGGCAAGGTGGTGGCGCGGGCGGATGGTGCCGGCGACGAACTCGTCGTGCATCGCTGCGACCTCGACGCCGGCCAGAGCTACAAGCACACGACCTTCAACTTCGCGATCCATCGCCAGCCCGACCAATACCGCATGATCGTCGAGCGCAAGGGCGCGATGGATCCGTCATGAAGGGCGCACAGCGCGTCCTTCATATCCGCTGCGGCGACGACATCCGCGACAAGCTCGTCGAGGCGGGCATCGCGGGCGACTATCTGTCGTTCGCCGATCCCGCGTGGCTCGGCCCGCCGCCGGCCTTCAACGCCTGGCTGGCCGGCCGTGCGGCGCTGATCGCCGAACGCACCGGACTGCCGCGTCAGAAGGTGCGGGCCGACCTGGGCGAGGCCTACTGGCGGCTGGCGCGGGCGCCCGCCGACTATCGCCACATCGTGCTGTGGCTCGAGCACGATCTCTACGACCAGGCGGCCCTCGTGCGCGTGCTGGCCAGCTTCGCGCTGCGCAAGACCCTGCCCAGGATCGAGCTGATCTGCATCGACCGGTTCCGCGGCATCAAGCGCTTCACGGGGCTGGGCCAGCTCACGCCGGCGCAACTCGCCTCGCTGTGGCCCAAGCGCAAGCGCATCGGCCGCCGGCAGCTGGCCCTCGGCGCGCGCGCCTGGGCGGCCTTGCGCGCCCTGACGCCCGAGCCGCTCGAAGCCCTCCTGAAGTCCGACCTGCGTGAACTGCCTTTCCTCAAGGGCGCCCTGCAGCGGCATCTGCAGGAATTGCCGTGGACGACGGACGGCCTGTCGTTGACCGAGCGTCAGGCGCTCGCCGCATTGGCCAAGGGGCCGCGCACGGCGGGCCAGCTTTTCGCCGATGCCCAGCTCAAGACCGATCCGTTGCCCTTCATGGGCGACCTTTTCTTCTGGTCGGTGCTGCGCGACCTGATCGAGGCGCCGCGGCCGCCGGTTGCGGTGAGCGCCGCCACGCGCCGCGTCGCCTGGCATCGCCGGGTGCTGCGATTGACCTCGACCGGGCGGGCGTTGCTGGACGGCAAGCTCGACTGGCAGGGGCAGCAGCCGCTGGCGCGCTGGGTCGGCGGCATTCCGGCGGGGCCTGGCGCGCCGGCCTGGCGCTGGAACCCGAAGAGCAAGCGCGCGACCCGGCTGGCGTGATCCGTTAGCCGAACTTGCCGAAGCTCTGCTCGGGCGTGCCGCGAAACAGCGACATGTGGGTGTGGGTGGCGACGAACGGATCGCCCACCGCCTTGCGGCCGAGCGTCACCGTGGTGCGGCCGGGCCGGTCGAAGCGGTCGCCGTTGGGATGGTAGCCGTCGGACTGCCAGACTCCCATGCCGACGGCCGTCAGCCGGTCGGCCGAGACGATGGCCTCGACCTTGTCGAGGTCGTAGCGGAAGTTGCGGATCGTGCCCCACACGTTGCGCCACTGCTTCTGCTCGGCGAGGTCGCGGCCGACCATGAAGTCGGTGAAGGTGCCGAAGGCGATCATGTCGTCGGCGAAGATCGGGCGTGCGCCTTCGTAGTCGATGGCGCGGCAGTGCTTGGAAAGGGCGTCGAACCAGGCACGCACGGCGGCGAGATCCTCGGGCGCCACGGGGTTGAGAAGCTTCATTGCGGCGGGGCTCCTAGAGTCCGAAACGTTGCCAGTGCAGGCGCTCTTCCAGGGCGGCGAGCGTGCTCGGTCCGATGCCGATGCCGTCGATGGCGGTGCCGAGGCCGAAGCGCGACAGCAGGCGGCGGCGCTGCGCGATCACCGGCAGGTGCACCTTGGCGCCATAGCGTGCCTGCAGGGTGGTGCGCAGCTCGCCCAGCCCATCCGCCAGCCCGAGCTGCAGACCGCGCCGCCCGGTCCAGAATTCGCCGGTGAAGAGTGTCGCCTCGTCGTCCTTGAGCCGTCCGGCGCGGCGCTGGCGCACCCAATCCTTGAAGCCGTCATGGATCTCGGCCTGCAGTCGCTTCAGTCGCTCGACATCCTCGGCCTGTTCCGGCCGAAAGGGGTCGAGCATCGACTTGCGTTCGCCCGAGGTGTGCACGCGCCGCTCCACGCCGATGCGCGCGAGCAGATCCTGGAAGCCGAATCCCGCGCTGATGACGCCGATCGAGCCCACGATCGAGTTGGCATCGACGATGATCTCGTCGGCCGCGCAGGCGAGCCAATAGCCGCCCGATGCGGCAACGTCCTCGACGAAGGCGATCACCTTCAGGCCCTTTTCCTCGGCCAGCAGGCGGATGCGCTGGGCGATCAGCGCCGACTGCGCCGGGGAGCCGCCGGGCGAATTGATCGCCAGCGCGACCGCCTTGGCGCCGCGCGTGTCGAAGGCGCGCTTGAGCAACGGCGAAACCGATTCAACGGACAGGCTGCGGCCGCTCAAAAGGCCGCTCGAGGCGATGACTCCCGACAGGCGGACCACAGGAACCACAGGCCCGCGCCGAAAGCGGTCTTTTAACCAACCCAGCATGGCCGGCACTGTCGCGGCGCCTGCTTCAGAAGGCAAGCGGCACGGCGTGACGCAGGACCGCCTCGGCCGCGTCGCTGTAGCCACCCTCGGGCCGGTGCAGCACCAGCGGGGACGACTCGATGCGCTGCAGGGTGCCGGCCTGGCGGGCCCGGATCAGCACGCGCGCCGCCGGCGGCAGGTGCTTGATGGCGACGTCGCCCCAGCCCAGCCGGACCAGGTGAGTCACGATCTCCTCCAGCCGGTCGCTGCGCTGAATGACGAGCACGGTGCCTGCAGATTTTGCCGCTGCGGTCGCCACCGCGAGCCAGCGCGCCAAGTCGGCGCTCGATTCGACGGTAGCCAGCGCCTTGCTCGGATCGGGCGACGGATCGGCGACGGCGGCCGCCAGATAGGGTGGATTGGTCGCAACGTGGTCGAATTTGCCAAGGTCGGACGGCAGTGGCCGGGCGAGATCGTGAATGATCGTTCGCACACGCGCGCCCATGCCGTTGAGGGTGGTGTTGCGGTCGGCCAAATGTGCCAGCGCGGGTTGCACTTCAACGCCCACCACTGAACAACTGCGGACGCGCGCGGCAAGGCAGAGGCCGACGGCGCCCACGCCTGCGCCGAGATCGAGAACGCGCTGGCCGGCCGCCGCATCGATGGCAGCGGCCAGCAGCACGGCGTCGACGGCGACACGGTAGCCGCGACGGGGCTGCAATAACCGCACGCGGCCGCCGAGCAGCGTGTCTTCGGTCAGCTCCGATTCCATGCTACGGATCATGTCACGACATCGTGTCGCAACAATCGGACTTATCAGGGGGATTATCCTCACAGCATGGCTACCGTCGTCTCCCTCGAAGGCAAGCGCAAGACGCCGAGCCTGGAGCCGCTCCTGTCGCTCTGTGCCGACGACATGACGCAGGTCGATCGCGAGATCCTGGCGCGGATGCGCTCGCCGGTGGCGCTGATTCCCGAACTTGCCAACCACCTGGTCGGCGCCGGCGGCAAGCGCATGCGGCCGCTGCTGACGGTCGCCGCCGCGCGGTTGTGCGGCTACGTCGCCACCGACGACCGCCACATCAAGCTCGCGACCTGCGTCGAGTTCATCCATTCCGCCACCCTGCTGCACGACGACGTGGTCGATGTGAGCGCGCTTAGGCGCGGCAAGCCGTCGGCCAACTCGGTGTGGGGCGACAAGGCCTCGGTGCTGGTCGGCGACTTCCTGTTCACCCGCGCCTTCGAGCTGATGGTCGATGTCGGCTCGCTCGATGTCCTGGCCGTGCTGTCGCGCGCCTCCTCGACCATCGCCGAGGGCGAGGTGCTGCAGCTCGTGAGCCAGCGCGACATCAGCACGCCGGAAGCGACCTATCTCGAAGTGATCAAGGCCAAGACCGCCAAATTGTTCGCCGCGGCCGCCGAAGTCGGCGCCATGGTCGCCGGCCGCAACGGGCCCGAGCGGGTGGCGCTGCAGAGCTTCGGCATGAATCTCGGCATTGCCTTCCAGCTCGTCGATGACGCGCTCGACTATGCCGGCCGCGAGGCCCAGCTCGGCAAGACCGTCGGCGACGATTTCCGCGAGGGCAAGATCACCCTGCCGGTGATCCTGGCCTTCCTGCGCGGCCGCACCGTCGAACGCGAATTCTGGAAGCGCACCGTCGAGAAGCTCGATCAGCGCGACGGCGACCTCGAGCAGGCCAAGATCCTGATCGACCGTCATGGCGCGCTCGCCGACACGCTGGAGCGCGCTCGCCATTACGGCGCCATGGCGCGCGACGCGCTTGGACTCTTTCCCGACAAGCCGCTCAAGGCCGCCCTGCTCGAGGCTGTCGACTTCGCGATCGACCGCGCACACTGAGCGTAGAGGCGAAAACCTGCTAAGAACGCCGGATGGCTGCCAAGCATATCCTGGCCATCGACCAGGGCACCACCAGCACGCGCGCCATCGTGTTCGATGCCTCGGGCCGGCCGGTGGCATCGGCACAGAAAGAGCTGCCGCAGATCTTTCCCAAGCCGGGTTGGGTCGAGCACGATCCCGAGCAGATCTGGTCGGCGACGGTCGAGGTCTGCCGCGCGGCGCTGGCCCGCGCCAAGCTCGGCGCCACGGCGCTGGCCGGCATCGGCATCACCAACCAGCGCGAGACCACGGTGGTGTGGGATCGCGCCACCGGCAAGCCGATCCACAATGCCATCGTCTGGCAGGATCGCCGCACCGCCCAGCGCTGTGATGAATTGCGGCGCGCCGGGCACGAGGAGGCGGTCACGGCCAAGACCGGCCTGATCCTCGATCCGTATTTCTCCGGCACCAAGATCGCCTGGATCCTCGATCACGTGGCCGGCAGCCGGAGCGCGGCGGAGAAGGGCGCGCTCGCCGCCGGCACCATCGAATGCTTCCTGCTGTGGCGGCTGACCGGTGGCAAGGTGCATGCGAGCGACGCCACCAATGCCAGCCGCAGCCTGCTGCTCGACATCCATACGGGCGCCTGGGACGCAGACCTTCTGAAACTGATCGGCGTGCCGCGCGCCCTGCTGCCGAAGGTCGTCGATTGCTCGGGCGAGTTGGGCGTCGCTGCAGCCGACATCCTCGGCGCGCCGGTGCCAGTGCTCGGCATGGCGGGCGACCAGCAGGCCGCGACTGTGGGTCAGGCCTGCATCAAGCCAGGCATGGTGAAGGCGACCTACGGCACGGGCTGCTTTGCGCTGCTGAACACCGGCAGCATCGCCATGCGTTCGCACAATCGCCTGCTCACCACCATCGCCTATCAGCTCGCCGGCCGGCGCACCTATGCGCTGGAGGGCAGCATCTTCGTGGCGGGCGCGGCCGTGCAGTGGCTGCGCGACGGCCTGCGCCTGATCAAGACGTCGTCCGAGGTCGAGAGCGTTGCCCGGGAGGCCAAAGCGGGCCACGCCGTCTACATGGTGCCGGCGTTCGTCGGTCTCGGCGCCCCCTACTGGGATGCCGGCGCGCGCGGCGCACTGTTGGGCCTGACCCGCGACAGCGGGCCGCCGGAGATCGCCGCGGCCACGCTCGATTCGGTCTGCTACCAGACCCGCGACCTCGTCGAGGCGATGCGCGGCGATGGCGCGCAGATCGACGAGCTGCGCGTCGACGGCGGCATGGTGGTGAACGACTCGTTGATGCAGCGGCTGGCCAACACGGTCGGCACGCCGGTCGAGCGGCCAAAGGTGACCGAGACCACGGCACTGGGGGCCGCTTTCCTGGCCGGCCTGC
>Ga0209648_10002622_pt1 | contig 14978 bp, 15 predicted proteins | sample GraSoi2013_115cm_FD_185830 | JGI IMG/M metagenome (GOLD analysis project Ga0209648, IMG submission 185830) | Grasslands soil microbial communities from the Angelo Coastal Reserve, California, USA - Sample 9_17_2013_115cm (SPAdes) (version 2) | ecosystem: Environmental > Terrestrial > Soil >...
TCCAGCGACCCAATGAAAGCAACCCGTTAGGCTTATGTTGCGACATCGTCAAACCAGCGTTAGGCGGCGTCTTATCGCATCTAGCCTGGCAATCGCGCACCGCTTCGACGCGATAGAGCCGACTGCCACCCCTGGGGAGGCGGTAATATCCAGCGCAGCCATCTCGTTCATCGCCCTTGGCAGCAAGACCTCTGGGCGGGCGAGAGCAACTGCCGCGCGGTACTGTTCGAGAACACCGGCGATTCCGCTGTCTCCAGCGCGCGATGCGGCGACGTCTGGCGAAACCCGTCAGGCGTATCGACGACGATGCTCGGATCAGCCCAGTAAGTCGGATCGACAGACGCGGTGACCGGCATCGATCCCGTCAGGGAATGATGCAGAATGTTCGGGTGACGATCCCGGACGGAGCGGGTGGCGTGGCGATTCCACATCCTGGAAGCGCCTGATCTGATGATCATGGGAGCCGCATTGCCGGCATCCTATCGCTTGCACACCTGCTTCAGGAAATCCCCTAACGCCTTGCCGCCCTTTTGGTCCGCTTCGAACAAGTCCGCGATTGCCTTGCCGATAGCTCCGGACACCGAAACCTTGAGATTCACGACCGTACAGTCCGCGCCCTTGATATCGGCGTCCGCCGATACGTTCTCCGAAACGCTGGACCTGTTCCTGGACCCAAGGACCTTCGACACCACGCTCTCGTCGCTCGCATGACAATTGAGGGTGGCGTCTATCCTGATGTGAGACGTCGGACCGCTCGATTCGTAGCAGACGTTGTTGATGGTGTGCCCCTTCTTGTCCAAGCCGGCCTTACCTAGGACGTTGCAATCGACGTCGGCGAATGCCGGTGACGCGTACGCCTTGATGGCGTTCGAAATCAGCTCATCACAAGCGAGAGCACGCTCGCACGGCAGGATAAGAAGCACGAGAGCAGCGAGGTAAGTTCGCATGGTGATACCTCCGCAATGACCTTCCGTCGGTTGATCTAGAAAAAAACTCAGCGGAAGACGGCGCGCCAGTGCATGATCACGAAGACCGCCGTCGCGGCGGCCCGGAAGGATCGTGGCATTGTTTAAGCACCGAATTGCGCTTCCGTCGTGGGCCAAATCCGTACAGATCCGCGCAGGGTCGTTTATTGTCGTGAGGGCCGACCAGCTCCAGATGCTGCTGACCGGTTGCGGCGGATCCTGCGTCGTCACCACGTTGCTTAGAACGAGGAGTCGCCAGAAGTGGATCAATGCGATCACAGGAACCAGCGACAACAACGTTAGCATTGACGCTTGATAGAACTTGCCCTCGCGCGAATCGGCGTTGATCTTTTCGAAGCCGACGAGCGGCACCCGGTTGCTCCAGCGAGGTCCAGTACGCCATGCGTAGTGAATTCCGACGATCGAATTCAAGAACAGCGCGATGCAAGCGACGGGAATTCCCCACATCGCGGCCGGAGCTCGCCCCGAGACGATCAGCTTGGCACCGAATATCTCCTGCCCGCCCTGCGTGACGATCCAGGTGTTCAGCACGTAGTAGAGCAGGAAAAGTCCGATGACGGTCCACACTTTGCTGATTTGCTGCTCGCTCATGGAGTGTTCCGGAATGTACTCGCTCGACATGCAGAAAAGCTCACAAAGACCTATCATCGAGAAGAACCGCCGTTAAGCGAATTTCTTCGCTGGTTGCGCTCTCAGGTTGTTGACCTTCAGGGTCTTATTCTTGGCGCCAAAGCGCGCCTTGTTCTGCGGGACGCAACATCGCTTCGAGAAAAATCATCACGTGCGCGAGGTCGGGTGCGACGCCACGATGCCGCGCCGATAGGCGTCGGGCGGTGGCCATGCAGCTTGGAGCATGAACTTGCGGGTGTTCCGACGCACGCGTTAACCGCTCTTAGAGTCCGTCCGGAGACTTCAGGCCGGATTGCATAGTTTTCTGAGCATGAGGCGGATCAATGCGAGGCGCAAGAAGGCCAAGGCCTTTCGGTTGAGGCACTCCCACTCCTTTGCCAAGCCGCGGCAGCGATTGAGCCAGGCAATGGATTTCTGATATCGCGCGCTGTCGACGCAGAAAAGGGATCAGTTTCGACGAGACACCTCAATCCGACCTTGCGCACGCTTACATTCGCTTCGCGGGCACGCGAGCATCAATCGTCGAAGGGCATCAACCTTGAAGCTGCCGCATGAGCGTCGAGAAGTCTGCCACCTCCCAATGTTCTGCTAGTTGCCCGTTCTGGATTCGGTAGAGCTGAAAGGCCATCGCGTCGATCGCTCTGCCTGTCGGCTTGAGGCCCGCGAAATCGCCCTTGTGCGTCCCGCGGACGGCGTTCATGACAGCGACACGGTCGCCCTCAGCTAATATCGCCGAGATTGGTAGCCTCAGATCGGCAAAGGCGGAGTGAAGCCCGGTGAAGTATTGTTTGACGGTCTCGCGGCCGAGGCCTTGCCCGGCAAGATGATCGTCGTAGTCCTGAGCGACGATCTCGTCGAAGACGCGGAGGTCGCCGCTTTCGATGGCGGCGAAGAACCGCCGTACGAGCGCCTTGTTCTCTTCTAAGCCTAACGACATATCGCATTCTCCAGTTCAAAGCATGTTCGACCATTCACTGCCGTCATCCCAGTTGAATGAAGTTCTTGGTCGCAACGCCGCCGCCGAACTCCTGCGCACGGCCGCCCTTGGTGATACCGCCCAGATCGACGGCGGCGAATCCAATGCGCTCGACGAGGTCGATGACGGCGAGCCTTGCCGATCTGTCGTCGCTCGACACGAACAGAACGCGACGGCCACCAGACACTGCCGCGTCGGCCCCGAGGATGGCCGCGGGAAGTGTGTTGAAGGCCTTCACAACACGCGCACCCGGGACGGCACCAGCAACGATCTCCGTCGATAGTCGGCCCTTGAGGTCGCGCGGCGTGAACGCCGGGAAGTCGATCGCGTTGGTGGCGTCGACCACGATGCGGCCGTCCCAGTCGATGCCTTTCACCGCATCTGGCACGGCGTCGAAGGGGATCGCCAGAATGACCATGTCGGCCCGGAGTGCCTCCGCGGCGGTCGCCGGCTTGACCATGGACCCAAGCTCCCCGACCAGGCGGGCCAGACTCTCCGGGCCCTTGGTGTTGGCGAGGCAAACCTCGATCCCGCTCGCGACTATGTGGCGGGCGAGCGCGGTGCCGATCGCTCCCGATCCTAGGATCGCGTACTTCATAGTTGGAGTCCTTCCAGAGTTCGCTATCTTTGGTGGACGGGGGCGGGCGCCGCGTCGTCGCCTCCTTATCAGAACATGCCGTGTGGATTGGCGCGCGGAACATCCGGCGCAACCCACGGAGCCGAGCTTTTCGGATTGCCAACGACCTGCAGGGTGTCCCAATGCTCGATCGCTCTTCCCTCTGCGTCCATCTTGTAGATGTCGACGCCCGCGATCCCCGTATCTTCTAGGTCGTCGTTGAACAGGTTCAGGAAATTCACGTGAGCAAACACATAGTCGCCGACGGCGATGATCTTGTCGACGACGACGCGCGCGTTGGCGCGTTCCTTGGTGATCTGGCCGAAGAACTGCCCCAGCGCTTTCGCGCCGTCGGCAATGAGTGGGTTGTGCTGGACGTATCCGGGCGTCATGAAGCGGTCCACGAATTCTTCTGACTTCTTCTTGTTGATCACCAGATCATAGAAGCTGAGCACGTTGTCCTTGTTGCGAACGGCGCGGTCATCGTTGGGATCTACGAGCACGATCATGGATAACTCCTTTGTTGTGAAGCTTGTGGTTATTCGGATAAATTCAGCTCAGACCGACGATCTGGAGGCGGAGTGCATCCAGTTCGGTGTCGGATTTTTCGTGCGCAAGCCGAAGCATCTCTTCGGCGTCCTCGCCGACCGCCGCGCGGCTGGGCGCGGGCACTTGCTCCGCAAGCTCGATCACCCTGTTGGCGGCCGCGACCGAAGCGAGCCCGCTGCCCTGCATGCCGTTGAGCGCGGCCGCAAATGATTCGAAGGTCTGTCCGTACAACTCGCGTTGCTCCGACGTCATCCCGTCGGCGACCCGCTTGAGGGCGGTGGCGGTTTTCGCCGGCCCCCCGGTTTTCATATTGCCGGCCGCCGCGACTACGACATCGATGCCAAAACGCTTCAGCTCGGCGCGGTAGACAGCTGCAAATACCTCCATGGCGGCTTTCGAAGCGCCTGAGGGGCCGTTGAAGGGAAGCGGCACACTGGCTGTCCAGGTGCTGATCTGGACGATGCGGCCACGGGCGTTCCTCAGGGCCGGCAGATACGCGTTGATGACCGACAGGGCGCCGAACACATTGACGTCGAATTCACGCCGGATCAGGTCGAGCGGCAGAACCTCGATCGGGCCCGGGGTCAGGATCCCCGCGTTGTTGATCAGCAGATCGAGGCCGGCATCGCCGAGTGCGTCGGACACGCCGCCAGCCCAGGCTTTCACGGCCTCTTCCTTTGTCATGTCGCAGACCGCCAAGCTGACGCGCCCGCCGGAAGCGTTCTTCATGTCCTCGACCTCGGCCGCCGACATTGCCGTACCGAAAACGACATAGCCTTTGGTGGCGAGCCCGAGCGCAATATCGCGGCCTAGGCCACCGCCGGCGCCGGTGACTGTGGCTGATCGGCCCGAATGTTCGGAATTTGATGACATCGTATGTATCCTCTTGTGTAGGAGCGAAATTCGGAATCAGTTCGCGACGCCAACCGCTACCGGGCGATCTGGCTGCGTGACGCGAACAATCGGTGCCACTTCAGTTCCAAGCAGCTCGATCGAGCGCTTCATCGCGGCCATTTCGAGGGACGCCGTGCTCATCTGGAAAGTGATGCGTCCGACGCCGCCGAGCGCATGGCTTGCATCCAGCATCTTGCTGGCGACGGTCGCTGGGTCGCCGATCAGAAAGGCGCCTTCCGGGCCGCACATCGCTTCGAACTGCTGGCGCGAAGGTGCTGACCAGCCACGCTCACGACCGACTTTCGTCGTCAGATGCGCCCAGCCGGGGAAGAAGGCATCCTTGGCTTTTGCAGTGGTCTCGCCAACGAAGCCCATCGCATGGACGCCGACCCTTAGTTGTTCGGGTGCGTGCCCGGCTCGCCGCCCGCTCTCACGGTAGAGATCGACCAGCGGGCGGAAACGCTGGAAGCTGCCGCCGATGATCGCCACCATCAGCGGAAGGCCGAGCGTACCGGCGCGGACGAAGGATTGCGGCGTGCCGCCGACGCCAAGCCAAACCGGGAGGCGCTGCTGATGGGGGCGAGGGAAGACGCCGTGTCCCGTGAGCGCCGGGCGAAAGCGCCCCTCCCAGGTTGGATGGGTCGTCTCGCGGAGCTTGAGGAAGAGGTCGAGTTTTTCGATGAAGAGCTCGTCGTAGTCCTGCATCTGGAAACCGAACAACGGATAGGCCTCGCCGAACGAGCCGCGGCCGACGACGATTTCGGCGCGACCTTTTGCGATCAGGTCGAGGGTCGCAAACTCCTGAAACACCCGTACGGGGTCGGCGGCGCTCAATACCGTGACCGCGCTCGTAAGGCGGATCGTCTCGGTGCGGGCAGCCGCGGCCGCCAGGATGATTGCCGGCGCGGAATCCAGGAATTCGGCGCGGTGGTGCTCGCCCATGCCGAACACGTCGAGCCCAACGCGGTCAGCGACCTCGATCTCTTCGAGCAGATCGGCCATGCGACCGGTGGCCGAAGGCGGTTTGCCCGTCGCGGGATCGGGCAGGATTGCCGCGAAACTGTCGATACCGATTTCCACTTTGTGTCCTTGCTAAGTAATCAGCCGGCGGGTTCAACTCGCGTGCGGATCGGGCAGCAGCGGAATGAATTCGGTCTCTCCGGCGATCTCGGCGAAGCGACCCTGACGCCAGTCGTCGCTGGCCTGCTTGATCCGGTCCTGCGAGCTCGAGACGAAGTTCCAGTAGACGTGGCGCGGCTCGGGAAAGGGTTCGCCCCCGACCAGCATCAGGTGCGCGCCGCCGCGAGCTTGCAGGACAACGTCGGCGCCAGGCTTGAAGACCACGAGTTGGAGCTCGCTAAACGTCCCTATCTGGCCTGCGACTTCGATTTCACCCGAGACGACGAACATTGCGCGTTCGACATGCTGGGCCGGAACCTGCAGCCGCGCGCCGGGCTTGAGCACGATGTCGACATACATCAGGTCCGAATAGACCGGCACTGGGGAGCGTTGCCCGAAAGCTTCACCCGCGACGACGGTAAGCAAAATACCGTCGGCCACCAGCCCAGGCAGCGTGCCTTCGGCATGATGGGAAAAACCCGGCCGCATCTCCGTGTAGCGTTCGAAGAAGTCAGCCGTCTTCTGGTCGTCCCCGATGTTGCATTCAAACTGCAGCGCGCCCGGCTCCTTCCCTGTCGCAGCCACAAGCTTTGGTATCAACGGTGTGAACTTGTCCATCTGATCGACGGCAACGGTGAACACCCAGTACACCTGTTCGCTCCGCATCCCTCCCTCCATGGTAAGGTACCTCAAGGCTCACACGACGACGACAATCGGCGCAACTGCCAACCACTAGAACTGCGCAACCAATTTTCGCATGGGCTAATGTGACGTTCAAACAGGCTATCGTCTTGAAAGGTGTTATCGCGTCTAGAACGTTCTTGCCGTCTTTGTTTCGAGAACGCGCCCGTGTGCCTTCAAAAGCAAACGCCTCCAAGCCCCGGGACCCTCGAAGACTTCGATCTGAGACGGTTCGCGGAATGATCCAGGCGGCCCGCTCGGTCGCTCCCATCGCCGCCGAGACACAAGGCTTGTCGTTTCCGCTCTACCCAAAAAAAGGCTGCTGATTGCTCCATCTAGCCAGAGATTCCGCGTTCGCGTCGCCAGCTGGCTGGACTTTGACCAAAAGCCCTTCTGAAGAGCCTGCATAGATGTGATTGATCCGAAAGACCTACGCTCAAGGCTATTTCACTCAGTGATGCCGCACTGGTCATCATCAGGTGGCAGGCTCTCTCCAGACGCCTTCTCACCACGTAGGCATGTGGTGACTCGCCGAAAGCTAATTTGAATTTTCGACAGAAGTGCGCTGGGCTCCGACGCGCGACCGCACTGAGATTCCGGATCTGAAGGGTGCGATCTAAGTTGCTGTCAATGTAAGTTTGCACGCGAGCGATCTGCCAAGCCACTAGACCACCTCCTGGGCAGCCGTTAGCGACAGAACAATGCTCGATCTCCGTGTGCAAGATGCGCGATGCCGTAATCAGTGACGCCTTGGCCAACTCTCGGTCACGCTCTAGCTCTCGCCTTGCAGTCTCAAGCAGCTCGACCAGGCTGTTTGCCACCAAGTGGAACTGTTGATCAGCTGCAAAGGAAAATTCTGGCGCTGTAGTTTGAAGTTTCGGCTCGAGACGACGAAATTGTGTCAAGCGTTCGGAGGGTGCACTGGATCCTGATACGCGCATTATAACCTCCCGTGCGTGGGGCAATTCCCCGGAAAAACCGGTACGACGCGTTTTGACGGCTTGGCACGGCGTGGTCGATTGCGCGGTGGTATTGTGAGGTTCGCTTGTAGTTGCTTTTGCTAAGCCATCGCTTAGAGACGACGCGGGCGCGAGATCTCTAACCTCACGCTTCTGCATCCGTTGGCCGAAGAGCACGTAATGCCCAACGATCAGCGTTGTAGCAAATGCAGCAGATGGTAATTTGCTTGCAGGGACAGTGCACTCGCGTGAAAACGCTTGAGGCGATATCCCTTAGGCTGACTCAGGAGTTCTGCGGCTGCTGTAGTCTCACGTTGAGGGTGTCCGCCATCCGGCTGAGCTCAGGAAGCGAACGGGCCTTCATCTTCCGCATCAGGTGGGTGCGATGCACCTTCACCGTAGACTCGGCGATCCCGATATCGTTGGCAATCTGTTTGTTGAGGCGACCCGCCACGACATGGAGCATGATCTCACGCTCGCGTGGGCTGAGCGTGTCGAAGCGCTCCCTGAGCGCAGTCAAAGCCCTTTCACTCTCCCGGCGGGCACGATCGCGAGCGAGACCGGCCTCCACGGCGTCAAGCAGGTCCTGATCACGGAATGGCTTTGTAAGGAACTCCATCGCACCGCCCTTCATCGCTTGCACGGTCATCGCCACGTCGGCATGCGCTGTGATGAAGATGATCGGCACTTGCCTGTTCGCAGCGGCAAGGTCGCGCTGAAGCTCAAGACCGCTTCGCCCCGGCATTCTCACGTCGAGCACCAGGCAGGTGGGGCCCTCGGGCGGATCGACCTTGAGAAAATCCGAAACTGACGAAAACTGCCGGGTCTCGAGGCGAACCGTCCGCAGAAGACGCGCAACCGAGTCGCGAAACTCGGGATCGTCATCGATGACCAAGACACTGGGATTTGCGTCACCCATCCCCGGTATCCCAAAGGCAGCGCGTTCTTCCCGCTATGGCTTTTATAATACGTACAATCGGTTGATTTGAACAGCGTCTGCTCCCTAATCGGATAGCCCAAGGCCTAAGCCATCGCTTAGGGGCGCCAGCATTGTATTATTGGGGAATGTCACCGACATTACAAAGTTGCATGCTGGCGCGAAGTATTGCGTCCGCGGGTATTTCGGAGCCACGAAGTTTCCCGGAAGCCGCAATGATGAACCATACGCTCGTATCTATCGTCGACGATAATCAGCCGTTTCGAGAATCACTGCGAAAGCTCGTAATGTTGTTCGGCTACACTGTCGAATCTTTTCCGTCAGCAGCCGAATTCCTCGCATCACGTCTCGTGCCTGAAACCGGCTGCCTGGTCACCGACGTTCACATGCCCGGAATGACCGGGGTCGAGCTGTACAGGCATTTGGTCGACACAGGGCACGCGATTCCGACGATCCTCGTGACTGCTTACCCCGATGAAGTCGTCAGGGATCAAGCCCTAAAGGACGGAGTCGTTTGCTACCTCAGCAAACCAGTGGACGACGACGATCTCGAACGGTGCCTGCGTTCGGCTCTGCAGCCCGATACGCCGATTGAAGACAATTCATGAGTTCTCCTGGACCGCAGGCAGTGTGAATTGAAATATGCCACCCCGAGGCTCATTGGCACTCATCCACAACCGGCCTCCATGACCGTTGATGATGGTCTGGCAAATCGAAAGCCCCATCCCAATTCCGCTGGTCTTGGTCGTATAGAAGGGCTCGAAAACTCGCGCGAGGTTTACCGGATCAACGCCGGGCCCTGAATCGTGCACTGCGACGAGAATGCCGCCGGTTTGGCTTTGCTCGGTTCTGATCGACAACTCTCGCGTCCCGTCCTCGACAGAGCTCATCGCTTCGACCGCATTCAGGATCAGGTTCACGAGTACTTGCTGCAGTTGAACGCGGTCACCCTGAACAGGAACCAGTCCGTCCATCAGGCGAGTACTGAACGAGATCCCGTTCTTGGCGATTGCGCTTTGCACCATGACAATCACCTCGTTGACCGCTTCATTGAGGCCAAAAAGCTCTTTTCGCGGAGGCGCCTTCTTGATCTGGTTACGAATCCGTCCGACGATATCCTTGGCTCGGTCCGCATCCCTGACGACACATCCGAGCGCTTCCCTGACCTCATTCAGATTCGGCGGGCTCATTTCCAAAAAGCGCATCCCTGCACGGGCGTTGTTGCGGGCGGTCGCGATCGGATGCAGAATTTCGTGGGACAGCGAGGCAGCCAATTCTCCCATCATGCTCACGCGGTTCATGTGGGCAAGGTCCGCCTCAAGCTGACGTAGCCGCTCATGCTCGTCTTGCGCGCGCTTCCGCTCCGTCACGTCGACGTTTGTGCAAATGACCTCGATCAACTCGCCGAAGGAGGAAAATTCATGATGGGCGTTTATTTCCAGGTATTTGACTGTTCCATCAGGCAGTAAGATTCTAAACTCGGAAAGAAAATCTCTTTTCTCGCGTAATGCCTCCTGGACTTCTCCCCACACCCTTTCTCGATCGTCCGAGTGAATACGTCCCCACACATCTTCTCGATCTGGATGGCCTTGCAGCGGATCAAACCCCCAGATGCGGTAACTCTCGTCCGACCAATACAGATAACGCCTCCTTGTCCCATCCAAAACCCAAGTGCCGGTGTGGATCAGACTCTGTGCTTGTGCAAGCCAGGCTTCGCCGCGGCGCAACGTCTCACCGGCGTGCTTCCGATCCGTCACGTCGACGTTTGTACAGATGACCTCGAGTAGCGCGCCGAGTGAGGAAAATTCATGATGGGTGTTTGCTTCCAGGTACTTGACTGTTCCATCAGGTAGTAAGATTTTGAACTCTTGGATGAAGTCTCTTTGCTCGCGTAAAGCGTTATCGACTTCGTTCCGCAACCTGTCTTGATCGTCTGGATGAATGCGTCCCCACATATCATCTCTCGTCGGAAGGCCCTGCAGCGGATCAAACCCCCAGATGCGGTAACTCTCGTCCGACCAATACAGAAAACGCCTCGTCGTCCCGTCCAAAACCCAAGTACCGGTGCGGCTTAGCCTCTGCGCTTGTGCGAGCCAGGCTTCGCCACGGCGCAATGCTTCCTCGGCCCGCTTGCGCTCGGTGACATCGACGTTTGTGCCCATCGTCTCGACAAGCTCTCCGCGTTCGGAGAACAGATGATGCTCATTACATTCGACATATTTGACTGTTCCATCGGGTAGTACGATTCTGAACTCGAGCGTGTAGTCTCTTTTGCGGCGCCGTGCCTCTTGGGCCTCATTGTAAACCCTTTCTCGGTCGTCTGGATGTATGCGTTGGGCCGCGATTTCGCCATCTGGGAGGCCCTGCGCCGGATCAAACCCCCAGATTCGGTAACACTCCTCCGACCAATAAAGAAGTTTCCTGGTAACTAGGCTGAAGGTGTAGGAGCCGGTGTGGCTTATCCTCTGCGCTTCCGCTAGATAGGCTTCGCTGCGGCGCAGCCGCTCTTCGGCCTTCTTGGCTTCATCGACGTCAATAGTCAGGCCATACCATTGGATGATTCGCCCCTCACGGTCGCGCACTGGCTCACCGCGAGTGTGGTGCCAACGAAATTCGCCGTCCGCCCGACGCACGCGGTGTACGGTCTCGTAGGAAGTCTCAGTCTCAATTGCGTGCTGGAAGGCCTTCAAAGTTTCTGGCAAGTCATCCGGCTGCACGAACCGCTGCCAACCACTATTCCTAAAATCCTCATATGGCGCGCCGATATAGTCCAAAATGCGCCGATTGGCATAGGTGTTTTCACCATCGGGCTCCACCGCCCAGACGAGGCTTGGTACCGTGTCGATGATTTGACGAAGCTTGTATTCGCTTTCCCGCAATGCTTCCTCGGCACGCCGGTGATGCCTGCGGGCTTCTGAGAGTGTGCGCTTAAGCAGCGCAAACCGTAACTCCTCCTTGGGCGCGGATGAGGTAACACGTCGAATTGTCTCAACTCTGCCGCGGCGCTTGGCTGCCGGGGCTTTGCGGCGTCGCGGTTTGCTCGAACCTGCTCCAGAGCGCTGTCTCATGCCCTTACCCGATGTTCAGGAAAACGTATCGTAGTCGGTTCAGCCCGCCGCTGGAAGTGGCTGGTTCTGGGCTCGGCGAGCGGCCGTCGAGCCCGCTTCGGGTCAAAAATGGAAGTCGTAGCCTTGCGGCGGGCTGTCTACTTTGCCAACAGCCGTCATTCAGCAAAGGTCGCTTGTGGTCGCTTTTAGACACGTCGACCGGTTGAGCCGGCAAGGGAAGATCGGACACGGCGCTTACTTGACGCGCGACGAACATCTATCGAATACCAGACGGCCACCTCAAGCGTTTTGCGCGAGGGCAACTGTCTCTGCGAGCAAATTACCATCTGCCGCATTTGCCACGACGTCGATCGTCTGGCAGTACGTGCTCATCCCGCCAACGGATGCAGAAGCGTGAGGTTAGAGATCTCGCGCCCGCGTCGTTTCTAAGCGATGGCTTAGCACAGGCGACCACAGGCGAAGCTCACAACACCACCGCACAATCGACGTCGGCGCGCCAAGCCGTCAAAACACGCCTCACTGATTTGTCGGGAAATTGCTCTCCCGCACGGACGCGAGGTTACAATGCGCGCAGTAGAAACGACCGCACCTTTCGGACGCGTGGAACGACTCGAGCTGGCCAGCTTCACGCCGCAAATGGAAGACTCTCAAAGCGCCGCAAGAGAGTCTCCTCCAGCCTGCCTCGGGTTCGGCTATCTGGCAAACAGCCTAGTCCAACTTCTTGAGACAGCGAGACGTGAACTCGAACGTGATCCTGAGGTGGCGAAAGCATCGCTGGTCACCGCATCAAATCTCCTACAAGCGGAGGTGGAGCGCTACTCGAGCGCTGGCGGCACCGCAAGGGGCGGGCTGGCGCCGTGGCAGATGCTGCGCGTGCGCGCCTTTATCGATAGCAATTTGCACCGCTCCATTCACATTCGGGATCTCTGCGCAGTTGTGCGGCGTAGCCCAGCGTACTTCTGTCGAAAATTCAAACTCGCCGTTGGCGAGCCGCCGCATGCCTACGTGATGAGAAGGCGTTTGGAGAGAGCGTGCCACCTCATGGTGACCAGCGCGTTACCCCTGTGTGAGATAGCGTTGAGTGTGGGTTTTTCGGATCAAGCGCATCTGTGCAGGCTCTTCCGGGCGGCCTTTGGTCAAAGTCCGGCCAGCTGGCGGCGCGAGCACGGAAATCTCGGGCGCGATAACCCCGGCACGAATGAGAATATCACATGAGCGACGGGACCTGCGCTTCACGATGGAGAAGAGGCGCTGGTAGCTATAGCTGCTCGACGCCACCTCGCTACTCGGCTGCGACCGTGTGAGGTGAGCCAGACTCTTCGGGTTCCGGCGTGACTCGCGGCGCGCAGTCGTGAACGATGCCCTAGTTTGCCGACGAAACAATCCATTCTGTCCGTTCCATCGTACACGGGTTGCGTCCCACCCCACAATTCAATCTTTTGCGTTCCCCTTTGGAATCTCGAAGACAAGGCATGTTGTCGTCGCATGCGCGATCAGCCGATCTCTTGCATCGGTGATGCGCGCCTCCGCGGTGGCGACGCGGCGGCCGGCATTGAGCACGCGGCCCTCGGTGCGGACGACGCCGCTCGTCTCGCTCATGCCGCGCACGAATGAGATCTTGAATTCCAGCGTGGCGTAGCCGGTACCCGCGGGCAGCGTGCTCTGTACGGCGAGCCCCATCGCGGAATCCAGGAGGATCGCGGCATAGCCGCCGTGCACCGAGCCGATCGGATTATAGTGGCGCAGAGCCGGCACGCTGTGGATCACGACGACGCCAGGTTCGGCCGTGCAGTCGAATGGCTCGACGGTCTGCATGATCGGTGGCTGCGGCAATCGTCTCGCGAAGATCGCGCGGACAAAGTCGAGCCCCGACATCGATGCCATCACGTCCACCGGTGTGACGCCGTACTTGATTGTCTGCTCGCCCGATTTATCCATGATCGCAAGACCCTTTTGTCTCGAAGAAACCACCGTATCAGCGGGGAGATCGCGATCCTGCCGTTGCTGACCACTAGGACTGCATGGTCAAGACCACGCGCGATTCCTTGGAGTTCACCAGCGCCGTAGAAAACGGTGCAATCGTCTGCAGGCGCAGTCAGGCGCGTCGATTTCATCCCGCCGTCCCGAGGACGGGTAGCAGGCCCTCCATCTCCTTGCGACGCGATTCGAGAAACTCGGGCAACTTCAAGTGCTGACCAAGAGCCTCGACCGGTTCGTCGACGGCAAATCCGGGAATATCGGTCGCGATCTCGAACAGCACGCCTCCGGGTTCGCGGAAATAGATCGAGCGGAAGTACTTGCGATCCTTCTGGTCGGTCGGGTGCCGGGCGTGGTCGCGGATCAGCTTCTCGGTCATCTGCGCCTGCTGTGCGTCGTCCGCAGCACGGAAGGCGATGTGATGCACCGAACCGCGTCCCTGGTGGTGTCGCGGAACTCCCGCAGCTTCGTGGATGTCGACCACGCTGCCTTTGGCGTCGCCCGCCGCAGTGAAGCGGATCGTCGATCCTTCACGGGCAACCTCGCGGAAGCCAAAGACATCGGTCAGGATCGCCGCCGTCTTCTGCGCGCTGTCGAGCAGCAGGGTCACGCCCTGGAAGCCGCGGATCGCATGTTCGGAAGGGACGTCGCCGTTGCTCCAGCTCGGCTCATTCTCTGCATTGGCGATACCGACGAGCGCGAGCGCCATCCCGTCCTGATCCGTGAAAGGCAGGACGGTCTCACCGAAACGTTTCTCCGGCTTCAGATAGGAAATGCCCTTCTCGATGAACCGGTTCGTCCAGTAGCCGATTGAGCTCAGGGGAACACGGAAAGCGGTCTGGCTGGCTTGGCCAACACCGCGCTGGCCTGCGGTTGCGTTCATCCATGGGAAGAAGGTCAAGATGGTGCCGGGATGACCGGTCTCGTCGCCAAAGTAGAAGTGATAGGTCGACGGATCGTCGAAGTTGACGGTCTTCTTGACAAAACGCAGCCCGAGGTCGCGCGTATAAAACCTCAAGTTCTTGACTGGATCACCGCTGATTGCGGTCACATGATGGATGCCTGGCATGTTTGCCTCCTTTGCCGAACACCTGGGGTGATATCCGAAGCACTTTCCGACTTCTGAGAACTCGCCGACAATGGTGCCGTCGGCGAGGGAAGCACACTTGGCTGTACTCATGATTGGATATTCTGATCCTCTCACTCGGCGGCTTGCGTCCTCGGCAAGGCCGTCTCCTCCTGTCGCTTGGTGCGCAGTTGGTTGGCGTCTACAAGGTCAACGAAGCGCTCAACGAAAGGGCTCGAGCGGGTGGCCGCAGATGCCAGCGCCCGTCAGAAGGCCAAAGGCTGAGGCCCTCTCCGGAGGGGACCGGGAAGCGCTGGCGGAGGTGCTCGGCAAGCAAGCGCGGGTGCGCCGATCTCGGGTGTTCTGCGCCGCGAGCACGGAAATCTCGGGCGCGATAACCCCTGCACGAATGAGAATTTCACATGAGCGATCGAGTTGGGCGGGGGGCACATCGTCCTGCAACAAAAAAAGACATTGGCGCGCCCGACACGATTCGAAGGTGTGACCTTTGCCTTCGGAG
>Ga0209648_10002624_pt1 | contig 14973 bp, 11 predicted proteins | sample GraSoi2013_115cm_FD_185830 | JGI IMG/M metagenome (GOLD analysis project Ga0209648, IMG submission 185830) | Grasslands soil microbial communities from the Angelo Coastal Reserve, California, USA - Sample 9_17_2013_115cm (SPAdes) (version 2) | ecosystem: Environmental > Terrestrial > Soil >...
ATGCGGGTGAAGCAAGCCGGCTGAGGTAGATAGAAGAGTGGCTATGCACATCATTGACAGGCGCCTGAATCCGGGGAGTAAAAGCCTCGAGAACCGCCAGCGTTTCTTGCGTCGTGCCAAGGCGCTGGTTCAGGGCGCCGTCAAGAAATCCTCCCAGGACCGCGATATCAAAGAGGTCCTGGAAGGCGGCGAGGTCTCTATCCCGCTTGACGGGATGGATGAACCTCGCTTTCGCCGCGAAGGCGGCACACGCGACATGGTGCTTCCCGGTAATAAGAAATTCATCGAAGGCGACATACTTCCGCGTTCGGGCGAAGGCCGCGGAAGAGCATCCGCGCCGGGTGAGGGCGACAGTGAAGACGCGTTCCGGTTCGTTCTGAGCCGCGACGAATTTGTCGATCTGTTCCTCGACGACCTCGAACTGCCCGATCTCGCCAAGCGGAAGCTCGCTGAAGCGGAAAGCGAGGGGCTTCACCGGGCCGGCTATGCGACCACCGGCTCGCCGGCAAATATTTCGGTGAGCCGCACGGTGCGGCTCGCGCTGGCGCGGCGGGTCGCGTTGCGACGGCCGCGGCCGGAGACTATCGCAGAACTCGAGGCCGAGCTCGAAGATTGCGACGAGGAGCGCCGCGTCGAGTTGATGGCCGAGATCGAGGCGTTAAAGGCAAAGGCGCGCCGGATACCGTTCATCGATCCGATCGACATCCGATTCCGCCGCTTCGAGACCATACCGAAGCCGGTAGCCCAGGCCGTCATGTTCTGTCTGATGGACGTGTCCGGCTCGATGTCCGAGCATATGAAGGATCTCGCCAAGCGCTTCTACATGCTGCTCTACGTGTTTCTCACGCGGCGTTATCGCCACGTCGAAATCGTCTTCATTCGCCACACCGACCGGGCCGAGGAGGTTGACGAAGATACTTTCTTCCACGGACCGGCATCGGGCGGTACCCTGGTATCGAGCGCGCTGCAGGCAATGCACGAGATCGTCAGGTCGCGGTTCCGCCCCGCGGACTGGAATATCTACGCCGCCCAGGCTTCAGACGGCGACAACTCCACTTCGGACAGCGATGCCGTGAGCCGGCTGCTGACGGACAAGATTTTGCCGGTCAGCCAGTTTTTTGCCTACCTGGAGGTCGGCGAGGCCGGGGGCAGCACCTTCGATATGTCCGATTCCTCGCTTTGGGCGCTGTATCAGCGTTTGCGCGCCGACGGAGTGCCGCTGTCGATGCGCAAGGTCAGCGACCGCAGTGAGATCTTTCCGGTGTTTCATGACCTGTTTCAGCGTCGCCGCAAGCACGAGAAAGCCGCGCCATGATCGCGACAGCCGAACGCCTGTTCGAGGGAGCCGACTGGGACTTCCAGAAGCTGCAGCGCATCCATGATGCCTGCGAGGAGATTGCGCGATCTGAACTGGGGCTCGACACTTACCCCAACCAGATCGAGGTCATCACCGCGGAGCAGATGCTGGATGCATATTCTTCCGTAGGTATGCCGCTGTTCTACAAGCATTGGTCGTTCGGCAAGCATTTCGCCCATCACGAGGCGTTCTACCGCAAGGGCCTTATGGGCCTCGCCTATGAGATCGTGATCAACAGCTCGCCGTGTATTTCCTATTTGATGGAGGAAAATACCGCGACCATGCAAGCGCTGGTGATCGCCCACGCAGCGTTCGGTCATAACCACTTCTTCAAGAACAACTACCTCTTCAAACAATGGACTGACGCCGAGGGAATTCTTGATTATCTCGATTTCGCCAAGAGCTACATAGCGCAGTGCGAGGAGCGTCATGGCCGGTTGGCGGTTGAACAGACGCTCGACGCCGCGCACGCCCTGATGTCGCACGGGATCGATCGCTATCCCGGCAAGAAGAAGCTCGATCTTCGCGTTGAAGAAAAGCGCGCCGGAGACCGCCGCCAGCACGAAGAGAGCGCGTTCAACGATCTGTGGCGGACCGTTCCGACCGGGCCGGTCAAGAGTGCGGAATTGCTGAGCTCAGAGCGGCGGCGCATGCTGCTTGGGCTGCCCCAGGAAAATCTGCTGTATTTCCTGGAGAAGACGGCGCCGCGCCTGCAGCCCTGGCAGCGCGAATTGCTTCGGATCGTGCGGCACATCGCGCAGTATTTCTATCCGCAGACCCAGACCAAAGTGATGAACGAGGGCACCGCGACCTACGTGCATTACCGCATCATGACCCGCTTGCATGAACAGGGGCGGATTTCCGACGGCAATTTCCTCGAATTCCTGCAGTCGCACACCAATGTGGTATTTCAGCCTGACTTCGACGATCAGCGCTTTTCGGGTTTCAATCCCTATGCGCTCGGCTTCGCGATGATGCAGGATATCGAGCGCATCGTCTCCAATCCTGACGACGAGGATCGCGAATGGTTCCCGGATATTGCCGGAACCGGTAACGTGATGGCGGTATTGCGCGATGTCTGGGCCAACTACCGCGATGAAAGTTTCATCTCGCAATTCCTCAGCCCGCGGCTGATCCGACACTTGCGGATGTTTCATCTGCATGACGATCCGGCGGAAAGCGCCGGCATCAGGGTCGATGCCATCCATGATGAACGCGGCTATCGGCGGGTTCGTCGTGAATTGGCGCGGCAATACGACGTCGGGTTCATCGACCCCAACATCGAAGTGGTCGACGTCGATCTTGCGGGCGATCGGCGCTTGATGTTGCGCCATGCGGTCGTGAAGGGCGCCCAATTGAGCGAGACGGACTCCAAGCGCGTGCTTCAGCATCTTGCCGATCTCTGGAGCTATGACGTGTCGTTGGTCGAAGTCGACACGACGGGCACCGTCCTCAAGGAGTACGTCCTGCACCCGCGCGGGCTCCTCGCAGCCGCGTAGAGCTCAGCGGCCGCGCTGCTTGCGCCGCAAGTCGTTGATGTAGGAAATCGTGTCGCTGTCCTTCGGATCAATTCGAAGTGCCGCTTGAAAGTCCGCCATGGCACTGTCGAACTGGTTCAGGAAATAATACGCGCGGCCCCTCATGCTATAACCGTAGATGGCGTCGGGGTCGATGGAAATGGCCTTGGAGAAGTCGGCGATCGCGGCCTGCTGCTGGCCGACTTCGAGATAGGCGCGTCCGCGGTATTCATAACCCATTCGATAGTTCGGCGCGAGCTCGATCAATTTGTTGGCGTCGTCATACATGGCGCGCCAGTCGCAACGTTCTTCATAGATGGAGGCGCGATATCCAAAAGCCAGCCATAGCGTGGGATCGAGCTCAATTGCTTTGGATAAGGCATACAGCGCTTCATTGGGCCGCTTCAGGTTGATCAGCGTAATTCCGCGGTTCTCGAAAGCAAGCGCGTAGTCAGGTTTGAGCAGGAGCGCCTGGTCGAAATCCTGCATGGCGCGGTCGTTATTTTCAAGATTGATCCAGGTAACGCCTCTGTCGTTGTAAAACTCGGGGACCCGCGGCGCGATGGCGATGGCCCGATCGTAGTCGTTCAGCGCCAGCTGATACTGTTTGTTCGAGAAGTAGGCCGCACCGCGATGCCAGTACGCGTTGGGGATATCGTTTCCTCTCAGGTTTCCGGATGCCAACAGCGAGGTGCAGGCCTGAATGATCTCCGCAGGTTCTCCCGACTTGCAGGGCGCTAACATTTCGGCCGGTTGCTGGACGACAGGCGGAGGGGCGGGCTCTTTGACCGGTGCAGGCGCAGGGGGAGCTTTTCCCGGAGTTTCGGCCACGGGCTTGGCCCAGGGAATAAAACCCTGACCGCCCGGATGGAACAGCCACAGCGACACGAACAACAATAGGCCGACAGCTTGCGGCCATACGATCCAGGCGATGCGATACCAGCGATCGTCGTACCACAGCCGAGAGCCAGGATCCGGCGTTCGCGTTTGCCGTGTTCGCGCTCATACGGCTGCCTTTCTGCTAGCGCGGTACATCACCGGAGATCGTGAGGTTGTCACCGCGCATTTTTGCGACATTGTTCCTCAACCAGCAGTGCGGATGGTTATCGGTCCTTCCCTCGGGAGCCCGATAGACCCAGGCTGTGCATTGGGAATTCTTAATGCAGAAGTTTTGACAAAGGCGAGCATCATTGCTGGACAGGTTGAAATCGGAAAGTGTGACACCCTCTCTGTTGACATTTGGTTCGTATGTGCGCGGCAACGTGGCTTGTGGCGGCGCGAGTTGCGGCGCCGGAAGGGGTTTTTGGGCCTCGACCGGAACGGCAGCGCTGGTCACCGGTTTCTTCTTCAGTTCCTCCAGCCGCGCGCGCGCGACGTTGCCGTAGAACGTGTCGCCGAAGCGAGTAATGAAAGTCTGCAAAACGGCAACGCTCGTTGTGTTCTGGATGGTAGCCCATGCTTGCGCTGCTTCGCTCGTCCCATTGGCTGCGGCTGGCGCGACTGGAGCCTGTGATGGAGCCGGTTCAGGCGAGACGACGAATTGGAAATTGCCCTTGATCGGTGACGTCGAAACCCAAGGCTGCTGCGCATTTCCGGTTGTCCGCATCACTTCGAGGCCGACCTCATTGAAGGTCTGGAAAATATTGAGACCTGCCTCGCGCATAATTTGCGATAAAGCCCTGGTATACGGACTGTTCCCGCCGGTCCCATCGAGAGCCACGTTCCCCGGTTGCGTCGCATAGGAAATCAGGGTGCCTTCCGGCGCTCGCATTTGCGCCAGTCCGCTCTCGACCGCGCGAAGCCCACGCCCGCCAAACGGGTTATTACGGCAGGCATCGAGGATCACGAGATTAAGCCGGGTACCCGAACCTTCCATGGCGGCAAGAACGAGGGCTGTGTCTACCATCTGGAACAGGACATCAGCCTCGCGTGCCGGGTTGGCGTTGACAGGCACGAGGTAGTTGGAGCCGCGCACCTGAATGCCGTGGCCGGCGTAGTAGAAGAGCGCGACGTCGGCGCCCACCAACTCATTGCCGAATTTCTGCAGAAGGTCGTCGAAGCCGGGCTTGTCCAGATCAATCTGTGGAGAACCGCCTACCAGCGTGAATCCAAGTTCGCGCAGCGAGTTGGCCATTAGTTTCGCGTCGTTCTTTGGATTGTCCAGGGGCGCGACGTTCTTGTAGGCGGAATTGCCGATGACAAGCGCGACGCGCTTTTCCGCGAACGCGGTCGTGCCCGTCAGGGCAAGGATGATCGTTCCCAACAGCACGGATCGGATAGTGTGCAAGGCCGGTCGCCCCGATCGATGAAGAACAGATTGGTCAGCAGCTCGATCAGCTTAACGGGTCCCTTGCGGTTCTCAATGGGTCTCTCATGGCGTGCCATGCCCCAACTACCGTTTCGACCTGTCAAATGCCGCAAGCCCAAATCATACTCGCATCCTCGGAGGTCTACTAAACGTGCGCGAGGTCACAGATCGACGGGAAATTCCCGGCTAGTGTGATGGCGTTGCTTGATCAAGGGGGGATCGTCATGCGGGAGAGCGCTTCACAGGGGCAGGCCCAACAGCAACGCAAGATTTCGCCCATGGTCGCAGGTTTAGGCGCGGCCGTTGTGGCTTCCGCCGTTACCCTCGTGATCATGATGAGCAGCCCTTCGCCTTCGCCCGTTGCCGTGGCGGATCAGGCGGCGACGGCCTCGACGCAGTGCCAAATGGTCCCCCGCAAACTGCTGGTCTCGACGACTGTTGGCAGCGGCACGGTTCGGCTGCGCGCCGGTAGTTATCTTTCTCCGCCCATTGCGCTCAGCACCCGGCCGCAGGCCGTGGTGTTTCCGCTTCCCCGCCCCGAAACAACCCCGGTGGAAGAGGTGATCTCGATTGAAGGCAACGCCAACGACGTCGTGATCACGAGCGAGGTGACCGACCTGCGAAGAGTGTTCGATGTGGTCGGCGCTTCGGCGTTCAGTGTGACATGGAAGCCGATGAAGACCTGCTGAAGGTACACGTGGCCGATGTTCAATCGCGATCTGACGTCAGCCAGGGCGCTTGGGCTCGAACTGCCGTCGACGCTTATCGCGAGCGGATGAGGTGATCGAGTAAGCGTCGACCGCAACGGCCACGATTGTTTCCCCCGTTTGGTCCAGAAAATACGCCAAGCTCTGACGTTTTTGGCCACAATCGAACACGACCATCACGCCATGAAAACGTTGGCTGTGATTTCGATTCTGGCCCCGCTCACGATTTCCGGGGCAGCCTACACCGACCAATTCTGACGGGCGACCAGCGGGCCGCGCAAAGGGTGGATTGAGCGCGCCTGTTGAGGTGGTTTTTTGCGCCAGGCTTTGAAGTTACTTTTGGGGGACGTGAGACATGCTTTCGGTGGATCAATTCTTAAGACTAATAAGCCTGCCAGCTGTGGTTGCGGCATTCCTGATCGCATCGCAGATTTCAGGCGGGCTGACTTCTTCCCTGGCGCAAGTGGAATTGGCGAGCGAGTAGCCATCGGCCTATCGCCCTCACTTTGAGAGTCCCCTGACCGGCCAGGTCGCGCCCGCACGTTAAGGTTTCGAGCGCTGGTCCCCGCTCACAAGTGGGTGAAGATAGCGGTCCCCTGGTCATCAACTGGTTCCTGGCGATCAAGCGGCTATGCCGGTGCTCTCCTGAAGCCTTTCCGGCCGGGCTTTCGCCGGGCGCGGCCAAGCCAAAACATTGTCGTCGTCATGATAGGCCTTTATTATAGGGTTTCCGTTCAGAACATATTCATGCGCTTTCGGTCAGATTGACCGGCAGGGACCGTGATACGCCGACGGGCTGCGTTGGGACCCGGTGTGCATGGCAGAGCCTGCGGTGACGAATTCAGATTCCAGTCTGCATCTTTGCAAGATTGGCCTATCGATGAGTGAAGAAGGACATCCGAAAAAATCTCGCCGCCACCGGTCGGCTACTTTGCTGGCGTGCGCGGCGCTCGTTCTGATTGCCGAAATCGGAAGCCCGGCTGCCTCGCACGCGGGTGAACTGAACCCCCACGACATGGTGCTGCTGGATCGGCTTACCTGGGGGATAAATGCGTCAAGCGCCGCGCATTTGCAGGCGGTCGGCACGGAACGCTGGCTTCAGGAGCAATTGCATCCCGTTGCCGGCACTGCATTGCCCGATGGCGTCCGAAGCCAAATCGAGGCAATGCCCGACGTACACAAGTTTCCGTTCGACATTGCGGTGTCGTTCGATCAGCAGGCCAAGTCCGCCAACCAGGTTGCCGATCCCGACCAGCGAAGGGCCGCGCAGCAAGTTTTTCAGCAGGCCATGAACGATCGGGGGAAACAGGCGGCGGCGCGCAGCATCCTGCGCGCGCTCTACGCGCCGGACCAACTGCGCGAACGCATGACGTGGTTCTGGTTCAACCATTTCAACGTGCATCAATACAAGGCCAACATTCGCGTCCTGGTCGGCGACTATGAGGACCGGGCGATCAGGCCCCATGCGCTCGGCAAATTCCGTGATCTCCTCGTGGCCACCCTGCATCATCCGGCGATGCTGCGCTATCTCGACAATTCCGACAATGCCGTCGGCCATCTGAACGAGAACTACGCGCGCGAGATCATGGAACTGCACACCATGGGTGTCGGCTCGGGTTACGCGCAATCCGATGTCGAGGCTTTGGCTCGCATTCTGACGGGTCTTGGAATTGATCTGAGGCCGGAGGATCCGCAACTGAAACCGGAATTGCGGCCGCAGCTCGTGCGCGAGGGCGCCTTCGAATTCAATCCTGCCCGGCATGATTATGGCGACAAGACGTTCCTGGGCCACACGATCAAGGGCCGGGGGCTCGCCGAAGTGGACGAAGCGATCGATATCCTGGTCCACCACCCGGCGACCGCTAGCCATCTCTCCAAGCAAATCGCGACTTACTTTGTATCGGACAATCCGCCGGATTCCCTGGTGCAGAAGATGGCGCAAACCTTCAAGACAACCGACGGCGATATCGCCGCGGTGCTTTCGACGATGGTTCACGCGCCGGAGTTCATCGGCTCGCTCAAGCCCGGCACGAAATTCAAGGATCCCGTGCAATACGTGCTGTCAGCGGTTCGCCTGGCCTATGACGACAAGGTGATCCTGAATACGGTGCCGATCCAGAGCTGGTTGAACCGTCTCAGCGAAGGATTGTTCAACCACGATACGCCGGATGGCTATTCGATGATCTCGGCGTCCTGGAGCGGGCCGGGGCAGATGATGCTGCGCTTCGAGATCGCGCGGCAAATCGGTTCGGGCTCTTCCGGCCTGTTCAAGCCGGATGTGCCGAACGCGGTCGATCAGCCGGCTTTCCCACTGATCGCGAACTCGCTCTACTTCAACGGATTGCGGCAGACGCTGGGCCCACCGACGCTTGCCGCGCTCGATCAGGCGGTCTCCCCGCAGGACTGGAATACGCTGTTTTTGTCGTCGCCCGAGTTCATGCGCTAACAACTCGCTCAAGGATCGCACCATGAATCGCCGTGATCTGATCAAAGCCTTCGCTGCAATGGCTCCTCTCACCGTGGCTGGCCGGGTCTGGGCCGCACCCACCACCGATGCGCGGTTGCTGGTGGTCTTCCTGCGCGGCGCTTACGATGCCGCCAATGTCGTGGTGCCGATCTCGAGCGATTTCTACCGCACCTCACGGCCCACCCTGGGCATTGCCAAGCCCGACGTCGGCAATCCAAACTCGGCGTTGTCGCTCACCGCGGATTGGGGACTGCACCCGGCCTTGCGGGACAGCATCTATCCGCTTTGGGGCAAGCGGGAAATCGCGTTCATCCCCTTTGCAGGCACCAGCGACGACCTGACCCGGAGCCACTTCGAAACCCAGGACACCATTGAGCTCGGCCAGGCCGTCGCCGGTTCCCGCGACTATCGCTCCGGCTTCATGAGCAGGCTTGCTACCGAGCTTACCCGCGTAAAACCGATCTCCTTTACCGAGCAGCTCCCGCTGATCTTTCGCGGCAAGTCGCAGATTCCGAATATCGGGATCAATAGCGTCGGCAAACCGGGCGTTGACGATCGGCAGGCCGGGCTGATCAAAAAAATGTACGCGCAAAGCGAGCTTGCTTCCTCGGTTTCGGAAGGCTTCCGAGTTCGCGACGATGTCTACAAATCGATATCCGAGGAAATGAACGCGGCCAATCGCGGCGCGGTTTCGCCGCGCGGCTTCGAACTGTCGGCGCGGCGTATCGGCCGGCTGATGCGCGAGCAGTTCAACTTGGGCTTTGTCGATGTCGGCGGCTGGGATACCCATGTTAATCAGGGCGCGGCCACCGGTTATCTCGCCGACCGTCTCGGCGAACTCGGCCGCGCGCTTGCGGGCTTTTCCGAGGAGATCGGGCCTGCCGGATGGAGAGATACGGTGGTCGTCGTGATCTCCGAGTTTGGCCGCACCTTCCGCGAGAACGGCGACCGCGGCACCGATCATGGCCACGGCAGCGTTTACTGGGTAATGGGAGGCGGCATCAATGGCGGCCGCATCCTTGGCGAACAGGTGAAAGTCGAGCAGGCAAACCTTTTTCAAAATCGCGACTATCCCGTTCTGACCGACTATCGGTCGATGTTCGCAGGCCTGTTGCAGCGCATGTTCGGGCTGGAAGCCGCAAGCATTCAGCGGATCTTTGCGGGCGTCCATCCGGCAGAATTGGGATTGGTCTAGCGGCGGCAGCGAACACTACTTCGCCCCCGCCGGGCCGCTCGCGGGAGACGCCACCGGATTCAAGTAGGTGGTGCCGTCAAGATTGCTGCTATGTTCCCACGAGTTTTGCGTGCCATTGGTCTCCTGGTTCACCTGGGCCCGGACCTTCGTCATCGCCTGCTGGATTTCGACGCCGGGTGCCGTGATGTTAGCGATCAACGCCCGGGTGAATGGCCTGACGGTGCCTGCCGGACCATCGGGTGCAACTTGGCCGGGCCCGGTCGCATAGGCGATCAGGGTGTTGTCTGCGGATTTCTTTTCCGACAGAGGGGTTTTCACCGAAACGCTGTGCGAGGTTTTCGTCGCGGAGCGAATCATGGCAGGGAACGGATTGTCGCGAGAAATATCGAGAAACACCAGCTTGGCCTTGGCGTCGCCCATGGTCTGGTCGAGCGTGACGTCGACATTGATGGCGCGACCAAGCTTGACATCCATTTCAGATTTGACGTCGGCGTCGATTGGAAGCAGGTATTCGGCGTCGTTAATGGCGACCGCATGGCCCGAATAGTAAAATAGCGCAAGGTCGGCGCCCTGGGCTTTTCCGCCGAATTCGAGCAGCCGCTTGGTCATCTCGTTGCGTGACAGATCGGTTCCCTCGATCACTTCGAAGCCCATGGTTCGCAGCAGCTTCGCCATTGCCTTCGCAGAGATCGGCGGATTGGGAAGTCGCTGGACCGTCTTGTAGGCGCCGTTACCGACCACGAACGCAACCCGCCGGTCCGCTTTTGCAGCATTCGCAGTCATCAAAATGCCGGCTACCGTGAGAGCAATGATCAACAGGCGCATGTCCTTTCTCCCTCGTTAAAACTCTCGGACATTTGCCCCGGCCGCAATACCGGACGTGTTCGGGCTAGGTGCCGCACCTAATCGTGAGACGATTGGCCAAGGGCAATATCAGGAATTGGAGATCGCAATTTCAATTTGTACGATGTGCCACCATACCACGTCGTTCGTTGCTAATCTGCCGAAACGCTGCGCAGGCTGCTCACTGTTTTGTCGGGACGGCAGCGGCGAAGCCCGCCGCGACGGGCGCATTCGGCCCTGCTTAGCCCCTATCAAATCATTCCGTCAGTCGATACGATGCTTTTTTGACAATCTCGTGCGGGAATGAAGGCCCCCAAGGTGACGATTGACCGTCCCGCAGCTACTGTAGCGGCTGTTCCCATCGCTCCCACCAACTTGTCGCCATCGGTGCGGCAGAGCATCTTTCTCTATCTGGGTATCTTGATCGTCTTAGCTGCCTTCGGCGGCCCGTCGGGAGGCCTGTTCGATATTCCCATCAGTTTCTTTCTCAAAAACAGACTGCAGCTGAAGGCACATGAGGTCGCCAATTTCCGGCTCGTGGCCGCAATCCCGCTCTATCTGTCTTTTGTTTTCGGATTTATCCGCGACATGTGGAGCCCGTTTGGGATCAAAGATCGCGGGTTTATGCTGTTGTTTGGCGGTATCACCGCCTTTCTCTACCTCCTCTTTGCTTTCACGCCGATGAGCTACGTGACGCTTCTCGTCGCGGTCGTGCTGTTGACGACGTCATTCCTTTTTGTCGCAAGCGCCCAAAACGGGCTGACTTCGGTGATCGGCCAGCAACACGCGATGACCGGTCAGATCAGCGCGGTGTGGAACGTCTTCCTGTCGATCCCCACCGTCGGGGCCTTGCTGATCGGCGGCGTGCTCAGCGGCAGGCTAGAACAAGAGAGTCCCGACCAGGCGGTCCGTGTCCTGTTCCTTGTTGGCGCCGCGATCATGGCTGCGATTGCCCTTTATGGGTTATGGAAGCCCGCTTCCGTGTTCGACAACATCAGCGTCGAAAATGGAGCCGGCGGTCACCCGATCAAGGGTCTCAAGCGGCTGGTGCGGCACTGGCCGATCTATCCGGCCATGCTGATCTGGCTGCTGTGGAACTTCGCGCCCGGCTCGGCCACGCCGCTTCAGTATCACCTTCAGAACACCCTGCATGCCAGCGATGCGCAATGGGGTCAGTGGAATGCGATCTTCGCTGCCTCCTTCATACCGACTTTCGTCGTGTTCGGGCTTCTCTGCCGCAGCTATCCCCTGAAGACACTGCTGTTGTGGGGGACGCTTGCCGCAGTTCCACAGATGGTGCCGTTGCTCTTCATCCATTCGGTCACGGGAGCTTTGATCGCTGCGGTACCGATAGGACTGATGGGCGGCGTTGCCACCGGCGCGTATCTCGATCTGATCATTCGATCATCTCCCCGCGGCCTGCAGGGGACAATGTTCATGATGTCCGGCAGCCTCTATTTTGTTGTTTCGCGATTTGGCGACGTTCTCGGCACCCATCTTTACGATCATTACGGCGGCTTTGCCGTTTGCGTGATCGCGATCACGATCGTCTATGCCCTGATCCTCCCGGCCCTGCTGCTGGTGCCGAAGCAGCTGATTGCTACCGCCGACGGGCAAGCAACCGGGTTGGCGGGTTAGTTCGAAAGGCAATACGGAACAAGGGGGACCCGCTAGTCGTTTGGCTGTCGTAATGCAGGGCGATAATTTGCGGGAAAGTGGTTGGCTCTTGCTGTCAGCCCGGTTTATCTAACGCTCATGTCATCATACGATCGTCCGGACGCCGTCCGCTGGTCAGCCGACAAATCATTTGTGCATTGGACGACACGTTGAGCGAAACTCCAAAACCTGATGCCGGTGAAGCCGGGCGCCAAGCGCCGGAGGGCAAATTACCCATTTTGGCCCTGACCGCGCTTGGGATCGTGTTCGGCGATATCGGGACCAGCCCGCTCTACACCTTCAAGACCATACTCGGAATCGCCGAGGCCGCATCCGAGGCCAGCACTATTTTGGGCTCGCTTTCGCTGGTGCTCTGGACTCTCTTCATCGTGACCACCGTAAAATACGTCATGTTCGCCATGCGCGTCGACAATGACGGCGAAGGCGGCATTCTGGCGTTGATGGCATTATTGGGAGTGAAGAAGCAGCAGCGGCCGACGATCGTGGCCGTCGGCCTGTTCGGCGCGGCGCTGATCTATGGTGACGGCGCAATCACGCCGGCGATTTCGGTGCTGTCGGCGCTCGAAGGCCTCAATATGGCTACTCCCGCGCTGCAGCCCTATGTCGTTCCCGTCGCCGTTGCGATCCTGATCGCGCTTTTTGCAATCCAGTCAAAGGGAACGGCAACCATCGGTCACTTCTTTGGCCCGGTGATGCTGGTCTGGTTCGCCACCATCGCGCTGATGGGGATTTGGGGCATCGTACAGCATCCGACCGTGTTCGCCGCGCTCAATCCGCTCTACGGTCTGTCGTACCTGTTCTCGCATGGGGCCAACGGTTTTTGGGTACTGGGTGCGGTGTTTCTCTGCGTCACCGGCGCCGAGGCGCTCTATGCCGATATGGGTCATTTCGGTCGAGGGCCGATCAAGCTTGCCTGGTTCGCGATCGTCTTTCCAAGCCTGATCCTGAACTATGCAGGCCAAGCGGCGCTCGTGCTCGAGGGCGCGCCGACCGACGGCAATATTTTCTTTCGGCTCTGTCCCGCCGTTCTGCTACTGCCGTTGATCGTGCTGGCGACGGTGGCCACCATCATTGCCAGCCAGTCGATCATCACCGGGGCTTTCTCGATGACACGGCAGGCGATCCAGCTTGGCTGGTTGCCAAGGCTGCGGATCAAGCAAACCTCTTCAGAAGGTTACGGACAGATCTACGTCGGCGTCGTCAATTGGCTGTTGATGATCGTGACCGTCGGGCTCACCATCGGATTTGGCAAATCCGATAATCTGGCATCCGCCTATGGTATCGCCGTTTCGCTGACGATGCTGATGACATCGGCGTTGCTTTTTATCGCAATGCGCGAGATCTGGGGCTGGAGCCTGTGGGCTGCCGGCTCCGTCGCGGGTTTCTTTCTCATCGTCGACACCGCCTTCTTCCTTGCCAATCTTACCAAGATCGGGGAGGGCGGCTACGTCCCGGTGATCCTGGCGGTCTGCATCTATGGCGTGATGTGGATCTGGCATCGCGGCGCCGCCGCCGTCTCGGCACGGATGCACGAAGCCCTGATCCCGGTCCCGCAATTCATGGCCCAGATCGCCGCAAAGAAAATCCCGCGGGTGCCCGGCACCGCCGTATTCCTGACCCGGACCGAGCGGGATACGCCGCCGGTGATGGTATGGCATGTCAAGCATAACCGCGCCTTGCACGAGCATCTGTTCGTGCTGCGCGTGGAGATTCAGTCAGTGCCGTGGGTCGCGCCGGGCAACCGCCTCACAATCGAGGAAGTCGTGCCGAATTTCTGGCGCGCGGAAGCGCGTTTCGGCTTCATGGAACGCCCGCATATTCCAGAACTACTCGCGACCAGCAAAGCGCTGGGATGCACGATCGACCTCGACGACGTGACCTATTACGTTGGCCACGAAACGGTCGTCCACCGCGAGGACGGCATGGGTTTGCCGGCCTGGCAGGAGCGGATCTTCGCCGTGATGGAGCGCAACGCCGTGCATGTCAGCGACTTCTTCAGCTTGCCCAGCGATCAGGTCGTGGAGATCGGCCGCCAGGTTGCGATCTAGGGCACGTACTAGCCTCGCCCTTCGACCGTCCGATGAACCTTCTCGACCAGTCCGGCGGCTCAATTTTGCGCCAAAATCCAGGGATTCCCGAATATCGACAGGTGCTTGCCATTTCGGTTAGTGTCTGCCAACGAGATTTCGGGGAGATACGCTTTTGAACGGTCATTTTAAGCTCAAACGCGACTACTATGCCGGAGGCCTGATGCTGCTGCTCGGGGTGGGAGCGGCTGTCACCGGTTCTGGCTACAAGTTCGGCACCCTCGCCAGAATGGGCCCCGGCTTCATGCCGGTTGTGCTGGGTGTCGTCCTGGCATTTCTGGGCATCCTGATCGCCGGCACCGCGCTGGCATCCTCCGAACCCGACGACAAGAAGTTTCTGCCGGATAACCCGCAATGGTTCGGCTGGCTCTGCATTCTCGGCGGTCCGATCCTGTTCATCATCTTCGGCCAATACGGCGGCATGATTCCTGCGATCTTCGCCTGCGTCTTCGTCTGCGCGCTCGGAGACAATACGGCAACCTATAAATCCTCCGCCATCCTGGCGGCCGGCGTCACGGTGTTCGGCGTGGTGCTGTTCCATTATCTCTTGAGCATTCCGTTCCCGCTCGTGCGCGGGGTCAACCTGTGATCTCAACGGCGATTACTGATCTCTGGTACGGTTTTGGCGTCGCGCTCGAGCCGCATAACCTGATGTATTGCTTTCTCGGCGTGCTGGTCGGCAACCTTGTCGGCGTGCTGCCGGGCATGGGACCGGTCGCGACGATCTCCATCCTGCTGCCGCTGACCTTCGGAATGCAGCCGGTGCCGGCGATCCTGCTGCTGTCCGGGGTCTATTACGGCGCCCAGTATGGCGG
>Ga0209648_10002625_pt1 | contig 14972 bp, 13 predicted proteins | sample GraSoi2013_115cm_FD_185830 | JGI IMG/M metagenome (GOLD analysis project Ga0209648, IMG submission 185830) | Grasslands soil microbial communities from the Angelo Coastal Reserve, California, USA - Sample 9_17_2013_115cm (SPAdes) (version 2) | ecosystem: Environmental > Terrestrial > Soil >...
CCCGAGGTCGACGATCCAGAACTGCTCGCCGCGCCGCTCGACGCGAGCGTGATGTCCGCTCGTGGCCGGGTCGCGAAGGATGAGGTCGTTGTCCGGCGAACGCCCGAGGCGGAGCGCGGTTTCGCTCGCGCGGTGGGTGTGGCCCGCGTCAGGGCCTGACTCGATCGTGAGCTCGGCCTGCGGGCCGGCGCCGCCGACCGCGCGCATGGGCCGAGTGGGGCCGCCCAGGGCGGGTGTCTCGGTTGCCGCTGGCGGAGTGGTCGCAGGTGGAGGCTGCCACGCGGGCATGAGCGTGGTCGCGTCGTGGGCAGCAGCGGCCGCGGCCGCCGCGCCTGGCGCGAGGATCGTCTCAGCGACATCCGGAACCGGAGCCGGCGGAGGCGGCGGAGGCGGCGGAGGCGGTGGTGGCATTGTGGCCGCGGGCGGCTCCCATGGTGGAGGGACGGGAGGAGGCGCCGCGGGTGGTGGTGGCGGTGGCGGAGCCACCGTTTCCGGCACGCGTGGGGCGGCCACGGGCGGCTCGGGGAAGGTTGGCAAAGCGGGAGATTCGGCCGGGGGCGACCAGGACGGCGCCGCAGCCTGTGGTGGGGGCGCGAATGGTGGCGGCGGCGGCGGGGGCGGAGCCGAAGGGACCGAGGGCGCGGACCAGGACGGCGCCGCAGGCGCCGCCGGCTCTTCGGTCCTCGGCATGTCCCACGACGGAGTCGCGCCGGGCGGGGCGCTGGGCACCTGCTGCCCGGGCGCTTCCCACGATGGCGCGGGCGCACCCCATCCTGCCGATTGAGAGCCGCCCGGCGTGGCCGGAGCAGGAGGATCCCACGTTGCAACCCCCGGCTCATTGCCCCACGACGGCGCCACGGGCGGGGGTGGGGCTGCGGGCTTGGGCGCATCCCATGACGGTGGCGGCAGCGGCGCTGACACGCTAGGACCGGGCGCGGGCGAGCCCCATGTCGGGGCCGGCGGTGCGGCCGGCGCGGCGGGACCAGGTGCACCCCAGGATGGCGCCGGTGCCTGCGGCGGTGGCGGGGCCGGGGGAGCAGCACCCCAGGTCGGAGCCGCCGGAGCGGTGGGTGCGGCGGGCGGAGCCGACTGTGCCGGTGCGCCCCAGGTCGGCCCGGGTGCTCCTGGGCCGGGAGTCAGTCCCGGTGCTGGCGGTGGTGGCGGTGGCGGCGGAGGCGGCGGGGCCGCGGCAGGTGGCGGTGCTCCAGCGGGCGCGCCCCAGGCCGGCGCCGGCCCGGCCGGAGTCGCCCAACCCGCTGCGTTGCCCTTCGCTGCCGGCTGGTCCCAGCTCGGCGCCGGAGCAGCGACTACTGTCGGAGCAACCGCAGCCCCAGGCGTCGCCGAAGCGGGCGGAGCCCACGTCGATACGGCCCCTCGAGTGCCGGCGGCCGGCGGAGCCGGGGTGGCAGGGCGAACCGGAGGGCCCGACTTCTTCCGCTTCCCGTGGCGGCGGCGCGCCCTCAGGTAGAGGACGCCCGCGACGAGCGCAGCTACCGCGAGAACGAGATCCGCATAGACGGTTTCAGTTGGCATCCGGTGGGGGGCCTCCTTGGTCCCGAGTCCGTTTATGGATCAATTGCGAAAACACCTACCAGCGGACCCGCGCTCTACTTCGCGTGTCGACGCGTCAGTGCTGAAGTATGCCACCCGTACTCGCAACTCGGCGCCGCCTTAAACGGTGCCGGTGATGACCACACGTCCAGACGCGACGCCGGGAACCGTGATGTCCGCGTCGAGCGAGTGGCGACCGGCGCCCAATGGTTCCCCGGTGACGACGTTGATGCGCAGCCGCCTTCCAACGGGCAAGTCGAGGTGACGCGGAAACGGTGCGCGACCGGCGTGCGTCTCGACCTGGATGTCGTGACGGACCAGAGGCACTCCATCGAGACGCAGCCCGCCGATGCTCGCGACGACCGCGGGCCGCGTCCGGTTCTCGAGAACGAAACTCATGCCGTCTCTTTCAGCGCGCAAGCTCGCAGTGTCCGCGAGTCCCTCCGCCAGGTAGCGAGGGAGCTCGGGCCTCGGCTTTGCTGAGGGCAGCGCGGACGTCACTGTGAAACGAAGCTCCGTGCGATCGATCACTCGACCCGACACGGTGAGAGATGCATCGAGCCGGTAGTCGCCCTCGACCTCGAGCGGCACGCTCAACGTGGTCGCATTGACTGCAGGCTCAAATGCAGTTGGCACTTCGACATCGGCCGCGCCCGAGAATTTTCTCTGTATTGCATCCGCGATGCGGCTCACGCCCCGGCGTCCTACGCGTCGCTCACGCATCAGCGTCCAGCGAACGACACCTGTTCCCGCCACATCCGGATCGTCATTGACGATGACCAGCCGCGCGCTGAACGGGACGGTGGGCCGTTGGATGATTCCGAATGGACGATCCGCATCGAACGCGAGGGGTTCGATGATCAACCGCGTCGGAGCGAATGCCTGCGCGAGAGCATCCAGTGCCGGTTTCGGGTTCCGCGCGCTGTCCATGAGACCGAAGCCAATGCCAGGAAATGGATCGACGAGATGAAAAGCGAATGCGCCCCAGCACGATTCGAACTTGCGCGTTCGAAAATGCTCGGCTGCCACGCGCACGACAAAGGTCTGGAACGCTTGGGACTCTTCGACGAATGATTCGAGGCTTGTGAACGCAGAGGGCAGACCGACCCCACGCTCGGCCCAGTTGACGGGTTGAAATCCCGCGTAACGCCAGGCGGCGTCATCGTCCGCGACCGGCCACCTGGCGCTTATCGACTCCCAAACTGGTGAGTCGGCGGCCGGCAGCGATTGCGCGCCGAATGCGCTGACCATCACCGGCTCGGCCTCGCTGACGCTTTTCCACGAACCAGTCGCCCAACCGAGAAGATCGTGCTGGTCGACCTCACCCGAAGCAGCAAGCGCGGGACGCGTGGTGTCGAGGTGCTCGAACGCAACGCGCAGCTCCTGGTCGATGGAGTGGTTCTGCCGGACGGCATTGACATCGCCGAGGTCGGAGTTACGCGGCAGCCACGGCGGATCGTCGTGCGCCACCCACATCGCAACGGACGGGCGATTGCGCAGCAGCTCGACCATCTCCACTTGCTGCTCGCGCGCCGCGGACTCGAAGAAGCGGCTGTCGTCGCCGCGCGCGTGGTACGCATAAGCGCCGTACAGCGGGAGCTCTTGCACCAGGAGCATGCCGGCCGCATCCGCACTGCGGTAGAACTCGGCAGGCAGGACGTTGGCGACGATGCGAAGCGCATCGAGGTTGGTTTCCTTGGCGATGCGAAGATCGGCATCGAATCGTTCTGGGGTGAGCTCGTCGAGGCGATACGAAGGTGCGTAACAGGCGCCGCGTAAGAACATTGGCCGCCCGTTGACCGCGAGGCTCCAGCGACGCGGACCGATGTCCCATTTCAGCTCTCTGAACCCGAATGTATCTTCGACGCGCGTCGACTCCACGCCGCCGACAGCGCGCGCCACCATCTCAGCGCGGTACATCGGCTGGGGGCCAAAACGCCACGGCTCCCAACGCTTGGCGGCAGGAAGGGCGAGCTGCATCGACACCGTCTGCTCGCCCCCGCCGGCGAGCCGAACGTCGCGATGAATGCGCAGCGTCGCGGCCTGCTCCTCGCCGGCTGCGGAAGAGACGGCGACCTCGATTTGGCCTTCCATCTGGCGGCCGTCGAGATTGCGAAGGCGTGCCTCTACCTCGAGGCGGCCGTCGCCCGCCTCGAAGCTGGGCTTCAGGCGCATCCAGTCGATGGCGATCGGACCGATGTACTCGAGCCCAACCGGGCGCCAAATGCCGACCGGCACCTCCCAGCGATAGGGCTCGGGCAGGCTCGAGTACGCGGATGCCGGATAAGGCCTCAGCTCGCCGTCATTGAAGACGCCCATGATGTGCCGCTTTTTTTCGGGCTGCGTCTCGACCGGCGATTCGCAGCAGATCACGAGCAGGTTCTCGGTCTTGAGATAGGGCGTGAGATCGAAGCCGAATGGGGCGAAGTACCCGTAGTGCGAGCCGAGAAGCTTTCCGTTGAGCCAGGCATGCGTGGCGAGAAAGGCCCCACCGATGCGGAGCAGCACCCGTCCCGAATGGTCGGGGCGCTGGAACTCGGTGCGATACCACACCGCCTGGCTGCCCTCATGAGCGGCCAGCTGGCGCGGCACCTCGATCGGCTTCCAGTCGACGCCGCGTCCAATGGTCAGCCGCTCGGCCTCGCCTTCGCCCAGCGGCATCCACACCGCCTCCCAGCCGCTGAGCTCGCGAATCCCTCCTGGCCGCTGCGACAGCGGGAGGAAAAGGCAGTCGCTCAATGGGAGGTCCGACGGGTGTGGCGGCGAGGGATTCGGTGACCAGGTGGCTCAGATGCAAGGAGCCGCCGAGCACCGCAGCGCGCGCATCGCTTAGATGCGTAAGCGAGGAGCGCATACCTCTGGGGCCCCCATGCCGGAGGCATGGGAGGCAGTGGGCCGCATGGGCGCCGAAGATCCGCCGTCACTGCCCGGCGGGCCTCCCACCGGCCTTGGGGTTGTGTACGAACGCGCCATCGGCGGTCGCGCAAAAGATGACTTCACGCTTCATCGCCTCGACGAACGCCGCCTCGCGGCCGCGCTCGATCAGAGCCAGGATGCTGCCGCCGAAACCCGCTCCCATGATGCGCGCGCCCAGGCAGCCTTCGACACCCCACGCTCTCTCAACCAGGGCGTCGACGTTAGGGGTCGACACCTCGAAATCGTCGCGCAGGCTTTGATGGGACTCCTTGAGCAGAACTCCCAATCGCTCGAATCGGTGTTCTTTGAGCGCATCAACGAATGCGTGCACACGAGCAATCTCCGAATCGACGTGACGCATGCGCTTGGGGTCGCGTGCCTCCGCCTCGCGGCGGCGCTCGTTGTACGGAGTCTCGGCTAGATTGCGATGCTCGCCCGAGTCGATGACTGCGATGACGAGCTCTTCTGGAAATGGCACCGTCTGATATTCAAGGGTCGAGCAGTCGAGCAGCAAGGCGTGCCCGCGCCGTCCGAGCGCGGATGCGAATTGATCCATCACGCCGACGTGCACGCCTGTGGCCCGCTGCTCGGCACGCTGGCACGCAAGCGCGGCCTCGACTCCACCGAGCTTGGGGCGGAGGCCCGCGGCGATGGCAACCAGCAGCGCGGCCGATGAGCTGAGACCGGAGCCGGGCGGGACGTCGGACTCCACCACCACGGCTTGCGGCTGGGCATCGAGCTCGATGCCGATCGCGCGCAGGTACTTGAGACCGCCGCCGACGTGGCTTTCGATCGTCCAATCGCGCGCACCCCGTCCGCTGACGCGAGTGTGGCGATCGACCGCGGCAGGCAGCACCACGCCGCCCAGGTAGTCGACGTGCTCTCCGATGAGGTTGACCCGTCCGGGTGCGCGGCCATGCCACGCTCTGGGGCGCTCCCGCTTAAGCTCCACGGAGCTCCGCGGCTTTGTCCTCTGCCCTTGCGTCGACGATGAATGCGCCGGCTCCGAGCTCCGATCCAGCCAGGTACTTGAGCTTGTCCCGTGTGCGATTGGGTGGGTAGAACTCGACGTGGAAGTGGTGGTGGTTCAGCGCTCGGCCCGCGGGCGTCTGGTGCATCGCCATCACGTACGGAAGCGGACGGTTGAAGAGTCGGTCGTACTTCTGCAGCAAGCCCTTTAGGATTCGCGCGAACGATTCATCGTCATCGCTGTCGAGATCGAGCAGTCCAGCGCGATGACGCATCGGCGCAAGGTGCACTTCGTACGGCCAACGCGCGAAAGGCGGCACAAATGCGATCCAGTTCTCGTCGCGGAGAACGGTGCGTTCGCCGCCGAGCTCGCCCTTGAGCACATCGCAATAAAGGCACCGCCCGGTTTCGCGCATGTGCTTGGCCTCGGATCGCAGCTCCCTTTGGAGGACGGGAGGAATGAACGGATACGCATAGATCTGGCCGTGCGGGTGGCTCAACGTGACGCCGATCTCCTCGCCTCGGTTCTCGAAGATGTAGACATAACGCACGTTGGGGAGGCGGCGCAGCTCGCTGGTGCGGTCTCGCCACACCTCGATGAGGTCGCGGATATGTTCGACGCTCTGCTCGCCCAGCGACGAGTCGTGATCGGGTGTGTAGCAGACGACCTCGCACCGTCCCTGCTCGCCGGTGAAAGACGGAAAGCGATTCTCAAATACAGCGATGTAGTAGTCGGGCTCGGGAATCTCGGTTTCGGGCTGGCCCGGCCGTGTGGGACACAGTGGGCAGTGGTCAGGCGGCGGATGGTAGGTGCGGTCCTGCCGCCACGGGGCGACGGTGACCCACTCTTCCAACAGCGGATGCCAGCGGAGCTCGCTCATGCTTTTTCGTAATAGATCAAATAGCGGCCGTCAGGTTTGGGCACGACGCGCTTCTTCAGCCGTTTCTGTTTCTTGCTTTCGCGTCGTGGTTTTTCAGGAGCGCTCAACACCTGACGAGCCGGACTACCCAAGTGCACGCCTCACAGCTTCTGCGGCAGTGCCCACTGAATCGAGGCCCTTCACCGACCAGCTGTCCAGCGCCACGACGGGCCGGCCAAGCCGGCGTGCGGCCGCGATCTCGCTCAGCGTGCCCCAACCCTCGCCGATCGCGATGACGCTCTCCGCCGCGGTGACGATCAGGACGTTGCGCGCCTGACCCATCCCCGTCGGGAGCGAGATCGTCAGGTGCGGGTTGGCGCCATGGCGATCTGTGTCCGGCAGGATGCCGACCACCGTCCCGCCCGCGCGTGCCGCGCCTTCGCTCGCCGCGCCCGACACTCCGCCGAGCCCGCCATTGACTACCACCACCCCGGCTTCCGCGAGCAGCTTCCCCACCTCGCGCGCCGATTCGAGCTGCGACGCGGTCGCCTCCGAGGCGCCGCACACGGCGACATATTTGCGTGGCATCGAGCGAGAAGTCTAGGGCCGACCTTACGACTGGTACACTGACCCAGAAGTTCAACGCCCGTGGGGCAAAGGAGGTGAGGCGGAAGCTTGGATAAACCGAATCGTGGTGCCAACCGCCTCGTTTGCCAGCCGGGAGCTCGGGAGGAAGTGAGCCTCTAGGGCCCCCTTTTCCGAACCCGACTCCTGGAGTCGGAGGCGGAAGCACTGCGAACGTCGACAAACAGAGAGCCGGGCATGTTGCCCGGCTCTTTGCTTTTCATCGCTACGATTTCGCGTGTGAGCCTCGACTTCTCCGAACGCTTGAAGGCGATGCCCGAGGGCTGGCTCCACGCGATGGGCATCACCGTCACGCACGCGACCCAGGACGAGGTGCGCTGCGAGCTGACCATTGGACCGGAGCACCTGCAGGGCTACGGAATCGTGCATGGCGGCGTGCACTGCGGAATCATCGAATCGCTCGCATCAATTGGCGCCGCGCTTTATGCGTTGCCGCGCGGGCAGTCTGTGGTCGGGCTCGAGAACAGCACGAGCTTCGTGCGGGCGGTGCGCGCAGGCGCAAAGCTCCACTCCGTCGCCACGCCGATCACGCGCGGCCGGCGCACACAGGTGTGGGAGGCGCGCGTGCTCGACGAGGAGGAGAAGGTCGTGGCGACTGGTCGCGTTCGCCTGCTCTGCATCGAGGCGGACCAGCTGCTGGCCGGCAAGACGGTCACGACTCCGCTCCACCGCGAGTAGCCCCCCGCGAATTTCAGCCCCCGGTCAAGTAGCTGAAGATGATCTGGTCGATCAGCTGCTCGATGGGCGCCAGGTCGTCGGTGTAGACCTGACCGTGGTATGGCGAAGGCCTGAGCTTGCCGTTCTGCAATGCGCTGGCGGCCGCATCGCGCGTCAGGGGCCCCGACTCCAGTTGCAGGTTGTGCGCGACGTCGTCCACATTGATCGGCAGCGTCGACGCGTAAACGACGGTGTTCGTGTAGTTGGGATCGTCGAGCAGCATCACACTCGGAAAGACCGACGCCATCGTGCTCGCGAGGGCGTCGACCAATCGATAGTCGGTTGCCGTTCGCCCGACGTTGACGGCCACAACGCCTCCCGGCTGGAGGTGCGCCTTCACCTGCTGAAAGAACTCCTTCGTCGTGAGGTGGAACGGAATGTACGGCTGCCGGTACGCGTCCAGGACGACGACGTCGTAACGACCTGATTGAGTGTCGAGCCAGTAGCGCGCATCGGCGACGACCTCATGCGCGTGCGCCTCGTCAAGGTGGAAGTAGCGGTGTCCTGCCGCGAGGATGTCGGGGTCGATCTCGACGCCCGTGATGTCGACCTGGTCGCCAAACGCAATTCGATACTGCCTCGCCGCCGTCCCGGCGGCGAGACCCAGGAAGGCCACTGACCGCGGCGTTGCCGCCGTCGCCTGTGCGGGCCGGAACGCATCCGCCAGCAGCAAGTAGTCCCAGTAACCGTGCGTCAGGTTGGTCTGGCTGTCGTAGACGGAATGAATCGCCTGCCCCTCATTGAGGATGAGCTCGGTCGTCGTGGCGACCTGGACCACCTGGATGTAGTTGTAACCGGACTCCTTTTCATAGAGGAGCGTTCCGACCTCAGGCGGCTTGACTCCACCTGGCAGGAAGATCCAGGCAAGAAGAACCGCGATCACGAAAGCGGCGTAGACACGCCGCCTCGGCCAGAGTGCAACCGCGGAAATGCCGACGAGCGCGAGCCCAAACGCCTCGATGGTCGGGCGCGTGCCGAACGTGGGGATGAACCAGAACACCGGCAGGAAGGTGCCCAGGATGCTGCCCACCGTCGACAGCGCGTACACGCGACCCGCGGTGTTGCCACCGGTCGCCACGTCTTTGAGAAGAAGCCGGATCGCGAACGGGCTCACGCAGCCGAGCAACGTGACCGGCACCGCGAACAGCAGCACGACAGCGAGAAGCGTGCCCGCGACCAAACCCACGCTGAGCGAGCGGAAGCCCTGCTGCGACAACAGGAGGATGGGGTAGCTCACGAGTGGGATCACGCCGATCCACAAGCCCGCCCACGCAGTGACCTGGTAGAGGATGTCTTCGCGCGGGTACCGGTCCGCGAGCCGGCCGCCGATCACATATCCCGCAGAAAGGTAGACGAGGATCAGGCCGATGAGCACGCCCCACACGTAGAGGCTGGTCCCGAAGTACGGTGCGAGCAGTCGAGAGGCTCCGAACTCGATGCCGAGCGACGCCATGCCCGACACGAACACGAGCGGCAGCAACAAGCGTCGTGACAGGCCAGTGCTCAAAGCGGCGTGCTAGAGGTTAGCTAAGCGGCTGCTCTGACGCCCATTTGCGCGTGCGCTCGTCCATAGGCACGGGCAGCTGCACGTTGACCTCTGCGTAGAGATCCCCCGGCTGACCGCCCTTCGGGTCGGGGAGCCCAAGTCCGCGCAGCCTGATCTTCTTTCGGTTCTGCGTCTCGGGTGGAACCTTGAACTGCACCGTGCCGCCCTTGAGCGTCGGCGCCGACACCTCACCGCCCCGTAGCGCGACGTTGAGCGACACGGGCACCGACACCCGCACATCCTTGCCTTCACGCGTGAAGACCGGGTCCGGCGCTACCTGCACGGTCGCGCGCAGACCAGGAACGCGAAGCACGGTTCCTTCCTTGACCCCCGCCGGCACCTTGACCTCGACGCGCCGGCCCCCTGGCAGCTCGACCGTGCGGCTCGTGCCGCGGTAGACCTCGCCCAGGCTCACAGTGATTGGCGCCTCGACGTCCAATGGGACCGGTCGGGTGCGTGTCCGCGCAGAGTTGCCGAAGATCGAGCTGAAGATGTCCCCAAACCCGCCGCCCTCGCCGAAGAGGTCTTCCATCTCTTCAGGAGAAACCGTTCGGTACTGGGCATCGGGCCCGCCCGCCGGTGTCCTGAAACCGCCGCCTGGGCCCCTCCGCCCGCTGTCCGGCTGCACACCGGCCTGCGCGGCCGATCGCCATTCCGGGCCGAACTCGTCGTATAGCTTCCGGTTCTTGGTGTCGGAGAGCACGTCGTGCGCCTCCGAGATCTCCTTGAACCTCGCCTCCGCCTGCTTGTCGCCGGCATTCAGGTCGGGGTGGTGCTTGCGTGCGAGCTTGCGGAAGGCAGACGTGATCTCCTTCTGCGTCGCCGTCCGCGGCACGCCGAGCACGTCGTAGTAGTCCTTGGTCTTCGCCATGTGGCTAGAGGTGAGGCCGGAGGGCCGGCCCAGAGATTTGGGGATCCAGGTGGTCCGAGCCGAAGGCAGGGGTGGCCCGAGGAGGAGCGCATCTTTCGATGCGCGACGACGAAGGGCCGGGCCCCCTAACGCCCGGATCGGGCCGCATGGGCCCCAAAGATCGGGTCGGCATCTCTGGTCTCACCTCTCTGTTTCTACCCGCTTCATCAGGCTTATCAATCTAGAGAAGGATGACCTTCGGGACGATCGCGGTCGGGCTTACGTCCATGATTCCGATGGAAGGCGGCTGATGATCGCGTATGTGACGGGCGACCTGCAGCCAGGACCACTCGAACCAGCCGGGGTGCTGCCCAAGCCTTAGCGCAGCGGTTGTGGGGTTCCACTGATGGACGCCACCGGGGTTGAACATCAGCGTCCCGTCGATAGTCTCGATGAGGGATCTGTGCGTGTGCCCGAACACGATTGCGTCCGCATTCGCGAACCGCGCGCGCAGCACCCGTGCCAGCCGGGAATGCGGGTGGAATGTGCCGAGGCTCAAGGTCCACAGCAGGGTCTGCGGCTCCTCGACCCAGCGGCTGCGGTTGCCATGGACGATGACGATGCGCCGGCCTTCGACGGTGACCTCTTTGCTCAGCGGCCAGCCCGTGCTGTCCAGATCGTGGTCGCCGCGAACGACTTCGACCGGAGCGAGGGCCGCAAGCGCGGCGATGGTTCCGGGTCCGTTGACGTCGCCCGCGTGGATGATCATGTCTACGCCGCGGAGGACTTCGAACACGCGATCCGGGAGGCGATCCATGAACTCAGGGCAATGGGTGTCGGCGACGACCCCGATGCGAACCATCACGCAGCGACTCGGATCGCGGGCCGCAGCGTCAGCAGCACAATCAATGGAGCAAGGCTGAGAACCGCGGCGATTCCGAAAACGGCCGATTGTCCGACGCCGAAGGCGAACGCTCCAAGAGGCGGCCCGAACACACCGCCGAGATAGAACGGAAACAGGATCTGGCCGAGGACGGCGCCGCGGCGCTCTGGGCTGACGGTCGCCGCCATCACTGCCATGCTCGCGGTCAGGATCGCGGCCGCGAATATGCCGTTGGCCACCAGCGCCAACGCGAACAGTGGAAGTGAATGGCTGAAAGCGACGGCTGTCAGGGCGGCGGCAGCGCCGATTGACGTCGCGTTGAGCACCGCGCGGTGACCGAAGCGCTGTATCGCGAGACCCCACAGCGGCGAAGCGATGGCTTGACCGAGGCCGACCGAGGAAAGCACGACCCCGACCGCGGTGACGGCGTTGCTCGGTGCCAGCCTCGCGATGTAGATCGGCACGTAGGGAAGCACCGTCCACAGACCGACCTGCGTGATGGTGGTGGCCAGGAAAAGCCGCCACACCAACGGCTTGCTGAGGATTTCGTCCAGCGCGCCGCGCAGGAGACTGAGCACGCGAAGGTCGGCCGGCCGCTCGTGTTCCAGGTCGCGCATGACCACGCTCAGAAGAATCGCGATCACGACTGACAGCGCGGCATCGACCAGCAACATGCCCCGAACGTCGATCACATGCACCAGCGCGGCGCCGAGGATGGGACCCAAGGCGCGTCCTGCCGGTGAGCCGGCGCCGACGATGCCGATAGCGAGCGCGAGCCTCTGCTTGGGCGTCGTTGACGCCTGCACCGCAAGCATCACTCCGGTGTTGCCGAGGATGAAACCGTTCAGGGACCGGAACACGAGCGCCACGACCGGTGAGGTCGCCAGTGCCCACCCTGCGAATACGAGCGCTTCGATCGCGGCGCTGCGGACGATGACGAGCTTGCGGCTGTATCGGTCGGCCAGCACTCCCCAGAAGGGCGCCAGCGGCAGGGCGAGGATCCATCCGAGGCTGGACATCGCAGCGATCCAGCTCGGCACTTGCGCAGCCGGCACGTGAAGCTCGCGAAGGTAAAGCGGCGTGTAGGCGGTCAGCTGGGTCCAGGACATGCTCTCGACGCATGTGGTCGCCGCGAACAGGACCGCGATCGCAACCCAGCCGGCCGCCGTTCCCCGCCGTGACGTGGTCCGCATGGCGGGATTCAGCTTAATTCCAAGCTCTAGGTGCCAGTTTTAGCCTGCCGCTTGACAAATTGGCAAGTCCTAGTTTCTAATTTGCGCCATGAAGGACCTGCAGCGTGAAATCGTCAATCAGGTTGCCTCGGGGACGATCTCCCCGGAAGAAGGCGCCGCCCGCCTCGAAGGGCTCGAGGCCGGCCCCTCGCCGGTCACTACTCCCACCCCGTCAGCCGGTCCGAAGCAAGTGAAAGTCGTGTCCCGTCTCGGCAACACCGAGGTTATAGGCGACCCAAGCGTCAGCTACGCCGTTGCGGACGGCCCGCACCGCATCCGTCAGGACGGCGACACGATGCTGATCGAGCAGTCCGGATTCGGCGACGATAGCTTCGAGTTCATTCGTCGCGCGGGTCGTGCCAACGCCTTCGGCGAAACGCTGACGATCCGGATGAATCCCACGGTGCCACTGGTGGCCCGCGTGCAGGCCGGAAACGTGCGGATCGACGGCATCCACAGTGCTCTCACCGCGGAGGTTCAAGCGGGTAATTGCAGGGTCAACGACTTCCGCGGGCCGATTAGGCTGCGCGTCGTCGCCGGCAACTTGGAGGCTTCAGGCCAGCTCGACTCGGGCGCGAGCTCCATCCGCTGCAACATGGGAGAGGTCAAAGTGAGCCTCGCCCGCAGGTCCAGCGTGAGTATCACCGCGCGAACCACGATGGGCGATGTCGCCATTGAAGGCGACGGGATCACCCACTCTGGCAGCAACCAGGCCAAGCTCGGGGATGGCGCCGGCACGCTCGACATCGACTGCACCCTCGGCAGCGTCCGCGTGGCGGTCGAATAGCGTGGCACGCACGCCGACGCGCAGGCCGCCGCTCAACTGCCCCGTCTGCAGCGAGCGACTTGCGCTGACACGTCTCACCTGCCCGGCTTGCGACACCGAGCTGTCCGGCGGTTTCTCGACATGCGAGTTCTGTGTGCTGACAAACGACGACCGCGAGGTGCTTCGGGTCTTTTTGTCATCGAGAGGAAACATGAAAGAGCTCGAACGCCATCTCGGAGTCAGCTACCCAACCGCCCGCGCTCGATTCGACGCTCTGCTCGGCAAGATCGGCATCGACCGTCCGACCGCCGCAGCACCGACGCGCGTGGAGCTGATGGAACAGGTTGCACGCGGCGAGATCGATATCGAAGAGGCGCTGAAGCGCCTCGAGTCAAACTGAAGGGGGAGCCATATGAACCCGATGGACCCGTCGAACTTCATGCCCGAGGATTCCGCCCGTCACATTGCCGAGCAGCGCCAGAGAATGCGCGAGGCCGACCACGTCGTGCGGTATGCGCACTCGAAGACCGGGATGCTCGCGCGTTTTCTGCAGCAGCTCGCCGACGGAATCGATCCGACCGGCGAGGCGCGGCGCACGGCCCCGCGTCACTGAAGCTTTAGGCTCCTAGCCTCTCCTGAGTCCGGCGGCTGCTGCGCCGGCGTTGGCTGCCTGGGTTGAGTCAGCCCCGGCGTCCAGGGCCTTCACCGCACCAGTCGCAAACAGGTGGGCGCGCGCCGTATCCAGCTTCATGTCGATGTTTGCGAGTGAGTACCAGGCACAGTAGGCTTGGCGGCCTGCATCGACCGCCGCCGGCGGGCTCGCCATGGCGGCTGTTGCCCACTTCACGGCGGTAGCGATATCGTGTCCGGTTGACAGAGCGCGGAATGCGCCCTGCGCGGCGGAGTGGCATGCAGGCGCCTTGGCGCCGCCTCGCTTTGCCCATGCGAACCATTCCGCGTAGGCCTTGTCGTCGTTGGTCGGAATCTGGCGCGTGATGTTCACATCGACGTGCTTCTGTGGGATCACCGACCAGGAGGCGTGGGCTGCAGGCTGTTCCGCTGTGGCTCTCGCTGCCGGCCCGGGCGGAGCGGCGGGTGGCGGGGGCGGAGGCGGTGGAGGAGGTGGCGCTGCGGCCGCTGGAGCGGGCGCAGGCGGAGGCGGCTGGACCGCCTGAGATGCAACTGGCGGCGCCGCCGGGATTGGGGTCGGTGGCGTCGAACCGAGGTGGATCTGCGGGGCCCAGGCTGGGACCGGCACTGCTCCCGGCCAATCGGTATCAAATGGTGAGGGGGCGACAGTCGATGTAGCCGGCTGAACCGGCGGAGCCGGCGGGGCCGGCGCAGTGACTTGCACCGGCGGCATGAGTGGAGGTGCCGGCGGGGGTGGCGGCGGCGGCGCGGGGGGCGCGGCGGCGACGGGCGGCGCGGCGGCCACAGGCGGAGCAGGCGGAGCAGGCGGAGCAGGCGGGTCTTGCGGCATCGCCCGCATCGGCGGCGGCGCCACGGGAGCCGGAGCCGGCGGCGGGATCGGAGGAGCAGTCATCGGCGGCGGGGTGCTCGCCACGACAGGTGGCGGCTCCTTGATTGCGGGCGCGGTATCTGCCTGAACAGTGTCGGATGGCGACCACACTGGCATTGCCTTTTCGGTCGGCGGGTCAGCTGGCCAGGCGTCGGGCACCGGCGCCGCGGGCGTCGCGGAACCCGCTCCAGACCAAGCCCGCATCGTGGTCTGCGTCGGTGGGTCCGGGGGCCAGGCGTCGGCGCTTGCGGATGGCGCGGCAGGAGCCGCCGCCTCAGGCCAGGCTGGTGAGAAGGGTGCAGGGGTGGGGGCCGGCGCAGGCGGGGGCGGCGCCGGCGCAGGGGGTGGCGTTGCCTCGATCACCGGCGGCTCGGTCGTGACGACAGGCTGTCTAGTCGTAGCAGGCTCGTTTGTGGCCTCAGCTTCATCTGCCCTGGCCTGCACCTCAGGTTCAGCCGGCTCTGGCATCGTCTCCGCCCATTTGGGCGCCTCTTTGGCCATCGGCACAGCGGGCTTGG
>Ga0209648_10002626_pt1 | contig 14970 bp, 17 predicted proteins | sample GraSoi2013_115cm_FD_185830 | JGI IMG/M metagenome (GOLD analysis project Ga0209648, IMG submission 185830) | Grasslands soil microbial communities from the Angelo Coastal Reserve, California, USA - Sample 9_17_2013_115cm (SPAdes) (version 2) | ecosystem: Environmental > Terrestrial > Soil >...
CGACTTGAAAAAGGCCCCATGGCCGCAGTCGTGCTGGATAATGAAGAGGCGGATCAGGCAGAACGCCGCCGGCACCGCCAGGATCAAGGTCAGCCAATAGCCCACACCGAGCGCGAAGTACATCAGCGCCCACGACGCCGCGAACATGAGGGCGGCGCTCACGAGCTGCCACACACTGCGTTTGGCATCGGGCTCGCGGTAGGGGGCCAGCAGCTTGGTCCAGGTCGCGCTCATCGCATCGGTCGCGCTCATGCAGCCTCCGTAAACTGAAAAGGCGGGACCGGCGCCTTCACCCGTTCCCGCCCTGACGTTCGCACTTCATCCAACGGTAGCGTCCCACCGCCGTTTAGTCAAACATTCGTGCTCAGCCGGCGCTCGCGGCTCGGGGTTCGCCCTACTTCGTCATGTCCACCGTGACGTGCGACGGATACTTCGCGCTGCGATAGACGCGATGCGTCTGCGCCCGATACGCGCGCGCGCGCGCCCGGAAAATGTTGGGCACGAACGTCTGCGGGTTGCGGTCGTACAGCGGGAACCATGAGCTCTGCACCTGCACCATGATGCGGTGGCCCTTCCTGAACGTGTACGCCTGCTGGTGCAGGTCGATCGTGTACGCTTCCACCTGATTGCGCGGAATCGCCGCGGGATGCTCCCAGCTGGTGCGATACCGCCCGCGCATGATCTCGCCTGTCACCATCAGTTCGTACCCCCCCATCGTGGGGCGCTCCGGCACCGTGTCGGGATAGACGTCGATGAGCTTCACGACCCAATCCGCGTCGCTGCCGGTGGTGGACGCGAACACGTGCGCCACCACGTTGCCCGCCACGCTGACGGCGGCCGCCAACGGCTCCGACTGCCACGTCAGCACATCGGGCCGGCCGTCCACGAAGCGCTGATCTTCGGTCTCCCAGCGCCGCCAGCGCGATGTGTTGGAGTAGGTGCGCTCGATGGGCCGCGGGCGGTACGGCACCGGATGCGCCGGATCGGACACGTACTGATCCGCCCCGACCGCGGCCGGGGGCGGCTCGAAGGACAGCCCGCCGTCCTCACGGAAGTACAAGTTGCGGTGCGTGGCGCCCGCGGGCGGCCACGTATCGAACGTGCGCCACTCGTTGGTGCCGGCGTCGTACAGCGTCGCCTCGGGGAACTTGCCGTCGCCTTCGCCTTTCAACCAATACGCAAACCACTTGGCCTGCAGCGCGCGGAAATCCACGCCGGTAGCGCGGTCGAAATGCACGTTGCCGAGCTGCGTGCCGGAATCGGAGAACCACTGGCCGTGATACCAGGGGCCCATCACCAGATGATTGATGCCCGTGGTATCGCTGCGCTCGAGGGACTGGTAGCTCGCGAGCGGCCCGTATTCATCTTCCTGGTCCCACCAGCCGCCCACGGTGAGCGTGGGGACGGTCGTGTGGGTGAAGTAGCGCGGCAGCGAGCGCGCCTTCCACACGCTGTCGTATGCCGGGTGCTCCACGAAGCGCCGCCACGACGGCCAGGTGTTCGCCCCCACTGCCGCCGCCAGCGCGCCGAGCGTCGGGAACGCGCGGTACCACTCGTAGGTGTCGTAGCGCGCCGGCGCGGGCGTCACGCTCAGGTCGGGAGACGCTTCCATCTCCCACGCGTACTCGAGGCCGTAGGTGAGCCGGAACGCGCCCTGGTGAAAGAAGTCGTCGCCCATCCAAGTATCGCCCATCGGCGCCTGGGGACTGACGGCCTTGAGGGCGGGATGCGGATCGATGGCGCCGACCGCAGTGAGCCAGCCGGGATAGGAAATCCCGAAGATGCCGACCTTGCCGTTGTTGTTGGCGACGTTCTTCACCAGCCAGTCGATCGTGTCGTAGGTATCGGTGCTCTCGTCGGTGCCGGCATGCCCCGAATGGGGCGGCCGGTTCATGTCGAACGTGCCCTGGGAGCCGAAGCGCCCGCGGATGTCCTGCAGCACGATGATGTATCCCGATAGGCCGAGATACCCGGCGTTGCGCGTCACGCCGCCCGCCGCCCCTGCGGCGCCGTAGGGGGTGCGGTCCATGAGCAGCGGCAGCGCGCCGGCGCCGCGCGGTGCCACGATCACCGTGTGGAGCCGCACGCTGTCACGCATCGGGATCATGACGTCGGTGGTCGTGTAGGCGGAATCGCCAACGGGCTGCTGGCCCCCGGCGGAGGCCGCCGCGCTGAGAGTCAGGGCGAGCGAGAGAAAAGCGCGGCGCATCACATCCTCCGGGTGCGGGGAATCACGGCCCGGAAAGCATAACCTGAGTATGTACATCTTGTGATCAGGTCATGACTGGTGCAGTTGCCTGCTGGGCACCAGATTGGTGACCGGGCCGACCCCCTCGAACCAGCGAGCCGTCTTGCCGACCCGTCTTCTCGCAGATCGTCGTGGTGGAATGGACCAACGCGCCGCGCCGCGGCGCCACGTGGTCTTGATTTCGCTTCCCGAGCGCCGCGCCGTGGTCGATCGCCGCATCGGCGCCGAGCGTCGCAGCACCCTCGATCGCCGTTGCCGGCCCCGCCCCCACTCGCGCGAGACACCCGCCGAGCACATTCGCAACGCGATGCAGTTGTTGCGTCAGGCCGCCCTGAGCCACCCGGCGCCGAACGAAGAGGACGTTGCGGCCGCTCTGCAGCGCCTGCAACGCGCCTTGTCCCTGCTGGAGTCCCGCTCCACGACTCTGTAGGCGTTCCCTGCTGGCGCTCCCCGCGCCCGCCCCTAGCTTGAAACTCGCGCCCGGCAGTTTCCCCGTGCACAGAGGGACCCATGCGCGGACTGTCCATCAAGCTGAAACTCCCGCTGCTCATCGGCGGCCTCGTGGTCGTCGTGACGGGCGTGTACGCCGTGGCGGCCTATCGCTCCATGAGCAACGGCGCGATCGCGGTGATCGATTCACGCCTCGACACGGTGGCGGTGCAGCTGCAGGGCTTGTTGCACGCTTCGCGCGACGCCTTGGTCCGCTCGCTCGACAGCGTGGCGCGCGCGCCGGCGTTGACGGCTTATCTCACGCGACCGACCGCGGCACGGCGCGCGGCCGCGTTGGAGGTCCTTCGCCCCAAGGTCGCGCCCACCAGTTACGCCGGGGTCGCGCTCTGGTCTGCGAAGCCCAAGCGCGTGCTCTCCGCGGGCCAGGCTCCCGAGGCCGGTCTCGCCGCGCCAGCGGATCTGCTTCTCGCCGCGGCCCACGACACGGGGGCGGTGGGCGCCTTCCGGGCACTGGGGGACTCCGTGGTCTACCCGGTGGCCGCCCACGTCGGCGCAGCGGGAGCGCCGCGCGGGTACGTCGTCGCCTGGCGCCGGTTACAGAGCAGCCGCGACGGACGCTCGGCACTGAGTCGGCTGGTTGGGTCCGACGCCCGCATCTTGGTCGGGAATACCGGGAACGACGTGTGGACGGACTTGGCCACGAAGGTCCCGCCGCCGCCCGTAGACGTAAGCCACGCCACCGGCATCATCCATTATCGCCGTCCCGCGAGCGGCCCGCAGTTTGCGGCGGCACGCGCGATCCCGGGCACCCCGTGGACCGTGTTGGTCGAGTTTCCGGGCGACGTTGTGCTGGCCCCGGCGCGCGCTTTCCTGCGCCAGCTCACGATCATCGGCGTCATCATCCTCGTGCTGGGATTCGCCGCGGCGTGGGCCGTGAGCCGTACTCTCACGCGCCCCCTCGTGGGGCTGACGCACGCAGCGGAGGCCGTGGCGGCGGGCGATTACACCCAGGTGGTGCGCTCCCATCCGCGCGGCGACGAGCTCGGCCGGCTCGCCGCGGCGTTCGACACGATGGTGCAGCGCGTGGGGGAGGCGCAGCAGCGTCTCGAGGATCGCGTGCAGGCCCGCACGGCCGAGCTGCAGGAGCGCAACGAGGAGCTCGAAGCGTTCGCCTATTCCATCTCACACGACCTGCGCGCGCCGCTGCGCGCCATGGGCGGTTTCAGCCAGGCCTTGCTCGAGGATTACGGCGAGCGGCTGGACGCGACCGGCCGGCAGTACGCCGAGCGGGTGGTGGCCGGGGCGAGCACGATGGACCAGTTGATCCGCGATCTCTTGTCCTACAGCCGCATCACGCGCTCCGAGCTGCGGCTGGCGCCGCTCGACCTGCACCACGCGATGCAGAGCGCCACCGAGCAGGTGGCGGACGAAGTGGCGGCCCGCCACGCGCGCGTGGTGGTGGACGAACCGCTGCCCGCGGTGGTGGGGCACGATACGACCCTGGCGCAGGTGCTCGCCAACCTGCTCGGCAACGCCGTCAAGTTCGTGCCGGTGGAGCGCACGCCCGAAGTGCACGTGCGGGCGGAGCTGCGCGAGGGCCGCGTGCGCGTGTGGGTCGAGGATAACGGCATCGGCGTCGCGCCGGAGCATCACGAACGGATCTTCCGGGTGTTCGAGCGGCTCAACCCCGCGGAGGACTACCCCGGCACGGGCATCGGCCTGGCGATCGTGCGCAAAGGCGTGGAGCGCATGGGCGGGCGGGTGGGCGTGGAATCGCAGCCGGGTGGCGGTAGTAGATTCTGGATCGAACTTTCTCAGGCGGAGGCAGTGGATGACCGGGAGCGGCACAGCCATTCTGCTGGTTGAGGACGATGCCAACGACGTCATCCTGATCCGGCGCGCCTTCGCCAAAGCCGAGATCAAGAACCCGGTCTATACGGTGGAGGACGGCGACGCCGCCGTCGCCTACCTCGCCGGGGAAGGGACCTACGCCAACCGCGGCGACCACCCGCTGCCGGGCGTGGTGTTGCTCGATCTCAAGCTGCCGCGACGCTCGGGGCTGGAAGTGCTGCAATGGGTGCGCCAATCTCCCACCCTGCGCCGCCTGCCGGTCGTCGTGCTCACGTCGTCGCGCGAGAGCGCCGACGTCAATCGTGCCTACGACCTGGGGGCCAACTCCTACCTGGTGAAGCCGGTCGGCTTCGACGCCCTCACCGATCTCGTGCGCATCCTACAGGGGTACTGGGTGGGGTGGAACGAAAAGCCGGAGATCGAACCCGCGTAGTGGTGCGCGCGGTGCCGATCCCCGGCTCGTCGCCCCGATTCGGTCAGCTTCCGAAGATCCGGCCCGGGGGCAGCAACAGGTTGAGCAGAACCGCGGCGTGATCCGAAGGCCAGACCGGCCCGGCCGCTCCCGCCACTTTATCTGCCGGTACCTCGCCCACCAGGTTGATCTGACCCTGCACACCGATGCCGCGCGCGAGCACGAAGTCGATGCGCTCGACGAGGGCCGGCAGCGGGTTCGACAGGTCGGCCACTTCGCAGCAGGTATTCCCCGTCACGCCCGGGCGCAGCACCCGCCACGTGTCGGCGAAGCCCGCGCCGGTGAGGGTCTGATACATCGGTGAGCCGGCGTGGTCGTTGAGGTCGCCCATCACGATCGCCGGCACGCCGTCGGGCAGGGCACTCGCGAGCTCGCCCGCCTGGAGCGCCCGCAGCTCGGCGAAGCCCGGGACGTTCCCCGATGCGAGATGGGTGCTGGCGAACTCGTAGGGAGCCCCCGCGATGGTCACGCGCGCCATCACCCAGCCGCTCTTCAGATCGATGCCCGGCGCCACGACCCCGACATTGGCGGCATAGGTCTGGCCGCTCGCGCTCACGATCGTCACGCGGTCGGCGTCCACCAGCATCGCGTCGTAGTCATCCAGGCTGATACCGGGAAACGGCGCGGCCGTGAGATTGTGGACTCTCGCGGCCACGACGTAGTGCAGCCCACGCGCCGTGAGGTCCTGCTGCAACTGGGCGAGGAAGTCCTGGTCGATCACGACGGGCAAGCCCAAGCCGGTGAGGTCCACGTGGATCACGGAGACTTCCTGCAGGCCGACCACGTGCGGCCGGCTCCGCGCGATGTTGTCGGCGATCGCGTTGGCGCGCGCCGGGAAGTCGGTCCGGCCGAGGGTCTGGATCGCCCCGAGCAGCGCGGGCACGTCGTCATTGGGATCGGGGGAAGCGAGCGCCGCGATCACCACGTCGAGATCCGCGCCGACGTACATGTTCTGGGTCATCACGCCGACCGTTGCGGCCGAGCCGGCCGGGTCCAAGTCGCGGGCGAGCGCGCGGCCGCGCGGCGCGACGCCGGTGGGATCATTGGTGCACGCCGCCGCGCAGGCGGCGAGACTGGCGAACAGGAGGATGCAAGAGCGGGTCTTCATTGCCACGTCTCCGGAATAGGGATGACGTGGATGCTGCACGGGCAGGGTCAAGCGAGCATCAAGTCGCTTCCAGGACCTGGCGAACCTTGGTCGCGAGCGTGGCGGGGGTGAATGGCTTCGCGATGAAAGACGTCCCGGCATCCAACACGCCGTGCTGGGCCACCGCTTCGTCTGAATATCCCGACATATAGAGGACCCGCACCGCGGGGCGCTCTTGCAGCAGCCGGCGTACCACCTCGCGGCCGCTCATCTCCGGCATCACGACGTCGGTCAGCAACAAGTCGATGACGCCGCTGTGCCCGCGAGCGAGCTCGAGCGCTTGGGCACCGCCTTCCGCCACGAGCACGCGGTAGCCCGCCTGCTCGAGGACTTTACGCGCCAGGACGCGCACCAGGCGCTCGTCCTCCACCAGCAGAATCGTGCCCGAGCCGGCCGCGGCGGCCGGTCGCTGCGGCGCGGTCGCCACGGCGAGCGGCGCATCCACCCGCGGCAGGTACATCCGGAACGTCGTGCCCGCGCCAGGCGCGCTCTCCACGGCGATGTGGCCGCCGCTTTGCCGCACGACGCCGTACACGGTCGCGAGACCCAGCCCGGTGCCGCGGCCGCGCGGTTTGGTAGTAAAGAACGGCTCGAAGATGCGCGCTTGCGTGATCGCATCCATCCCGCTGCCCGTGTCCGTCACCTGCAGCACGACGTAGCGGCCGGGGGGCACGGGCCCACCGGCGCCCGCGCCCGGGGGCGGCGGCTCCACGTCCACGTTGGCGGTGGTGAGGGCGAGGCGGCCGCCCGCGGGCATGGCGTCGCGCGCGTTGACGGCGAGGTTGACGAGCACCTGCTCCAGCTGGCCCGGATCGGCGCGCACCCGTCCGAGCCCCGGCGCGAGCATAGCGGCGAGCGTGACGTCCTCACCGATCAGGCGTCGCAGCATCTTGTGGACGTTGTCGACCAGTGCGTTGAGGTCGAGGACGACGGGCTGCAACACCTGCCGCGCGCTGAAGGCGAGCAGCTGGCGAATCAGGTCCTGGGCGCGGGTGGCCGCGTCGCGGATGATCTCGATTTCTTCCCGCGTCGTCGAGCCCACCGGCGTGTCGAGCAGCAGCAGCTCGCTGGAGCCGAGCACGGCGGTGAGGACATTGTTGAAGTCGTGAGCGACACCCGCCGCGAGCTGGCCGACGGCTTCCATCCTCTGCGACTGCAGCAGCTGATCTTCCAGGCGGCGCCGCTCGCGCTCCACGCCCGACTCCGCGAGCACGCGGGTCACGGCCGGCGCGAGGCGCTGCAGCCGGTCCTTCATGAGGTAGTCGGTGGCGCCGGCTTTCATCGCGGCCACCGCGGTGTCTTCGCCCACGCTGCCCGACACCACGATGAACGGGACGCCGGGCGAGTGCTCTTTCAGGAGGGCGAGCGCCGCCAGCGCGTCGAATCCCGGCATGACGTAGTCGCTCAACACGACGTCCCACGGCTGCCGCTCGAGCGCGGCGCGCATGCCCGCGGCGGTATCCACCCGCTCGTACAGCGGCGCGAACCCCCCGGACCGCAGCGCGCGCAGTATCAGCTCCGCGTCGGCGGGGGAGTCCTCCACGATCAGGACGCGGAGCGCGCTCACGCCGGCGGGAGATTGAGCAGCAGCCAGTAGAGGCCGGCGTCGGAGACGGCGCGCGAGAACGCTTCGAAGTCGACGGGCTTGACGATGTAGCTGTTCGCTCCGAGCCGGTAACTCTCGGCGATATCCGGTCCTTCCCCCGACGACGTCAGGACCACGACGGGGATGTTTCTGGTGCGGTCGTCGCTCTTGAGGCGCCGCAGTACCTCCAGACCGTTCACTTTGGGCAGCTTCAGATCGAGCAGCACCACCTTCGGCTGGGGACCCGGGGCATCGGTGCCATCGGGCAACAGCATGGTCAGCGCTTCGGCACCGTCGCGTGCGACCCTGATGCGATTCGCCATGTGGCGTTTCTGCAAGGCGCGGAGGGTGATCTCCACGTCACTGGGGTTGTCCTCCACCAGCAGGACTTCGATTTCGCCGGTCATGGTCATGCGCTCTTGGACTCGCGCGGCGGGGTGAAGTAAAAACTGCCGCCCTGGTTAGGGACGCGCTCGGCCCAGATGCGGCCACGGGAGGCGAGGTGCTGGCCGACGATCTCGTCGGCGCGGTCCTCGGCGGCAATGATCTCGGGGCCCCGGTTGGCCGGCCTCATGCGGGGAAACTTGCTGGGGGCTAGGTCGTGACTTGACATTCCTGTTGCGTCATGGCATCGTTCCCGCGAGCGAATGGGCCGCGGCAATGGTGCCGCGTGCCGTATACCAGAGACCGCATACGAGGACCTGGGCTCAGCCCACGGTCCTTGTTTCGTTTCTGATGGCTCTCATCCTGGAGTGGGGACGCAATGGAAGTCAGGCTGGGCGAGAATGACCGACTGGACTTCGTCCTGAAGAAATTCCGCCGCCAGATGGCCAAGGCGGGCCTGTTCCAGGATATGAAGAAGAAACGCTTCTATGAGAGCCCGTCCGCTCAACGGCGACGGAAGGACAAGGCAGCGGTTCGCCGCAAGGCGAAAAGCGCACGTCGCCGGGAACAGTTTTAGTACAGGAGTCACACCAGTATGGCACGCATCACCGGTACCGTGAAGTGGTTCAACGACGCGAAGGGGTTCGGGTTCATCACGCCGGAAAACGGCGGCGCGGACTGCTTCGTTCATCACTCGGCCATTCAGGCCGAAGGGTTCAAGTCGTTGAGCGAGGGGCAGCGCGTCGAGTTTGAAGTCGTTCAGGGCCAGAAGGGCCCGGCGGCGCAGCATGTCGTGAAGTTGTAACCACCACGGCACCCCATGTAGCAAGCGCGGCGCCCGGGCAACCGGGCGCCGCGTGTTTTTGGGATGGATTCAGCGCCCCGGTCCCGCCCGGTCCGCCGATTGGCGTCGTTCCTCCTCGTGCTGCTGCTGCTGCTTCCACTGCTGATAGTCCTTGAAGTGATTCTTGGTGAGCACCCGCTTGAGACCGGCGTCGAACTGCTGCTCCGCTTTCACCAGCACATCCCCCAGGCGCTGCAGCTCCGGGAAATTGCCGCGCGCGGCGTCGTGATCGCCCGCTTGCATCTCGTGGCGGACGGCCAGCCGCAGCGCCCGCGCGCTGTCGCGCTGCGGCTGCGTCGCCATCATGAACGAGTCGTATGCTTGCTTGTACGCCGCCGCTTCCGTAGTGTCGAACTCGAAGCGCGCCGCGGCGAACCCGGGTTCGGGCGGTCCCTCGAGCTGGCTGGCGGTGATGATGCGGCGCCGCTCGCCGGGGCGCTCGGGACGCGCGCCTTCACCACTACCCGTGCGGCCGCCCGGATATCCGCCGGGATAGCCGCCCTGGGCCGCCGCTGCTGCGGCACTCAGCGCGATCATCGCCACGGCCATCGCCCACACTCTCTTGCTGTGCATCATTCCTCCCCGAGTGCCTGGACGCTTTCGCACGACGCCGTACATTCCGCTCGTTCATTTACCCCGAGACGCCGACAATGCCCCGTGTCACACCGTGGTACGCGTTGCTCCCGCTGCTCGCTGCGCCGCTCGCCGCCCAGGGCTCCACAGGCTTCACGCTCGCCCAGGTGCTCGACTACCCGTATCCGTCCGAGCTCGTGTCCGCGCCGACCGGCGCGGCTGCGGCCTGGGTGGTGAACGAGCGCGGCGCGCGCAACGTCTGGCTCGCCCGGGCGCCCGATTGGACGCCGCGCCAGCTCACCGCCTACACGGCGGACGACGGCCAAGAGCTGACGCAGCTGGCGATCAGCCCAGACGGGAACGTCGTCGTGTACGTGCGCGGCGGCGACCACGATGCCAACTGGCCCGCCGAAGGGAACCTCCAACCCGATCCCGCGTCCAGCCCCCAGCAACCCAAGGTCCAGCTCTGGGCCGTGGCGGCGACGGGCGGCGCACCGCGCCTGCTGGCGGACGGCGACGCGCCCGCCATCTCCCCCAAAGCCGACCGCGTGGCTTTTGTGCGCGGCAGCCAGGTGTGGACGGTGCCGCTCGACGCTTCCAAGCCTGCGGCGCAGCTGTTTTTCGCGCGCGGCGAGAGCGGCGACCTAGCGTGGTCGCCCGCGGGCGACCGCCTGGCCTTCACCTCTGATCGTGGGGACCACTCCTTCATCGCGATCTATTCGTCAGATTCCGAACCGATCCGCTATCTCGCGCCCGCCACCGCGCGCGACGTCTCGCCGCGCTGGTCGCCCGACGGGCGGCGCGTCGCATTCGTCCGCCTGCCGGGCCAGGGCGGGCCGCCGCGGCCGCAGCTCGAGCTGACGCCGCGGCCGTGGGCCCTGTGGGTGGCGGATGCCGCCACCGGCGCGGGGCACGAAGTGTGGCGCAGCCCCAGCACGTTGCACGGTTCGTATCCCACGAGCGCCGGCGAGACCAACCTCGCTTGGGCCGCGGGCGAGCGTCTCGTCTTCACGGCTGATCTCGACAATTGGCCCCATCTGTACTCGGTCCCCGCGGCGGGCGGCGCAGCGCTGCTGCTCACCCCGGGTGCGTTCATGGCGGAGTTCGTCGCCGCGGCACCCGACGGCCGCTCGATCGTCTACAGCGCCAACGCGGGCGCCGACAGCAACGACGGCGATCGCCGCCACCTGTTCCGCGTGGCGACCGACGGCGCGGGATCGACCGCGTTGACCCAGGGCGACGGCCTGGAGTGGACGCCGGTCGTGACGGGCGATGGCAAAACCGTCGTCTATATCGCGGCGGGCGCGCAGCGCCCGCCGCTCGTCGCCGTGCTGGCACTCGCGGGCGGCAAACCCCAACTACTCGGCACCGAGCGCATTCCCGCGGCGTTCCCGCAGGGGGCGCTGGTCGTGCCCCGCAAGATCGTCTTCAAGGCCGCAGACGGCACCGTGGTGCACGGGCAGCTGTTCGAGCGCCCGGGGTTTGCGGGCAAGCGCCCCGGGATCGTGTTCGTGCACGGCGGACCGCCGCGCCAGATGCTGCTCGGCTGGCACTACCGCGGTTATTACTCCAACGCGTACGCGGTGAACCAGTATCTCGCGAGCCGTGGGTTCGTGGTGCTGTCGGTGAACTACCGGCTGGGGATCGGCTACGGGCACGATTTCCATCACCCGCCGCACGCCGGCTCCGCCGGGGCGGCCGAGTATCAGGACGTGCTGGCGGGCGGGCGCTGGCTCGCGGCGCAGGCGGAGGTGGATGCGGCGAAGGTCGGCATTTGGGGTGGGTCGTACGGCGGGTATCTCACGGCACTGGCGCTGGCGCGCAATTCCGACGTGTTCGCGGCGGGCGTGGATTTCCACGGCGTCCACGACTGGACGTCAGGTCGCGCTGCCGCGTCGCGCTACGAAAAGGGAGACGCCGACAGCGCGCGCACGGTGGCGTGGTTCTCGTCGCCGGTGGCGAGTGTGGCCAACTGGAAGTCGCCGGTGCTGTTCATTCACGGCGACGACGATCGCAACGTCTCATTCCACGAGACGGTGGACCTGGCGCGGCGGTTGGATGCGTTAGGAGTGCGCTACGAGGAGCTCGTCCTGCCGGATGAGATCCACGGATTCCTGCGGTACCGCTCGTGGCTCACGGCCGATTCGGCCGCGGCTACGTACTTTGGGAAGATGCTCGGGGCGCGCTGACCGGCGCGTTCGGATCCAGCCGCGTCACGACGTACTCGTCGTAGCCGCAATCGCAGGACTGCGTGGTCCGGCCGTTGCGGTCGGAGTCGAAGTGCAGCCGGCCGCCGCACGCGGGACACCACGGGGGGCCGCCGTCGGTCACGAGCTGCGTCCGCATCAACGCCAAGCGGGAGCGGTTCACTTGTGCCGGTAGGTGATGCGGCCGCGGGTGAGGTCGTAGGGCGACACGGCGAGCGTGACGCGGTCGCCGGCCAGGACGCGAATGCGGAACCGGCGCATCTTGCCGGCCAGCGTCGCGAGCACGTGATGCCCGTTCTCGAGCAGCACGCGGAACATCGCGTTGGGCAGCACGTCCGCGATCACGCCATCCACCTCAATCGCATCTACTTTGGCCATGACGCTCGCTGCCTCGGGTCGGGATACACGAAGGCGGAACCGGCGCATGGCCGAGTTCCGCCTGGGACGCTGTACCAGAAGGTAGTCGAGTCACCCTCCGAAGTCAAAACTTGAGCAACACCGCGAGCGCCGAGTCGCGGATTGCGGCGAATCCGGCCTCAGAGATTCCCTCATGGGCGTCGCTCGCGGTGTTGAACGCGGCGACCACCCCCGCGCCCGTCGCGGGGTCGATGTAAAAGAATGAGCGGAATCCCGCCTGGTGCCCGGTATGGCCGATGAAGCGCCGGCCGCCGCGCCACACGACGAAGAACGACAGACCGATGGAGTCCGCCGCCTGTCCCGTGTCGTCGGAGCGATAGCGGGCGTGCCACATCTCATCGAGCGAGCGATGGGAGAGCACCGTATCGTAGCGCCGCGCCAGAGCGGAATCGCCGCGCGTGGCGCGAGTGAGAAACGTGAGGTAGGCCGCGAGATCGCCCAGCGGGGCGTTCCAGCCGCCGTTGGGGATGGTGATGCCGGGATCGAAATCGCGGCCGTTGGCCGCCACCGAGTCGCGTCGCGCCGCCGAGTCGCGCACCACGGTGTAGTTGTTCGAGCGGTAGGGCGCGAGGTGGTAGGGTGTGGCACCGAAGTAGCTGCGCGTGAGCCCCAGCGGCGTGAGGATGTTTTTCTGGATGTAGGTCTCCCACGGATCGCCCGACAGCGCTTCGATCACGCGCGCGAGATAGACGAACCCGGGGTTCGAGTAGCTGAAGCGCGCGCCCGGCGGAAAGGTGATCTCCTCGTAGGGCATCATCGCGACCAGCTGCTCCCAGCGGGTCGGCTCGAACGGCTCCCACGGGCGCCCCGTCCGCCACAGCCACGTGGGATTCTGGAATCCCGCGGCATGCGACAGCAGCATGCGAATGGTGACGCTGTCGATCGAGCCGTAGGGATCGTGAATCTGCCGCAGCTCGGGGATCCATTGGGTGACGCGATCGTCGAGCGCCAGGCGGCCGCGGTCGCGCAGCTGCATCACGGCGATCGCGGTCAGCGTCTTCGTGATGGAGGCCCAGTGATAAATCGTGTTGCTGTCGGTGCGCTGGCCCAGCGCGCGGTCGCCGAAGCCGTACTCGTGGCGCGCCAGCACTCGGCCGTCCTTCAACACGAGCACACTCGCGCCGACGATGCTGTCGCCCTGGGCGTAGCCGTCGAACGCCCGCACGAACGGGTCCCAACCGGCGGGTGCGACACGGCGTTGCGCCGCGAGCGTGGGAGCAAGCACAAGAAGGAGACACGTGAGCTTACGCATGCAGGTTTCCCGGATCGAGGTGGGTGAGGTCTACGAGAAACGTCGCGATCTTCTCCGCCACTGCGGCAACGTACGCGGCCCCTTTGGCGGCTGTCGCAGCGTTGGGGTCGCCGATGCCGGTGTCCGCGGTGACCTGGGTCCAGCGGCGCGGCGCCCACGCCCAGCCTTCGTTGAATGCGGCGACGCGCCACGGCCGCGCGCTACCCGGTCCCGCTTCCTGCAGCGGCCGGACCAGATCCGGGGCTAGGTGCTGGATCATACTCGTCTCCGCCTCGCCACCGTGTTCGCCCGGCGCGGTGAAGAATTGCTTGGCGTCGAGCACCGCGTACACGTTCACGATGCAGAGGAACAGTGCGAGGTTGGGCTGCAGCTCGCGGATCATCCAGCGAAAATCATTGCCGCCGTGACTGTTCACGATCACCAGCTTGGTGACACCCTGGCCGTCCAGGGCGCGCGCGAGATCCCGCAGCACGCCGAGTTGGGTGCTGGGGTTGAGGTTCAGGCATAGGGGAATGTCGAGCTGCCCGGTCTGCACGCCGAACGGCACGGCGGGCAAGACGACGACCTTCGCGCCGCGCTCCCAGGCGCGCCGCGCGGCCTCGATCCCGATACTGCGGGCTTCGATCGTGTCGGTGCCGTAGGGCAGGTGGCGGTTGTGCGCTTCGGTGGCACCCCAGGGCAGAACGGCCACGTCGTACCGCGCGGTCGTCACGGTGGGCCAGGTGACTTCTTCGAGGACGTAGGGGCGGGCGGTCATCGGAGCCCAAAGATGCACCGCCCGTCCCCGGGAGGACAACCTTAGCGCGAGTCTTTCCCGGTTACGTCGTGGAGTGCAGCAGCGTGCCGGCCAGCAGGATGACGAACCACAACACGAGACTCGCGATCGACGTCTGCCGGAACCGAACCCATCCGGCGCAGCCTTGTTGCAGCGCCTTCTCCGCCCGCATCCGAACGCACCCATTGCCGAGTAACAGGGCGACCAGCCCCATCTTGGTCCAGAACACGGCCGAGCTGGCGAATCGGTCCAGGTCCGCGAGCAACATCAGAAGGCCGCTCGCGAAAATGAGTGCGAGACCTACGACGACCCAGCGGTGCACGCTGGCAAGGCGAGCCAGCTCCTGGGACCAGTCCGGCGTCGCCACCGAGAGGCGGAGTGACCCGCGATCGGTCGCGACCGCCAGACCGCCTCCCACCAGGATGCCGATGAGATGGAGATAGGTCACCGAGACGGTCACGGGCGTTCGCCCGTAGAGGTGCGCCCATTGCGCGAGCAGCTGCGGCACTGTCGTCGAGGGCATCAGCGCACCACGATTGTGCCGGTCATCGCCGTTCCGTGCACCGCGCAATCGTACTGGTAAGTCCCCGGCGTCGTGAACGTGACGGCATAGGTCTGGCCGTTGGCGTTCTTCGTTGGACTGCTGGTGAACGCGGTCGAGCCCAGCGACTGGATACTGTGGGAGATGCCCCCGTTGTTGGTCCACGTCCACGTCACCGTGCCTCCCACCGGCACCGTGTCGGCCGCCGGATTGGCGGTGCCGTT
>Ga0209648_10002628_pt1 | contig 14969 bp, 10 predicted proteins | sample GraSoi2013_115cm_FD_185830 | JGI IMG/M metagenome (GOLD analysis project Ga0209648, IMG submission 185830) | Grasslands soil microbial communities from the Angelo Coastal Reserve, California, USA - Sample 9_17_2013_115cm (SPAdes) (version 2) | ecosystem: Environmental > Terrestrial > Soil >...
CAAGCTTTTCAGGGCCGATGACCTGGTATCCCATCTTCAATTCCAGATTAGCGATGATGGAGCAGAGATTGGCATTGCCGCAGCGCTCGCCATATCCATTGATGCAGCCCTGGACGTGAGTCGCGCCGTGCTCGACGGCCGCCAGGGTGTTGGCCACTGCGACGTCAGAATCGTTGTGCGTATGGATACCGATAATCCCGTCGAATCGGCGGCGCACCTCAGCCACGACCTCGGCAATCCGTCCGGGGAGCGTTCCGCCATTAGTGTCACACAGGCACAGGACATCGGCCCCAGCCTTCTGGGCAGCTTCCAGCGTTCGTAATGCGAAATCTGAGTTGGCATTGTATCCATCAAAGAAATGCTCGGCATCGTAGACGACTTCTTTTCCGTGCTCCTTGAGAAAGCGCACAGTCTCGGAGATCAATTGCAGGTTTTGCTCTTCGGTGACGCCCAGCGCACGCCTGGTGTGCAGCTCCCAGCTCTTGCCGAAAATGGAAACCACGGGTGTGCCAGTCTCAATTAGTCCAAGAACACTTGGGTCGGTTTGCACGGTATTTTTTGCCGTGCGAGTAGAGCCGAACGCAGTCAGCTTCGCATGACGAAGCTTCAGCTCCCGTGCCTTGACAAAAAATTCCTTGTCCTTGGGGTTGGAGCTGGGCCAGCCGCCTTCAATGTAGTCAATGCCGAGTTCATCCAACATCTGCGCGATAAGGAGCTTGTCTTCCAGGGAGAAGGAAATGGACTCGCCCTGGCTCCCATCGCGAAGCGTGGTATCAAAAGTAAAGATCTTCATACGGCTGTTTGCAAAACAAATTACTTCTATTCTCTCCGAAGTTGAGTGCTACGGCAAACCCAATATGGTTCTTGCGCAGGAATAAAAACTGACATATGAAATGCAAAAGAAAAGCCTCGCCCGAAGGCGAGGCTTGGTTAAAGAGAGACAAAAGGCTTTACTTAATCATGCCGGCCGGCGAAGTGGACCTGCCCGCGGATTTCACCACCACCGAAATTCACAGTGTGGATATTTACATAACCGGCGCCTTGCCCGACTAGCCGCAGAGCCGTAGCGAGATCACCTGCTGTAACGTTCTGTTTAACAGGACCAACAACATTAGCTGCAGTGATGGTACCCGTTATCGTCCCTGAGGTGGCTGCAGGGCACGCTGGCTGGGTGTCGCCACCGCACAGGAAGATCATCACACCCCCCGACTCGGCTGGAAAGCCAAAGTGAATGTGTGATGCGACGATGTTGGAAGTCAGGTTCGCAAAGGTGAGTGTGAAGGTAACGGTGCCATCTGGGTGAACAGTAGCTTTAAATGTGCCTTTGGCAGGGGTGTTGATTGGGGCGTTGGCTGGAGCTGACGTTTCATTAAGGCCACTCAGACGGGCCTTGAAGAAAACGCTATCATCATTATCGGCAGCCGAGCACAACATGCCAAAGCAAAATACACAGAGAACAACTAACACAAGTTTCTTCATCTTGAATTTCTCCTCGTGACAAAAGTTGGGACAACGTACAAAAGCCTGGAACAAAATGGAGTCGAATTGACTTAATGCAGCGCTTTTTGTCTCAAATTCCCTGACGAATTAAGAGACGAGTTATTTACTCAACATCTTTAACGTCTGAAGGCCCTCGGTTAAAAACGCGGCCGCTGCGCCCTCGCTCTTGACTCGCGCAGAAATGCGCTCATCAAAAGCTCAACCCACATTTACATCAATGTGGCGGGAGAAGTATAGAAAAGGCAAGTTATTGGGTTTGTCACTTAAATGTAATTTTTTTGTTAATTGAGTATTAACGTGAAAGTGGGTTCAGGGGTTAAAAACGCCAGATTCTATTGAGTTTAGAGCTACTTCACAGGATGAACTTTTTCTACGATGTTATCTGCAACGGAGCACTTGACGATAAGACTGATTTTGCCATTGGATTCCACCTGTACGGCCTCACCTTTTGACATGTAGGGCTGCAGCACCGCAGGATTAGCCCACTCCAGATCCCAGCCGTTCTCGATGGCCAGCACCGTATACTTGCCAGGCAGCACCGAGGACAGCTCGAAAGTACCGTCGCTATCACTCTGATCGCGGCGAAACAGGGGCCAGTTGTTCGCCGGGTCTTGCGGCACAAGCACAATCATCGCTCCAGCGATGGGCTTGTTGTCGCGTCGCACCACACCTTCCACCAGGCCGTTTCCTTTGGAAGCTACCAGCGCGAGTTGGACGTGATCAGAGCCGCTGATTTCAACCGACTGGCCCACCACCTTGGCGTTGAGGGCGGAGATACTCTTCAAAATAAATCCTTCAGAGTTGAGCAGAATAAGGTCGTAGTGTCCCGGGCTGACCTCCGGCGAATCAAACTCTCCCTTGGGCGAGACAGGAATCTCGAACTGCTGGCCGGACTCACGGTTGTGAAGCTGAAGCGATGCTTCCTGCGGAGGGTTGTGCTGGTCGTCAAATATCACGGCGCCGGTTACAGTCGCGAGTTCAGAGCCGGCAGCGGCATCCACGGCGCCGTTGCTTTGTACGTTCAAGGTCTGGTGCCGGGAGTTTGTGCTTATGCCTCCATTTTTCTCTTTCGATGTTTCCACACCCATGTCGTAACGGCCCGGAGGTATACCGGAAATCTCAATCACATTTGGGGAGATGTTCTCAATTTGAGTCTCCACAAAGGTCACGTTGCCCCCGATCAGAGTTTGTTTTAACGTTGCTCCCTCGATCCCAAGAGATGAGTTCGGGTTCTGATTGCTCAATCGCAAATGGATAGCGGGCACGGCCCGTAAGCTGATATCTGCTGTGAGGTGGTCGCCCCAGCTCAAGGTAATAGGTGTGGCCGCTTCTGGCTCAACTGTCTGCCGGTAATACGTGATGGGGTAGGCGACATCGAGTTCAGAATTGTCAGTTGTGGCAAGCTTTGCCGCTCTCCCTCCCGAGGGATCGTGGTACGCATACCAAGGTCTGGCCGAAACGGCCACGAAATAGGTCCCCGCGGGAAGATGGCCGAAGTGGTAGTACCCCTGGTCATCGGTCGCTCCATGAATGCTGAGGTCGGTGGTACGCTCTCCGGTATCGGAATGCCGAGCGAACAGCATGACCGCGGCGTTACGTATCGGGTCATCCTGTTCGTCCGTGACCCTGCCGGAAATCGAGCCTTCAGGCTTGAGACGAAATAAAATATTCTCTGAGGTTTTCTCCGGTCCGACTGCGATGCCTGTAGAGAAGGGACCGTGTACGTCGAACGCTTGCTGCGGAAATCCCCTGTGTTTTGCCGCCAGGGTATATTTGCCGGGAGCAACGTCCTTAAACAAGAAGTGCCCGTTTGCTTCCGAAACTGCGGTCTGGAGTTGATTTGGCGTGCTGGTGGAGGCAATCACGACTTCTGCGCCTGCAATGGGCTCACTGTTAAGCGCGTGGACCACTGTGCCGCTGATTTGAAAGCTACGTGATGCAGCAGAAGGCGGTGCAGCCGAAGCGGGCGCAACCGGTTGTTGCGCAGCCAATCCAAGCGTGAGAAACAGAAGACAAATGGATCTCGATAACAAGCTGATTACTCTCCTCTTGGAATCAGATCAACTCTGACGGTTGTTTTTTCATTGGGCTGAAGGCTGACTTGGGCCGCCTTGGAGGCATACTCGCTCAGAACATCGGGATTGGAGTATTCAAGTCCATCCAGACGGTCAAAGGCGAACACCTTATATTCACCGGGAGCAAGTCCATCAATCTGGAAGTCACCGTGATCGTCAGCAACAGTCATTTTCGGATCGAGCGGGGCATAGTCGGGAACAACTAACACGGCCGCTTGCCCGTCATTCTCCGGCGATTGCACAGTCCCACTCAGTGTGGCGCTGTCGTCTCGCAGTACGATCTCCATCGTGGAAGATTGGCCCGGCGTTACTGTCAGCTCTTCCCGCAAAAGGTCTGCGCCGCCGTATTGAATAGATTTAACATAGAAGGAAAGATCATTCGAATTGTTGGGAACCACCTCAACTTTATATTTGCCGGCTTCGACATTGCGCAGCACAAGCAACGGGTTTCTCGGCCCGCCTTCAACATTGGCGGTAAGATCAGGATGGCCAATGTCAATGGGATGAAGATTGACGGAGGCTGGAACAGAGCCTACCCTTACGACGCTGCCTCCTATGGTGCCAACCCCCTCAATTTGGGGTTCAGATTGGAATTTGGTTGTTTCCACGCGTACCACAATGGGAATAGATAGGGCCGGCGCTAGAGAGAGGCGCAGGTTTTTTACAGTTGTGGTTGCGCTCACCGTAAGCTCGGCATGTAGAAGACGTTCGAGAGCGTCTTTGGCGTCAGCCTTGATGGTGCAAAGGCCGGCTGCGACAATCCGTGCCTCGAACTTGCCGGTTTGCGGATCAAATTGCTTTTCGAGAGCCACATCATCCCCAGATTGATTCAGGAATTGCACGTCCGCTTCCTGTCCATGAGGATAGCCGGTGATCACGCCGGCAAGGGAAGTTACAGGTGTTTGTCGAAGCGTGAAATCCATCTGCGCGCGCTGGCCGGGCGCAAGCCGAATTGGCTCGGCTTCGGAAAATTCCGCAACCCCGGGATAATAAGTGACCGGGTAGGCAACAGTTGGGTTTTTCCCAAATTGGGGCTGATTGCGGATGGGGTAAGGAACAGCGGCAAGGTAGTATGTGCCAGGAGCCAGGGTGGCAATGCGAAACTCGCCGTCTTCATTTGTGCCCAGGGTTTGTGGCTGTTCTTGTTCCTGCTGTAGCGCCTGCAACTGTTTGCGGCCATTTGCCCTGAGCAAACCGCTGATTCTTATTATCACCCCTTCGAGCGGTTCTCCGTTGGCATCCACAACGTGTCCGGTAATCACCGCTTCCGGTATAAGTTTTATAACCACAGCAGGCGAATCCGGGCCAACATCCACATGATTTTCCCGAGGCCAGCCTTCATTCAGCTCCTGTTGATTGAAGAAGCCAGGTTTTTTCGCGATCAGGGTTGTCCGCATCGGCGGCAGCCCCTCGAATTTGAAACGGCCTTCCCGGTCAGTAAGTACTGCGTGCTGCCGGTCCCCGGGGTCAAAGGCGTTTGGGTCGTCCTCCTCCGCCGTGGGTGGGTGAAATACCGGTGCCTGATTCGAACTGATCTGGACTAACGCCCGGCTGACCGGCTCTCCGGTCACAGAATTCACAACCGTGCCACTTAAAGTGTAAAAAGATTTCTCTGCTTCGTTCGAGGATAGGAAGGTGCCAGAGTTGATCTGTGCTTTCGCCGGCGGAACAAAAACAGAAGCGCCAGCCAGTAGGAAAAAGGCCACGGAACAAAAGTAGAAACAACTCGGGATTCGGTACATGTTGAAAACATTAATTATATTACTGTGGAATTGATACAAGCCATGTCCAGTCTAAGAAGCTTTACCCGGTTTTCAGGGTTTGTTTAACGGCCGGGGTTGAGTGATTTGATCCGATGGTTCACGCCCAGTGGTCTTTTCAGCCAGATTCGAAGGCTGACCGTAAAAGAAAGCCCGAACACGAAAAGACAGCTTGGTTTCATAAGGAAGGTTATAAGTAATTAACGACGTAGTGCCCGGATCCAAAAAAGCAGAGACTTTGAAGCCGGAATTTGGGTCTGACTTGATTTCAATCAAATACCCATCTTCATCCTTAGCATGGTCTTTCCACTCCAACTTTACCCCCGCAGGTGGAACAAGTGTTGCCTTCAGATCCGTAGGCGCGGCCTGATCAAGAGTTGAGGCAGACTTGACGGAATATCTGATCTCTGTTGGCGCAGGTGATGGACCAGTTTTGGGTAACATGTCTTTGCGGGGAGCTTGTTGAGGTCCCTTCTTCCCGGTCGTAATTTCGGCGATATTGGAAGCTTCTCCAAAAAAGGGGAGCAAGCGGAAAACGAACCTGGTCTGCGGCATCAGATTGGGATGCCGATAAGTGGCCTCGCCGGCAGGAACTGCAGCGATGGTGATGAATTCATTGTCGGCATTGGGACTGTATTCCACAAAGTAGCCGGCTGCATGAGTCGCATTGTTTTTCCACCTCAAATCAATGTTGATGGGGTCGGCTAGAGTGGCGGTCAACTCGGTAGGGCCGGCGAAGGCAGCGGCGTCTGGACTGACGTTTGGCTTTTCAGATCGCGATGCTGAGCATCCCGCCAGCATAAAAGCAGTTACCAGCTCCAAGCTGCAAGCTGCAAGCCAGTACAGCAGAGGACGACTGTGTCTCGAAAATACAAAGCTGAACACTTTCGCAAACGTAGTTTTTATTAATTCATCTGTCGAAGAGATGATCATGATGATGACTCGCTGCTATTCATAAATCTGGTCTGCCCCTTGAGGGACAGACCAGGATTGAAAAACAGGGGGAGGGCTCTTACTGCGCGCCTCTTTACTGCACATAGTGACGAGATTGTTATCGGGTCCAGAACTGGAAGTTCTTGTAATGGGTTTCCGATTTGGCGCCCGTGATGCCGTACACGCCGTTCTTGAAATACCAGACGGTCGAGAGCGGATGAGGATCGTGCCGGGTCAGCACCAGGCTGCCATTGATCCACACGCGGCCGTTGCCGCTGACTGGGTCATAGGCAACCAGCATGTGAAACCACTTGCCCCACATGTTGTGGCCGATGATCGTGGATCCGTTATCATTGCGTAGGTTTCCGCCGGGAAGCACTTGCACGTAGATGGGCTCGCAGGCGCAGGCGGTGGCATGAACCTGCATAATGGCGCTGCCCTGGGAACCGGGATCAATATTTACGTCGGCCTCCCACATATGCTCCTTCACCGTCCAATCGAGGTTCCAGCGCATCTCTGTGCGAGGGCCAGTCTTGGTGGTGGATGTGAAGCCTTTGTCACCTTTAAAAATCCATGCGTTGTACGTGGGGCCTGCGGTAACCGAGAACCTGGCGGATTCAGGCAGGTTAAAAGGATGCTGAACTTTGTAAGTATCGGTGTATGGCTTAAAGCCCGCGTGCGGATCGGCAGGGGGAGCAGCCTGCGCCTTTACTGCGGGGCGCCCCACAAATAGAGCGCAAACGCCGAGAACGGCGATGACGCTCATCACTATTGTTTTTTTCATCGTGTTTTTCTCCGTTGACTTTGTAATTTTTTAACTGTTTTCAAGATTGAGAAACTTGTGCACTCAACACAATTTGCCCGTTCGCACATCGAGGGAGAATGGTTCAACCTGGCTTAATCTGGAAGTGTCGGAACGGTTACAGAAGGTTAAAAATGAAAATAAGCTGTTTTGCTTCAGTTGTTTAGGATAGGTCTTTGTTTAACGTTAATTGCTTCAATGGGGCTTCGAGTGGACAGTACCCTAAGCGGGTTAGGGGAATTGCTGGTTTACAACTGTGCCAGGTTAAGAACGGAATATTTTCCATCCACGCCAAGCTTTCTATTTCCCGAAAAGGGGAGAGGGAATCCGTTTTTTTTTGCGACCAAAGCTAACTAGATTTTTTGTTTTAACCCCATAAATTTCAGTTATACTTGGGGCGCTCTGTTCAGCTCAGGTTTGCAGCTGGGCTAGAGGTGTCGTCCCAAGCAAGTCACACCAAGCCCGAAACCCTAACTTTATCCCAGAGAATGAAAGGGACTTTATTCTCTTACGAACCAGCAATCACGCGTTAGGATGTCCACAAAAACTCATCCGCGCGAGGTAAATGCAGCCCAAGACCCTCCGGCAGCAAAGTCTCCTCCGCACATATGCGAGACTGCCTGGTTTGACAAAGAATGGAGAACATTTTATGAAGCAAACCATCCCAGTTCTTGTGCGCAAATTTCCTTTAAGAATGGCCATGGCGCTGGCTGCCGTGGTCATGCTTGTGTTTGCCGTGAGGCCTGTTTCTGCGCAGTCCGTGGCCAATGCCGGGTCCGGCTTGCGGGAGCTTATTGAGCTTGAGCACGCTACGCCCGGCCTTAATCTAAAGAACGCCGAAACAAAACTCCGCGTTACAGGCGGCAAAAAGGCGACAGGAGTTTTCCGCCTTCATGTGGATGCGCAGAACCGCGTCCTGACGAACGTATACGCGGATGGGAGCGTTTCGCTGGCAAGCGTTAAAAACCTCATCAATGGCGCGGGCGGGTCTGTGGTTGCGGTAGATTCCGCGTACAGCAATGGCGTCATTTCCGCGTATCTTCCAGTTGCCGGAGCGGAAAAACTTGCGCATGCACCGGGTGTGAGCTCATTGCATCTTGCGCATCGCGCCGTGACCCACGTTGGTTTGGTAACTTCGCAGGGAGCGGTAGTATTGCGCTCCGACCTGGCGAACAAGAGAGGCTTCAACGGCGATGGCATTACCGTGGGCATTCTCTCCGACAGTTTTAACACCAGCGGCGTCGCCGATACGGCCCTGACCGACGTAGGTACTGGCGACCTCCCGAATACAACCGCGATTCCGGGCGGCGAGGGCCTCAAGTTCCTTATCGAACTCGATCCCGCGGTGTTTGGGCCGGGCACAGATGAAGGCCGTGGTATGGCGCAAATCGTGCACGACATGGCGCCGAATGCCTCGCTCTGCTTCGCCACCGCGTTCAGCAGCGAGGTAGATTTCGCCAACAACATTCGCACACTTCGTACGAATCCGGCTTGCAATGCCGATGTAATCGTAGATGATGTGGGGTATTTTGATGAGCCGTTTTTCTCGGATGGCATTCTGGCGCGGGCGGTGGATGACGTTGCCACCAGCGACACTCTTCCCGGACACAGGGTTGCGTACTTTTCATCGGCAGGCAATGAGGCCAACCAGGGATATGCCTCGGACCTTCGCATTATTCCTGATGCAACCGCGCGCACGATGTCACCAGCAGCCTTGGGCGTGAACCTGAGCACGATTCCTGCGGTCATTGATACCACCGGCGGGTTCCACAACTTTGATGCCACCGGCGGCGTCAACATTGCGCAAGAGTTTTCTTTCGCGGACGGTACTGCTATTTCTTTCCAGTGGGATGATCCTTTCGATTTGAGCCCCTCTGGAATTACGACCGACCTGAACCTGCTGTTTTTCGACACAGCAGGGAACTTCCTGTTTGCAGTCACTGACGATAACTTCGCCACCAACCAGCCTCTGGAACTCTTTGCGTTGAACACGGGAGGCGGACCAGGCACTTCCGCGGAGGTCTTTATGGTTGTTGCCAGAACCGGTAAGGGCACCCACCTGGCCAAGCGCATCAAGTATGTGGCTTTTGGCAACGTGATGGATATCTCCGGGGTGATCACGGCACAGACACCTGTTACCTTTGGACATCCTGCCGCACGTGGAGCCAATGGCGTTGCTGCTTCGGTCTATACCACGGATCCGGCGTTGCCTGAGTTTACTCCGTTGTACGAAGGCTTCAGCTCACCCGGGCCGGTCACAATCGTATTCGACAAGAACGGAAACCGGCTGGCCACTCCTGAAATCCGCAAGAAGCCGGACATCGCAGCGGTGGATGGCGTTAACACAACATTCTTCCCGGAAGGGCCAGGGAACGACTTTGAAGCCATCGTGGGTTTGCCGGATGGTTTTCCCAACTTCTTCGGAACCAGTGCGGCTGCTCCCCATGCTGCCGGAGTTGCGGCCCTGGTCATTCAGAAGGCCGGAGGCCCGGGATCTATCTCGCCCAAGCGCGTGGGCCGCATTCTGAAAGATTCGGCGCCGCCACGCGACAGCGACCTCTTCTTCAGTGAAGCTGTTGCAGCCAACAATGACGCGACCGTAACTGTGACGGCGACGGGCGAAGATCTAAGGGCTGTTGGATTGAGTGATAACTTCTTCAAGGTAACCTTCCACTCCAGAAGGTCGGGTCAGACTCTCGACTCTCTCACCATTGACCTGACTGGAACGGGACTGTTGTTCGATCCCGTGGCGCATCCGGTGCATATTGGAACCACGACCGGTCCAGTCATCAGTTCTTCCACACCAGCCACCCCCTCGGGAAAGGTAACGCTGAACTTCAGCGGATTTACCTCGGGCCAGTCGCTGACGTTCGGAGTTGACCGTGACTTCGCCAACGTGAGCGGCAAACCAGTCGAGTTCAGCGGTAATTCCGGTGACATGGTTGGGGGCGCAACGCTGACAGCAACACTTTCCTCCAAGGGAGATCGTGACAAGGACGCCGATATATTGACTGGAGTATTCCTGAACGATCTCGATAGGGGATACCAGATCTATGATGGCTTCGGTCTCATTGACGCGGTCAATGCTCTGCGGCTTACGCGTGCGCACGAAGCCGAGGATGACGAATAACGGAACATTTTATAATTTTTTTGCGGATATACAGGCGCTGAAGAAAATTCCTTCAGCGCCTGCTTACTCCGAGAAATTGATGCCGTGAGCGCTCTCACCGCGCTCTCAATAGACAGGTAAGTTCTAACCAACATCAACTTTAACCCAGAAACTAAAAAATTAAGGAGGCTATTCATGCGTGCGATTCAAAGGTTCGCGATTCTCCCTTGCATAGTGCTGCTGTTACTTTGCGTAGCGGCGATGCCAGTGTCGGCCCAGTCTGCCGCTCTCGGTCGTGGAATGCAGCAACTGGTTACCCTTTACGAAACCGCCAGTCCCAATCTTAATCGGGTGCTTCAACTTCACGTTACTGCGCCGAATGGCGACGTCCTGGTGCATATTCGTCTTCAGCCCGGTGTTTCCGCTGACCAGGCGGTGAAGCTGCTTTCAACAACCGGCTTCAAGTTACAAGCGATCAGCGAGCTTGATCCGAGTCTGCTGGAAGGTTACCTGCCGCTCTCAGCCGCCCGAACCACTGCCAGAGTGGCTGGAGTGCGTAGCATTCTCGCGGTCCAGCGTCCCATGTCATTTGTAGGATCTGTGCCAAGTCAGGCAGTTCCAGCCGAAAAGGCAGACATAGCCCAGGCGCGCGGTATTGATGGAACCGGAACTCGCGTTGGTGTTCTTTCCGACAGTTTCAACTCGGTGGCCGCCCACCCAAACGCGGCCGACGACGAGGCTACAGGTGATCTTCCTCCGACGGTGACCGTGCTCGACGATCTGGCGGCCGGCCAGGGCGCCGATGAAGGCCGCGCCATGTGCCAGCTCGCTCACAAGATCGCGCCGGGAGCGCAGCTCGGATTCGCGACCGCATTCAAAGGACAGGTTGCTTTCTCCAACAACATTCTGAATCTTCGACGCACATTTCACGCCGACGTCATTGTGGATGATGTCGTTTATCTTGACGAACCCATGTACTCCGATGGTTTGCTGGCGCAGACCGTGGATAAGGTAGTCTCTGAGGGAGCTGCATACTATTCTTCAGCAGGCAACAACGGTCTTGAGGCCTATGAATCTGTCTACCGTCCTGTTTCGCCCGCCGAAGCCCAGGAACTCGTAACATCCGGCAAGGAAAATGTGGATCTGCCAGGGCTGGCGGCGGCAGGTTTTCCGGCCAGCAGCTTTCACAACTTCCGTAACGCGGATGGCAGCGTCAGTGTCACCCAGAAATATACCTCCGGGTTCGGGGACTCCGTTGCCTTCCAATGGGATGAACCGTTCCTTCTCGGCAAGGTGAAGACTAACTTCAATATCTATGTCTTCGATGCAGCCGGCCACTTTCTCAATCCCAACACGGACCCGAACGTTTTCTATACCACTGACGACAACCTCGTCACAGACGAAGCGTTTGAGTTTCTGCAGGTGAACCCCGGCACATATCAAATCGTAATTGCCAATGTAAACGATGGACCTGCGCGCCACATCAAATACGTGAACGTCAACGGCCTGGGCGAGAGCCAACGTGAGAATGCGCCTTCGATCTTCGGACACGCGGCCGCGCGGCACGGGCAGGCAGTCGCCGCAATGAACTGGGCCAAGCTGACTTTTCCAGAAGACTTCAGCTCTCCTGGCCCGGTCACAATCTTCTTGGACAAGGCCGGCAATCGGCTTGACGATCCCGAGGTTCGCAGGGTTCCGCAGGTCACTGGCATCGACGGTGTGAGCACCACGTTCTTCGGGAATTTCTTCGGGACCAGCGCCGCGGCTCCTGATGTCGCCGCAGTCGCCGCCCTTGTGGTGCAATCGGCGGGCGGTCCGGGAAGCCTTCGCCCTGAACAGATCTATGACCGCATCCAGGACTCGGCAACAAGAGTGCCCCTGTCCATTAATCGAACGCGCGCATTAACTGAGGCAGAGCCCGTGGTCGCCGCTGCCCAGGGTGATCTTCCGAACCTGACCAGCTATTGGACCCTTGCCGTAGAGCCCTTTACCTCGCACACAATCAGTCAAGTCGCAATCAACCTGACGACACCAGGAATGAACTTCTCAAACCCGGCAGGAGTATTTGGTTTCGCAGTGGGCAGCACCCGCGGAATTAATCCTGCTGATGTCACAGCCTCCCGCAGCGCCGACCACACCACGCTGATCCTGACCTTCGCTCCGGGCAAATTCGCCGGCGGTGATTCTGTCACGTTCAAGAGCTTCGCATTCCCGACCGTCTTTCCGTTTGTCTCCGAAGTGGATGCGGACAGGATTGAAGGAGGGACAGTGAGCGTAACTCTGGACAATGGAACAACCAAGACCGGTTCCTTCTTCGTCGCTCCCAAGCGGCGCATTAACAAGTTCACCGGCAACGGGTTGGTCAATGCGGACGCTGCAACCACCAAGCACCACGACTCCGACGAGGAATCGGAAAACCATGATTAAACGAGGAATGATAGTCGGCGGGTAATCCGCTGCCAGGCACATTAGAACTGTTCCCGGTTCGAGGCTGGGCAAATCGGCCCAGCCTTGGGCTGGAGATAAAAGCGTCGACGCTCCTGCTTAGCACTTTCTGTCGGAGAAACGCCAGCAGCTCACGAGTTGGAAAATTCAGTGCTGGTCGGGGCAGCGCTTCAAGATACTGGTTGGTACTTCGGCGCCGTCATAACGCTGAAGATAGATCCGTCCGCTCTCGATACGGGCTTTAACTTCATTCCCAGGCTGCCAAGCAGAGGGGTGGTACCCCGTCTGAGATTCGTACCGCACTACGTAACACTTGTTATCCATCTGGACATTGATGTCATAGAAAGGATAGCCGTCGTAAATTGGAGCAGTGCCGTGGTTTACCCAGTCGAAGACACGGCCTTCGGGGTGCTCGACTACAGCTAAACTTTGCCGGTCTGGAACTTCTCAGCTTGTAATGTTTGGCTTTGCGAGAACAGAGCGACCGGAGCCAACAGCAGAATCAAAACAGAGATTGCCTGTCTCATAGAAATGGCCTTTATTTATTCTTAGATGCAATGGGTGAGAAATATGCGCGGGAAATCTTGTTTAAGCAATCTTGTTTAAGTGAAGATGATTGCGTCGAGCACGCGCGGGCCATGCACGCCTTTGATGCGAGTCATCTCAATATCAGAAGTAGCGGAGGGGCCGGAGAAAAAAGTTATAGGCCGTGTGCCCATCGCGTGCAACTCCTCCAGGGCTTCGGGCACAAACTCAACGATTTGGTTGGCACGCACAACACATACCTGATAGTCAGGAATCAGGGTGAGGGCACGGCGTCCTTCCATAGGTCCGCTTTGCAGCACGATGGTGCCGGTCAGGGCGATGGCAAGCGTACAGCCGGTGATTACACCATCGCATTGATCAAGAGCGTCATAGCTCAACTGGTTATCTCGAATGACTTCGATGGTTTGGGGAAGCCATGCTTGCGGGAACTCAGGCGGCACCAGCATCTTGCGCTTTCCACGGGCTTGTATCGCTGCCGCAATCACTGGCGGCAATTCGGTCTGAGAGATGGCGTGGTGTACGCCTGCGCCGTAGTCATTGAGCCGGTCTTCGAACAACTGCAGGCGATCTTCAGGATCGAGCTGGCCTTTGCGGCGGAAGGGACGGCGTATGGCCATCCATTCCTGGATGAGCCGAGTATCGTCGTTATCCGGCGGGTTTGAGCTGCGAATGTGCGCCAGAATCTCTTCTCTTGCCGAGTTGGCTTCAGGCATTGGGTTTCCTCTCGCGTTTACGCCACCACTGCCGGAAACTTTGCTTGGGGATAGGACGCAGGTCGCGCGCCGCTGTCCATCCCGCCAGCATTCCCGGCAATTTAGTGATCATATCTTTGTGCACAAATGGCCACTGCGCAGTGCGGGCCATGCGTTGTGCTGCTTCCAGACGTTTGGCATCGGCAAAGATATAAGTCATAGCCTGCATGCCAAGGTTTTCAGGATCAAGCTTGCCGCTTAGGTGCCTGCGCTTTTCACGCACGACCTTACCGCGAAGGTGGATCAGCACCTCCGGGATATTGATCTTGACCGGGCACACCTCATAACAAGCGCCGCACAAGGAAGAAGCATAGGGCAGCGACTGAGAGTGCTCCATGGATTGAAGTTGCGGCGTCAGAATGGCGCCGATCGGGCCCTGATACACCGAGCCGTAGGCATGACCTCCGGTCTGGCGATACACAGGACAGGCATTCAGACATGCGGCGCAACGGATGCAATGTAACGTCTGCCGACCGATGGGGTCGGCGTGGACCTCGGTGCGCCCGTTGTCGAGCAGAACTACGTGCACTGCGTGTGGACCGTCGCCGGGCGTGACGCCCGTCCATATGGAAGTGTAGGGGTTCATGCGCTCGCCAGTTGCTGAGCGCGGAAGGGTTTGCAGAAATACTTCCAGGTCCTGAAAAGTAGGTACGATCTTTTCAATTCCAACCAGGCTGATAAGCACATCGGGCAAGGTAAGACACATGCGCCCGTTGCCTTCCGATTCCACAACGACCAAAGAGCCGGTCTCTGCGACGGCAAAATTTGCTCCGCTGAATCCAATCTTCACCGTCAAAAACTTTTGCCGTAAATAGTGACGCGCTGCGTCGGTCAGGTCAGTCGGCTGATCTCCCAATTCGGGAAGATGCATTTTCTCTTTAAAGATCTCGCGCACCTCGAAGCGGTTCTTATGAAGCGCCGGCACAACGATGTGAGAGGGCTTATCCTGCGAAAGCTGCAGGATCATGTCGGCGAGATCGGTTTCATAGGGAGTGATCCCGTGCGCTTCAAGATCGCGGTTCAGTTGAACTTCGTCAGAGGTCATGG
>Ga0209648_10002629_pt1 | contig 14967 bp, 11 predicted proteins | sample GraSoi2013_115cm_FD_185830 | JGI IMG/M metagenome (GOLD analysis project Ga0209648, IMG submission 185830) | Grasslands soil microbial communities from the Angelo Coastal Reserve, California, USA - Sample 9_17_2013_115cm (SPAdes) (version 2) | ecosystem: Environmental > Terrestrial > Soil >...
CGCCATGGCAAGATTGTTGCGGCCAAAGGTGCTCGAGTGGACGACACAACGATCGAGACGATTAAACACCTTTTGATAGATCGCGCGCCGGGTGACGATCGCACCGCATGGTACAAACCCGCCGCTGAGGCTTTTGGCCACGGTTATAATATCCGGTTCCAAACTCCAATGCTCAAACCCCCACCATTTTCCGGTTCGTCCCAGTCCAGTTTGAACTTCGTCGCACACAAAAAGTGTTTCGTACTTGCGGCAGAGGCTCTGGGCCTGAATGAAAAAATCATCCTTGGGAAACTTCACTCCCTTCCCTTGTACCGGCTCAACTACGAACGCGGCCACATTTCGCTTTTGCAACAATCGCTCCAAGGCATCCAAATCGCCTAACTTCACGCGGGCCGTATCAGCCATTAAAGGTCCGAAACCTTCTTGAAAATTCGATATACCAGTCACTGACAGGGAACCGTAACTCAGGCCATGATACCCTGAATGCAGACTCACGATTCCAGCGCGACCAGTCGCCGCTCGCGCAAATTTCAACGCGCCTTCGATTGCCTCAGTCCCCGAATTGCAGAAAAAGACCGCTTCTAGATGCGACGGCGTCTTTTTCAACAGTGCTTCCGCCAATAATCCACTCAGCAGCGAGCAATCCATTTGCACGAGATTAGGCAAATCGAGATCGAGGGCATCACGGATCGCTTGCTTCACGACCGGGTGATTGCGCCCCATGTTGTAGACACTGTAGCCGCTCAAGAAATCCAGATATGCGTTCCCCTCCGCGTCATAGAGGTAAGCTCCTTCGGCCCGTGTATAAACCCGGTCGAACCCGGTAATGCGCTGAACTTCTACCAACGTCGGGTTCAGGTGACGAGCATGGAGTTCGTAATTCTCCCCCATCCGGGCGGCAACCAAGCTTTTTAGATCGAAAGACATTGCAGATTGAAGTGCGGAAAAGCTTAAGCGACTTCGGTGTGCCGTCCAGCGCACATTACTAATCCGTTAGGCGGCAACCAAGCAGCAGTGGTCTTTTTCGCGCTTAGTGACCCAATTTTCTCAGTAAACCGCGTCATTATTGAGGAGTGAGACCCGTTGATTCATTGGAATGCACTCATGGCACACCTGATGCTATCTGGCCTTGCGGTTCTTATTTCGCAAGCTTTGAAAACCTGGGTTCCCCTTTGCCCGAAAACAATTTTCTCCTGCGTCACTAAGGCAACATGCGCATACTGCTGCCATCGGCTGGATCACCGGTGGCAGCAGTTTCTTGCTTTGCCAACGAAACCCAGAATACGCGCTCATCGGCTCCTTATTTGACGCTCGAGAGAGTAACCCGGAGCGCTTTTCGTTCTTTTCGCCGTAGGCATAGTATCTTTTCCTGTCATGCTACTTAGCCATTTCGCGCAATCCTCTCCTGGACCGAAACGCCAGAAAAACGAGGACACGTTCGCTTACTGGGAATCCAGCGATGAAGAGGTACGCCGCCGCCAAGGGGCTATCGCGGTCATAGCTGACGGAGTTGGAGGAATGGGAGATGGCGAGGTCGCCAGCAAAATGGCCGTAGATACTGCGCTGGCTATCTTTCAGGACACTGATCCGCGGACCCCGACCAAGCAATTGCTGAAAGAGATTTTTGATCGGGCGAATATCGCGATCTATGAAGAGGGGATGAAAGATCCGAGCCGAGGACGAATGGGAACGACTTTGACCGTGTGCCTGTTTCGCGACAAGGAACTCTCCATCGGTCACGTGGGAGATTCGCGAGTCTATCTCGTGCGAAACGAAGAGATTCGCCGACTGACGGATGATCATTCTTATACTGGCCTGCAATTAAAGCTCCGGCTGATCACTGAACACGAAGCCCGCGCAAGCCGCTTGCGATCAATGTTGACGCGAAGTATCGGCCCGGAACCGATCGTGCGAATGGATTATCAACGATTAAAACTGGCTTCCCACGACCGAATTCTCCAATGCACCGATGGGCTCTACTGTTTCGTGAACGACGGAGAGCTTTCTGAAGGAGTCGACCGACTTAACATGGATGAAATTTGCCCCTATCTCGTTGCTCTCTCCGAACGACGCGGAACGGATGATAATTTGACCGCACAAGTGGTACAGATTGACCGGCTAAGCGAACCCCTGTATAAGACCTCGATTTCATTCCTGAAGACCTCTCTGCACGAACCTGAGAATCACATGTCCCACGAAGTTCAAGTAGGTGAGGTGCTGGATGACCGCTTCCGGATCGAAGAGGTGATAAGCCGCAGCGGGATGGCGTCGATCTACAAGGCCAAAGACCTTGTCACTGATCAAACCGTGGCAGTCAAAGTGCCGCATATGCAGTTTGAATCCGATTCGGGATCGTTTGCCCGGTTTCAGCGAGAAGCGGAGATCGGGCAGCGCTTGAATCACCCCAATATTCTGCGCTTCGTTAACGTCACTAATCAGAGCCGTCCATACATCGTGATGGAATTTTTGGAGGGCCGCACGCTCAGCAGTGTAATGAACGAGGTGCGGCCGATCCCAATCCCGGACGCCGTTCAGATCGCGAGCGCGCTCTGCGATGCCCTGGCTCATATGCACGAACAGAAAATTGTGCACCGTGATCTCAAGCCGCAGAATATCATGGTCTGTAATGACGGATCGATTCGGATCATGGATTTTGGAATCGCCAAAGCGACCGAGATGCGTCGCATCACTTTTGCTGGATTCAGTCCTGCCATGGGAACGCCGGACTACATGGCGCCCGAGCAAGTGAAGGGAAGACGAGGCGACGAAAGAACCGATATCTACAGCCTAGGTGCGATTCTGTACGAAATGACAACGGGTCGGGTACCGTTTGAAGGGCCAAACCCGTTCATCGTTATGAATTCCCGCATAACTGGCGACCCAGTCGCTCCACGGAAGGTTAATCCGGAGATCAGCCCTGAGCTCGAAGAAATCATCCTCCACGCTATGGAGCGCGAACCGGCTCGGCGCTATGCCACGGCTGCCGCAATGAAGGCGGAACTGGATGATCCGGAATCAGTGAAAGTTACCGGAAAGCACCAACATTTGCAGTCGCCAAAGGTCTGGAAAACGCGCTGGCAAGGGATCCGCCTGGTGGTGATTTCGGCAGTTCTCCCGATCGTTGTTTTCATGGTCGCTTTGATCGTTACGCACTGCCACCGGTAGGGACGCGCTCCCGCGTCCGTTTCGGACCGGCGGGCCGCCGTCGCTACGCTTTGGCGCGCCCTGACTTTAGGCATGCAAAATCACAGAGCTGGCCGCGACGTAGGCTTTGCGAAGTCGGGAGCCGGTCCCGACCGAATGCCATGCGCGCGGGAGCGCGTCCCTACCCCACAATGCGAAGCAGCGCGCGGCAGCCGGGTTGATCTTGGCGGTTTTCGACAATCAGCGTTCCCCCGTGCGCTTCTGCGATCTGGCGGCTGAGCACCAACCCGATTCCGCTACCTCCGGGCTTGGTGGTAAAGAAGGGAACAAAAAGGTTGGTGGTATTGGGCAGACCGGCACCTTCATCCAGCACTTCGATTTCCAAATTGCGTCGATCGAGCGTCCAGCGAATGTGCACCTCACCATGTGTTTCGGTTACCGCATCAACTGCGTTTTTGATCAGGTTAATTAATGCCTGCTCGATTTGATCCGGATCTAAATTAACCAATCCTTCGAAACCCGGTTCAACCACTACCTCCATGCGATACTCCAACTTGGCGGCACGTCGCACCAACTCGCCAATCTCGCAGGCTTGTCGGCGGGGAGCCGGCAGCCGAGCCAATTGCGAATACGCTTCCATAAACCGGCCGAGCGCCGAAGTGCGGTCCCGAATGACATCAAGTCCAGCGATCAGATCAGACTCCCACTCTTTTGCACGTACGGGCGGCGTGCGCCGAGCAACCATACTCAGGCTGTCCGAAATCGACTGAATCGGGCCAAGCGAGTTGTTTAGCTCGTGGCCAAGTACTCGAATCAGTCGTTGCCAAGCTCTTCTCTCTTCTTCCCGTAAGGTCTGACTTAAGTCGGACAAAACCAGCAGCTGATGGGGACGTCCTTGCTGCCGGAAAGTGGAACGACGGATCTCCCAGCGCGTTCCAAAACTGCCCGGAAACGATCTCTGCAGCACTCCGCTCCGGTTTCCTTGGAGACACTCCGATAAGCCAAGATCCGAAGCGGTAGAACCAAGAATTTCTTTGCTCGGCCGATTCAAAAGTCTGATCCCGGCATCGTTAACCAGGCGAAGCCGGTTTTCTTCATCAAATGTGAATACCGCGAGATCGATGTTCGAGATCACGGCCAAAAGCAAGGCATTCGTTTCGGTGGCTTCCTGGCGGTCAGTCTGCAAGGCCTGGCTCAGCCCGTTAAGCTCACGCATCACCTCTCCAAGGGCATCGGCCCGCCGTGCTGACGCCGCCCGTAAGGAGTAATCACCTTCCCGGAGCGCCGCCAACAGGTTCGAAAGCGTCCGCAGCGGGAAGAGAATCTGTTCACGTGCGGCCATGACGCAGCCGACCCAAATGCCGATTATCATCAGAGCACAGCTTCCGCTTGCAACCGGGGACCAACCACTTCGCCATAGCAATGTGATCGCGATGGCGATGGCGGGAAGTCCGCCGAACACGACCAGAAGTTGAACCGTGACAGCAAGAGATACGCGGTTTAACGAAACGCCACTATTCCGACTGGCCATTGCCCATCTTTCAGACTCATCAGAGGCCGAACTCTTGGAGCCGGCGATAGAAGGTGCTCCGACTTAGACCAAGCGCCTCGGCTGCGCGCCGAACGTTTCCGCTGTACCGGTCCAGAGCTTTCCTTATTAAGAGCTTTTCGATCTCCTCCATGGTCAACTGTTCAAGTCCAGCTGTCGCTGAACTGGCTGCAGAGCCCGTGGGAACAAGTCCGAGATCGTTGGCCTCGATTTGATCGGAGTCGGCCATTAACACCGCTCGTTCAACGGTATGATCCAGTTCTCTGACGTTGCCGGGCCAAGGGTGTCGCAGCAGCAATTTATCGGCTTCCGAACTAAAATTGCTCAGTTTTTTTCGATACCTCTCTGCGTGGAAGCGAAGAAAATAGCGAGCTAAGACGGGTATGTCTTCCACTCGGTCGCGCAGCGCTGGTAAACTTATTTCGACGGTGTTCAGCCGAAAATAGAGGTCGCGTCGGAACCTGCCCGATTCGACGTCCGCTACTAGATCGGCGTTCGTCGCCGAAATCAACCGCACATCAGCTCGCCGCGGTCGGGATGAGCCCAGGCGCTCAAACTCTCCCGTTTCCAATGTCCGCAACAGCTTGGCTTGTTGAGCGATCGGAACATTTCCGATTTCGTCCAGGAAAAGCGTGCCTCCGTCCGCCAGCTCGAACCGACCGGGTCGATCGGACTTAGCATCGGTGAAAGCCCCTTTCACATGACCAAACAATTCACTCTCAAACAGACTTTCGCTCAGGCCGCCCATGTTAATTGTTATGAAAGGTTTGTCGGCGCGATCGCTCGCTCCGTGCAGAGCACGGGCAATCACGCCTTTGCCGGTTCCGTTTTCGCCAGTAATGAGCACATTTGCTTTGGCCGGAGCGACCCTTCGAATGATCTCGAGAACGGCTCGCATCGCGGCTGAATGCGCAACCATCGCTTCTGACTCTCCAAAAAGATCCGAACCAAACGAACCGGCGACCTCCTTCCGCAGGAGCTGATTTTCCGCTTCTAATCGGTTGGCTCGTCGAGTCTCGGCCTCGACTTGCAGCTGCGTTTGAATGATCGAAAGAACACGGGCGTTATCCCAAGGTTTTTGGATAAAATCGCGCGCACCGCTCCGCATCGCCGCCACGGCAAGATCAACCGTAGCCCAGGCCGTCATTACCAGCACGGGCGGTGCCCCCTCGATTTTCTGCAGTTGCTGGACCAACTCCAACCCCTCTTCCCCACTGGTGGTATCGCGCGCGTAGTTTAGATCGAGCAAAGCTAACGCAAATTCCTGTTCTTTGATTAACCGCAATACCTCGCGAGGCGATGTCGCCAGCTCAACTCGGTAACCCGCATTGGTCAGAAGGATCCGAAGCGCCTCCCGGACTGCTGGTTGGTCGTCGGCCACGAGGATGCAAATAGATGCGGTCATAAACAGGAATGTGCTACGATACGGACTATAACCGATGGGTGCCTCCGGAAAAGCCCGGTGTTCCCAGCGAGCAATGGAGGGAGGCGCGACGATCACGAACGGCAATCGCCATCGTGAGGCCTACCTCTCGGCACGTAGAATCTCAGGCATATTTCCTGCCAACCAGAATGACCGAGAGCATATTCTCTGACCGTGTCGGTTGAATCGCGAATTCTCGAATCCCGCCAGCTGAACATAACGCCATCACTTCGATCAGATTATATTCATTCAATTGCATGAGCGGCTCAGAAAGTCGTCTTCCCCGCACTAGATTAAAGCAATAGCGTGCAAAGGGAACGTGGTGGTTAACCATATACGCCAATTGCTCTAGCGGAGATAAGCGACGGCGAACCGGAAACTGCAGCGCGATCACGCCTCCCAGATTCAGAACTCTCAGAAGCCCGGAAATGATTGTCGTTCCGCGGGCCGGAGGAATGTGTTGAAGAACGAGGCAACTATTTACAAAATCGAACTTCTGGGCAACCCAAGATAGGTGATCGTCAGATTTTACGAACTCGACGTTCCACACGGCGAAGCTCTGACAATTGCGTTGTGCCTCCGCAATCATAGCTTCCGATATTTCAACGCCGACGACATTTTTGAAGCGTTGAGCCAGTGGGATTGTTAGCCGCCCCACCCCTGACCCGAAATCGAGCGCGGAACCGAGGTTAAACTGACCGAAATGGCGAACCGCCATGTCGATCACGCCGGACACAACTTCGGCACCACTCTCGAAGAATTCTTTACGATTCTCCTCGATATTCTCTTTACGAAACTTATTTCGCGAGAGCACAGCAAAGTAGGGATCCTGCTCTCCCCACTGCTTCCAATGGTCGTCTGTGTTGTCCATTACATCACTCTCCCCAGCTCCCGGCGAAGGAACTGCATTAAGTCACGAATCGTTCCGACATCAAAAGCGAAATGTGCGCCAACGGATTCGAATAGCTCCGGTACGCTCCGGCTATTGCCTAAGGCAAGGGTCGCCTTGTACTTCGCCATTGTAGCCTCCGGATTTTCTAAACTGTTCCGCCACACCTGCAGCGCTCCCAGCCAGCTCAAACCGTACTCAATATAGTAAAAAGGCGAAGTAAATATGTGGTGGTAATGCCAAACTTTTTCGAGCTCTCGCTCCAATCCTGACCAATCGGTCTGTGGCATGAAACGCGCGATCAGCTCACGAGCTTTTGCGTCGATACGATCAATCGAAGGTGCTGCGGACAATTCGGCGTACAACCAGTGTTGCATTGCATCCATAAATCCGATCCAACTCAATAAATGGACGACCTGGGATATTTGGGTCCGGTAGACTCGCGCCAGTTCCCCATCGTCATAAAATCCGCCGTGGTTCCGATGTAGAAACGGCAAAGCCAGGACTTCCATCGCTTGCGAAGGTATCTCAACAAACTCGGTCGCAGAAAAATGGTTCCAGACCAGCGGCTGTGCTTGCATGCTGGCATAGCCATGAAAGGCGTGACCAAATTCATGCAGCGTGACTCGCACGTCATTCTCAGATCCGACTACGTTTTGCAGCACGAACGGCATGCCACGCCTTGGAAACGAGGCGCAATAAGCATGGGACATCTTGTTGGGGCGTGAGCCGAGGTCGACGAATCCTTGGCAGAAGCGAGCGAATTGTTGACCCAGTTCAAAATCAATGCTGGAAAAAATCTTTTGCATCCCGTTTTCGAGATCAGTCACCGAATGGAAGGGCCGGAGAGGTTTTCGGTTGTAAGGATCAACTGGCGCGCGCCAATAGAAATCCCACGGCTTAAGAACCACGACCCCTAGTCCTTTCCGTTGGATTTCCAAAAGCTCCGAAGCAAACGGAACGACTTCCTTTTCAATACTCTGATGGAACTCGTAGCATTGTTCAGCCGTGTAGTCGTATCGGTGATAGTTGCGCCAGATTAGCTCCCGGTAATTTCCGAATCCGGCGTTGCTCGCCATGGTTGTGCGGATGGTAAATAACTTTAGAAACAGTTCATCCAATTGAGGGCTCAATTGGAGGCTAGCACGTTGCCAAGCCCTCCAGGCTCTCTCGCGAATTCCTCGGTTTGCGTCGCGCAACTTCTCCTGGATCGCAGGAATGGTGAGTTTTTCGCCGTCATAGTTCACCAACTGACTGCCAGTCAACCGTGAATAGCGGGTAACAAGGTGTGCCTGCTCCGCCTCTAAAGGAACGTTTTCCGACCGGTAAGCCGCAGAGTCGGTACGCATCCGCTTCAGCACAAGAGTGGCTTCGGCCGGAAGATTCGGCGCGGTAACTGCCAAGACCTTTTCTCTGAATCGAGCATTGGCGATTGTAATTTTCGGCCGAGTCACTTGATTGAAGTGCACCAGCTTATCGTTGGCTTCTTCGTCCGCCGTATTGAGGTCGACCGACAAACTCAAATAGGTCTGTAGCTCTTTGACCTCCTTCTCTAGGTCGCTCCAGTCCAGAAGAAATTGATACGAATTATCCGGATCAAGATCGCGCCGATTCAGAGCGGTATACTTTGGCTCCAATTCGCACCAGGTGAGAACCTCAGTTGCCGGAACTGTCATAGGAAGACCACATCATAAACCGCTAGAATTAGGAATTCAGAATCCGGAATTCAGAAGAAGCTTTTCAATTACGCAGGTTGAAGCATGGGCAGCTCAATTGCGAGCCCAACCTGCAACCTGTAAGCTGTAACCAAAACCTGTAACCGTTTATGCATGCAATGATTCTCGAAAAACCGGGAACTGCTCTTCGGCACCACGAAGTATCAACACCCTCGCCTGGCAGCGGACAAGTGAAAGTCCGGGTTCTCGCCTGCGCCGTTTGTCGAACCGACCTCCATGTCGTCGACGGAGAACTGCCGCGGCCGAAACTACCGCTCATCCCAGGTCACGAAATTGTCGGTGAGATTGTCGAATGCGGTCCGGCGACAGAGCCTCTTCACGCGGGAACGAGAGTAGGTATCCCCTGGCTTGCTTGGACCTGTGGCTGGTGTCGGTACTGCCAATCAAACCGCGAGAATCTTTGCGAGAACGCAAAATTCACCGGCTACACACTTGACGGTGGTTATGCGGAATTCGCGCTGGCTAATGCGGCCTTTTGTTTTCCTTTGCCTGACCTTTACGGCGCAGTCGAAGCCGCTCCTCTTCTTTGCGCCGGACTCATTGGCTATCGATCGTTAGCGATAACCGGCCCAGCAATCGAGGGTAAGCGGTTGGGTATCTATGGATTCGGTGCGGCGGCCCACATCATCGCGCAAGTGGCCAAATATGAGGGACGCGAGGTTTACGCTTTTACCAGGCCGGGAAAAGCCGAAGATCAGGAGTTTGCTCGGTCACTGGGCGCAGTTTGGGCCGGGGGCTCGGACGAGCTTCCCCCTCGGCAGTTGGATGCCGCAATCATCTTTGCTCCAGTGGGTAGCCTGGTTCCCGCTGCGTTGCGCGCCTTACGGAAGGGAGGACGGGTTGTTTGCGGCGGAATCCACATGAGCGACATTCCGTCGTTCCCCTACTCTCTCCTTTGGGAAGAACGGAGCATTTATTCCGTCGCGAATCTAACTCGATCCGATGCCACCTCATTCCTGGCCCTAGCTCCGAAGGTGCCGGTGCGAACCGAGACAGAGACTTTTCCTATGTCGCAGGCCAACGACGCGCTGGAACGCCTGAGAGCAGGTCGCATCCAAGGTGCGGCTGTTCTCGTTCCCGATTGGCAGTAAACAGCCAAGGAGATTTCAGCGAGTTAGTCGGGTTTGATATTCTGGTTAACCCGGAAAAAGTTACTCGGGTCGTACTTGCGCTTAATTTCTACCAGGCGCTGATAGTTGTCCCGATAGGTGGCTTTGATCCGGTCGCTTCCTTCGTCCATCATGAAGTTCACATAAGCGCCGCCCATGCTATAGGGATGTACCGCCGCCCAATAATCTTTGGTCCAGGCCGTTATCTTTTCGGCATTCGCCGGATCCGGATCTACCCCCACAATAACCATCGACCACTTGGCATCACGGTAGCTAAAGGCAGTCTCGTGACGGTCGACCCGACCGGCAAAGCCGTCGACTGGATAAAAGTGCATGGTTGACTTCAGGGTAGGCAACCGCTCCCCAAATTTAAGATGCTCGTCGATTGCCGCATCCGGAATTTGAGCCAGGAAGTCACCTCTCCAATACCACTGATCGCCTGGCGGATAGATGGCGTCGAACATGCTCTGTAATGCCACGTAAGGCATCGGGCCCGTAAGCTCGAATTTCGGTGATCGGAACTTCCTAATCGGACGAAACGCTTCTTCGACCTTGGTTAGCGAGCCGCAGTAAGCCCAGACGATTCCGCACATCGTTTTGCAATGGAGATCCTCTGGAAACGGCGGCCCCGGTGGCACCTTCAAGAAGGCAAAAAACCCGTATAACTCATCCGGGAACGAAGGCGCAACTTCCCGGTACCACTCTAACAGCTCGCGCGCGTGTTCCATCTCCCAAAGCATCGGACCGGCGTAAACTTGATCAATCGGGTGTCCACGAAAGAGGAACGAAGTAACGATGCCGAAGTTTCCGCCGCCACCTCGTATGGCCCAGAAAAGATCCGCATTTTCTCTGGCATTTGCAGTCACGAAGCTGCCATCGGCCAACACCAGATCAGCTTCCAGCAAATTGTCCAGCGCCAGACCAAATTTCCGGGTGAGGTAGCCCGTTCCACCACCTAAGGTGAGCCCAGCGATGCCGGTGGTCGAAATGACACCAGCCGGAACTACCAATCCGAAGCTAGCAGCCGCATGATTGAGATCGGCCTGGGTACACCCAGCCTCCGCTCGCACGTAATTTGTGGTGGGATCGACTCGCACTCCTTTCATCGAAGAAAGGTCAATCACAATTCCATGATCACACACGGCGAGTCCGGCACCGTTGTGCCCGCCACCACGCACCGCAACTGTGAGACCTTCTTCCCTGGCAAAATTCACCACCGTCCGTACATCGGCCACGTTCGCGCAGCGGACGATTGCGTCGGGATGGCGATCAATCATTCCATTGTATACTTTGCGAGCGACGTCATATTCGCTGGTAGCGGGAGTTATCACGTTCCCGCGCAGGCTCGGGGACAAATCGACGATTTTCTCTGGCATGTGTCTTTCTGGTTAGAGACGCAAGTTTGAGAGACGCGAGTACGGTTACAAAAGCTCAAAACGAGGGAAGGCATCCTTTTACTCCCAAAGGAGTATTCCCGCTAGAACTCGAAACGCAGAGCTCTCTGACCGGTAGGTGAAACGACTCCGCCAAGCCTACGTCGCGCCCACGTTTATAGTGTCGTCATTCCACCCGCGGTGGACGGCGAACTATGTCGCCTCGCCGCGCTTGGATAAAGTGAAGCCGGGCCGATTATTCTTGAGGCGGCAAAGCGACTCCGTGGCCTTTCTCACGGGCCAGATATTCCTCGACCCGCAGGAGATTGGCTTCGCCGGCTCGCTGAACAACTCGCAACAACTGATCCATCGACGCAACTTCCTCCAACTGCTCTTTCACGAACCATTGGAGAAAATTGTCGGTCGTATAATCAGATTCAGCCTTGGCCAAGGACACCAGGGCGTTGATTTGTGCGGTGACCCGCTCTTCCTGCTCAAGTGATAATTTCACTGCCTCTTCGGCGGCTTTGAAATGTGCCTGCGGAGCCGGCACCGCCGGAATGTCCACTCGGGCACCGGCATCGAGGAGAAACTGGATGAAACGCAGCGCGTGCTCCTTTTCCTCCTCCGCCTGCTTTTGGAAATGGGCGGATAGTTCGGTTAGGGCTTCCGCCCCAAAATGGGCCGCGATGGCGTAATACTGCAACATCGCACTGAATTCATTGCCGATCTGTTCGTTGATCGGAGCGACGACCTGGGGATGGGCAACCATGCAAAAAGTCTCTCCTGGACGCCCGAGGATTACAACGCGGAAATAACTCTTACGTGAAACGAATCCCCGCCTTTTGCACTTCCTGGTAAGGCAATAGCCAGACGAGAGATTCATCATGGAGATCGACCACGTCGATTCGGTTTCCGAACGGATCACGGAAAACACACCGAAACCCTGGAATGAGCTTTAAACCGTACTTCTTGGTGACTTTCTCGCGAACTTCCGCTAACTGGGCTTCATCGCGGACCATCAATCCAAAGTGCCGCCCGTCCGGGGATGACAGCTTTTTCACTTCAAGCATCGCAAGGAATTGATGTTCGCCGAGTTTGAAGAACGCATTGCCTTCACCGCCACTTTGCAGTTCGAGATTGAAAACGTCCTGGTAAAACGCTTTGGCTTTTTCGATGTCGTTTACCTCGATGGCAACGTGATTCACTCCATAGACATGGACACTCATAGGTTTCTTTGAAAAGATTCAACCGTGCTCACATGGGTGTTCTTTAGCTGACGCAGTAGTTTACCCCATTCGATCGATCGTTACCAGTTTCCCGCGGCGTTACCACCGCACCTGCTTCAATTCGAGTGGTCGCCAACACGCCTTTTTCGAGTGTTGATAAACGGATAACTGCCGATATCGGTTCATGATTGAGCTAATCGGGTTAACGTCGGCCGGATGCCAACTATAGCTACGCTACCGTATCGTATTATTATCGGAGGTCAAGTCCCCTGACCGGGTCGCACCACGCCTACTCCAGGAACTTCTCGCGATGCGGGCGAAGATCGAGCTCGAGCGTCCAAGCGGAGCGATCCTGTTTGACCAATCCCCAATAGGTTTCTGCGATCGCGGCCGGATTCATGAGCGGCTCCGCCGCTTGGTCTTCGGTCTCCATGCTAAATTCGCTCTCCTGGATCACGCCATCGACGATGATATGAGCGACATGAATGCCCTTCGGCCATAGCTCCCTGGCGATGGCTTGAGCGAGACCACGCAGCCCAAATTTTGCACTGCTGAAAGTGATAGCCGCTCCGCGAACCGATGAGGTCGCGCCGGTAAAAAGGATACAGCCAGCGCCCTGCTTGAGCATGTCAGGAACGACTGCTTGCGAGCAGAGGAAGGAGCCTAACACACCGACCTGCCAACCGCGGGTAAAGCTTTCCGGAGTGATCTCAACGAACGGCTGTCCGAAAGGGCCACCCGCACTGGCATTGTTGACTAAAAGATCGACTGGACCGAGTTGTTGGCGGATGCGTCGGAACGCCCGGCCCACCTGATCAGCCTCACCGATATCGGTTGGAAAAGCGAGAGCGCCTTTTCCGCGAAGCTCGTTGGTTAACGATTCGAGAAAATCGGATGACCTGGCTAAGAGCGCAACCCGGCAGCCTTCTCTAGCAAATTTACGGGCCAAGGATGCTCCAAGTCCAGGACCAACACCTGCGACTGCGGCCACTTCAGGGACAAGAACATTCATAATGAAAGGTGTCCGGTTTAAGCTGACGGCGCCAGCGGCTCCTCTGCAGGATCTCAGATCACTAGCCGATGTAAACTGATTTCCGGATCCTTCTGTGGCTAGTCAACCGCTCAACCAAAAACACTGTAAGGTTCGTTGCGCGTTACGATCTATTTGCGGCCGTGCCCGTCGGCGCAAAGAGATTGATAGACCGGCATGAAAAGATACGCTACTGTATCGTACTATAATCGGACATCAAATTGGTGAAGAAAAAGCAGCCATTCAGACCCGCTCAGGCAGACGAAACCAACGAGGACGAGCGGGTTCGGCGATCAAAAAAAGCCGTGCTCACTGCGACCTTTCAGTTGCTGTCGGAAACCGGTCTGAGCGGAGTGACCATCGATGCCGTATCCCGGCGCTCGAGAGTAGCGAAAACCACAATCTACCGGCATTGGCCCTCCCGTACGGCACTGGTACTCGATGCCTGTTCCAAGCTGAAACCGAAGTCCGAGGCACCAGACACCGGAAGCCTGAAGGACGACGTGACGGTTCTTGCCATAAACCTCGCCAGCCGGCTACGAAGCGCGCGATGGGCAACCGTTCTTCCATCGATCATCGATGCCGCAGAGCGCGATCCCGAGTTAGCCAATCTTCATTCCCGCATGCACGCGGAAATGACGACTGCTTTTCGCGCGGTCGTTGAGCGCGCGCAACAAAGGGGCGACCTGTCGCGGGGCCGGCGGCTGACCGAGGTCGTGGCCATGATCCTGGGACCCCTCTTTTACCGGCGGTGGTTCTCTCGGGAACCGCTTGACGAAGGATTCGTCAAACGGGTCGTCGAGAGTGCGATCACTGGGGCGAAAGAGAAACCTTGAATTTTCCACCCGGTTAGGCCACGCCCCCATCGTTGGCGAGCATGGCCCAGCCATTTTCGCTGCTCTTGGCTGCGGATCCGCGGTTGTTTCCATGAACTCGAATCTAGTGACGGAGCGGCCCAGTCGCCGTTAAACATCCTTAAACCGTCTCAGCCCCGGCTGGCAAACTCCGGGCGGGTCAGCCGGGCGATATGATCGGGAAACTGAGGATACTTCTCTTGCAATTCACTTCGATACCCCATGGCAAAATCGTCAAATTCAAAACCTGGCGCCAGAGTGTTGCCGAAAAAGGAATAAGATTTGGGTCCGACGCCCATCGGCACGGAGCCTTGCCAGACGTCCCGAGGAACGACGAATTGTGGATGCTGTCCCTTTAATACATCAGGACCGACCACTACGACTTCGCCGTGTCCATCCGGATAGAGCAACAGCATTTCCAGAGGTTCTCCTCCATAAAAATGCCAAATCTCGTCCGTTGCCAATTTGTGCAGGGCGGAGAAATCCTCTTTGGTCTGCACCGCATAGATGGCCGTGCCGGCGGCCCGCCTGCCCTGATAGCGGGCGGGCAAACCATCGGCATCTAGCACATCCTGGCTGCGGTAAGTAACAGTGAACCAAGGGCCTTCGTCGGGAATCTTTTGCATCTTAA
>Ga0209648_10002630_pt1 | contig 14956 bp, 13 predicted proteins | sample GraSoi2013_115cm_FD_185830 | JGI IMG/M metagenome (GOLD analysis project Ga0209648, IMG submission 185830) | Grasslands soil microbial communities from the Angelo Coastal Reserve, California, USA - Sample 9_17_2013_115cm (SPAdes) (version 2) | ecosystem: Environmental > Terrestrial > Soil >...
AAAACGCGCTCTGAGGCAGAGCGCCCCTCTACCAAAGCTGCAAGTTCAGTTACTGTCTGCGGCCACAGCGGACAGCGACGCAGCTTATTACCTTTGCCGTGGATCTCCACTGATGATTGGTATCTTTCTGTTTGTGACAAATCCAAATCAGAGATCTTAAGTTGAGCGGCTTCGTCCGCGCGGGCACCAGTGTTATAGAGAAATAAGATAGCCGCATAGTCACGCTGACCTTGAGCCGTCTTGCGATCAGGCGCAGCTAACAAAGCGTCCATCTCGCTTTTCTCGAGGTATGTGACTAGAGGCTTCGTAGTTTTCTTGAACGCGATGGCTCGGACTTCTCCACACCATTCGATGTGTTCAGGACTATGTATGCCGACGAAGCGGGCCAACGCATGGATTGCGGCAAGTCTCTGGTTCCGGGTGGTGACGCTACAGCCGCGAGTTTCTTCAAGATCCAAAAGGAAAAGCCGCACGAACTCGGCCGAGACATTGATGACCGTGAGTCGCTCGACCTGAGTGCCGGCTCTTTTAGCGACGAACGGGATCAACAACGAGAGCGTGTCGCGGTAACTGCGCTGGGTGTTGTGCGCCAGATTGCGCTCGCTCACTGCATACTCAAGAAGGAAACGTCTTACCCATGGTCCTAATAGTGACTTGTCATTCATTGCACACCTCCTTCGAAGGCATATTGTGCGAAGCGCAGATTGGCCTCGCGGAGCAACTCCGGTGTCATCGTGAGGTACCATTGAGTTGAAGAGATTTTCGCATGTCCCATGTAGGTGGATAATTGAGGCAGCAGCTTTTGCACATTCTGCTTCTCTCGGTAACCTGCGGTCAGCCGGTGAACCGCGAACGTGTGACGCAGATCATGCAATCGTGGTTGATAACGTGCGCCATCGACGCGGCGTACACCGGCATGATCGCGTAGCCGCTGGAATGAACATTCAACGAGGAAGACAGTCAGCGGAGCCGAGCGGCGAGTCACAAAGAATGGCGCGCTCTTGTCTTGTGAGTGCTTGCTCTCTTTCCGTCGCTTCGCGTATTGGACCATCACCTCGCACAGTTGGGTGCCGATCGGCACGAGTCGTGTTTTGTAGAACTTCGTGTCTCGAACGATTATCACAGCCTCCTGCAAATCGACATCGTTAAGAGTCAAGGAAAGAGCCTCGCTGATTCGCAATCCAGTTCCATAAAGCAGAAGTAGAAGAGTCCGAAAAGTATGCGGCTCAATGAGGCGTCCATGTCGATAAAGGTCAGTGGCGTCAAGCAGACGGCGAAGTTCATCGCGGCTGTAAATGTGTGGCGCAAAGCGCTCCGCCTGCTTCGGTAGCACTGTGGGCAATGGTGAAGAGGCCACGTGACCGTGCGCGATCGCGTAGCGATAAAAGCTGATTAATGAGCAATACTTGCGATGCCAATGGGAAGTAACTGGACCGCTCCCCGCGAGAAATGCACTCACTTGATCTGACTGAACATCTCGGATATCGATTTCATCGCCCATCGCTCGGCTGAAGGCTCTTAAGACGTACTCGTCCGTCCTACCGACCCCTCCCAGAGACTTTTTGAAAGCCACGTATTCACCGATTAATTGAGATAGCTTCATAGCAAACCTCCTAACTCGAACTCTGCCACTTGGCGTAGTCCGACGATGTCAACTTTGGCATAAGTACGAGTTGCGCTTGGACTACGGTGTCCGAGGTGATCGCCGACTTCTTTCAAAGTTAAGCCTTGGGCCAGAAGGTGCGTGGCACAGGCGTGCCGGAGAGAATGTGGCCCATGATGTTTGAGGGAGGCGCTCAAAGGTCTCAAGCGCCGTCCGACTATGTGCCAGAGACCGGCCTTGCTAAGCGGTTGAATTGGCGCTTGCGAAGTCAGAAAAACTTCCCGATATGAAGAACGCGGTCTCACTTCCGTCAAGTAGCGTAGGACGGGCTCTCCTACGATGGGAACTAGCGGGTAGAGTTGGGCTTTTCGCTGCTTCGGTCGGGTTATATGGATCAGTTCTTTGTCCCAATCGAAGTCTTCTAACCGTAGTCCGCGAAGTTCCGCTGAACGCAGTCCGTAAACCGCCAACAACATCAAGATAGCGCGGTCACGAATGTCTGTCGGTCGATCACCTTCGGTGTCGGCCAGCAAGCGCTGCACATCTTCCCACGAAGGACCAGCCGGTAAGGTCTCATCCGTGTAAAGGCGTGGGGCCTTAACTGCTATCGCCAGACCAGCAGGACACCACTCTCGTCTTTCAGCGTACCGTAGGAATGAGCGCAGCGACTCGGCATAATGCCGAATCGATCTACGCGTATAACCGTCTCGGCTGCCCTTAAGAGCGATCGCCTTATCAATCCGTGCAACAGAAAGCTCGTTCAAGGGGTGACTGCGATCACAACTTCTTCTGAGGAAGTCATTTATGATCCAGCATTGAATGTCTAACGTATGCTGAGACAAGCCTCTTTCTCTAATCATGTAATCGGCAAACTCTTGGACCATGTGGGGTGTTGTCGAGTCTCGTGCACACGAAGCCGACCCAGGAAGCGAAGCCATTGGGTTGCAACTGAAATGAAGTGTGACCTTGCCTTCCGTGCGTGCTTGATGTTGTAGTGTCGAGGCTCACGATTGGCCCAACGATCCGCGGCTGTCACAATCTTGTTGTTACTTACCCTGCCTTTTTCTTTCAAATCTAGTTCCTCGATGACCACCAGCATCATCTGCGCGATCTGTTTCAGTGTGCCCCGAGCTGCGCCCTGCTCCTGGCAATGAGCAAGGTAGCGAACGCGTTCCTCTACCAGCGGTGCCGCCTCGTGACGGGCCGCCGTTCCCCGGTATCTGTAAACGAGATTGAACATAGTCGAAACCTCCTTGTCGGAAATTGAAAACACAACCTGACTATAAAGCCAGAAACTTATGTGGCGTTGAAACTGTCTCGAAGCAATGACCGGTAGGAAAAGATAAGTGTGCGCCACATAACTGTGGGCGCCACATATGGGAATTTATGTTGTTAACAACATAAATCCCCCAGAGGCCAAGGCGATCCATGTAAGCCATGTGTGAAACTTCAACCACGGACGTGGCTGAAGAGTAGACAAAGCGAAGGTTTGGCCGTTCTTCGTGGCTTTGGAGTTCGAGGACCGCGAGGCCTGTTTGAGTTGCATTTCCGTTCTCGGTTGCTAAAGCATGCTGGGCGCGCTGGCATTCATCAAAGATTACTACTCCGTCTTCACCGAGCCAGTTTATTAGCTGTTGGAGCCTGGTATTTGCGGTCGTCTTACTCTTGGCGATCAGGGTGCTGTAACTGCAAAAGACTACGCCCTCGCCAAAGTTGATACTTTCGTTAACCTCCCATTCGTTTAACTGGTGCAGTGGTATGTGGGCAGAACTAAGATCCGTTAGATCGCGGCGGGTGGATTCCAGCAACTGGTTGCTAATGCTGAGCCAGAGCGTGCGGGTTCGTCCCTGGTTGTAGTTATCGACGATGATGCCGGCAAGGCAGCGGCCTTTGCCAAACCCGGTGCCGTCGCCGATGAGGTAAGCAGCGCGGGCGCCGGAAGGAAGTCTTTGTGAGTGCCGTTGCCCAGCGTAGCAGATTCTCTCGAGTTGGACGTTGGATAGGGCGCCTTCGGTTATGAGTCCAGGATCCAGCATTGGCCGATAGGCGATCGGGGGAGAAACGACTGCGGCCATTGCTGCGGTTTCTACCAGCGCCGCTGGGTGGGGAATGCCGCCAGTTAGCCTTGCAGAGATATAAGGGACGAATCCTTGTTCATCTTCCTCCGTACCTTCTTCCGCGGCGGTGCCGTCGGCGGAGGGTTGGGCCGTTGTGATAGAGGTCTCAAGCGGAGTGGTATCGGTCTTGACGGTGGGAGGGGTTTTCGTTGCGGCTGTTAAATCGGTAACTTCAGCTTGCCGGGGTTCAATATAGAGTTTGTGGTCTTTCACTAACGTCAGAATTTCGGGCAATGTAGCTTCGCCGTATCGGATGTTGCTGACTTGCTCGCTCCAGTTGCAGCCGGGCGTGGGGCCTGTCTTTTCTATTACGATTAATTGAGTCTCCCACGCAGTTCCGAACTTGGTGAAAGTCGGGGCCGGCAATGAGAGATTGATCTTGATCGTGTATTGGGCTGCGATGCGTTGCCAAAAGTTGGTGGCCTTTTGTCTGTCCAGGGCGAGGCCGCATCCGGTGATTGCAACGAGGCGACCGTTATCGGCAAGGCGACAGAGTGCAGATTCTACGTGACGGGCGCCGAACATATTGTTGTTCTGTGAGAGGCGGCCGGCGGTGGAGCTGAAGGGAGGGTTCATCAGAACAACGTTTGGAACGATTTCAAGTGGCAGAAGATCGTTAATCTTTTCGGCGTCGACGGAGTAAACAGGAAAACCGAGAAAGCGAAGAAATGCTTTGCGACGCGTCGAGAGGTCGTTGGTGAAAACTTGGGCGCCGAACGCGCGCGCTATGCAGGCAAGCGCGCCAGTGCCGGCAGAGGGTTCGAGTAGAACTGGATTGATGAAGCCGTCAAGGGCGAGGTAAGCGGCGACGAAGGCCAGCGGGGCCGGAGACGAGAATTGTTGATAGAGCGTTTGTTCGTTGGTTCGGACGCGCTGAGTTGGCAGTTGCGATAGAAGCCTTTCAATGTGTTGGAAAGCTTCGGAAGAGTCCATATCTCGAAATGTGGCGGCGCGCTTTTCAATAACCAGGTGAAGCGCCGTTTCAATCACGTCGTACAGATAGCGGAAGTCGTACTGTCCGGAATTAACGGGCTCCTTCAGATAATGTTCGGCGCGCGTAAGGAGTGTCTTTGTTTTAAGAGTGTGCCCGAAGTCGAGGCTGGCGCGGAGGTTCTCGATGAGGTCGGTCGTGCCAGGGAGCAGTTGGAAGTCAGGTTTCATGGCTGTCAGTGACACGTGTTAAAGCTGGATTGAGTTTTTGATCGAGAGCGGGGGTTGTCTGCCGCTTAATATTTGGGTTTTGGTTAGACTGCGTGGGAGTGGCAGTAATGAATTGCGAGCGACGAGGTGCTACGCGGCGTTTCGCCGGCGAGTCTTTCTCGACTCTGTTTGGGTGGGGGCGACAAGCGTAAGTAGTGGCTGCGTTAGGGCGGTCTCTGCCGGCTGGTTGATGATGGGCTCTTCGGCTTCGGCGGGGGCTTCAACTCCTAGCGCATTCTTCACGGTGAGGCTGGCGCGGAGCGCTTCCATTATGTCGACAACCTTGCCGCTCGTGGCTGGCTTTTCGACTTTTGCGATCTCTTTGCCGGCGATCTTACTGTCAAGCATTGCGCGCAACGCTGCGCTTAATGAGAAACACTCGCGTGTTGGGAAACCCACTGATTAATCTCAGAATACTTCAACCGGGTTAAAGCATAGTGACGTATGCAGAATCGTTGCGTAGTGATGGGCATGACGAAGCTTAGCTTCTCTGATTGTCGACACGGCGACACTCCGATGATTTTGAAAACTATTAAGGCATTGACGTCATAGAGTATAACGGTGGGCAGATTAAACCGCGTCAGAATTACTTTGCTCTCGCCAAACTGTTAACGCAGCGCGTGCTTGTACGGCGTTCGGGTCTTGAAGATGCTCGAAAATCTTCAGCGCGGCCTCTGCGTAAGTGACGGCGTGCTCAATCTCATCAGTAATGGCGAGCAATTGAGCCAAGTTGATGAGGATAATCCCTTCACCGCGAACATCGTGGATCTCCCGAGCAATTGATAAAGCGCTTTCGTACGACTCGAGTGCCTTCTGAAAGTCGTCGATTCTCATCGATGCAATTCCCAAGTTGCAGAGGGCAGTAGCTTCACCGCGTCGGTGGTTAATTCCGCGAGCAAGCTCTAACTGCTGACTATAGAGCACCATCGCCTGCTCAATTTCTCCGTTGTCTTTATAGACTAGCCCCAAATTTCCCAGAGAGTCACACTCTCCCCGCCTGTCTCCAATCTGCCTCTGAACGGCTAAAGATGCTTCGTGGAATTCAATAGCACGCTCGCTGTCTTCTAATTGATGGTACATCAAGCCTAAATTCCCCAACGCTGCTCCCTCACTCAGTCGGTCACCTATAGCGCGAGCTAGATTCAGGTGTTGATCATAGTAGTCAATGGCCTCACGGGCGTCTCCGGCAGCAGCACATATGTTACCGATACTACTCAGAATAAGAGCAACACTACGATCATCACCTGTTTCGCGCTTAATGAGTAATGCATTTTCTAGTAACTCCCGAGCTCGTGAGACTTCACCGAGGTAAAAATAACCGAGACCCAAGTTGCCAAGTGCATCACCAATGTATCGGCGATTTCCAGCTTCTTCAGCGATAGCAAGGGCTTTTTCTGAAAGTTGAACCGCACCCCTCGTATCCCCCACATCAAAGTAGGCTCTAGCGAGATTCCCTAGATGCCGCATTTCCGCATCGCGATCTCCGACTCTTCGAGCGGCAGCCAGGGCGGCTTCCAGCCAGTCGATGCGCGCGGAGGGATGCTGGCGGAGGTCCAGCAAGTACAACCCGACATCAGGGTAATAACAGCAATAAAGTGAGGCTGCATAATCAGATTCAGCCGTCGTCGCTGCCCAAGCCTGACCGACGGACACGTTATTCCATTCGACATCGAATGCGCTGAACGCCGGAACAACATTGTCACCCCCTCGCTTGTACAAGTCTCCAGCTGACTTAAGGACGAGCCAATAGAACGCTGCGTGTCGGAGTTGGGCTTCATAGCGGGTGGGCATAAGGTCTTCTCAGGTTCAAATTCCATCCGAGGAACGCCATCGTGTCAGTCGCTCGCTAACCTTGGTCGCATGTGGAGATTCGATCTCTTTGTAGATTCTCAGCGCTTCCTCAGCGCGCGCAATAGCGCTAGCTCTCTGCCCTAAGCCATCGACCACGAGGCTGATATTCCAAAGTGCATTTCCTTGACCGAGTTTGTCGCCCACCGCGCGAGCAATTTCCAAGTGTTGCTTGTAATACGCAGCAGCAGTCCACAAATCGCCTCGCAAATGGTACACGTTACCCAAATTGCCGAAAGTCGTGCCCTGAGCTTGCCGATCATCGGTTTCTTCGTAAATGGCGAAGGCTTTCTCGAAATGGTCGATTGCCCGTTGGAATTCGCTCAATCCCATGTAAACCAGACCGATACCAGCTAAAGCATTGCCTTCGCCATGCCGATCTCCAATTTCGCGCAGCAAGACCAAATACTTTTCGTGACACTCAAGGGCCTTAGCCAAATCTCCAATATTCCTGAAAGCTACTCCGAGATTATTGAGTGCTGCCGCTTGGCCCACCTTGTCCTCAGTTTCTTGAGCAGTGGTCAAACGTTGTTCATAAAGCTCTACCGCCTTGTCGTAGTCTCCAAGCCGAAGATATGACGCTCCGAGATTACTCAGCGCGGTGCTCTCTGCCTGGAGGTCTCCGAGTTGGCGAGCAATGGACAATTGACGCTCGTGGAACTCGATTCCTTTACGGACATTTCCCAAAATCGTCTGAGCGATGCCAATGTTGCCAAAAGCATTAGCCTCGCCGCGCCGATCGCCGATCTCTCGGGAGATTAGTAATGACTCGTCATGTAATTTTATTGCTTGCTCAGCATCGCCAATTTGCCGATAACACAAACCGAGATTTCCCAACGCCAGCGCCTCTCCTCGACGATCGCCCAGTTCACGCGCGATTCTTAGTCCCTTATCGTAAGTATCGATGGCGCGATGTTGATCGGCCAAAATCGAATAAGCGTTGCCGAGGTTGAGTAGGGTGTGCATTTCACCTCGATGGTCACCAGCTTGTTGCTCTATGACCAGAGATTTTTGGAAAAACTCAATAGCGGTGCGAATCTCTCCTAGTTGCAAATACCCTAACCCAAGATCGTTTAAGCTTCTCCCTTGAGCGTCTCTATCATTCAATCGTTCGGCGGTGCTCAAAGCCGCCTCAAGCCAATGGATGCGCTCCCGAGCACCTAATCGCAGGTCGAGAATGTGAGCACCCCAGTATGGGTAGTTGATACAGAGACTAGCTGCTTCTTCATCGTAGCCAGCATTATCACGCGCCCAAGCGCGTCCTTTTTGAATATTGGACCATTCTGAATCGAAAAGCTTAAGTCCGGGTTCGAGGGTGTCGTGGCCTAAGTAATAGTTCCTATCAGCTTCTCTCAATATCTTGAGGTAATGAGAGGCATGCCGCAGATGAGCTTCGTGAAGCGTGGCTGTGTTCTTAAGAATTGCCGCCACTTTCTTAGTGCACCATCCTCGCCTGTCATAACTACCTAAGAACCTTCCCAGCAGATGGCTGAGGTTGCCCATATTTTACTATCGAGTAGGAAAGAAGCAGAATTCACAACTGGGACCTTAGCGGTCACCATATTGAAGTGTTTAGAGAGCGTTTTGAAGCGAACCTTCGCCACAAGCGAGGCCCATCATGCCAAGCATTCGTGAAGCGCGTCTTCGACACGCTTCACATTACATGAACGTTCTACGGGAGGCTGACGAGTCCTACAGGCAAGGCGGCGCAAGTTCAAGCCGCGGCCTTCAGTTATTCAATACGGAGTGGACAAATATCCAGGTTGCGCAAGAAAGACTCGCAGAATACTCTGACCGGGATCGTGCAGCTAGCAACTACTGCAGCGAATATCCTCGAGGCGGAAGTTATCTTCTCAACTTACGTCAGTATCCTCGCGACCGGATTCGCTGGTTACACTCGGCGTTAGCCGCGGCTCGCCGTTTAAAGCACAAGGATGCTGAGTCCAGTCACCTAAACAACCTGGGTTTGTCTTATGCTCGCTTAGGAGAATCGCGCCGGGCGATTGAATACTATGAGCAAGACTTGATCGTCACGAAGGAGATCCAAGACAAACGCGGGGAGGCAATCGCACTTGGTAATTTGGGCATTGCGTACAAGAACTTAGGAGAATTGGCCCGCGCCATTGAATTTCTCGAGCAAGCCCTCAAAATTGACCGTGAGATAAACGATACGCGGAATATTGCCCTCGACTTGGATGGGCTAGGCGTAGTTTACACCGCGGCGGGCCGGTCTGAAGAGGCGCTCGGACTTCACAAGCAAGCCCTAAGCATTTTCCGCGAGATTGGTGATCGTCAGTGGGAGGCTAACACCTTTGGCAATCTCGGATTCGCATATGGCGCGATCGGTGATCACAGTCAAGCAGTAAGATGCTACGAACAGGATTTAGTGATTTCTCGTGAGATCGGTGATGTGCGTGGTGAGAATACCACCCTAACCCGCATGGGTATGTCTTACGCTGCTTTGGGCGAGCACAAGCACGCGCTCGAATTCTACGAGCACGCGCTCTCCCTTACTCGCGAGATAGGTAATCGCCGAGGAGAGGCTGACGTGTTGTGGAACATGAGTTTAACTCTTGATAAATTGAATCGGCGCGCCGAAGCTTTGTCACGGGCCCAGCTTGCCTTTGAGTTATATACAGCCATCGAAGATCCAAACGCTGAAAAGGTGCGAACATTAATCATGCGATGGTCTGGAAGACCTGTCGGGTAATTCGACGTGCTGAAACTATCCGAACGACTGCGACGTCACAGCGATCATTATCCCCCGGTTCGTAGAGTTTGTTGGTAGAACGCAATACAGCGGCTCAAAGCCTACCCATATATATGCGGTCGGCGTGTGCTGACTAGCCTATGTCTAGACACACCGCTACTTCTTGAGCAATTCTTTAGTCTTACCTGCGATTGGGCTACCAATCTCTAAGAAGATTTCCAAAGCTGCGCCAGCGCATGAGTCGGCGATAACTTCGTCTCCAAGGTTCTTGTAAGCTTGGCTCAGGTTATGGAGCGCGCATGCTTCCCCATGACGGTCACCACGAGTCCGACTAAGCTCAAGACATCGTTGTTGAACCTCGACTGCTTTAGCATATTGGCCTATGGTGTTGTACGCCACGCCTAGCTGAGATCGAATAACTACTTCGTGAGTTGGATCGACTGTCATTCCTAAAGCCTTAAGTAGATACGAGATACTTTGTTCGTTGTGCATGAGCAACAGTGAGATAATCCCGAGCTCCGCCAGACAGTGGCTTTCTATTTCCTTAACGCCCAGAAGCCGAGCCAACACCAGAGCATTTTTCAGGAGGCGGGTGGCCCTATATAAGCTGCCAATTCTCATATGGAAGAACGCGATCGAAATGAGATGCTTGGGCAAACTACGCCGACCAGATAACGTGAAGCCCTGGACGTAGACAGATCCAAGAAGACTTCGCGCGACCGCTAGATTTATTTTGTCGCCTGTCTTCTTAGCCAGACGTAGGGTTTTCTTGGCTACCTTGATGGCTCTGCGATGCTTTCCTTGTCGACTGTATTGCTGCGCAATGGTTCCTAGACAGCTTACTAGAGTGGTCAATTCCTGGTTGTCACCACCCGTTGGCAGCCGACGAGATAGCGCGAAGGCCAGTTCCAATCGCGCTATGGCCTTTTTAGACTCACCCGTGTGCAGATACAGGAGGCCAAGTTCATTTAAGATTCTTGCTTCAAGCCTTTGATCGGACAACTCTCGAACCAGCTTAAGACCCTCCTCAAGAAGTCTTTCCGATTCGACGACATTTCCATTGCGCCGTTGCGCCCGGCCGCAGTTAGCCAAAAGACCACAGAGCAGATCGCGCTCCTCAAAGTGCTGGGCGGCTTTAACCGCTAGGCTTAGCCACTCCACTTCTTGGGACGGAGTCAAGACGACTTGGTAACACCTCGTCCATTGCAACTGCATAAGCGAGAGCAAGTCGTAGAAATTCTTCATCTTGATCTGCTTCCGCCGAGATACAATTGAACGATTGGAAGACTTGCGGCAAATCACGTTGGAGCGACTCGAGCGATTGAAAAGGGCCAACGTTATTCTTAGCAAACAACAATTCTTCGGATTGTGAGCACACACGCAGATAGTACCCGGCATGCCGTAGAACAGCGCGTCTCTTCTTTCGGTTCATCCTTCACCAAAGCGGTTTGAAACGAATCAGCGACAATGAACTCGTCGGCATCGTCTCAAGACAAGTAAATCACCCCTATTGCGAGACTAACCGATTTGCTCGAGTGGATGCTGCCGAAAAGAAGGGATGATTGGCCACGACGGGTAATCAATGCACATCACGCCAGTTGCCTCGTCATCTTCAGCGTTTGCCGGAGCCCAAGCTTGCCCGGCCTGAATGTTGCTCCACTCCGAATCGAGCAAATCAAGCCCACGGTCTACCATCTCGCCACCTTGGCATTAGAGATTGTCAGCAGCAACCGGTGAAAGACCGTAGTAGGGGCAAACCGTACCTGAGCTTCGCGAAGGTTGGGCATTTCTATCTCAGCATTAGCCTCGTAATAATATTAGGCTTCCGCGTAGCAGCGTTGCGCCTCTATAGTGACTTGCCACGATTATCAAGAATGGTGAAATTTTCGCCCAGGCGTCTTGATTGCTGATGGAGGGTTGTGAAATCAAGCAATGCGGTGGTTGAGGACTTTCCATGCTTTTTCCATGCTCAAGATTTGCTGACGAAGTTGTTGTCGCCAGTTATGAACGTGCTTTCTGTAACATCTCCACTCGTAGTGATGTTCCTCTCGCCGAATACGATCACACTCCGGCTGTCCGATCTCTTTGCTTCTTCGACTAGCTTGTTGACCGCCGCAGCAAAATCAGGATCACCATTCATTTTTTCTGTTAGCACCTCCTTCAGGGTCAGCACCCTACCCGGAGACTCCGGCTTTGATTCAAAAACGGCCAAAGCCTGTTGGGCATCGCTGTCGCTGGCAAATTTGGCCTTAACTATTCCATACAAACTGCCGGCTTTCTCGGCCAAGCTTTCACCAGCTTTCTTGGCAAACCCTTTGCCAGCTTCGGCAAAATAGGGCCCCAAAACGGCGATTGTTCCGGCTGCTATAGTTTCGACTATCATTTCGTTTTGCCTCAAACCCGTCGTCTACTGGAAGAGTCGGCGTTGACCGCCCAACTGGAGTTCGAAAAGTTCGCTAAAACCTTCTGACATTCTACTTTCGAATTGGTTGTTCATTCAACACAATGCGTTCCCAGGGCTTCACTCTATCTCAATGCACTGCTGCCTAAACACGCTGCGGTGAACCGTTGAAACTTCTGATCGGCTTTCACAGAATACTGCTCTTGCTGTTCTCAACCGTTTGACATAACTTGTACTCTCTAGTACGGCTCGAACCCAAAGTTCTGCCATTGCCGGCGACTCTCTAAGTGGACCTTTTCTTTCAGCCATCTATACAGGAGCACGACCAATGAGCACCCCAAATAACCTCAAGGCTTCTCTTGATCGCCTTGTCTCCGCGACCGGTACCGACGAAGATCGCAAAATTATTCAACACGCCCTCCTAGCGGGCCACATTGTCTACTCTACGGGCGATCGGAACGTGGCAATCGGTGGAGATGCTTCTGGAACAATCATAATCACCGGGGATCAAAATGAAGTTAGGTTTGATCTACCTGAAACTGCTTACGCGTCGCTGCGAGAACGGCTCTTCCCGACGCCACACGGGATCCCGCCGCCTTTCCCAGAACTGATCTTCATTGGACGGGAAGCGGCACTACAAGATGTGAAACGGCTAGTCGGAATCAACGAAAATAGAGACCCACAATCACGGACATCAATCGTTAGAGGGTGGCCGGGCGTCGGCAAGACGACTCTCGTAAGCGTCCTTTCCCGCGATCCCGACGTCGCGCGTGTCTATCCAGACGGCGTCTTATGGGCATCACTCGATCAGAAGCCTGCATTAATGTCTATCTTAGCCGGGTGGGGTCGATCTCTCGGAAGGGACGATCTACTTAGAGTGCCTACGCCTGACGAAGCCGTCGAACAACTGTCTGCAACGCTTCAACGAAAGCGCATGCTCTTGATTGTTGATGATGTGTGGGAACCAGCTCATGGTGCCCTCTTTCAGCAAGCGCGCGGAGCCAATTGTGGGCTGCTAATTACCACGCGTCTAACCGAAGTCGCGAATCTATTAGCTCAGACCGAAGAGGCAGTCTACAACTTACCGGTTCTTACAGAGGATGATGCGCTCAAGTTGATGCGAATACTTGCGCCGACCATAGTCGATTCTTATGAAGATGATTGTTTGAGCTTGGTTAGGAGCCTTGAGTGTTTACCTCTGGCTTTGCATGTTGCGGCGCGGTTGTTACGATCTGAATCCAAATTTGATTGGGGCGTGACTGATCTTCTGAAAGAGATTACAGACGGTGCTGCTGTGATCAAAGCTGAGGCGCCTGCTGATCGAGTGGAGGGGGCGAACATCCCCACCGTTACAGCCCTCTTGCAAAAGAGTACCGACGTCTTGGATGAACATACTCGCGACTGCTTCGCCTATCTCGGAGCTTTTGCACCTAAACCGGCTACCTTTGATCTGGCGTCGATGAAAGCTGTATGGCAGGTTGACGACCCGAAACCCACCGTTCGCGAGCTCGTGGATCACGGCCTGCTTGAGCCAGTCGGATCAGGAAGGTTTCAGATGCACGCGCTTCTGGTCATGCACGCTCGCTCCTTACTGACGGAGTGACTTGATATGCCTAGCATAAGCGAAGCGCGTCTTCGCCATGCGACCCATTACTTAACTCTTGCACAATCCAAGCTTAAAGACTGGAAAGGATCTGATACTGACTGGAAAAAGTTAGAGGAATACCTTAATCAGGTCCGTTCTGCGTGGAAGTGGCTAAGTCAAAATCCCCGTGAACCTGTCGCTGGGAATCTAGTAGTAGCCTATGGTGAATTGGCTTGGCAATTATTGGATATCACTCATGACCGTCTCTCCAATTTGCTCGTTACTCTTGAAAATTCAGGATCCGCGAGCAGAAGTGAAACCTTTCAAGAACAGATGATTGCGAAGCTTGATGAAATAATCCTTACACAAAAGAGAATCCAACCAGCCTTACCGGATGTTTCTGTCTTTGGTGATCGCAATGTAACGGCCAATAACATTATAAACAGCACGATATATACAGGTGATATTTCACAAAGATCAAAAGAAACAGCCGAAAACGGTGAGGGGAAATGAGCACACCCGCGGAGAGTGGTGTCTAACCATCTAAGCCAGCTGGCGAGGATGGGTTGCGTGAAGGTCACGTTTGCTGTGTCCACATGATGATTGCCCTCTCAACTTTCTCAGCGAAAGGGTCTCTAATCTCCTGCAAGATTTTAAGTGCTGCTTCGCCGTGAGTTATTGCCTGAGGCCGATGGCCGAGCCTTTTGAGCGCGACTCCCTTACGGTAGAGAGCAATGCCTTCAATCCTTCGATAGTCAATCCGGCGAGCGATGATCAATGCTTGTTCAGATAATTTGATGGCCTGGTCAGGATCGCCAAAGTCTATGTAGGTTGTCGCCAACCGATCGAGAGTGTCCGCCTCCACTGATCGATCTTCGATTTCCCGGGCAATCGATAACGCATGTTCAAAAGCCTGAATCGCACGATGGCGATCACGTAGACGCGAATACCCTTGCCCCAAGCGGTTTAGTGCAGAGATTTGGCCGCCAAGGTCGTCAAGTTCGCGAAACGCAACTAAAGCCTGTTCATAAAGATCAAGGGCTTGTTTCCAGTCGTTCACCTCTTGACTCGCAAATCCGCCCAGATTGTAAATCGTCTCAGCTTCCTTTCTGCGATCGCCGAGTCTGCGGAAGAGGATTAGGGCTTCCTTGAGGAACTCGATCGCGCGCTGCAACTCACCAAGTTCAGCATAGATGACGCCCAAGTTGCTCAGGGCACCCGCCTCGCACCGCCAGTATTGCATCTCGCGGGTAACCGTTAATGATGCTTCGAAAAAATTGATAGCCCGCTGCGGCTCGTGAAGTTCCGCGTAAGCGGCCCCAAGGTTCACGAGTGCATTGGCCTCGCTAAACCGATCACGGCTTTCGCGATTGATAGCTAAGGATTGTGTTAGGAGTTCAATGCCTCGCTGAAGATCGCGTGACTCAATGTAAATCAGGCCCAGATTCCCCAAGTGCCTCCCTTCTGCAACGCGATCTTTCAATCGTCGCGC
>Ga0209648_10002631_pt1 | contig 14955 bp, 9 predicted proteins | sample GraSoi2013_115cm_FD_185830 | JGI IMG/M metagenome (GOLD analysis project Ga0209648, IMG submission 185830) | Grasslands soil microbial communities from the Angelo Coastal Reserve, California, USA - Sample 9_17_2013_115cm (SPAdes) (version 2) | ecosystem: Environmental > Terrestrial > Soil >...
CAGCGCGTAACGGAACAAAATGAACGAAAACCGAGTTTCCAAGGCATCGAAAGCCCACAGGCTTCTTCGGCGAGGAGTGCTCTTAGCATGCCCAGTCGCCGGCCGACTTACTTTTTCAGCAACGTCTTTAGCCTGTGGGCGCCCAGGCCCGTGTGGGAGACTTTTTCAGCATCCTGTTAGCGCACCAATCTCCGCTAAGCAGACCGCCGGGCTTTTCGGCGCTCATGGATGAGGCGAGTTACGCTCCTGGAATCTGTTTTGATGCCAAGCTTCTTGGCTTGCTTTGCGCCGGTGCTGGCAAACTGCTTGCTTTCGGCGAGAATTTCATCCGCTGTCAAGGGCTTCTTGGCCTGCTCGTCCTTTGCTTCCTGAATTAGCCTTGCGACCCAACGGGCTTCGTCCTGGTCGCGCTGATGGCGGAATCGGAGATAGACGCGCACCATCTCGCGAAAGAGTTCGCTTTTTGTGCGGCGCTCTTCGTGGGCGAGGGTCTCCACGTCCTTGACCACAGCGGGCGGAACCGAGAACCCGATAATCTTGGTTGTTCTGCTCATGTTTCCGGTGCTATAACTTAGTGCAACTAATTTTAACGATCCTATTATAGCAGAGTGGTCGTAGGAGGACGGGTCTCCCACAGCTTCTACTAACCGGTCCTGCCTTAAACGAACCAAGGGAACGAAAGAGTAGGTAAATATTTCTTAAGATTGCGCCCAGGTTAAGGAGACCGACCGACGAAGCTCCTTTATGCTCAGCGAGTTGGATGAAACTTGGCATTGGCACCCTCATTGCTATGTAACTATAGGTAACGGCGGAGCCGGCATCGAGGAGGAGTCTGTAGTCATAAGGAGAAGGCAGCATGCGCATGAGTCTCCGTTTGATCCTGTCGCTCGTGGCCGCAGTTACGGTTGTCTCCGTTCTGTTCGCGCTCTATCAAGTGGCCGCGGAAGACCGGAGCCGGCGGAACGAACTGGAAAAGCGCGCCCAGGTCCTCGCCGAGAGCCTGCAGGAGACCGTGCAGGCGCTCCTGGCCAAAAACTCTCAGGACGAATTGCAGCGCATCGTGGACCGGTTCGGCAATCGCGAGCGGCTTGCCGGCGTCGCCATCTTTGACAACCAGGGCCGCCCGGTCCTGACCACCTCGAATCTTCAAGAGCGTTTGCGGGCGGAGTTGCCCGCCGCGGTATCGCGGGCTGTGTTTCGAGGCAGCGGCCGCGGTAGTTTTCTCCAGGTGGATCAGGCCCAGATGCACGTCTATGCCGTGCCTTTGCGCCTGGACCCGCAGACCATCTGGGCGCTGGCCGTGTTCCACGACGCCTCATATATCGATGCGCAGAACATGAACATCTGGCGCGACACTTTCAAACACGTTCTGGTGCAGATGCTGTTGATCTCGGCCATCACCTTGCTGATTGTTCGCTGGAGCATGGAGCGGCCCATCGCGCGCATGGCCCAGTGGCTGCACGACCTGCGCGCAGGAAGCACGCTGCCCAATCCCGATATTCCCGGCGGAGATGTGTTCCAGCCTCTCACGCGCGAAGTAACCAATCTCGCGGCCAGCCTGCGAATTGCTCGCGCTTCGGCCGAAGCGGAAGCCCGGCTTCGCGAGGCCGCTGCGTCGCTTTGGACGGCAGAGCGATTGCGTGTTTACCAGCAAGCTACGCTTGAAGGCAGCCGCCTTTTCGTGGTTTCGAATCGCGAGCCATACGAACACGTGTATCAGGGGAAAACCGTCGAAACGGTGGTGCCGGCTAGCGGCTTGGTCACGGCCATGGAGCCGATCCTGCGCGCCTGCGCCGGAACTTGGGTGGCGCATGGCGCGGGCGACGCCGATCACGAAACCGTGGATGCGCACGACTGCCTGCGCGTTCCTCCGGGCGAGCCGCAATACACGCTCCGCCGCGTCTGGCTCACCAAGGAAGAGGAGGAAAGATATTATTACGGATTCGCCAACGAGGGTCTGTGGCCGCTCTGTCACATCGCCCACACCCGGCCGGTCTTTCGCGCGGAGGACTGGGAATCCTATCAAGGCGTGAATCGCAAATTTGCGGAAGCCGTGCTGGAAGAAATGGCCGGCGCCGAGCATCCCATCGTTCTCGTGCAGGATTATCACTTCGCGCTGGTCCCGCGCCTGATCAAAGAGAAGCGTCCGGACGCGCGCGTGGCCATCTTCTGGCACATCCCCTGGCCGAATCCGGAAGGGTTCGGGATCTGTCCGTGGCAGCGCGAATTGCTGGAAGGACTGCTGGGCGCGGATCTCATCGGCTTTCACATTCAATCGCATTGCAACAACTTCCTGGATACCATCGATCGTACGCTGGAGTCGCGCATCGAGTGGGAACGGTTCGCCATCAACAAGGGCGGCCATTTCACGCTCGTCCGGCCGTTTCCGATCAGCGTGGATTTCAAGGATGCGCCGCCGTTTCCATCCAACGCGCACGAGGCCGTCCGCCAGGAGCGCGCCGCGGTGTTGAAGCAATTAGGCGTGCATGCCGACTACATGGCGGTTGGCGTAGATCGCCTGGACTACACCAAAGGCATCCCCGAGCGTTTCCGCGGCGTCGAGCGCTTTCTCGAGAAAAATGCATCCTATCAGGGGCGCTTCACGCTGGTGCAAGTCGGTGCGCCCAGCCGCACGCACATTGCGCGCTATCAGGACCTGGCTAAGGAAGTGGAGCAAGAGGCGGATCGCATCAACCGGCGCTTCCACGCCAACCATTGGAAGCCGATCGTGTTCCTGCACCGGCATCACACGCATACGGAAATCGAGCCGTTCTATCGCGTCGCCGACCTGTGCCTGGTGACGGCCCTGCACGACGGCATGAATCTGGTGGCGAAGGAATTCGTGGCCACGCGCGACGACGAGAGCGGCGCGCTGGTGCTCAGCCTTTTCACGGGCGCGAGCCGTGAATTGCTGGATGCGCTGATCGTGAATCCCTACGATACCGAGCAACTCGCCGACGCCATCCGTTTTGCGATCGAAATGGATCCCCAGCAGAAAAGAGAACGGATGCGGCGCATGCGGCGCGTGGTGAAGGACCACAATATCTACCGCTGGGCGGCCAACCTGATTGGAGCGGTCGCTGAGATTCGTCTCGAAGCCCACGAAAGCGCCAAATACCAGATGGTCTGACCGAATGACGCCACTTCTTTTCGATCGTCTTTCAGAAATTTCCACGGCCATCGACGCCGCCCGCCATGTTCTGCTCTTCCTGGATTTCGACGGGACGCTCGCGCCCATTTTCGAAGACCACGATGCAGCCTCGATGCCGGCGGAGACTCGCAACGCTCTGGTCAGCCTGGCGGGCAGACGGAAGTTTTCGCTCGCCGTCATCAGCGGGCGTGCGCTCGCGGACTTGCGGCAACGGGTCGGGCTGCCGAATCTGGTCTACGCCGGTAATCACGGACTTGAAATCGACGGCCCGGCGTTGCATTTCGTCGAGCCGGATGCAGCGCGCTCGATCCGCGCGCTGGGAGAACTGGCCCGCTTCATGCGCGGACGCCTGCATGGCATCCCCGGCGTCGCCGTGGAAAACAAAATCCTGACCGCGAGTGTTCATTTCCGCAGAACGCCGGCGAGCAGATTGCGGGAAGTCGAGCAGATTGTGTATTCCGCGGTGGAATCTACCGGCAGCCTCTTCCAGGTGACCAAGGGACTGGAGGTCTTTGAAATCCGGCCGCGTGTGAACTGGCACAAAGGCGAGGCCGTCCGCTGGATTCGCGAGGCGCTGGGAATGCCGGACGCGCTGCCAATGTTCGTGGGCGACGACATGACGGACGAAGACGCATTCGCCGCGCTGCCGGACGGCATCACGGTCAGCGTCGGCCGCGCCAGGGTCACGTCCGCGCGATTCCATCTGGAACAGCAAAGAGAAGTGCAAGAGTTCCTGCTCTGGATGAGCGAGCTGGACGTCGGCTTTCCAGCAGCAACCCGCTGCCGGGCGTAACAGCGAGGAAGACGCAGGAATGGGCGGCCAGACCGAGCCGCGACCGGCAGGGAGCGCTACCACGATGGTCCATGCGAAGAAACAGAGATTTAGTAGCATAGTACAGGCATTCGTGCCTGTTGGTTTCTGTTGCCTGCAAGAAACACTTTCACCCCGCCGCGCGTACACTTCTATTAGAGGGGAGGCGCAAGTGAAAAGAACCAGTTTCCTTGTTCTAGCGGCTTTGCTTGGATTGATGCAGCCGCTCGGTATAGCCCGCGACCACGATAACCCAGGGAAGGGAAAAGGACACTGGAAGCATGCCGACGACGACGATCGCGAGCGTCATCAAACCTGCGGCGCCGGATGCTTCAATGAGGACAACCTTCGGGTTATTCGTGGTTACTACGGCCCGCAAGGGCTGCCGCCTGGACTCGCCAAGAAATACTATCGGACCGGCCAGCTTCCGCCCGGCTGGGAAAAGAAGATCCGCCCATTTCCCGTCGAGGTCGAACAGAGATTGCCGCCTCCCTGCGGTGGATGCGCGCGCGGCTATATAGATGGCTATGCGGTGGTCTATCAGCCGCAGACGCGCGTGATCATCGACATTCACGCGGTCTTCTCGCATTGACCGCAACCCTGCGGCTTTTCGCTGCCCCATATAAGCAAACCAAACCGAGCCGCGCGCGGCGGCAAGCGCTTCCCCAAACACGCGCGATAATATAATCTACAGCTATGAAAGCGGTTTCAGCCACCGCGGCAATCGCGGCGCTTTTCCTTTGCCCACCCGCCCCCGCACAGCCCGCGATTCGCGATTATCCCGTCAAGCCCGTCCCCTTCACCGCCGTGCGCCTCACCGACAGCTTCTGGGCCCCCCGCATCGAAACCAACCGCAAGGTGACCATTCCGTTCGCGTTCCAAAAAAGCGAAGAAACCGGCCGCATCGACAACTTCATCCGCGCCGCCAAGGCGCTCCGCGGCGAGCCGTTCGAGAACCACAAGTACCCGCCATACCCCTTCGACGATTCCGACCTCTTCAAAGTGATCGAAGGCGCTTCCTACACGCTCAGCGTTCATCCCGACTCGCAGCTCGACGCGTATCTCGACGCGCTCATCGAAAAAATCGGAGCCGCGCAGGAAAAAGACGGATATCTCTACACCGCCCGGACCATCGATCCCGCGCATCCTCATCCCTGGTCGGGCGACCGTCGCTGGATTCTCGAAGGCGTCAACAGCCACGAGCTATACAACCTCGGCCATCTCTACGAAGCCGCCGTCGCGCACTACCAGGCCACCGGGAAACGCACACTGCTCGACATCGCTCTGCGCACCGCCAATCTGCTCGATCAGACTTTCGGACCCGGCAAGCAGTCCATCTGGCCCGGTCACCAGATCGTCGAGATGGGCCTCGCCAAGCTTTACCGCGTCACCGGCGATCAGCGATATCTCAACCTCGCCAAGTTCATGCTCGACGCGCGTGGTCCGGACAGCAACGAAAAAGGCGCGGGCAATCCTTATGTCGAGGCGCACAAGCGCGTCGTCGATCAGGGCGAAGCGGTCACCGGCGGGCACGCCGTCCGGGCCATGTACATGTACTCGGGAATGGCCGACATTGCAGCGCTCACCGGCGACACGGCCTATGTGAACGCGCTCGACAAAATCTGGGAAAACGTGGCGTACAAGAAGCTGCACGTCACCGGCGGCGTCGGCGCGCGCGGTGCTGGCGAAAGCTTCGGCGAGAATTACGAACTGCCCAACATGAGCGCCTATAACGAAACCTGCGCCGCAATCGGCAACGATTATTGGAACCATCGCTTGTTTCTGCTGCACGCCGATGCGAAATATATCGACGTGATGGAACGCACGCTGTACAACGGCATGATCTCCGGCGTCGCGCTGGACGGCAAGACTTTCTTCTACCAAAACCCCTTGGAAGCAACCGGGAACGCGGGCAAGGATCAACGCAGTCCGTGGTTCGGTGTCGCATGCTGCCCGAGCAACATCACGCGCTTTCTCGCATCCGTGCCGGGCTACGTTTACGCGCAGCGCGGCGACGCGTTGTGGGTGAATCTTTATGTCACCAGCAGCGCCGACGTCAAGCTCGACAACGGACGCGTCGTCAAAATGCTGCAAGAGACCCGCTACCCTTGGGACGGCGCTGTGAGGATCACCGTGAATCCGGATCAAGCCGCGCCTTTGACCGTGAACGTGCGCATTCCCGGCTGGGCGCGTAACGAGCCGATAGCGAGCGATCTGTATCGCTTCGCCGACAAGTCGAATGATCCCGCGACGCTCCGCGTGAACGGCAGGAACGTTCCCATTAAGCTGGACAAGGGTTACGCAAGCATCACGCGCACGTGGAAGCCCGGCGACTTCATCGATCTGACGCTCCCCATGCCCGTGCGGCGCATCGCGGCGAACGATCAAGTGGCCGCCGATCGCGGACGCGTAGCGCTCGAGCGTGGGCCGATCGTTTTCGCCGCCGAGTGGCCCGATAATCCCGCGGGCAAAGTTCGCAACCTGCTGCTTCCCGATAGCGCGCGCCTGACCGCGGAATTCAAATCCGATTTATTGAACGGCGTCGAGGTTCTCAAAGGCAAAGCGATCGCGCTGGCCTACGACGCGCAAGGAAGCGTGCACAAAACCGAACAGGATTTCACCGCCATTCCGTATTACGCCTGGGCGAACCGCGGGCGCGGCCAGATGATGGTGTGGTTTCCAAACAGCGAAGCCAGCGCGAGGCCAACGCCCTATCCCACAATCGCCACTACGGCCAAAGTCACAACCTCGGGACGCAAGAATCCGCGAACCATCAACGATGGCGAAGAGCCGGCTTCCTCCAGCGATCCGGCTTCGTACTTCGACTGGTGGCCCACCAAGGGCACGACGGAATGGGTGGAGTTTGCTTTCGAAAAACCGGCGACGGTATCGGAATGCGAATTGTATTGGTTCGACGATACCGGTCACGGCCAGGTTCGCGTGCCCGCGTCGTGGCGCTTGCTATATAAGGATGGCAACGGCTGGAAGCCGGTCGAGCCAGCGAGCACCTACGGAGTCGCCAAGGATCGTTACAACAAAATCACATTCAGCCCGGTCGCGACCGGAGGGTTGCGCCTGGAAGTAACCATGCAACCCAATTTCTCGGCCGGCATTCAGGAATGGAAGGTCAAGTAACACTGTGCTCCTTCGCCGCAAACTGAGCCGCGACCGGCAGGGAGCGCTACCACGATGGTCCAGGTGATAAAAATCGTCGCGGCGTACAAAGAAACAAGGATTTGGATATGAGCGATCACACACACCACCTGACGCGGCGCAATTTTGCCGCAGCTCTCGCTGCGCCGGCACTGCTAGCCCAGCAAACCCCGCAACCGGCTCCCGCGCCCACTCCGCCGCGCCGAGGTCCGGCCCCCGAAATCCCACCGTTCCAGGCGCCGATCGAATTCACGCGCAAGGACGCGCCGGCGAGAGTCCATCCATTTCCGATGACGCAGGTGAAGCTGCTGCCGAGCGAATACACCGAAGCCGCCGAGTGGAATCGCGACTACATGCAGCGGCTGCCCGCCGATCGCCTGCTCTACAATTTCCGCGAAAATGCGGGCTTGCCCGTAGGCTCCGCGCAGCCCTTCGGCGGCTGGGAGGCCAAGGCCGACGGCAAGCGCGGCACGGAATTGCGCGGCCACTTCACCGGCCACTTTCTTTCCGCCAGCGCCCAGTTGTATGCATCCGCGGGCGACCAGCAAGCCAAAGCCAAGGCCGACGAAATGGTCGCCGATCTAGCAAAGTGCCAGCAGAAATTGGGCGGCGGTTATCTTAGCGCTTTCCCGATGGAATTGTTCGATCGCCTGGATGCGCTTTCCGGCCGCCCATTCACGCCCGGACCTCGCGACCCGAGCGCGCCGCAACTGCCGTGGGCGCCGTTCTACACCATCCACAAGATCATGGCCGGCCTGTTCGACATGCACCAACTCGCCGGCAGCAACGACGCGCTCAAAGTCGTCGAAGGCATGGCGGATTGGGCCGACAAGTGGTCAGCTTCCAAAACCGAAGAGCACATGCAGCAGATTTTGAACGTCGAGTTCGGGGGCATCGCCGAGACGCTCTACAATCTCGCGGCGTCCACGAACAACAACCAGTGGGCCAAGGCCGCCGACCGCTATACCAAGAAGCGCTTCGTCAATCCGCTGGCTTCGCGCCGCGACGAACTGCGCGGTCTGCACGTCAATACGCACATCCCCCAAGTGATCGCGGCCGCGCGGCGCTACGAAATATCGGGAGACATGCGCTTCCACGATGTCGCCGACTTCTTCTGGTACGAAGTGGTCGGCGCGCGCACTTACGTCACCGGCGGAACCAGCAACGGAGAAGGCTGGCCGGCGCAAGCGCGCGAACTCGGCGCTGAGCTGAAGATGAATGTCTCAACCGCCGAATGCTGCTGCGCCTACAACATGCTGAAGCTCACGCGCCATCTCTACGGATGGACCGGCGACCCGCGCTATTTCGACTACTACGAACGCACGCTCATCAATCACCGCCTCGGCACCATCCAACCCAAGACCGGACACACGCAGTATTATCTGTCGCTCTATCCCGGCGCCTGGAAAACCTTCAACACCGAGGATCAATCCTTCTGGTGCTGCACCGGCTCCGGCGTCGAGGAGTATTCGAAGCTCAACGACAGCATCTACTGGCACGACCACGAAGGGCTGTACGTGAATCTGTTCATTCCGTCCGAGCTGAACTGGGCCGAGAAAGGTTTCAGGCTACGGCAGGAGACTAAGTTCCCGGATCAGCCAAGCACGGCGTTCACGGTGACGGCGTCAAAGCCGGTGCAGCTCGCGGTGCGCCTGCGCATTCCCGCATGGCTCAAGTCAGCTCCCGCTGTAAGGATCAATGGCCGCACGCTCGAAGCATCCGCCAACCCCGGAAGTTATCTGACCCTTTCGCGCACCTGGAAAACCGGCGACCGCGTGGAGCTGGAGCTGCCCATGCACCTGAGCGTCGAAGCCATGCCCGACGATCCCAAAACGCAGGCGTTCCTTTATGGGCCGCTGGTGCTGGCCGGCGATCTCGGTTCCGAAGGATTGAATGAGAAGTTGATCACCGGACCGAATGCGCCGCCGATGCGCCGCTCAGGCGCAGTGCCGCCGATCGATATCCCCACGTTCCGCGCCGCCGGCGCCGATCCGTCCTCATGGATCAAACCCGGCGACAAGCCCTTAACGTTCCGCACCACGGGCCAGCAGCGAGACGTCGCGCTAATGCCGATCAACAGCATCTTCGACAAGCGCTACAACGTCTACTGGCAGGTCTCGTAAGTAAGTGCGTGTCATGAAACAAGTGCATCTGAATGCTGTACTGGTGGGGCAGGCCATCGTTTTTCGTGGCCTGCCAGCCAGACTGTGCAGGGCAGGCGACAAAAAACGATCGCCCGCCCCACGCGCACGCAATTGACCCACTTGTTTCATGACAAGGCATAAATCTCCCAGCCTGCGTCGGCACGCGTGCGCGCCGCGTCAGAACGTAAGGGTGCCGCGGAACTGCACCGCGCGCGCGCTCGTGATCGGCGCCCCCACTTGCCCGAAGGTGGTGCTCTGGATGTTCAGAGGAGTCTGGATGCCCCACTGCGGATGGTTCAGCACGTTCGTCGCTCCGGTCCACAGATTAAACTTCACCCGCTCGGTGATCTGGAAGTTCTTGATCAGCGACGCATCCCAACTCCAGTAGGGCTTGCCGTGGATGTAGAGGAGCTGTCCAAACTGCCCGGGCGTGCTGGGAGTGAGAAAGTACTGAGTGCTTGCGCGCCCGTCGGCGCCGATCCACTTGGTGTCGATCGAATAGCGATTGGTGAAGGGTCCTTGGCTGTTGACCAGGGCGTTCTGAATCTGGTCCAACGTTACGCCGGGCGCGAGAATGACGCCGTTGTTTTGCCCGCGCACACCGCCATTATTGTAAAGGTTTTGATTTGCGTTGACAGTCTGGAAGCCGCCAGTCAGCGGGATGGGGCTGCCCGTTTGGATGTTCACGATGGAACCCACGGTCCACCCGCCAAAAACCGTATCGAGCATCCGGTTGCTGATTCCAAACCTCCGTCCTTTCCCAACGGGGAGATCGTAAGTTCCGAAGACTTGGAACACCTGCCGGATGTCGAACGGCGATGGCTCCTTATCCAAGCCCAGGTTGCGCCGCGTCGTGAAGTCGACGATCTGGGTTTGATCGTCGGTCCGCTCGTTGGTAAGGCCCTTGGCGAATGTGTAGTTGATCTGCATCGACAGTCCTCGCGAGGTGCGCTTGCGAAGGACGGCCTGCAAACCGTTGTAGCTGTTCCAGCCGGAATCCTCCACCTGCATGAGAGTGCCCGCGGAGTAGGGGTTGAGGTACCAGAAGTTGATCGGATACGGTCCAGCCGCGTTGAAGTTGGGATCGATCCTGGCGCACGGCGCAAAGGTGTTGCCGAACATCCGGCAAGCTGTGGAGGAATTCGAGGCCAGGGCGTTCGCCAACTGGCCGGCCGCTCCGTTTTGTAAGGGAGTGATGTACGTGGAACTCCCGAATCCCTGCGCGGTGCTCAACGCCGGCGCGGAACCTCGCGCTCCGAAGGCCGTCTGGAAGATCGGCAGAGGTGCGTCGCCGGGGAAACCCAGGCTGCCGAAGTTGTTGGAAACGCCATTCGCGGCATTCACTTTCAGATTGTTCTGCGCGTTGATGAACTCCTTCAGGAAACCGTTCTCGAAGATGTTCACTTCGTTCAGATTGCTGTTGCGCCAGGAGTGGTGCGAGTGATTGCCGATATAGTTGGCCTCAAACACAACGTTGCGCGCCAGCTCACGCTGGATGCCGAAGCTCCACGTGATGACATACGGCGTCCGCAAGGTCGGCTTCATGGAATTCAGAGTGTTGCTGAACGTTACGTCGGATTCATGCAGCGTTTTCACGAAAGACGTTGGAGCGATATTCGTGTATCCTGGCAGGCCGTTGGCAAGCGCCCCGTCGACGGTCAATCCGAAAGGAACGCCGGACTGACCCGGAGTGAAACTCTTGGTCTGAATCTTTCCGCCCGGGTTGTTATTGACTGTAGCGGCGAACATTTGCGTTCCTTCGTCGTAATAGACCAGTCCGTAATGGCCGCGAACGACGGTTTTGTTTCCGCCCAGGAGCTTGCCCAGCAGTCCACTTCCATTAGGGTTCCAAGCCACACCGAAGTTCGGCGCCAGATTGAAATAGTCCGGCCTGAAAGCGTGGCCTTGGACTTGTAACAATGGATCGAAAGTGCCGCCGAATACACCGGGCTGGAACAGCCCCACAGATGGCCCGAATATACCCGACTGATCGGGAATGGCGATGAGGTTGTCGACGTTGAACATGTCGCCCTGAAGCTCTTCCCGCAATCCGAAGTTGAGGGTGAGGTTCGGCTTCACCCGCCAGCGGTCTTGCGCGTAGACGCCGCCCATATGCGAGCGCGTCCAGGTGGGATTGATGAAGGCGTTGTACTGCAGCGTCTTGGGATCGACGGGATAGCGGGCGCTGACGCCGGAAATGCGTCCGGTCAGCAAAGCATATAACTGCGCGGCGCCGGCGATGTCGGTATTGTTGATGCCGGGCAGCGTGGTGCTGTTAAAGGCTGCCGACACCGGGTCGTTGGAGGGCGTTCCGATGCTGTAGGACGGGAATGGAAAGGTCTCGCCCGTGTCGTGCCAATCGGTGGCGCGGTAGGTCCCGCCGATAGTAATGGTGTGCAGTCCGCGATTCAGAGTGGCCGTGTCGTAGATGGTGGTGATGTAATGGCGGCCGGTAACATTCTGCTGGTCCGGGTGAAGCGTCGTGACATAGGGCATGTTGTTGAGGCGCAGCGGCTGGTTGTTGTACGTGTTGAACAGCGTGTATTCCGAGCGGGCATTGGTGTCGCCGCTGTGCTGTACGCCGTAGCGGAACTCGTTGAAGGTGCGCGGCGACATGGTCCATTCGAGTGCCAGCGAGTAAACAAAGTAGCCGCCGATGCGGAACGGATTTATGGGCTTGTAATCCGGCAGAGGCCATGGCCGCGCGCCTGGCACCCATTCATGCCGTAAGTTCCAGGTGCCCGTCAACTGAAGCGCAGGAGTGATGTAATAATCCAGGCGCGTGGTCGGATAGTAATCGTTGATGTTGTTCGGATCCGACCAAGTGAGGTTCTGGCTGTTGAAATTATTCACGATCGGAATCGTGAGCCCATTCTGCACCGCCTTGTTCTGCTCGCTCAGCACGAACTGAATCGCCGGGCTCACCATAGTGGGAAATCCGTTCGCCCCCGCGATCTGCAGAACATTGGCCGTGCGAAGACTCCCGTCGGCGAGCCGATAGGTGTAAATACCCTGCTGCGCCTGCGGCAGCAGCACACTCTTGGTTTGGGCTGGCGCGCGCGGGTTCCAGGAATCCTCAAAATTGACGAAAAAGAACAGTTTGTCCTTGAGATATCCGAACGGAACCAGTTTGCCGCCGAAATTGCCTCCGAAATCATGCAAACGGTTCTTGGTGCGGAAGCCTTGGCCGGGAGTGGCGTTACGGCTCCAGCTATTCGCGTTGAACTGCTCGCTGCTGGGCTGATAGAAAGCGCTGCCGTGATACTGGCTGCTGCCGCGCTTGGTGATGAACTTGATATTGGTTCCGCTCTGCGCTCCGGAATCCGCGCCCAATCCCGCGGTCTCCACCGAGACCTCCTCGGTCGCGCCAAGCCGCGCCGGCACCGTGTTGTAGAAGACGGTGCCGCCGCTCTTGAAGCCATTGGAGGCGTTGTTGATGCCATCGAAGGTGATGTTCATCGCGCCGCCCGGCATGTTATTCCAGTGCGTATCGCCGCCGTTGACGTTACTGTTGGGAGCGGTCACTTGCCCGGGAACCAGTCTGGCAAAACCCAGAGTGCCCCGGCCGAGTATCGGCAATTCCGCAATGGCGTTGCTCGTTATGCTCTTCGAAACCAGGTTGGAAGTGGTCTCGATTGCCAGCGCCGAACCCTCCACTGTGACACTATCGGCTTGCTGGCCGACTTTCAACGTGACTGCGATATCCGACGTCTTGCTGGCTTCGACGTGGATATGGTCGACCACCACGGTCTGGAAGCCCGCCGCCGAGACAGTTACCTGAAATGAGCCGAAACTCAGGTCCGGAAGCAGGAACTGACCTGAGCCATTGGACACAGACTCTTTTGCGATCCCGGTTCCTTCGTCTTTGAGAACAACTTTTGCCCCTGGAACCAGGGCTCCGCTGGCGTCCTTCACCGTGCCGGAAACGGCTCCGACGATGCGAACCTGTGCGTCCGCCAGTTGCCAGCATCCCATTAACGCGGTCGCTAGAACGGCCGCGATAAGCTTCCCTGCCTCCTGTCGTTTCATAGCAGCTCTGCCCCTTTTTTGAATCGGAAGATTTCATCGCGGCCGGTTAGCCCGATCCACGCGACGGATACGCAAACTTGGTCAGTATTGTAAGCGCTAACAGCAACCGTGTCAAGCCCAGTCATCGCGTACAATGGAGACAAGCCATGAACCTCGAACAAGTGGCCCGCCGAGCTAAAGTTTCCACTGCCACGGTGTCTCGTGTCTTGAATAACGCCAGCGTGGTGAAAAGCTCCACTCGCGCTCGCGTCGTCAGAGCCATCCAGGAGTTGAAATACCACCCCAATCTGCATGCGCGCAATCTCGCCGGAGGAAAGAGCCGCACCATCGGCGTCATCGCATCCAACATGGAGAATCCGTTTTTCTTCGACATTTACAAAACCGTCGAATCCGATGCGCATGCGCGCGGCTACGAAGTCGTCGTCGCGAACACCGACTATCGCTCCGAGCAGCTCGTCGCCAGCATCCGGCTGATGATCGGCCGCCGCGTGGCTGGACTCGCAGCCATCGTGTCCGAGATGGATCCCGATTTGATCCAGGAACTGACCGAGAGCCGCATCCCCGTAGTCTTTTACGACGTTGGCACGCCGCGGCAAAACATCACCAATATCCGCGTCAACTACCGCCGCGGCATCGAAAAAGTGATCGACTATCTGCACAGCCTGGGTCACCGGCGTCTCGGCTTCGTCGGACACCACGCCATGCTCGCGCCCATTAACGAGCGCATGAAAACCGTTCTCGACGCCGTGGCCCGCAATCCCGCTCTTGAAGTACGAACCGCGGCCGACGCCGACACGCTGGAAGGAGGCCGCCAAGCCGCGCGCGCGCTGCTCGCCTCCGGTTACGAGCCGACCGCCATCATCTGCGTCAACGACATCACCGCGGTAGGCGCTCTACGAGAACTCCGCGAGCGCGGCATCCGCGTCCCGGAAGACATCTCCGTCACCGGCTTCGACAATGTCAAGCTCTCCGAGTTCTGTTATCCCGCGCTCACCACCGTGCACATCCCGCGTGAGCAGATCGGGCACATCATTTGCGACCGCCTGATTCCGGAATCCGAGCAACGTACCGCCGCCGAACACGAAATCGTCATCGACCCCGAATTCGTACTGCGCGAATCCACCGGACCAGCCCGCAGATGACGGAGCTTGGACGTGGCGCAGACACTCGTGTCTGCAGCGCCGAGACTCGTCTCGGCGTTTTGAAAATGCTCGTGACCGCCTTGATACCATAACAACAAGAGAGTCCATAATGCATCCGCTCATGGAAGACGACGAAGGGGACTTAGCGTTGCTTCAAGCGCGCCTTCAGCGGGCAGATGCCGAGATCGAACGCGGGGAAGGGCAAGAGTTCGACGAATGCACCACAAAAGACTTGCTGCGCGGTATCCGGGAACGCGGATTGCGCAGGCTCGCCGAAGTACAGAAGCCACATCCGCGCGGATGAGCTTGCACCGAGCGCAGCGTGGCCGAACATGAAATTATCATCGATCCGGAGTTCGTAGTGCGGGAATCCACCGGACCTGTGGGTTCAGGCTTTTAGACGTTGCTGAAAAAGTAAGTCGGCCGGCGACTGGGCATGCTAAGAGCACTCCTCGCCGAAGAAGCCTGTGGGCTTTCGATGCCTTGGAAACTCGGTTTTCGTTCATTTTGTTCCGTTACGCGCTG
>Ga0209648_10002632_pt1 | contig 14953 bp, 14 predicted proteins | sample GraSoi2013_115cm_FD_185830 | JGI IMG/M metagenome (GOLD analysis project Ga0209648, IMG submission 185830) | Grasslands soil microbial communities from the Angelo Coastal Reserve, California, USA - Sample 9_17_2013_115cm (SPAdes) (version 2) | ecosystem: Environmental > Terrestrial > Soil >...
GACGTGGCGGCCGACGAGCCGGCGGTGGAGCGCAGCGCCGCGGCGTACGCGCTGTTCGGCATGATGAACTGGATCTACAACTGGTACGACCCGGCGGGCGAGATCGATCCCGAGCGCCTGGCGGGGCTCATCGCGCGCATCTTCCTCGGCGGGTTCGCCGAGGCGCGCTCCCCGATACACGGAGGCTGACAGCCCATGGCGACGATGACGGAACCCCAGGTCGCGCACAAAGCGCTGGTTCACTATATGGTCGAGGCCGGCGTCGCGATCATTGAGCTCGATGACCCGCCGGCGAACACCTACACCTTCGAGATGATGCACCAGCTCGACGAGGCGATCCTGCGGGCCCGCTTCGACGATACCGCGCATGTGCTGGTGCTGCGCGGCCACGGCGAGAAGTTCTTCTCGGCCGGCGCGAATATCGCCTACCTCAACAGCATCACGCCGCGCTACAAGTACTTCTTCTGTCTGCACGCAAACGAGACCCTCAGTCGGCTCGAGCATACCCCCAAGCTGACGATCGCCGCGCTGAACGGCCACACGGTGGGCGGCGGGCTCGAGATCGCGATGGCGTGCGATCTGCGCCTCGCCAAAGAGAATGCCGGCAAGATCGGGCTGCCGGAGGTGAATCTGGGGGTGCTCCCGGGCACGGGCGGCACGCAACGGCTCGCGCGCCTGGTCGGGAAATCGCGCGCCATCGAGATGATGGTGAAGGGGGAGACGTTCTCCTTCGACAAGGCACAAGACCTCGGGCTCATCAACGAGGTGTTCCCCGCCGACGACTACTGGGACCAGGTGATGCTCTACGCCAAGCAGTTCACCCCGCCCCATAAGGCCTCCAAGGCCGTGGGCTTGATCAAGCGCGCCGTGCAGTCGGGCGCCGAGGTGCCGTTCGAATCCGGCCTCACGCTCGAGCGCGAGCTGCAGCAGCAGCTGTTCCAGTCGGACGACGCCAAGGAAGGCATCGCGGCGTACGTCGAGAAGCGGGTCGCGGAGTTCAAGGGGCGGTGAAGACCGATCTGCTGATCGGCAACGAGTGGCGGGCCGCCCCGAAGCGGTACGGTCTCACCAATCCGGCCACGGAGGAACCGCTGGCTGACGTGGCGGAGGCGGGGCCGGCGGAGATCGACGCCGCCGTCCAGGCCGCGCGGGCCTGCCTCGACGCCAAGGAGTGGCGCGAGCTCCCGGCGCGCCGGCGCGGCCAGCTCATCTATCGGATGGCGGAGCTGTTGGAGCAGCGCGCCCCCGAGGTCGCCGAAGTCGAGACGAAGAACAACGGGAAGCCGCTGTTCGGGTCGCGGATCGACGTCGCCATGGCGATCGAGACGCTGCGCTACTACGCGGGATGGGCCGACAAGCTCAGCGGCGCTACCCTCCCCGTGGCCGGCAACTTCTTCACCTACACGCTGCGCGAGCCGGTGGGCGTGGTGGGCGCGATCGTGCCGTGGAACTTCCCGCTGAACCTCGCCACGTGGAAGGTGGCTCCCGCGCTCGCGGCCGGGTGCACGGTGGTCCTGAAGCCGGCGCACGAGACGCCGCTCACCGCGCTCTTGCTCGGGGAGATCGCGGTTGCGGCCGGCCTGCCGCCGGGCGCGCTCAACGTGGTGCCGGGGCCCGGCGCGACCGCCGGCGCGGCGCTGGTGCGCCATCCGCTGGTCGACAAGATCGCCTTCACGGGATCGACCGCCGTCGGCCAGTGGATCATGCGCGAGGCGGCGGCCACCGTGAAGCGCGTGACGCTCGAGCTCGGCGGCAAGAGCCCGAACATCATCTTCGCCGACTCGGACCTCGGCGCCGCCGTGCGCGGCGCCCAGAACGGGATCTTCTACGGCAAGGGCGAGGTGTGCGCGGCGGGCTCGCGGCTGCTCGTGGAGCAGAGCGTGCACGATCAGGTCGTCGCCCAGCTGGCCGAGCGGGCGAAACAGCTCAAGCCCGGCGATCCGTTCGACAAGAACACGCGCCTGGGCGCGATCGTGTCCAAGCACCAGCAGGAGACCGTCCTCGCCTACATCGCCGGCGGAGAAAAAGAGGGGGCCACCCTCGTGGCGGGCGGCAAGCCGGCGAAGGTCAACGGCAAGGGCTACTACGTCGAAGCGACGGTGTTCGACGGCGCGCGGCCGGGGATGAAGATCGTGGATGAGGAGATCTTCGGCCCCGTGCTCGCGGTGCTGAGCTTCGACACGGAAGCCGACGCCATCCAGCTCGCCAATCGCTCGATGTACGGGCTCGCCGCCGGCGTCTGGACCAAGGACGTGCAGAAGGCGCACCGCGTGGCCCGCGCGATCAAGGCCGGGACCGTGTGGGTCAACACCTACAATTTCTACGATCCGGCGGCGCCGTTCGGCGGCTACAAGTTCTCCGGGTTCGGCCGCGATCTGGGCCAGCAGGCGCTCGACAACTACACCGAGACCAAGACGGTGTGGATCGGCCTGTGACCGAGGCGTGGATCTGCGGCGCGCTGCGGACCCCCGTGGGGAAGCACGGGGGCTCGCTCGCGAGCGTCCGTGCCGACGATCTCGCGGCGATCCCCATCCGGGCCATCGTCGAGCGGTCCGGCATCGACCCGCGCGCGATCGACGACGTGATCCTCGGCTGCACCAATCAGGCAGGCGAGGACAACCGCAACGTGGCGCGCATGGCGCTCTTGCTCGCGGGACTGCCGGTCGAAGTCCCGGGCCAGACGGTGAACCGGCTGTGCGGCTCCGGGCTCCAGGCCGCGGCGAGCGCGGCGCAGGCGATCAAGGCGGGCGAGGGGCAGGTGTTCGTCGCCGGCGGCGTCGAGAACATGACGCGCGCGCCCTACGTGACGCTCAAGTCGGGCGAGCCGTGGAGCCGCAAGGCGCCCGAGACCGCGGACACCACGGTGGGCTGGCGCTTCACGAACCCGCGGCTCCCCCAGCCGTGGACCGTCGCGCTCGGGGAGACGGCCGAGGTGGTGGCGGCGCGCTACGGGATCTCGCGCGCCGAGCAGGACGCGTTCGCGGTCGAGAGCCAACGCCGGGCGGAGGCGGCCCTCACAGCGTGTGTCTTCACCGACGAGCTCGTGCCCGTCCCCCTCCCCGACGGCACCACGTTCGCCCGAGACGAATACCCGCGCGCCGGGACCACGCTCGCGGGGGTGGCGAAGCTCAAGCCCGCGTTCCGCCCCGATGGCACGGTCACGGCCGCAAGCGCGAGCGGGATCAATGACGGCGCGGCAGCGCTCTTGATCCTGGGGCGCGAGGCGGCCGCGGCCGCGCGGGAGCCCGCCCCGCTCGCTCGCATCGTCGCCACCGCGGTCGCGGGGGTCGACCCGAGCTGCATGGGACTGGGACCCATCCCCGCGACGCAGAAAGCGCTGGCGCGCGCCGGGATGACCATCGATCAGATCGACCTCGTGGAGTTGAACGAGGCGTTCGCCGCGCAGGCGCTCGCGTGCATCCGCGAGCTCAAGCTCGACCCGGCGACGGTGAACATCTACGGCGGCGCGATCGCGCTCGGCCACCCGCTGGGTGCGAGCGGTGCCCGGATCCTGACCACCCTGGTGCACGCCCTCGGCCGCACCCGCACCCGCTACGGCTTGGCGACGATGTGCATCGGCGTCGGCCAGGGCATCGCCATGATCGTGGAGCGCGCCTAGTGGCTGCCTACGAACGGGTGCTCGTGGAAATCGGCCAGGGCATCGCGACCGTGACGCTCAATCGGCCGGACAAGCTCAACGCGTTCGACCGGGCCTTGTGCGAGGAGCTGGTCGAGGCGCTGGCGCTCGTGAGCCAGAGCGCGGCCGTGCGCGTCATCGTGCTCACGGGCGCCGGCCGGGCGTTCTGCGCGGGCGCCGATCTCGCCGTGCTCGACGCCGACGGGCCACGGCTCGTCGCCGCCGGCAAAGCGGTGGCATTGGCGATCCGCACCGCGCCGCAGCCCGTGCTCGCCGCCGTGAACGGCCCCGCCGCGGGCGGCGGCGCCAACCTGGCCCTCGCCTGCGACTACCGCATCGCGTCCGACCAGGCGTCGATCGGACAGGTGTTCGGCAGGCTGGGCCTCGTGCCCGACTGGGGCGGCACGTACTTCCTGCCCCGCCTCGTGGGAGCGGCGAAGGCGCTGGAGCTGGTCTGGAGCGCCCGGATGGTGGCCGCGCCCGAGGCGCTGGCGCTGGGCCTGTTCGACCGCGTCGTGCCACAGGCCGCCCTCCTGGCCGAGGCGCTGGCACTCGCCGCGACCTGGGCCGCCCAGCCCAGCGGCGCGGTGCGCTGGGCCAAGGCCGCCGTGTATCAGAGTGCGGGAAGCTCGCTGCACGCCATGCTGGATCTCGAGATCGAACAGCAGAACGAACGATTCGCCACCCCCGAGGCGCGCGAGCGCATCGGGGCGTCGCTGGCGAAGAGGAGCCACTGATGGTCAAGAAGCTGAACAACTTCGACGAATGGATCGACTACTTCCGCTACTGGCAGGAGTCGATCGGCCTGCCCGCGGGCGAGCTGCGCAATTTCCCGTTCGACGCGAAGTTCGGCGACCAGGACGTGCCGCACATCGAGTTCGGCCACTACAAGGGCGAGCGCAAATGGCCGACCGTGATGCACATCCCCGACCAGCGCATCCGCGACGCGCTCCTGAACCTGATCGTGTATCAGGGCGACACCGAGTTCGCCTCGGTCGAGCAACAGCGCACCCTGCTGCAGCACGCGCCCTCCGACTACGACCTCCTGGCCCTGCAGCGCGTCATGACCGAGGAGATGCGCCACGGCTGGCAAATGTCCTACCTCTTGTGCCGCTACTTCGGCGACGAGGGCAAGCGCGAGGCGGCGAAGCTGCTCGAGCGCCGCGCCGACGAGGGGGAACGGCTGCTCGGCTCGTTCAACGAGCTGGTGGACAACTGGCTCGACTTCTTCACCTACACGCAGTTCATCGACCGCGACGGCAAGTTCCAGCTAACTATGCTCTCGGTGTCGGCCTTCGACCCGCTGTCGCGCTCCATGAATCCGATGCTGAAGGAGGAGTCGTTCCACCTGGGCACGGGTAACAATGGCCTGCTCCGCATCGTGAAGGCGGGCAAGATGCCGCCCGAGGCGATGCAGCGGTTCTTCTACAAGTGGGTCCCCACGGCGTTCGACCTGTTCGGCACCGACAACTCCTCGTCCGCGCATTGGGCGTACGTCTGGGGGTTGAAGGGGCGCTACGACGAGCGCGAGAATCAGACGGAGCCGGACAAGGCGAAGCTAAACGAATACAGCCGCGACCTGTACCGCCAGGAAATCACCAAGCTGATCGAGCGGCTGAACATGTTCATCCCGGAGCGCGAGCGCTGGCTGCGCGTCCCGGACACGCGCTTCAACCGCCGGATCGGCGTGTACGCGCACCAGCACTTTACCGTCGACGGGACGCCGATCGACGATCCGACCCAGTACGCGGCGTACCTGAAGACGGTGCTGCCCCAGCCCGAGCACTACGAGCTCGTGCACACGATCGAGCGCGAGCCGGGCTGGATCGAGACGAAGAAGGCGGACAGCCTGCTCAAGTGAGCCGGGCGCTCGTCATCGCGCACCGCGGCGCGTCCGATCGGGAGCTCGAGAACTCGCTCGCGGCGTTCCGCGCCGCCGCCGCACTCGGCGCGGACGCGGTGGAGCTCGACGTGCACGCCACGGCCGACGGGACCCTGATCGTGCATCACGACGCGACGATCGCCGGCCGGCACCACATCCCCGCACTCTCGGGCCGCGCGGTACGCGAGCTGCGGCTGGCGAATGGGGAGCCGCCGCCTACGCTCGACGAGGCGCTCGCCGCCGCGGGTGAGCGGCTCGCCGTGTTCGTGGAGGTGAAGACGCTCCCGCCACGGTTCGACGGGCGCCTGCTGGATGCGCTGCGCCAGGGCCCGAACCCCGCCGGCTACGCGGTCCACGGCTTCGACCACCGCATCGTCCAGCGGCTCGGGGCGGCCCAGCCGACGCTGCGACGCGGCATCCTCTCCGCCTCCTATCCCGTTCGGCCGCTCGTGCCGCTCGCTGACGCCGGCGCCACGACGCTGTGGCAGGAGCGCAGCCTGGTCGACCGCGCCCTGGTGGATGCGCTGCACGCCGCGCGCTGCGACCTCATCGTCTGGACCGCCGACACCGCCGAGGAGATCGACGGGCTGCTCGCGATCGGCGTGGATGGCGTCTGCACGAATCACGTGGATGTCGGCCGCCGAGCAGTGGACGCGCGCGCCGCATGAGCGCCGGCCCGGTCGCGGTGATCGGCGCGGGGACCATGGGACACGGGATCGCGTACGCGGTGGCGCTCGCGGGGCTGGACGTGCACCTGACCGACAGCCGCGCCGAGGCCCTGCCCCAGGCCCTCGAGCGCGTCCACCAGCTGCTCGACGGCGCGGTCGCGCGCGGCAAGCTCACGGCTGCGGAGCGGGAGCGCGTGCGCGGCCGCCTCCACGCCACGCCCGAGCTCGCCCGCGCGGCGCGGGACGCCGATGTGGTGATCGAAGCGGTGGTGGAAGAGCTGGACGTGAAGCGCCGCCTGTTCGCCGAGCTGGACCGCGCGGCACCGGCTGCGGCGCTGCTCGCGACCAACACGTCGTCCCTCTCGGTCGCGGCCATCGCCGCCGCGGTCCGCGACCCGGGCCGCGTCGTCGGCCTGCATTTCTTCAACCCCGTGCAGGCGATGAAGCTGGTCGAAGTCGTGCGGCACCCGGGCGCCACCGCGAGCGCCGTGGCGCGCGCCGTCGCCCTGGCCCGCACGCTCGCCAAGGAGCCGATCGTCGTGAATGACTCCCCGGGCTTCGCCTCGAGCCGGCTCGGCGTCGTGCTGGGCCTCGAGGCGATGCGCATGCTCGAGCAAGGGGTCGCGTCAGCCGCGGACATCGACAAGGCGATGGAGCTGGGCTACAACCACCCCATGGGCCCCCTGAAGCTTACCGACCTCGTGGGCCTGGACGTCCGGCTCGCCGTCGCCGAGTACCTGTACCGCACGCTCGAGGAGCCGCAGTTCGCCCCGCCGCGCGTGCTGCGGGACAAGGTCAAGCTGGGCGAGCTCGGCAAGAAGAGCGGGAAGGGGTTCTACACCTGGAGCGACTGACACGCATCACCGACGTCCACATCCACATCCAGCCCTGGCGCGAGCTCAAACCGCACGTGCTCGAGGTGATGTGGCGCGGGGACGAGGCGCACCGGGACGTGCTGCTCCAGGTGATGGACGACCCCAAGGCGCTGCTCGAGGTGATGGACCGCGCGGGCGTCTGGCGCGTCGGCCTCGTGAACTACCCGTCGCCCGACGTGATGGGGTTCACCGATGCCACCAACACCTTCGCCGCCACCTACGCCCGGGCCAATCCCGAGCGGCTCCTCCCGTACGGCGGCGTGCACGCCCGCTTCACGCGCGACCCGGCGGGCGACGTGGACCGCCTGCTCGACCTGGGGATCCGGCTCGTCAAGATCCCCGCCAATGCCTACACCGACGGGCTCACCGCGCTGGGCGAGATCTACCGGCGCTGCGAGGCGCGCGGCCTGCCGGTGATGATCCACACCGGGACGAGCATCTTCCCCGGCGCGCGGTCCAAGTACGGCAACCCGATGGAGCTCGACGATGTCGCGATCGATTTTCCCGAGCTCGAGATCGTCATGGCCCACGGCGGCCGGCCCCTGTACATGGAGGAGGCGTTCTTCGTGCTGCGCCGCCACCGCCGCGTCCGGCTCGACGTCTCCGGGATACCGCCCACTCGCCTGTTACAGTACTTTCCGCGTCTCGCGGAGCTGGCCGACCGGGTCCTATGGGGAACGGACTGGCCGAGCCCGGGTGTGACAGACCTCGGTCGCAACATCGCCCAGTTCCTGTCGCTGCCCCTGAGCGACTCCCACAAAAAGGCCATTCTCGAGACCAATGCGCTGGCTCTGTTTCCTGCTGCTCGCTAACCCCGCCGCCACGGCGGCCCAGGGTTCGAGCCCCAAACCGCTCCGCTTCGACCTCACCGCCCTCGAGGCGACGCGGGATTCGTTCGTGTTCCGCCTGCGGGGCGAAGACCGCGGCTGGGCCGTGTGGCAGTACGCCATCCGATCGCGCGAGATAACCCAGGAGCTGGTCTACACGGTCACCTCGGAGTTTCGACCGCTCGAGGAGGAACGGCTCCGCGTCGTGCTGAACCGCCTGTCGGGCGAACCGATCTCCACCTTCCACCACATCGACCTGTTCTCGCCCAAGAGCGACACGGTCATGATGGAGCACGACCTGGAGGTGAGGCGCGGGGCGATCTCCGGTCGCCGGAGCGTCCGCACCAAGAGCGGCGAGACGAAGATCACCCCGGTCGACCACGGCTTTCCCCCGGGCACGGTGCTCGCGGACTACGTGTTCCTCGCTGGCGCCGTGACCAACGCCGTGCCGGGCGACTCGCTCGGCGTGCCCGCCTACAAGGAATTCGCCGACTCGCTCACGCTCCTGAGCTTCGTCGCCGAGGCGCCGACCACGGTCTCGGTCCCCGCGGGCCGGTTCGACGTCCTGCCGCTGCGGAGCGGCGGCTTCCGGATCTACACGACGCGCCGCGCCCCGCGGCGCGTAGTGAAAGGCGAGACCCTGGACCGCGTGTTCTCGTTCGAGCTGGTGCGCTCGGGGCCCGTAGTCGAGACGGTGGAATGATCGGGTTCGCCCGGCCCGCGCGCACCGCCGCCTTCCGCCTCCTGGCCGCGCTCGCCGGCCTCGGCGCGACGGGCGCCGGCCTGCCCCCCGGGCTCTGGGGCCAAGCGGGCCCGATCAAGTACGAGGCGTTCTCCCTGCCGAACGGGCTGCGCGTCATCTACGCGATCGATCACGCCGCGCCGATCGTGACCGTGGACCTCTGGTATGCGACGGGAGCGCGCAACGAGCGCCCCGGCCACTCGGGATTCGCCCACCTGTTCGAGCACCTCATGTTCCAGGGCTCGGCGCACGTCAAAAAGAGCGAGCACTTCCAGCTGATTGAGCGGGCCGGTGGCACGCTTAACGGCTCGACCCACGACGACTACACGAACTACTACGAGACGGTGCCGTCCAACCGCCTGAACCTGGCGCTCTGGCTCGAGGCGGACCGCATGCGCTCGCTTGCCGTCACCCAGCAGAACCTCGACAACCAACGGGAGACCGTGAAAGAGGAGAAGCGGCTGCGCGTCGACAACCAGCCGTACGCCGCCACGTTCGGCGACGGCACGACCTGGCCGTTCGACAGCGCCGGGTGCTTCGCCTACGCGCACACCGCGATCGGCTCCATCCCCGACTTGGACGCGGCCCGGCTCGCCGATGTCCAGGCGTTCTTCGAGACCTACTACGCCCCGAACAACGCGACCCTCGTCGTCGTTGGCGACGTGAAGCCGGTGCTGCTGCGCCAGTTCGTGAACGCGTACTTCGCCGACATCCCGAGCCACGCCGCGCCGCCCCCGGTGCACTGCAAATGGACGCTCGCGCCCGGCACGGCGCGCCGCGAGGTCGAGGACGCACACGCGACCCTGCCGGCCGTGATGCGCTTCTACCGCCTCGCCCCGCACGACCACGCCGACACCCCCGCGCTCCAGCTCCTGAGCGTGATCCTCGGACAGGGAGAGAGCTCCCGCCTCAACGTGACGGTCGTGCGGCGCGAGCGCGCCGCCCTCCAGGCCGGACTGTTCGGGCTGGATGAGCGCCGCGGCCCCGGTGTCCTCGTCGCCTACGGGATCGCGAATCAGGGCGTGCCGGTCCAGCGGCTCGACAGCCTCATCGCCACCCAGCTCGACAGCGTCCGCCGGGCGGGCGTCACGGCGGACGAGCTGACGCGCGCCAAGAACACCTACCGCGCGGACTTCGTCCACACGCGCGAGACGACCTTCGGCCGCGCCGAAGCGCTCGAGCACTACACCCTGTTCCACGCGCGCACGGCCGACATCAATACCGACCTGGAGCGCTATCTCGCCGTGACGGCGGCGGACGTGCAACGGGTGGCGGCCCGCTACCTCGACCCCGCCAATGCCGTGATCGTGATCGTCCGACCGAAGGCGACGCCGGCGCGTGCGGGAGACACCCGATGAAGGCCGTGCCGCAGCGGCGCGGGCGCTCGATGGTCCCGCTGGCCGCGCTGACGCTCGCGTGGGCGCAACCGTCGGGGCTGCCGGCGCAGGCGTTTCCCTCCACCCCGCCCAAGCCGGCGCGGCTCTCGCCCGTACACTTCCCGCCGTTCCAGGAGTCGACCCTGCCGAGCGGCCTCGCGCTCGTGGTGATTGAGCATCACGCCCAGCCGGTCCTGTCGGTGAGCCTCGCGTGGCGGGCGGGCGCGGCCGCCGACCCCGTCGGCAAGGAAGGGCTCGCGGGACTGGTGGCGGAGCTGCTCTCGAAGGGCACCGAAACGCGCGGTGCCGATCAGATCGCCCAGGCGATCGAAGGCGTGGGTGGAAGCCTGTCCGCGTCCGCGGGGGACGACTTCCTGACCGTGACGGCCGACGCGCTGAGCGACCAGGCCGAGCTGGTCTTCACGCTGCTAGGCGATGTCACGCTGCACGCGACCTTCCCCGACAGCGAGCTCGAGCTCGCCCGCACGCGGGCGCTGTCGACGCTCGCGCTCGAGCTGTCGGAGCCGGGGCCGCTGGCGCAACGCCGCTTCGCAACCGAGCTGTATGGACGCCACCCGTACGGACGGAGCCCGACGCGCGAGAGCTACCACGCGATCACGCGCGACGACGTGCTGCAATTCGCCCGCCAGCGGCTGCGCCCGGCAGGCGCCCTGCTCGTGGTCGCGGGAGACGTGACGGAGGAGCAGGTGCGCGAGCTCGCGGCCCGCGTGTTCGGCGCCTGGCACGGCACGCCGCCGGGAGCCGCGCCGCCGCCGCCGCCCGCCGTGCGCGTCACGACCGACATCGTGCTGGTGCACCGCCCCGGCTCTGCCCAGGCGAATATCGCGCTCGGCAACACGACGATTGGGCCGACCGATCCGCTCTATTACCCCGCCCGGGTCGCGGCCCAAGCGCTCGGTGGCGGCGCCGATTCGCGGCTCTTCCTCATCCTGCGCGAGCAGAAGGGCTGGACCTACGGCGCCTACGCCGCCCTGCGCCGCTACCGCGGGGTCGGGTACTGGCAGGCGAGCGCGGAGGTGCGCCCCGAGGTGGCCGACAGCGCGCTGCGCGAGTTGCTCCACCAGGTGGACCGGGTGCGCACCGAGGCGATCCCCGCGTCCGAGCTGGCCGCGGTGAAGGGCTACCTGATCGGCTCGTTCCCGCTCACGATCGAGACCCCGAGCCAGATCGCGGGTCAGGTCGGCACCGCGAAGCTGCTCGGGCTCGGCGACGACTACCTGCACCGCTACCGCGAGCGCTTGAACGCCGTCACGGCGCGCGAGGCGCAGGCCGCGGCTGCCCGGCTGTTCCGGCACCCGGGGCTCACCATCGTGGTCGTGGGCGACGCCACGAAACTGTACGAGCGGCTCGCCGCCATCGCCCCGGTGCGCTTGGTGGACATCGACGGCCAGCGGTTGACGCCCGCCGAGCCACCCCTGTCGCGCTCGATCCGGCCCAGCTCGGGCCGCGCACCGATAGCTCGCAAGTGCTGCTCGAAGGCAAGGCGGTCGGGTTTGCGGTGGCGCGCGTCCAACCCGCGGGGGATTCCGTGGTGTACGCGGAGCGCTACAGCCGCGGTGGCACGTTCGAGCAGCAAACCACTGTCGTGTTCGCCGCGGCAGACGCCGCCGCGCGCCGGCTCGACCAGGTCATGACCCAGCAGGGGGCCAAGGCGGAGGCACACCTGACCTACGGCGCCGGCCGCGTACGGGGGACGAGCTTCGCGCCGCGCCCGGACGGGAGCGTGCAACAACTCACCGTCGACACCACGATCGCCCCCGGCACGGTCGACGAGAACGTCGCGCCGTTCGTGGCGGCCGCCTTGCCGCTCGTCCCCGGGCAGACGGTGCGGCTCGCCGTGTTCACGCCCAGCGAGGGCGCCAACAAGGTGCTCACGTTCAAGGTGGGGCGGCCCGAGAGCGTGACGGTTCCCGCGGGGACCTTTCAGGCGTATCATGTCGACGTCACCGGCGCCAAGTTCCCGTCAGTCCTGTACGTGAGCGTCGCGACGCCGCGCCGCGTGGTGAAACAGGAATTCGTGGGTCGGCCGTTCGTCATTGAACTCGTCAAGTAGGCCACCGCGGAGGGGGACCATCATGCGGCACGCTCCGGCTCTGCTGCTCGCGCTCACGAGCGCCTGCGCCACAGGCGCGGCGCACCCGGCAACACCAGCCACACCCGCGCCCGCCCCTCCCCCGGCGGCGACGCCCGCGCCGAGCGGCGAGCGGCCGCAGTATCCGTCCACCTATCAGCGTCATCCCAATCCCCCGGTCGTGATCCGGAATGCCACCATCCTCACGGCGACCGGACGGGAGATCGCGAACGGCGCGATTGCGTTCAAGGACGGCCGGATCGTCGCGGTGGGGACGCAGGTCGACGCGCCCGCCGGCGCCGTCGTGGTGGACGGCACCGGCAAGTTCGTGACCCCCGGGGTGATCGACGATCACTCGCACATCGGGGTGTACGCCGCGCCGGGCACCGAGGCCGAGAGCGACGGCAACGAAGCCACGACTCCCGTCACGGCCGAAGTCTGGGCCGAGCACTCCTTCTGGCCGCAGGATCCGCAGATCCCGTTGGCGATCGCCGGCGGCGTCACCACGATCCAGGCACTGCCCGGCTCGGCCAACCTGATCGGCGGGCGCAGCGCCGTCCTGAAGCTCGTCCCCGCGCGCACGGTACAGGAGATGAAATTCCCGGGCGCGCGCTACGGGCTGAAGATGGCCTGCGGAGAGAACCCCAAGCGGGTGTACGGCACCCACGGGGGCCCGTCGACGCGGATGGGGAATATGGCGGGCTACCGCAACGCCTTCATCCTCGCGGACGGCTACCGCCGGAAGTGGGACAAGTGGAACACGGACCACCAGGGCGACCCGCCCGAGCGCAACCTCCGGCTCGAGAGCCTGGCCGAGGTGCTGCGTGGCAACATCCTCGTGCAGATGCACTGCTATCGCGCCGACGAGATGGCGCAGATGCTCGACCTCGGGCACGAGTTCGGGTTCCAGATCCGCTCCTTCCACCACGCGGTGGAGGCGTACAAGATCGCCGACCTGCTGGCCAAGGAAGGCACGGCGGTCACGCTCTGGGCCGATTGGTGGGGCTTCAAGGAAGAGGCGATGGACGGCATCCCGGAGAACGCCGCGCTGAACCAGCAGGCGGGCGGACGGCCGCTCCTCCACTCGGATGACCCGAAGGGCATCCAGCGCCTCAATCAGGAGGCGGCGAAGGCGATGTACGCCGGCCAGCGCGCCGGCATCCCGATCCCCCGCGACCAGGCGGTGCGCTGGATTACCGCCAACCCCGCCTGGGTGCTCGGGCTCGACTCGATCGTCGGCACGCTCGAGCCGGGGAAGATGGCCGACGTCGTCCTGTGGTCAGGCGACCCGTTCTCCGTGTACACGAAGGCCGTGCAGGTCTACAATGACGGCTGGCTGGTGTACGACCGCAGCGATCCCCGACACCAACCGCACAGCGATTTCGAGTTGGGCCAGACACTCGCGCCCGGGAGTGACCGATGATCGCGCTGCTGCTCGCTCAGACGATCGCCGTGACGGGCGCCACCGTGTACCCGGTCTCGGGCCCGAAGTTGGCCAACGCGACGGTGCTCATCAAGGACGGCAAGATCGCCGCGGTCGGCGCCCACGTCCCGATCCCGGCCGACGCCACGCGCATTGACGCGCGCGGCACGTGGGTCACGCCGGGCTTGATCGACGGCGCGGGCCAGATGGGCCTGGTCGAGATCACCATGGTCAGCGGGACGCGCGAGGGCACGGTCAAGGGGGACACGATCGCCGCTGCGTTCAACGTCGCGGAAGGCATCAACCCCGGCTCGACCCTCATCCCGGTCACGCGGATGGAAGGCGTCACGTCCACGCTCGCGGTCCCGTCCGGCAACCTCGTGAGCGGCCAGGCCGTGCTCATCGACTTGGACGGCGCGACGATCGAGCAGATGCTCGTCAAGTCTCCGGTCGGGATCGTGGCCGACCTCTCCGAGAGCGGCAAGGAGAGCGCGGGAGGCTCGCGCGCCGCCGCCGCGGCGCGGCTGCGCCGCGTGTTCCGCGACGCCCTCGAGTACGAGCGCCGCCAGGCCGACTACAGCCGCGCCCAGATCGAGCCGCTCGGCGCCAGCGCGGCGGACCTCGCGGCCTTGCTCCCCGTGCTCCACGGGCGGGAGCCGCTGATCGCGCGCGCCAACCGGCGCAGCGACTTGGAGACGGCCCTCCGGCTCGCCAAGGAGTTCAACTTGAAGCTGATCCTCGCCGGCGCCGCCGAGGGCTGGGAGATCGCGGGCGAGATCGCCCGGGCGGGGGTGAGCGTCCTGGTCGAGCCGATGAACAACATCCCGAGCTACGACGGGCTCGGGATTCGCCTCGAGAACGCCGCCCTGCTGGCCCAAGCCGGCGTGCACCTCGCCTTGCTCGAGACCGACACGCACAACGCGCGCAACCTGCGCCAACAGGCGGGGAACGCGGTGTCCTACGGCCTGTCGTGGGATCAAGCGCTGCGCGCCGTGACGCTCACGCCGGCCGAGATCTTCGGCGTCGCGGATCGCTACGGCTCGCTCGAGCCGGGGAAGGTCGCCAATATCGTGGTGTGGTCGGGTGATCCGTTCGAGTTCACGACCCGGGTCGAGCACGTGCTGATCCGCGGGCGCGCGGTTCCGCTGCGGAGCCGGCAGACGGAACTGTTCGAGCGCTATAAGAAACTGCCGCCGAGCTATTAGCCGCGGCGCGCGGGGCGGGGAAAACCAAACGGGCGGCACGCCCTGAGCGTGCCGCCCGTCGTGTGTGGCGCGGCGCGCGCCGCCGCCCTAGGCCTTCGCAGCCACCGCGGCCACCGCGGGCGCCACGGCTGCCACCGGGTACACGCTCACCCGGTAGCGCTTCTTGCTCTTGTGCTCGAAGCGCACGTGGCCGGCGACGACGGTGAACAGCGTGTCGTCGGACGCG
>Ga0209648_10002633_pt1 | contig 14953 bp, 10 predicted proteins | sample GraSoi2013_115cm_FD_185830 | JGI IMG/M metagenome (GOLD analysis project Ga0209648, IMG submission 185830) | Grasslands soil microbial communities from the Angelo Coastal Reserve, California, USA - Sample 9_17_2013_115cm (SPAdes) (version 2) | ecosystem: Environmental > Terrestrial > Soil >...
CGCGAGACCCAGGTAGATGGCACGTGGGAAGAGCGGGAGTATACGGGCACGGGCTTCCCGCGAGATTTCTACATCAATTACCACCTGTACCGGCACGTGTTCCCGACTATGGCGCTGGCGGGGAGCTTGTAAAAGGAGGAATGTATGGCAGGCGTGCATTTACACTCACTCTACCGCCTAGCTCTCGACAAAATGAACCAGCGTCTCCATATCGTCAAGCGCGCGTGCTGCAACGGGATTGGAGAGATGCGGGACGTTTGCCAGGGATTCATGTGCTAACCGGCAGTGTTCGGCCAGGTAAGAACGGCAATAGGCTTTTGTGTGTGTACGCTCAAAAATGGCCAGTGCTTCTTCGACCTGTGCACTTGTGAGCGGGACCTCTTGCGAGTAGGCCTGGCGTAAAAACTGCCGGTCGGGAGCGCTGGCGTGTTCGAGCGCGTGTAAAACGGGCAGGCTCTTTTTACGGCGATAAATGTCGCCCGCCGGCGTCTTGCCCAATTCCTCCGTGCTGGCCCAGACACCAAGGATGTCATCGCGTACTTGAAATGCAATGCCCATAGCATAACCAAAGCTGCGCAGGCGATCGATGGTTTCCTGGTCGCGAGTGCCAAGAAGCGCTCCCATTTCGGCAGCGCAGCCCATAAGTGCCGCAGTCTTGCGGCTAATCATATCCACATACATCGAGACGGAAATATCGTCACGGGTTTCAAAGCTGATATCGAGATGCTGCCCCTCGACGAGCACGAGGCAGGCCCTATCAAGCACGGCTCCGAGACGAACGGCGATAGCAGGCTCTAACCCTTCTTCGACCACTTCCCAAAGTGTCAAACGGGCAAGCGCAAACATGCCATCGCCAGTGTTGATCGATTGCGGGATACCCCATATGTTCCAAAGCGTTGGACGGTGGCGGCGCTCGGCATCCCTGTCTTCAATATCGTCGTGAATCAAGGTGAAATTGTGGGTCAGTTCGACAGCAACGGCGGCGGGCAGCGCACAACGTAAATAATGCGCGTTGTCTGAGCCGGTGTTAGCTGCCCCTGCAGCTTCATAGGCTAGTAAGAGCAGCGTTGGGCGCCACAATTTGCCCGCGTTGCCAGCTACAGGTGAGAAGCTGGCGTCTACCCAGCCCAGGTGATATTGCATCTGTCCATAAAAGGGTGTAGGATCGCCCGCACCCGGGTGTATTGCAGCGTCTTTGGCCCGCTCTATTGAACGACGGAGGGCCGTAAGTATCTCGCTTTGATACCGTCGCAAGGTGGATTGTATGGCTGGTTTTGATGTCATAGTGCAATGAGGCGGAGAGGAGTTGTTCCTTTGCCTCTCCGCAGCCTGTTCCTTCCTAAAATGATAGTGTTAAGGATGAAAGTAAAAAAGGATGCCTGCTGCCACTGTTCCGGCAATGACAATCCAGCGGGTCAATCCTTTGATACCGCCTATACGATAAAGGGGTGCGCAGAGGTCGCAATAGCGCACGGTGTACTGGTAACGATGACCGCGTAAACCTTCGCGGACAATGGAGGTATGTTCGCTTCTGCGTTGTGTATGTAGCTCGTCACAGATATAGCGACCACAGCCGTTGCAACGGAATTGATCAATGTAGTGAGAAGTGGGCGAAAGGGACCACTGGTCGGGATGGACACGGGTACCGCACACGTAGCAGACCTGGGTTTGCGCCAATTTCATTTGCTTTTGCGCACAGGGAGAGTGTTGCTGCTTAGGAAAGTGATCCTGGCACAAACCCCTATGGCAATCCGGGCAATGTCCAAGCGCTTCTTCGTTACATTCATGGCAGCGGGGAGGCTGAGGTGCACTGCTACGCCGCGCTTGTGATTCACTACTTTCTCTCAATGTCTTCTTTTCCCTATCCCTTCGTTGAGAACTGCTAAGGCTTCTTTCTAGATAATAAGCTACGTTGCAAGCCGGGGGTCAAGTGCAAGATTATCAACTGCTGATAGTATAACATTGCGGGGAAGCAAGAAAAAAGGTTATGATGAACGGAAGAAGGATATGCTCCTGCAGATTCAATGGTCGTATTTTATCCGAAAAGGGAGGATTACCATGGCTCAAAAAGTGCAGACGGAATCAACCCCGCGTCGTGGTCGAGGATGGTTGCGTGCCCTGCTAATAGGCCTGGGCCTCTTTATCGCCACAACGATTGTCCTGGTGCTGACAGGCAACCCCAACCTATATCCGACGGTCATCTTGATTGGGAACTTTCTAGTGCCGGTCGTCTTTGTTGCCTTCCTGTACGATCACCAACATATTAGCTCGCTCTCGCTAGATACGGTTGCAGCAAGCTTCTGCATTGGTGGGGTCCTGGGGGTGCTTGGGGCAGCGATACTCGAATCCGTGGTGCTGCCCATCGTAGTGGACCCCACTCACGGTCTGTCCCTGGGTGGTGGGTTCCTTGTCGGGCTGATCGAGGAGGGATGCAAGATTGCAGTGGTGATCTTTCTGGCGCGAAAGATGCGTCACAACTCGCAGATGGATGGGTTGTTGTTGGGAGGAGCGGTTGGCATGGGATTTGCAGCCCTGGAAAGCACCGGTTATGCCTTTACGGCGTTTCTACTCAGCAGTGGTAATATCAGTGCCTCGCTTACAGAGACAGTGCTTCGGGGCCTACTCACACCGTTTGGCCATGGGATCTGGACCGGCATTCTTGGTGCAGTGTTGTTCCGAGAGAGTGCGCCACACCGCTTTCGCATTACTGGCCTGGTGATTCTAACCTATCTCTTCGTTTCCTTCTTGCATGGTCTCTGGGATGGGTTGCCAGTCACCTTGTACATTACCGTCCCGCCCGGCTTCCCCATCCCAGTGACATCGCTGATAATCGGCGTGATTGGCGCGGTTGTACTGTCTGTCTTGTATCGGGGGGCGATGAAGCAGCAAAAACAGTCAACGTTGACATTGCCATAGGCTTCTGCAAGGGTTACTGATGAGAAGGAGACGTACTCATGCCTGGAGCATTACCGGCGACAAAGTGGGCCAATCATCACCTGGAATGGGGCCAGCAAACGTATGTGATGGGCGTCATCAATGTCACACCTGACTCTTTCTCGGGTGATGGTCTCATAGAAGAGACACTCACACCTGGTGAAGTTGTTGCTCGCGCGGTTGCCCAGGCACAGCAGTTTGTAACTGAAGGGGCAATGATGATTGATGTCGGTGGTGAGTCAACGCGCCCGGGTTTCGCGCCAATCACGGCAGAGATGGAACTAGACCGCGTCCTTCCGGTTATCAAGGCACTGTATGCTGTGTTGCCTGAAGAGGTGATGATCTCTATCGATACCTATAAGGCGGAGGTTGCAAGGCAGGCGCTGGACGCAGGCGCATGTATTGTCAACGATATCTGGGCGCTGCGCCGCGATCCTGACATGGCTGCACTGGTTAGCGAGCGAGCGATTCCTCTCATCTTGATGTCGAATATGCGTGGCTACCAGAGGCGCGAGATTGTCAGCGATGTGGTGCGCTTTCTGGCGCAGAGTATTGACCTGGCGTTGGCAGCAGGCGTTGCCTGGGAGCATATCCTCATTGACCCGGGAATTGGCTTTGGTACGACCGCAGAGGAGAATTTGACGCTGCTGCGCCGGCTTGGCGAGTTGCGCGTGTTGGGGCGTCCCATCTTACTTGGCACATCGCGCAAATCGACCATCGGCCTGGTGCTTGGTGGCCTGCCTGCCTCCGAGCGATTAGAGGGAACGGCTGCTACCGTAGCCCTGGGGATAGCGCAGGGAGCAGATATTGTGCGAGTACACGATGTGCGGGAAATGATGCGCGTCGTCAAGATGAGCGATGCGGTTGTGCGAGGCACCTTTCGTACTTCATAGGCCGTAAATGTGAAACCGATTGCTTTTGATGGCCTTTGTGCAACCCCCATGTAACTTTCTCACGTATATCTCTTCAGAGACCAGCGGCGTTACTATAGTTTGTGCCCCCTCTGTAATCGTAGGATACTGCTTGTACGTGAGCGTCATGCTGTCCCCAAATAGAAAACCAGGTGGCAAAGTGGATACTAAAGTATATTTTCATGTACCTTTAGAAGGTTGCTCCTAGAGATACCAACGCATCATACTTTTTCTATGTAATACCTACACTAGTTGCCACTGCTATGGAATCTGAAAGGTGATAAGCATGTACGCCGATGGTCATGAGATTGCAGAACGCTCTCTCGAGGTACCTATTTCTGAAGTCTACGACGTTGTGAGAGAGGAACAGAGCAGAGCGTTGCCCCTCCTGACCGAAATGGAGCAGCACCAGATCGCAGCCTGGAATGCTACCCAGCAGGACTATCCCCGTGATGCATACGTCCCCCAATTAGTAGCGAGGCAGGCTGCTGCAACCCCTGAGGCAGTGGCGCTGGCGGCGGGAGATCAGACATGCACCTACCGGGAGCTTAACCGGCGAGCCAATCAAGTAGCCCATTACCTGCAAACCCTTGGCGTGCAGCCCGGTGTACTGGTGGGTCTCTGTGTAGAGCGCTCCTTTGACATGGTCGTGGGGCTGCTTGGCATCCTCAAAGCAGGCGGTGCCTATGTCCCCCTCGATCCAGGCTATCCGCCTGATCGTCTCGCCTTCATGCTCAATGATACTCAGGCACCCGTGCTGGTGACACAGCAGCGCTTGATCTCACGACTCCCCAGCGGAGTAGCCCGGGTTGTCCTCCTGGATACTGATACGGCGGTGCTGGAGCAGCAGAGCGAGGCTGAACCGGTGCTTTCAGCCACAGCCTCCGGCCTGGCGTATGTCATCTACACGTCAGGCTCGACAGGCCGCCCTAAGGGAGTACAGATCACGCACGAGAGTCTGCTCAACCTGCTGTTCTGGCATCACCGCGCCTTCGCGGTGACCCCCTCCGACCGGGCCACCCAGCTTACCAGTCCCGCCTTCGATGCAACTGGATGGGAGTTGTGGCCCTATCTCACGGCCGGTGCGAGCGTGTATTTGCTTGACGAGGAGAGCCGGGTCGTGCCGGAGTTGTGCCGCGACTTCTTGCTGAGTCATGGCATCAGCATCACGTTCTTGCCGACAGCGCTGGCGGAAAGCGTCATGGCCCTGGAGTGGCCTTCGACGACTTCGCTGCGCTACCTGCTGACGGGGGCCGATGCGCTCCACCACTATCCATCGCCCAGCTTGCCTTTTGCGCTGATCAACAACTATGGCCCGACTGAGGCGACGGTGGTGGCTACCTTTGGGCGCGTCTTCCCAACCGAATGTGTTGCTATCCCGCCGTCGATTGGCCGGCCCATCGCTAACACACAGATCTATCTCCTGGATGAGCACCTGCGACAGGTGCCAATCGGGACCCCGGGCGAACTCTGCATTGGAGGAGCAGGTCTGGCCAAAGGCTACCTCAACCAGCCTGAACTGACGGCGGAAAAGTTCATCCCGCACCCGTGGAGTTCCGAACCGGGCGCGCGCCTCTACAAGACAGGGGACCTGGCCCGTTACCTGCCGGATGGGCAGATCGCCTTTATGGGACGCATCGACCACCAGGTGAAGATTCGCGGCTATCGCATCGAACCGGATGAGATCATGTCCGTACTTAACGAACAATCGGCTGTACGGATGAGCCTGGTAATCGCCCGTGAAGATGCCCCTGGCGATAAGCGGCTGGTGGCTTACGTTGTGCCTGTTCCAGGAGCGCACATCAGCGCCGGTTCCCTGCGCGAGATGCTTGCGAAGCGCTTACCAGACTACATGGTTCCGGCGACTTTCGTGCTGTTGGAAGCGCTGCCAGTGACCCCCAACGGCAAGGTGGATCGCGCCGCCCTGCCCGCGCCAGGTGCGACCAATACCTTGCAGGATGCAGTCGAGGCTTTGCCCAGCACGCCGATACAAAAGCGGCTGAACGGGATCGTCGCCCCCCTCTTGGGCCTGGAGCAGATCGGCATAGATGACAACATCTTCTTGCTTGGCGGAACATCCTTGATGGGCACACAGGTTATTGTGCGGGTGGCCGAAGCATTCGGGGTCGAACTCCCTCTGCGTACCTTGTTCGAATCTCCCACCCTACGATTATTATCCGTTGAGATTGAACGATGTATTGTCGCCCGGTTGGAAATGATGAGCGATGACGAGGTCTTGCGCCTGCTTCAATGAGAGTTAGGCGCCTGACCTTGCCAGCTTGCCTGGCACCAAGAAGGAACGAGGATCACTATACATATGGAAGCATCGTCTATGGCTGGTCCACCCGAGCCAATGCTGAGTCTTTATCACCTGCTTGATCCTGAAGTACTCGCCAATCCCTATCCCTTGTACCACCGGCTTCGCAGCAGCGACCCGGTTCACTGGGATCCCTTTCTGCATACCTGGGTTGTGACGCGCTACGCAGATGTGGTGACGGTACTTCAGCATTTTTCAGCCCGCCGCACGCCTACCCCCGAACAGCTCACCGCGCTCGGCCTGCCGGGCCTGGTGCCGCTGGCGGAGGTCCTGGTGCGCCAGATGCTATTTCTGGACGCACCCGCGCATGCGCGCATACGCGGACTGGCAGCGGGAGCCTTTACACCCCGCAGGGTGGAGGATCTGCATTTGCATATCCAGGACATCACGAATAACCTCTTAGATGCGGTGCAGGCCAACGGTCATATGGACGTGATCGCCGACCTGGCTTATCCTTTGCCGGCCATTGTGACGGCAGAAATACTGGGCTTGCCGACCTCTGACTGGGAGCAATTGACCGCGTGGTCAGCGGACTTCGCCGAGGCGCTGGGCAACTTCCAGCATAACCCGGATCGTGCCTCGCGTGTGTTGCAGAGTCTGGAAGAGATGTGCGCCTACTTCCGTGATGCAGTTCGGGAGCACCAGCAGCATCCGCGTGATGACCTGGTGAGCGCTCTGCTGACTGCCGAAGTGGAGGGAGATAGCCTGAGCGAGGAAGAAGTAATTGCCAATAGTATCATGCTCATGACTGGTGGACAGGAGACCACCACCAACCTGATTGGCAACGGCATACTCACCCTGCTGCACCATCCGGACCAGCTCGAGCAATTGCGGGCGGACCATACGCTGATTCCTACTGCCATTGAGGAACTGCTGCGCTACGAAAGCCCCATCCAGTACACCTCACGCCTGGCTCCTGAAGATGTCCAGATGGGTGGGAAAACGATCCGCCAGCGCCAGGCGGTCATCGCAGTGATGGGTGCCGCCAACCGCGACCCAGAGCGTTTCTCCGACCCGGATCGACTCGACATCCGCCGGCAGGAGAACCGGCACCTGGCCTTCGCGTGGGCTGCCCACTTCTGCTTTGGCGCGCCGCTGGCACGGCTCGAGGGCCAGGTCGCGTTCGAGTCGATCTTGAGCCGCATGCCCCAACTGAGCCTGGAGTCTGGCCCGGTGCGTTGGCGAGAAAACCTGGGTTTTCGTGGCCTGAAGACTCTGCCAGTCACGTTTTAGTATCCCTATCCCGGAGTGTTTGACCGTGGGGGTCAGAGAGCGCTGCGGGAATGATGGCGAGTGACCCCCATGATGTCTATGAATGGAAGCGATGTCATGCCAGATACATCCGAACTCTCAGAGGCAAGGCGTACCTTGCTTGAAAAGTATGTGCGTGGAGATGTCCCGCAGATTGCAGTGGCTACAAGAGCTGTCACCCAGTACGCTGAAGCGGACGTGGCTACCCCGCGCGAATGTGTGGTGACGATTCAGATCGGCGGCTCTAAGCGACCTTTTTTCTTTTTACATGGGGATTGGATAGACGGCGCTTACTGGTGCTTCCCTTTAGCGCACGAGCTGGGATCGGACCAACCATTTTATGCGCTCGAGCCTTATAGTTTTGATGGGATGCCGGTTCCGCCCAAATTCGAAGCTATAGCGGCCGCACATCTTAAGTCGCTACGTAGTGTGCAGCCAGAGGGGCCTTACCTCCTAGGGGGCTTTTGTAACGGAGCCTTGCTGGCTTATGAAATGGCCCGACAACTACACACGCAAGGGCACAGGGTTGACCTACTGGTACTCATGGATCCGATGGGTCTTGTCTATCCCCTCCATAATAGATTAGCTAACGGCCTGGTCACGCTCTTTGGGTCCCTGATGCGACTCGACCAGGAGAAGCAGTTGAATCTGTACGTACTTCAGCGATATATATATAACTATCTGCAACACCTCTATCGATATCTACGATATCCACACTACAGGGGGTTGAAAACTGAGCTGAAAGCGAGGCCGGTGAATCCGCATGGAGGTGCAATCGCGCCAGCTCATTCTCCTGGTGCATACAGTACCATTCAGAGGTTGAAAACACTGTATGAATACAAACTAAGTTTGGGCATAGAGCGCACGGGAACCAACGAACGGGTTGAGCCTGGACACGCACATAACAAAGTAGGCTTTAGACTCCCGAGGCTCGATTCGATCTTCCCCGATCCATTTTTCCCTACGACTGAAGTTCTCCGCCAGGATTATCCAGGCGTATACGACTGGATTGCTATGCGTTATGTCCCGGATGACTTTTATCCTGGCAAGGTCACATTCTTTTGGGATAGCGAAGAGCCCTATAAAGCGGGTTGGCGCAAAGTGACTGAAGTTAACGAGGTGGAGGTCCACGTTCTTCCTGGTTCACAATTGGCCAGTAGAACCAGGTATCTTCACGTCTTGGCTGAACGTTTGGGTGCATGTCTGAGCAAGGCGCAGGCAACTACTTTATTTACCAGTTAGGATAGCGCTCATGGAAGAGAAATACCAAGCACCTCGCGTCAGTGTTGTTATCCCGGCGCTGAACGAAGCTCAAAACCTTCGTCATGTACTGCCGCTCATTCCACCCGTTGTCACTGAGATCGTTCTGGTTGATGGACACTCAACCGATGATACCATCGCAGTAGTACAGCAACTAGGTCCCACTATTCGGCCGCCTATTCATATCATCAAACAGACAGGAAAAGGCAAGGGTGATGCCCTACGAGTTGGTTTTGCTGCTAGTGTGGGTGATATCATCGTGACTCTCGATGCCGATGGGTCAACCGATCCCAGAGAGATCCCACTTTTTGTTGAAGCCCTCCTTAGAGGAAATGATTTCGCCAAAGGCTCACGCTGTGTTTTAGGTGGGGGAAGCCATGATTTTACCGCCCTGCGTCGCGTGGGTAACTACGCACTGCGCAAGTTGGTGAATCTGCTCTTCCGGACGCGGTTCAGTGATCTGTGTTACGGCTACAACGCATTTTGGAAGTATTGCCTCGACTACATAGAAGTTGACTGCGATGGCTTCGAGGTTGAAACGCTCATCCACCTGCGCGTCCACAAAGCCAACCTGAAGATTGTCGAGGTTCCGAGTGTCGAGTACCGGCGCATCTACGGCAAAAGTAACCTGAATGCCTTCCACGATGGCTGGAGTGTGTTAAGAACGATTGTGAGGGAGCGAAGCAGGAACTTCTCGACACTGCCGCGACCGCGTTATCCCGTGAATCCCTATATCATAACCGATCCTCCTGCATCGAAGGAGGAGATTACCCTGTAGGGGCTGACCCCCGCAGCTATAGAGAGGAACAAGGTGTCACAACCAGACTACGATATCTCAGTGATTATATGCGCCTATACCGAGGACCGGTGGGGTGACCTCGTAGCGTCAGTAGAGTCGGTGCGGTGCCAGACACTCCCACCCGGGGAGGTTATTGTCGTCGTCGACCACAACCCGCGTTTACTGAGGCGTGCGCAGGAACACCTGCAAGGCGTAGTTGTCGTGGAGAACACAGATGTGCGCGGGTTGAGGGGCGCGCGTAACAGCGGCATAGCAGCGGCGCGGGGCGAAATTATGGCCTTTCTTGATGACGACGCCGTGGCAGTGCCGGATTGGCTGCTGTTTCTCTGCGCAGGATATACCGATGCGCTGGTACTGGGTACTGGCGGCGAGGTAACGCCATTGTGGATGGGGGGTAAGCCGGCCTGGTTACCAGAAGAATTTTACTGGGTCGTTGGCTGCACCTACCGCGGCATGCCTGAAGCCGTTCAGCCGATCCGCAACCCCATCGGCGCCAATATGTCCTTTCGACGTGAGCTTTTCGATTTGGTAGGCGATTTCCACAGCCAGAATGGGCATGTGGGTCCCAGGCACGCGGGAGGATGTGAGGAGACGGAGCTATGCATTCGCTTGCGCCAGCGGCGGCCTGAGTGCGTATTCCTTTATCAACCGCGGGCGCAGGTATTCCACCGTGTACCACGCAACCGCACCTCCTGGCGCTACTTCTGCCGGCGCTGCTACATCGAAGGTCTGGCCAAAGCGGTTGTGGCCCGGCATCTGGGCGCCAGAGATAGCCTTGTGTCCGAACGTGATTACACCCTGCGGACTCTGCCACAGGGGGTCATACGCGGTTTAACCGATACCCTCTTTCACCGTGACCCGGCCGGGCTGGCCCGTGCCGCCACCATCATAGTCGGGTTGGCGACGACGACGGCGGGCTTTCTGGCAGGTAGCCCCCTTGTGCGAGCAGCAGCAAAGGACGTTGTCACTGGGAAAAAAGACCATCACGGCTCCGGCGTTGGGGAGGGCATCGCCCTGGAAAGGGAACTGCCCGGGTGAGAGTCTTGATCATACGCGTAAACGAAACGGGTCTTGGACAATAGATTTATTACAACTTTATGAAAGACGAGGTAGAAAATGCTCATTGCACGGGCTCCCATGCGTATCAGCTTCGGCGGCGGCGGTACCGACCTGGAGGCGTACTACGCCAAATACGGCGGTGTGGTGATCAGCACAACGATCAATAAACACTTCTATTCCGTCGTGACAACCGATGAGTCGGACGACCTGCAAGTCATCTCCGCCGATTACCGCTCGCTGTTCCGCCACTCTCCCTATAACGACCTTTTCTGGGATGGCGACCTCGCCTTGCCCAAGGCCATTCTGCATCATTTCGGTATTCGCCGCGGCGTGAACCTCTTCGTCGCCAGCGAGGTCCCACCCGGCACCGGCCTGGGTTCATCGAGCGCCGCCGCTGTGACGATGATACTTGCGATCTCCACCCTCATTGGTCAGACCCTGACCAGGCAGCAGGTTGCGGAACTGGCCTGTTACGTCGAGATTGACAAAATGGGTATGCCTATCGGCAAGCAGGATCAGTACGCCTCGGCCTTTGGCGGGCTAAACAAAATCACCTTCAGCGGGGAGGGGGTTACCGTCGAGCCGATTAAAATCGCTCCCGATGTCGAGCGAACCCTGGAGCGGAGGTTGATGCTCTTCTTCACGGGCAGTTCGCGGGAATCCACGACCATTCTCGAGCACCAGCGCAGATCTACCCAGGAACACGATGAGTCGGTCCTGCGGGCGCTGCACACGATTAAACAAATAGCTGCCGGGATGCAAGCGTGCCTGGAGCGCGGGGACCTGGATGAGTTTGCGCGACTCTTGCACTACTCGTGGCAGGAGAAGCGGCGCCTGGCGCCGGGTCTTTCAACGAACTTTATCGACGAGTGCTACACCCTGGCGCTCGAAGGCGGCGCCTCGGCCGGCAAGATCACGGGTGCTGGCGGTGGCGGCTTCTTGCTGATCTATTGCCAGGAGCAGGCGCAGGAGGGGGTCACCAGGGCGCTGGAGGATCGGGGGTTGAAGCGTATGAACTTTCGCTTCGACCGGTCCGGGATGTCGGTGGTACTCAATATGGCGAACTTCAACCAGAACTGGGTTGCCCCCTACGCCGAGTACGCCTTCCAGGAATAGCAGGCGCGAGAACTGCAAACGCACGTACGGTAAGGCGCGCGATGCCGCTCTACCATAGGATAGGAAGAAGGACAGGAAACGATGGAAGCAGTGAGCAGGTACTTCAGCGGACTCGAACAGATGCTGCGGGCCATTTCGCTCGCCCACCTGGAGAGGGTCTTGCGACTGCTTGAAGAGGCCTACCTCAACGGGCGCCGCATCTTCATCATGGGGAACGGCGGGAGCGCGGCGACCGCCTCGCATTTCGCCCTCGACCTGGCGAAGAATACGATCGTGCCCGGGGCCCCACGGCTCAAGGCCATATCGCTCACCGACCACGTACCGTTGATTACAGCGTGGAGCAACGACACCGCCTACGAGCACATTTTTGAGGAGCAGTTGGCGAACCTGATCGAGCCGGGAGACGTGGTGATCGCCATAAGCGCCAGCGGCAACTCGCTCAATCTGATCAATGCCCTCCGCCTGGCCGAAGTGTCGCGGGCTTTTACAATCGGCTTACTGGGAGCAAAGGGGGGCAAGATCAAGGACATGGTGGACGCATATATGCTCGCCCCTGGCCAGAATATCGAGCAGGAAGAGGATGCCCATATGATTGTAGCGCACGTGATTACCCGTCACATGCGCGAAGTCGCCCGCTCCTACGCGCAAACGATCCTGCTCAGCAGTCTCAGTTCATAGAGAGTGAGGAAATAGATGAATACTCTCAGCACATTTAGCTGCTTCATTATCGGGGAGGGAACCCTCCCCGTCCGGTGCGCTGAGATCCTACTCGACCAGGGTCATACAATATACGGTATTATCTCCTCCGACGAAGCGGTTAGTCGCTGGGCGAGGGCGAGCGCAATACCCCACCTTGATCCAGGGGATCAAGACCTCGACGCACTTTTAAGCCGGCACCCTTTCGATTACCTGTTCAGCATCGTCAACGAACACGTCTTGCCGGCACGGCTCTTAGATCTGCCCCAGCGGTATGCCATCAACTACCACGATGCCCCGCTGCCAGCATACGCGGGGAGCAATGCAACCTCCTGGGCCATTCTGCGAGGCGAGAGGATGCACGGCGTCACCTGGCACGCTATGACCGAACTTGTCGACGCGGGCGATATCTTTAAGCAGCATCTCTTCGAGATCGATGCCTCTGAGACGGCCTTTACCCTCAACGCAAAGTGCTATGATGCTGCCATGAGCTCGTTCACCGAGCTGATCGACGATCTATCTCGCGGTCGCCTCTCGGTAAGGAAGCAAAATCTCGCCGAGCGCACTTTTTTCCCCCGGTCCAGAAGGCCCTCCCCGGCGTGTATTCTCTCCTGGAATCGTTCCGCCCGCGAGGTTAGCGCCTTCGTTCGGGCCCTGGACTTCGGGTCCTACCCAAATCGAATGGGCCTTCCCAGGCTTATTATAGAGGGGGACTGCACCATTGTCTCGGAAATCGAAGTGCTCGACTCGACGCCGGCGCTCCCGCCCGGGACTGTTACCCGGGTCGACCCTGCTTTCGTCGGTGTTTCTACGCTGGACGGTGAGGTTGCGCTGCGCAAGCTGCTGACTGCCGATGGCCAGCCACTGCCCGTCGCTGACTTTGTCGCGAAGTTTGGGCTGCGCGAAGGATATCGGTTCGGAGAAATCGATCAGCGGGTAGCGGCTCGCGTAACAGCAGATTATGCTTCGCTTTGTCAGCACGAGGCATTCTGGACCAGGCAGCTAGAGACTCTGGAGAACCTCACATTCCCCTATGCGCGCCCGAAAACACCGCACCTACAAACACCGCAGCACTCGTGTATACCGATGCCTGTGCCGTCGGAGATTCTAATCCCTCTAGAGAAGCGCTTTGCGTCCGCACTCGCGGGAGATGTTCTCCTGGCTGCTTTTGCCGCGTATCTTGCCCGTATTGCGGGAGTTGGGAGCTTTGATATCGGGTACAGGGACGCGGAACTGGACAGCGAGCCGGTGGCCTTAAAGGCGATTTTCGCGGCATTTGTGCCTCTGCACGTGGGGGTAGAGTATGAGCAGAGCTTTGAGAACGTCTTTCAGGCGGTACAGGAGCAGGTGAAGCTGACGAAGCTGAGGAAGACGTACGCGCGAGATATCGTGGCCCGCTACCCGGCCCTTCGCTCGCGGGCAGGCTCGCAGGGGGCGCTCGCGCCGTCGATCTGCGTAGAGCGCGTAGAGGCGCCGTATGATGGCAAGAAGCCGCACGGCAGTGAACTCACCCTGGTCATCCAGGAAGGTGAGGCGGAGTGCCTGTGGGTCTACAACGCGGAGGCGCTCGACGCGGATAGCGTTGTGCAGATGCAGCGTGGCTTTGCCGCTTTTCTGCGAGGTATTGTCTCGGAGCCCCTCCGGCCCATCTCGGATATACCGATCCTGGCGAAAGCCGAGCAGGACCTTTTGCTGGTCGAGTGGAATGCCACCCAGGCCCCCTACCCCCGGCAGAGCTGTATCCACCATCTCTTCGAGGCCCAGGTCGGGAGAAGGCCCGATGCGGTAGCAGTGGTCTACGAGGGCGCCAGTTTGACCTATCGAGAGCTGGATCAGCGGGCCAACCAGCTGGCGCACTACCTGCAGGAGCTGGGCGTGGGGCCGGAAGTGCTCGTTGGGCTGTGCGTTGAGCGGTCGCTGGAGATGGCGGTAGGCCTGCTGGGGGTTCTCAAGGCCGGAGGGGCCTACGTGCCGCTGGATCCGACCTACCCAGCCGAGCGCCTGGCATTCATGCTGGAGGACTCTGGGGCTCCGGTCCTTGTGACCCAGCAGCACCTGCTTACTCAACTTCCTGCCACGGCGGCGAAGGTTGTCTGCCTGGATGCTGGCGCGGCCCTGCTTGCCCAGCAAAGTGAGGCTGCCCCGGTTTCCGGCGCCACTTCCGATCACCTGGCTTACGTCATTTATACCTCCGGGTCCACGGGCAAACCTAAAGGAGTGCAGATCCCGCATCGGGCCGTAGTCAACTTTCTGTGGTCCATGCATCTACAGCCAGGGCTCACCGAGGAAGATACGTGGCTGGCCGTCACCACTTTGTCCTTTGACATCGCTGCTCTGGAGCTCTTTCTGCCCCTGATCGTAGGCGCGCGGGTGATCGTCGCCAGCCGTGACCTCGCGGCCAACGGGACGGCGCTAGCAGAGACTCTTGCCAGCGCCAGGGTGACCGTGATGCAGGCTACCCCCATCACCTGGCGCGTGCTGCTGGCAGCGGGCTGGCAAGGCCGCCCTGGCCTGAAGATCCTGTGCGGGGGCGAAGCGCTCCCGCTGGACCTGGCGCGGCAGCTGCTGCCCAGGGGCGCCTCGCTCTGGAATCTGTATGGCCCCACGGAG
>Ga0209648_10002634_pt1 | contig 14947 bp, 12 predicted proteins | sample GraSoi2013_115cm_FD_185830 | JGI IMG/M metagenome (GOLD analysis project Ga0209648, IMG submission 185830) | Grasslands soil microbial communities from the Angelo Coastal Reserve, California, USA - Sample 9_17_2013_115cm (SPAdes) (version 2) | ecosystem: Environmental > Terrestrial > Soil >...
GAGAACGGACTACTCGGCATCGGCCCGTTCCCCAAAGAGAACGAAGTCGACGCCGACCTGATCAATGCCGGGAAGCAGACCATCACCACGATGCCCGGTTCGGCATTTTTCTCGAGCGCCGATTCATTCGGGCAAATTCGCGGCGGCCATATCGATCTTGCGATTCTCGGCGCTTTCGAAGTGACGGACTCCGGCGACATCGCGAATTGGATGATCCCCGGCAAGATGATCAAAGGGCCGGGCGGCGCGATGGATCTCGTCGCCGGTGTGAAGCGCGTGGTGGCGGTGATGGAGCACACCTCGAAGGATGGCAGCCCGAAAATTTTAAAGAAATGCACGCTGCCCATCACCGGCCTGGGAGTCGTCAACCTCATCATCACCGACCTGTGTGTCTTCGAAGTGAAGAAGGGCGGCGGCCTCGCTCTCATTGAATTGCATCCCGGCGTCACAGTGGACGACGTTCGCGCCAAGACCGGCGTGCCGTTCGACGTTGCGCTCAAGCGCTGAGAATGTGGGAGGGGGCGTCAGCGCCCCGACTGCTACAACTTAATCGTAAGTTAGTGGCCAAGGATCAGTGATCACATCCTTGCAGCTTGCACTACTTGCATCCACCGCTCCGCTGAGTCCACCAGTCCCTTCACCACAGGATTCTGCTCGATGTAGTAAGTAATGTACTCCAACTGCTTGGCCGTTTTGACGTGCGTGTCGTAGTAGCCGTCCTGCCAGTCTGTATCATGCGCACTAAGCAGTCGATTAGTTTTCCGGCCGACCTAGCTCATGAAGTCGGGCATGAACTTTGATAGCGTCCATGGCTCGCGTAGCGCCAAGAGCGCATGCCAATGATTAGGCATGACAACGAAAGCACGGAGATAAATACGGTTATGTTCTACCGCGAAACGAAACGCGGAGACTATAACCGCGCGTGCTTCTGGATCGAGAACGGCTCTCTTTGGGTGGAGTGACTTAGTAATGAAGAAAGCGGCGGATGCATCAGTCCAGCGATGCAGACGCAGGTTTTCGGAATGTGGCTGCCCGGAACGTAGGAGTTGCCCTAGTGCAACGACCTTCTTAGTGCCCTTCATCCATCAGATCGGGGCACTGAGGCTCCTCCCACATTTTCCCGCGGACAGAGCAGCACCAGCAGTGACGCGATGGTGAAACACGCGATCATAAAAACGAATCCACTGTTGAAGGAGCTGGTGCGTTGACTAAGCTCGCCGAAAATTTTTGGTCCGACGAAGCCACCGATGCTCGCAGTGCAATTGATAAAACCGACTGCTGCAGCCGCGGCGGAGCTCGTTAAAAACGCGCTCGGCAGCGCCCAGAACGACGGCAGATACGCGATGGTGCCGAACGCGACGAACGTGAAAACCATGACCAACAGCACGGCGTTGTGCGGCAGGAAAAACCAGGCAGCTAGTGCGATTGCGCTCGTTAGCTGCGGAATCGCGAAATGCCAACGGCGTTCACGGGTGCGATCGGAACTCCATCCCAGCACGAGCATGCCGATAAGCCCGCCACAAAGGGAATCGCGCCCACCCAGCCGATGCGTTGAACATCCGTCCAACCGGTGAGTCGCTGGAGCATCGTCGGAAACCAAAACCAAAACGCGTAGCCGCCGGTGTAGGTAAAAAATAGTCCGACTGTCAAAATTAACACCGCCGGATGTCGCAACGCCCGCAAGATCGACATCTTCTCTGTGTCCGCTTTGGCGCGGCGCTCTTCCGCAAGCCGTGACGTCATCCATTCGCGTTCGTCATTCGTTAGCCATCGTGCGTCCTTCGGGCGATCCGGCAGCACAAAAAACGTCGCTGCGCCGAGCAGCATCGCCGGAATGCCTTCGAGCAAAAACAGCCAACGCCAGCCGGGAGTATTGAGCCAATGCGTACCGAGAATGGCGCCGGCAATCGGTCCGCCCACGATAAAACCGATTGGAATCGCCGCCATAAATCGCGCCACTGCCTTGCCCCGGTCCTGATAGATGAACCAGTGCGACAAATAAACAATCACGCCGGGGAAAAATCCTGCTTCTGCTGCCCCCAACAGAAATCGCGCGCCGTAAAGCTCCCCTGGTGTTCGCACGAAACTAGTCAGGGTTGTCAGTGCGCCCCACGTAATCAGCGTTATCGCCAGCAAGCGCCTTGCGCTCCAGCGTTCCACCAGCAGCGCTCCGGGGATTTGCAAAGCGAAATATCCGATAAAGAAAATTCCGCTCGCCGTGCCAAACACCGAGTCGCTTAGACCGAGGTCGCCCTTCATCCCGAGCGTGGCATACGCGATGTTGGTGCGATCGAGATAGTTCGCGACGTAAAGGAGAAAAAGAAACGGCAAGAGTCGCCACCCAATTCGAGTGCGCGCACTTTCGCCGGTGCCTATTTCCCCGGAAAGCATGACTGCGCGCAGCATAATGCCCTCCAAAACGCTCACAATACGAATTGAGGAGATCGCAGGCGTTCGACATCTGACAGTTCAAGATCGCAATGTTCCGCGCACGGAGTTACAACGCGTCCATGAAGAATCGAAGTCTGATTTTGCTCGTTGCGCTCGCGATAGTTTCGATCGCTGCTGGTCCGCCGAATTTCGCCGGCGAGTATGCCGACAGAAATTTTCTAAACGGCCAAGCGACATTCCAAATGAGCTTGGAGCAAAGCGGAAACGCCTTGTCGGTATGGTTCAGCGCCGGTTACAACGATGGTCACGGCTTACAGCCAGTCGCCGACGGCAACGGCAAAATAACCGGCAAAGGAACAGTTGAATTCACGTTTAAGGATAGCTCCAATAACGCTGGTACTGGAACAATCACCCGCGCTGGCGACGACATCATCGTGTCGCTAAAAACCACGCGCGTAGCCGATTCCCATTGCGTTGAGCTTTACCGGCAGAACATGCGACTGAAGAAAGTCGGCAAAAAATAGCCGCAAGAATCGGGTGTTTGCTGGCGGCAGGTTCATTGATCTTGTCGCCATGAAAACAAATTTTAGAATTGTTGGTTTGCCACTGGCGCAATTTCAGCCGCTCTTTTCGCTCGCTGACAATGAGCTCGCCCAAAAAGGCGCGCGACGTCTTATTGTCGATGCAGAACCGGGATTCCCGTGCCGGGTCAGTTTGCAAGACGCTGAGATTAGCGAGCGCGTGATTCTGGTGCCGTTCGTGCATCACGACGTTGAATCGCCGTATCGCGCATCCGGGGCGATTTTTGTCCGCGAAGCCGCCAAGGAAATCGAGCTGGCCCAAGGCGAAATTCCGGAAGTAGTGACCAGCCGAGTTATGTCAGTTCGCGCCTACAGTGACAAAGGTATGATGGTAAACGCTGCCGTCACACCGGGTAAGGAATTGAAGTCACAAATCGAAAAGTTTTTCGGCGACGCAGAAATTAGCTACCTGCACCTCCACAATGCTGGAGCCGGTTGTTACTCCTGTCGGGTCGAGCGCGTTTGATTAAACCATTGGCCTGAACCTCCCGACGACTTCCTGAAGTCGGCCGGTGATTTGGCCTAACGAGCAGACTTCGACGGCCTCGAGCAATTCCGGAAAAGAATTTTTGCCGCTCTCAACCACCGCCGAAAGTTTATCGAGAGCGCGTTTCGATTTGTCCGCGTTTTTCTTTTTGAATTTTACTAGCCGGTCGACCTGCAGTTGCTGTTTCTTCCGTGGCGTGCGCGCGAGTTTCACTTCCGGCATATCGTCGCTGCCGTTGCGATAACGATTGAGCCCGATGATCGGCCGGACACCGTCGTTAATCTGCTGCTCGTAACGATGCGATGCGTTTTGGATCTGGCTGCGCTGATAACGGTCTTCCACCGCCGCGAGCACCCCACCGAGCCGCTCGATCTCGCGAAATTCATCGAGGATCGCGGCCTCGACTGCGCGTTCGACCGCTTTCATGCCGGGCGAGCCGCTCAGCATGTTCATCGTGTGTTTAAAAATGCCCGACTCCTCGAGCAAGATCGCCTGGCCGTGCGCCGCGAGCCGGATCCATTCTTCGCTCGGCGTGGTAAATGGTTCGTCCGCGCTGTTTGAATGACATGAATTGGTCGCATTCATGTAAGCGAGCATCAACTCAGCGGCGGTCCGGGTAAGATTGTTTTTGAATTCCGCCGCGATGAGCGAGCGCCCGCTGGTTTGGGTGTGCAGCTTGTAAAGCTGCGCTTTTGGTCCGGCGCCAAAGACCTCGCGCATTCCAATCGCCCAGATGCGTCGCGACACTCGCGCGAGCGCGATGTATTCGACGTCGAGCCCGCAATCGAGAAAGAACGAAAGCCGTGGTCCGAATTGATCGACTGGAATTCCGCGCGCCGCGAACATCTCCGCATAAGCAAAGCCGTTCGAGAGTGTGTAAGCTGCTTGCTGCACCGGCGTCGAACCCGCCTCGCCAATGTGATATCCGCTGATCGAGATCGGATACCAGCGCGGCATTTCACGGGTGGTGAATTCCACCATATCGGTCAGGAACCGCAGCGAAGGTTCGATTGGGAAAATCGTTTCGTTCTGGGCCTGAACTTCCTTGAAAATGTCGGCCTGGATTGTGCCGCGTAGTTTTGGCACAACGCTCGGACCGAAGCGGCGTTTCGCAGCCGCGATGTACATCGCCATGATGATCGGGGCCGGCCCACTGATCGTCATCGACGCCGAAAAATTTGCCGAGCCAAGATCGAATCCGTCGTAGAGACGGACCATGTCCTCGACGGTGTCGATGGCGACGCCGCCCTCGCCGATTTTTCCGAAAACGCCGTCCGCGTCGCTGTCGATCCCGTACAGTGTCGGACCATCGAACGCCGTGCTGAGCCGGTGCGTCCGCTGATGACGGGTCAGATAGTGGAAACGCTCGTTTGTGTCTTCGGCCAGCATCAGACCCGAGAACAAACGCGTTGGTTCCTCGGCTTGCGGAATCTTCTTGTCAGTCTTGCTCTTTTTCGTTTCGCCGTTTTTCTCGAAGCTTTCGACTTCGCGAACCGGTTCAAGATACATCTCGCGATAGGCGCCGTTCAAAAATGGGAACTCGCCCGGCAATCCTTCACCTAACAAAAAGCGCGCGATTTCACCCGGCTCATCGATTTCAGGAAGGGCGAGTCGCGGCAACGGCAAACCTGTCGGCGCGCGGGTCGTCGGAATTTTTGCTTTGATGTCGTTCCAACGGCCGAGCAGATCGCGCCCGATTTTTTCATCACTGCGGGCGCGTTTCACCTGATCGAGGACAAATTGGTTATATGTCTCAACCGACTCAACGACCTGTCCGAGCTTGCTCATGACTTTTTCCGTTCCTTTCCGCGTTTAGATTTGTCGCTCGTTGAGATTAACCCGAACAATTTGTCGACGCCAGAGTCGCGATGCCGTTTTGCGACGGTATCGATGAGGCGCTGGGCCCGTCGATTTTGCTCAAGCCGTTGTTCAATCTCCGTGTGCGCGGTCCGGGCGCGTTGCAAATCGCTTTTGTTCACGACCACGATATCGGCCAGATCCAGCATCACGATTTTTTGTAACTGCAGCCGGCTGCCGTAATCCGGGTTCATCACCAACACGGTTTGATCGACAATTCCATTTTTCTGAAACGGCATGGCTTCCTGGCCCGTGCCGACCGTTTCAATGATCACATAATCGAACCCCGATCGGGCGAGGAGCGCGAGGCAATCGTGGGTTGCCGGCGAGAGTCCTCCGGCTTGTCCGCGCGTAGCCATGCTCCGCATGAAAACGCGATCGTTTTGGGAATTAATCATCGTCGCGCGATCGCCCAGCAGCGCGCCCTCGCCGATCACGCTCGGATCATGCGACAAGATCGCGACGCGCGACTGTCGATCCTTGTTCAAAAAACGCAGCACCAACTCGTCGATCAATGTTGTTTTGCCGGCGCCGCCGGGGCCGGTGAACCCGATGACGCGCGTTTCTGGCTTCGACGTTGGGTGCTCGCCACGGCGCATCCCGTCCACGGCGGAGGCAGGTTGGGTGTTGGGCGTTGGGCGTTTTCCCTTTGCATCCTCGATTTCGGTCAACTTATGAGCGAGCTCGATGTCGGGGGATTTTGCGCGCGATCGTTTGGCGCGCGGTTTGCCGTAGCACTGACGAACGAACTTCACCATCTCATCGAGCGATGTGCCGGCGAAAAAGATTTCGTCCACGCCTTTGCGACGCATCATCGTGGCGTCCTCGTGCGTGATTGTGCCGCCGCCACCGCCGAACACTTTAATGTCAGCCGCGCCTTTCTTGCGCAAAAGAGTGACAACTTCCGCGAAAAACTCGATGTGACCACCGTTGTAACTGGAAATGCCGATCGCGCGGACGTCTTCCTGGATCGCGGCGCGCACGATGTCGCTAACGGATCGATGATATCCCAAATAAACGACCTCGATTCCGTGGCGGATGAACTCGAGATTGATCGTGTTGATCGCGCTGTCGTGCCCGTCGCAAATCGGGACGGCAGTCAAAATTCGGATCGGTGAAGCCATGAACTAGACAGGATTAACAGGATTTTTGGATTTCAAAACAGGATTTCCCTATCTGATTTGCCTTTCAACCTCATCCGATAATCCTGTAAATCCTGTCTATGCCCGATCCATTGGATTTTACCGGCAAAGTTGTCCTCGTGACCGGCAGCTCGCGGGGCATCGGCGCCGAGATGACCAAAGCTTTCGGCAAACGCGGCGCGACCTGCGTGGTCAATTATTTCACCGATCCGCAAGGCCAGAACAAAGCCGATGCGGAAAGTGTTGCGAAGGAATTGAAGGATCCGCTGGTGATTGATTGCGACGTAACGCAGCCGCAACAAGTCGAGGCGATGATGAAACAAATTCAAGATCGACATGGTGGTCTCGATATTCTCGTGAACAACTCCGGAGTCATTCGCGACCGCACAATCAAGAAGATGTCGCTGGAAGAATTCGAAAGCATCGTCCGCGTCAATCTCACAGGTACGTTCAACGTCACGCAAAAGGCGATGCCGATCCTGCGCAACGGTGGACGGATCGTGAATTTGTCGTCGGTCAGCGGACAAATGGGCTTGTTCGGTCAGGCTAATTATTCCTCCAGCAAAGCTGCGATTATCGCCCTGACCAAAGTTTCGGCACGTGAGCTTGCGCGTCAGAATATAACCGTCAACGCGATCGCGCCTGGATTCATCGATGTTGGGATGAGCAAAGGGATGGCCGACGAGGTCACTGAAAATTTCAAGAAACAAATCCCGCTCGGCCGGCTCGGCGACGTGCGCGAAATTGTCGATGCCGCGCTATTTCTGGCGTCACCAATGGCGAGTTACATCACGGGTCACGTGCTCAACGTCAATGGCGGTTTTTACATGGGCTGAACTGTGGCGGCAGGCGTCTCGCCTGCAATTCACGAAACCTAGTCCCAGGTTTGCACTAACAACCAAACCAGCGCCGAAAGCATTCCGGCAAATGTGGAAAGCACTAGCGCCGCGCGTCGTGATTGTCGGACCTTGAAATCGGGCCGCGGGACATCGTCATGAATGTGGCTGCCTTCGTAAAGTTTCATGAGAACAAAGGCCACGACGAAACCAACCGCAGCCCATTTTAGACAGCCGACGATGAGTCCAAGCATCCCGTTCACAATTTAACTCCCGCAAAACAATGCGCAATTTCTGGGCCGCGCCAACCGATCTATTTGCCACCCTAGACCGATATTGATTCGTGGGCTTCCCGCCCACTCACTCGCTGCCCATCCCGAGCTTGACCGTCTACCGTCTACTTAGCGGCCGCCCTGCACGCTGAGTTGATTCGTTGGCTCCCGCCCAGCTCACTCGCTACCCATCGCGAGCCTGACCGTCTACTCAGCGCCTACCCTGCACGCTGAGTTCCCAACGATAGCCATCGGGATCGTGAAACCAGAGACCCATGTGCGATGAACCCGGCGATTCCGGACCGATCTCGTCACCCGGATCCTCAATCTCGACCTTGTGCTTTTTCAAATGCGCCAGCGCCTTTCGCAAAATCGACATATTGGGGAGATGAAACGACATGTGATCGAAAGTCTGCGGCGACGGCTTCCCTTTAAACAGCGCGATGGTGACGTTGTCGTTCCCGACCGCGATTCCGTTGTCGAATTCAAATTCTTTGCGCAAACCGAGGACTCGTTGAAACCAGCGGGCGCTCTTCTTCGGATCGCGTACGGCCAGGCCGAAATGGCCGACCACGCCGAGCGTAAATGGTACTTTCATGGCACAAATAAAAGTTGGGAATGGCAAAATTAAAGCGGTAAAACGCAGATATGACTGCGTTGGCCTTGATCATCTTAAGCGCGTTTGTCGCAGCCATGGGCCTACTGGCCATCTTTTTTCCAGGTCGAGCTGATGATATGGCGCGACTTTTTGCCGATAAGACCGGGCTTTGGGTTGCCACGGCAATTCGAGCGGTCTTGGGTTTGGGCCTGTTGGCAGCCGCGGAAGATTCGAAAGCGCCAGCGCTGCTGCGCATTCTGGGCGGACTCATTTTGATCGTCGCCGCCGCAACGCTACTGCTCGGCTTAGATCGACATCGACGAATGATCGATTGGTGGCTCGCCAGAAATCGAACCATTCAAATCGCTTGGGGCGCAGCCGCTTTCGCTCTGGGCGTGTTTCTGATCTACGCGATTATTTAGCGCAATTGCGCGAAAAACATCGGCATCAAGTCGCGGGCCGAGTCAGCACGGGAAATGCTCTTTGAGGATGCATGCCTCTTGCCATCAGCTCCACCATACCGGCAGCGAAGCCGAAAGCGCGCACGGCAATCACAATCAGCTCAGCATTCGGGTCAGTTTATTCCGCCGCCGAGATCAACGCCTACATTGCTATTCGGGACCAGCTCCTCGCCGAAGCGGAAGAGGTTCCCACCAGCGCGAAGCTCGCAAGCACAGGTCTAGCAAATGATTTCGTGCAGGGATGCCTTCAACCGGCGCGGTCGCCTTACGAGGCTCAGTGTTTACCCGAAGCAGACGCGATTCGCCAACGCAAACGCTGCGAAGCAGTCCGAAACCGCCTCGTGGAGCTCCGCGACGCCGCTTAATCCCTGCCCCACAACATCGCAACCGACGTGGTCAGGCTGCCGCCCATGTTGAAGGTAAGATAACGCCTGGCGTTTGGAATCTGACGCGCGCCCGCTTGTTCGGTCAGATGCTGATACGCTTCGACCACCTGTCGCACGCCGGTCGCGCCGACCGGATGACCGTCGCCAATTAGTCCGCCACCGGGATTAACCGGAATTTCAAACGGAAACTGGCCGCGCATTTTCTCATGTCGGACTTGCGGCAGCGTAGTCGCGCCACTCTTGGCCAGTTCCGCGCCCTTGCCCGGCTCGGCCAAACCGAGAATTTCGTAAACCACGATCTCGGTGATCGAAAAACAATCGTGCACGTCAGCGCCGTGCAGATCGCGCGGTTTCATATTGGCCATGCTAAACGCTTGCTCGGCCGCCTTGCGCGCAATCGAAAAGGTCGGCGCGTCTTTTTTATCGAGCGGCAAATAATCGGTGGCGTGACCAAATCCGTGCAATCGCGGAGTTTTCTTTTTGTCGCGACCGATCTTTTCCAAATATTTTCCCGAGACGAGCACGACCGACGCCGCTCCGTCGGTGATTTGCGAGCAATCCGAGACTTTCAGCGGCGGCGCGACGCTCGGATTCTTGTCCGAAACTTGCGAGGCGCAATCAAGCGTCAGATCGGCATCGCGCATCTGCGCGAGCGGATTGAGTTTCGCGTGCGCGTAGTTTTTCCAGGCGACCGTGGCCAGGTCCGACTCTTTAGCGCCATACTTATCGATGTAAATTTGTGCAATGCGCCCGAAAAGCTTCGGGAACATGAAATCGCCGTATTCCGGTTTCTCATTGTGATAATCGGCGGCCGCGCCGAGAACATCCGAGCCATCGAGCGACGACATCGTCTTTTGCTGCTCTGCGCCAACCACCAGCACAGCATCGTAAAGTCCGCCCATGATCCATTCCGCGCCGAGCAAAACCGAAAGAGCGCCCGAGGCGCAGGCCGCCTCCGTATGCATCGTCGGAATACCGCGCAGTTTCGGGTCGATCTCAGGAATGAACGCGCCGAGCTGCAATTGCTTGGTAAACTGACCGGCGTTGAAATTGCCGACTGCGCCCGCTTGAATTTCGCCCGCGTCGATCTTGGCGTCATCGAGCGCCTTCTTGCCGGCTTCGATAATCAAATGCCGGATCGTTTTGCCTTCCTTCTTCAGGTTGCGCTTAAAATCGGTGCGCGCGCCGCCGAGAATATAAACTGGCTCGTTCATGCAATTAATTTAGCTACTCTCGTTGCGCTGTCATCCCGAACGAATGTGAGGGACCTCACAAAAAGCTGCAACGCTTTCAAGAACCGAATTGCGTTCAACAACGCCTTGGCTTCGTCGATTATCTTCGGCTCCGGAAAGCATACTGCGAGTAGGAGAGATCCTTCGCTCGGCTCAGGATGACAGTTTGCATCAGCCGCCGAAGGCATCGAGCCCGGTAATGTCCTGGCCGACCACGAGCGTGTGGATGTCATGCGTGCCTTCGTAAGTGTAAACGCTCTCGAGATTCATGAGATGTCGAATCACCGAATAGCGATCGGTAATGCCAACCGCGCCCAGGATGTCGCGCGACTTGCGGGCGCACTGGAGCGCCATCCAAACATTGTTGCGTTTGGCCAAAGAAATCTGCTGGGGACGTGCCGTACCTGCCTCCTTCATCCGTGTGAGACGCAACGCCAGTAATTGCGCCTTCGTTATTTCCTGCACCATCCACACCAATTTTTCCTGCACCAGTTGGAAACCAGCAATCGGGCGACCAAATTGCTCACGCGATTTAGCGTAGGCCAGCGCCGTTTCGTAGCAATCGATGGCCGCGCCAATCACACCCCACGCCACGCCCACGCGGGCTCGCGAAAGACATGACAACGGCGCGCGCAACCCGGAAGCTTTGGGCAAGCGATTCTCCACCGGTATGCGGCAGTTTTCGAACCAGCATTCGGACGTGCGCGACATGCGAAGGCTGAACTTCCCTTCGATATCCTGCGCGCGAAATCCGGGCGCATCTTTCTCGACGACGAATCCGCCGACACGTCCGTCGTCGTCTTTTGCCCAGATCACTTTGACGTCGGCAATCGACGCGTTGCCGATCCAGCACTTGCTGCCGTTCAGAACATAATGATCGCCGTCGCGTTTGGCGCGGGTTTCCATCCCGCCGGGATCTGAGCCCTGCCCGTGTTCCGTCAGTGCGAAACAACCGACGCGTTCGCCCGAAACCAATCCCGGCAACCAGCGCGCGTGCTGCTCGGGCGTAGCGAAGGAATGGATCGCGTATATGGCCAGCGCGCCCTGCACCGACGCTTCCGAGCGCAAACCCGAATCGGCTCGTTCCAGCTCTTGCATGATGAGTCCGTAAGCGGTGTAACTCAGTCCTGCACAACCGTGCTCTTTTAGATGCGGCGCAAAGAGACGTAACGCACCCATGCGCGGCCGTAGCTTGTCCGGAAATTTCGCCGCCCGATGGCAGGACACCACCTCCGGCATCACTTCCTCTTGCACGAAACGCCGCGTGCGATCACGCGCCGCGCGTTCGTCATCAGTAAGAAGTTCTTCGATGGCGTAGTAATCCAGCGAGGTCATGTAATGCCTAAGCTTTCATGGATTCGTTGCGAAAGAGCCATCACGAATAACAAAACAACGTCGAACGCTCAACGCCCAACACTGAACGCTCAATTCAGCACTTCCGAGTTGGACGTTGGACGTTGGACGTTGAGCGTTGAACGTTGGGCGTTTTCATCCGAAATAGCACTCAGCCATGGCACGACTTCACGAGTATCAAGGCAAAGCGATTCTCGCGGCCAACGGATTCAAGATTCCGCGCGGCCACGCCGCTTCGACCGCCGATGAAGCTGTCGCCGCGGCCAAAGAACTCTCGGGCGAAGTCGCCATCAAAATTCAAGCCTGGACTACCGGACGCGCTGGCATTGGAGGAGTGGCCTTCGCCAAAGATCCAGATGACGTGCGCGCTCACGCAGCGCGCATGCTGGCGATGAAAGTCGGACAGTTCCCGGTCGAGGCTGTATTGGTGGAAGAGAAGATCGACATCGAGCGGGAATTTTTTCTTTCATTCGCGATCGACGATGCCGCCCGCGCCCCGATGATCATTTTCGCCGCCGGCGGCGGCAGCGGAATCGAAGAGCGCGCCGCCGCGACGCGACGCATTCCTTGCGACGTTAATCGTGGGCCATTGGATTCGGAAGTTAGCGAAGCTGTCTCTTCATGCGGTCTTTCGCCGGCGCAAGCCAAACAGCTCGCTCAGTCGATTCAGAAATTATTTAACGCTGCCCGCAGTGTTGAAGCCCGGTCGCTTGAAATCAATCCGCTGGTGCTGACCAAAGATGGCGAGTTAGTCGCCGCCGATTGCCGCATTACCATCGACGATTACGCTGTGGTGCGGCATCCCGAGTTGAAAATTGAGATTGCGCGCGAGTTCGATCATCCGCCGACCACGCTTGAACGGGTGGCCTACGCCGTCGAACAAAACGATCATCGCGGCACTTTTTATTTCGCGCAGTTGGCCACTGCCGCCCCGAAAGATTCCAAAGGTCTGGTTGGTTTTCACGGCGCCGGTGGCGGCGGATCGATGATGTCGATGGACGCGATCGTGAACGCGGGATTCACCATCGCCAATTTCACCGACACCAGCGGGAACCCGTCCGCGTCCAAAGTGTATCGCGCCGCCCGAATCATTTTGGCCCAGCCCGACTTGGTCGGGTATTTCGGTTCAGGCTCCGGCGTTGCCAGCCAGGAACAATATTGGTCAGCCTACGGACTGGCCAAAGCATTTTGGGAACTCGATCTCGACATTCCGGCGGTGATTCGTTTGGGCGGCAACACCGAAGATCGCGCCGTGGATATTTTGCAACGAATGTCCAAACTCCTTCGCGCGCCGGTCGAGGGTTATCGCAAGATCGACACGCCGGCCATGATTGCCGGGCGCTTCGCGGATCTTGTCGCAAGCGCGGGCGGGACAAAATGGAAACCGCGCTCTTCGCGTTTGCCAAAGTTCGTAAGTAACAAATCGGCCACACAGCTTCCGGTGAAAAGTGGTCGCGTGTGGATCGACACCGCAGAGTGGTCCCGCGACGGCGGGATGCGCGCTGCCGTTGAAACTCATTCTGCTGGATTGATTGTCGATCGTGAAGGCAAACCAACGGCCCCGCTAAGCGGGGAAGACTTTGCTAACAAAGATTCCGAGTTGCTCGCGTGCGATGTCGAGTGTCGACTCGCCGGAGTCGACGGCTTCTATCTTGAGCTCGATGTTCCCGGCCTCGACGAACTGATTGGAGACGCACGCTAAATGGCAATTTTGATCGACGAAACCAAGCGCGTTTTGGTCCAAGGCATCACTGGCCGCGAAGGTCAGGCGCGCACGCGTTTAATGCGCGAGTACGGAACCAATGTGGTCGCGGGGGTGACGCCGGGCAAAGGTGGACAGACCGTTTTCGGCGTGCCGGTATTCAACACGCCGCAGGAAGCAGTCAAAGCTCTCGGCAAGATCGACATCTCCGTCCTTTTTGTTCCCGCGGCCGGAGTGAAAGATGCGGCGATTTCAGCAATTGAAGCCGGGATCAAACTCACGGTGCTCGTGCCCGATCGCGTGCCGGTGTGGGACGCGATGCAAATCGCAGCCGCCGCCAAAGCGAATGGCGCGATGTTTGTCGGGCCGAACACGCTCGGAGTATTAAGTCCTGGCAAAGCTGTCGTTGGTATGATCGGCGGCCGCGCGGAAAGTGCGAGACAATGGTTCAAGCCCGGAATTCCAAAGGGCGTCGGCGTGATCAGCCGCTCCGGCGGGATGGCTTCGAGTACCGGTTACTATTTGGGACAGGCGGGTGTGCGCATTTCCACCATCGCGCATATTGGCGGCGACGCGGTTCTCGGAATTCGAATTCCGGATGCGGCGCTGATGTTTGAAGCCGATCCACTCACCGAAGTGATCGTCATCTTTGGCGAAATTGGTTCGTCGCAGGAAGAGGAACTCGCGCAACTGATTCGCGATCGAAAAGTTACCAAGCCGGTGATCGCGTACATCGGCGGCAAAGCGGCGCGCGAGGGCACGCGATTCAGTCACGCGGGCGCAATCATTGAAGACGGAAGAGGCACACACGCAGGCAAAGTGAAAGCGTTGCGCGAAGCAGGCGCGACCGTGGTAGATGCATTTGGTGAATTACCGAATGCAGTCGTTGAAATTCTCAGGAAATTGAAAGGAGAAAGTCTGATGAGTGAAACCGATAAAAATGCGGTCTGGAATACAGCTGTGACGCGCGTTGAACCGAACCGCGTCGCAGTGCGCGGCTACGATATTGCCGAATTGATGGGGCACGTCTCGTTTGGCGCGGCGGCGTATTTGGTTTTAACCGGTGAATTGCCGAAGCCGGCGGTCGCGCGTTTGATGGATGCAATTCTTGTTTCGTCGATCGACCATGGCGTGACACCGCCGAGCGCGTTAGCCGCCCGCACAACCGCGTCGACCGGTGCGTCGTTAAGCGCAGCTGTCGCCGCCGGCATTATGTCGATCAATCGTCATCACGGCGGCGCGATCGAGGATTGCGCCCGGCAACTAAAGAAGATCGCGGATCGCGTGACGCGTGAGTCCATCTCAATGGATGAAGCTGCTACGCGCACGCTCGCGGAAATGCGGGATGCGGGTGAGCGCATGCCCGGATTCGGTCATCGCTATCATACCAAGGACCCGCGGACCGCGCGGTTGTTTGAACTGGCGCGCGAAGCCGGCGTTGATGGTGTGCACATGAAAGCGGCGCGGGCCGTTGAAAAATCCTTCGCCGAAGCAAAGAAAGCGTTGCCCATTAACGTAGATGGCGCCATTGGCGCCATCCTGGCCGATTTAGGAATGAATCCCGCGGCGTTCAACGGCATTTTCATGATCGCGCGGACGCCTGGACTGGTGGCGCACGTTATCGAGGAGCAAAGCCGGGAGAAACCGAT